>Ga0207421_10000785_pt1 | contig 41090 bp, 34 predicted proteins | sample SodLakKL_010_SED_4_FD_187542 | JGI IMG/M metagenome (GOLD analysis project Ga0207421, IMG submission 187542) | Alkaline sediment microbial communities from Lake Tanatar, Kulunda Steppe, Russia - 8KL_010_SED (SPAdes) (version 2) | ecosystem: Environmental > Aquatic > Non-marine Saline and...
ACTACCAGAAGTTCCACTACTACCAGAAGTTCCTGATGACCCACTACTTCCAGAAGTTCCTGCAGAACCACTACTACCAGAAGTTCCACTACTACCAGATGTTCCTGCAGAACCACTACTACCAGAAGTTCCACTACTACCTGATGTTCCTGATGAACCACTGCTTCCAGAAGTTCCACTACTTCCAGAAGTTCCTGATGACCCACTACTTCCAGAGGTTCCACTACTACCAGAAGTTCCTGCAGAACCACTACTACCAGAAGTTCCACTACTACCAGAAGTTCCTGCAGAACCACTACTACCAGAAGTTCCACTGCTTCCACTACTACCAGAAGTTCCACTACTACCACTACTTCCAGAAGTTCCATGCTCTCCTAAAAACTGAATAGGTTCAGACCAATAATCTTCACAATCAAAAGGCTCAAACAATTCAACATCATTCCTAAAATACAAAAGTCCAGTATCTTCTGCTAAAAAAGTAAATCCCTCTTCTTTATCCCCAATTAAAGACTCTTCACATCTATCTGCATCATCACCTCTTTGATCAATTTCAAAAGACACTCCATCTATTCCACTGCTACCAGAAGTTCCTGAACTACCACTTGTTCCACTACTTCCAGAAGTTCCTGATGAACCACTGCTCCCAGAAGTTCCTGATGAACCACTACTTCCAGAAGTTCCACTACTTCCAGAAGTTCCACTACTACCAGAAGTTCCTGATGATCCACTACTTCCAGATGTTCCACTACTTCCAGAGGTTCCTGCAGAACCACTGCTTCCAGATGTTCCACTACTTCCACTACTACCAGAAGTTCCTGAACTACCACTTGTTCCACTACTTCCAGAAGTTCCTGATGAACCACTGCTCCCTGAAGTTCCTGATGAACCACTACTTCCAGAAGTTCCACTACTTCCAGAAGTTCCTGATGATCCACTACTTCCAGATGTTCCACTACTTCCAGAGGTTCCTGCAGACCCACTGCTTCCAGAAGTTCCACTACTTCCACTACTACCAGAAGTTCCTGAACTACCACTTGTTCCACTACTTCCAGAGGTTCCTGCAGACCCACTGCTTCCAGATGTTCCACTACTTCCACTACTTCCAGAAGTTCCACTACTTCCTGATGTTCCAGACGAACCACTACTTCCAGAAGTTCCACTACTACCAGAAGTTCCATCTGTTCCTAAATCAGTAATATGTTGATTAATCCACTTATCACCATCCCAAGATAAAATATGATCTTCATAAAGAGAAGATATATCTACATCAGTTAAATCATTTATATTTAACATATTTGTGGCAGCTTGAAATTTAATCACAGATTGATAATTATACACAACTGAATTATATTCTATATCTTCTTCAACCACCCATATTTCTGATCCTACTTTTAGCCTAGGAACTGCTTCATCAAGATTATCCCCTCCTACTATATGACAATAAACATTAAAAATAATTGAAGGATTTTCTTCAACATAACATTCTATTATTTTAGAAGAAGGAGCATCTTCACTACATATAGCCTTGATAAGATTATGTTCATCTGATAAATAATCTATATAATCTTTTACAGTTTTACCTGTATAAACATATAAAGTAGCTTTAATAGGTTTTGGTTGAGCATTTTGAACCTCTTGAAAAAATATACCACTTTGATAATCATAAAACCAATCTCTATCATCCCCAGGAGGTAATATAGTATCATCTTCTAAAATAATCTCTATTTCATATTCATTCGAATAAGATGTAGGAATGGCCCCTCTAACCCTTTCTCCTTCCAAAGGATGTCCTTCAGGATACTTAACAACAGCCCCATAATTATTAGCATAAGCAGGAAATTCTATAACAGCATCTTCTATTTTTTCAACAACTCCATCACTTATAGCATTATTAGGATTAGGATCTATATATTCAGCAAAAATTTCTGAAGAATGAGTTTGAATATATGTAGAATCTCTTTCAGAACCTATTGGAGTATTAGGATCTGTATGCGGTCTGCCATATAATTTCTTAAAAGCAGCTATAGCCTCTGTATTTATATTATTACCCATTAATTAAATTCCCATTTTATTACTGTGTATCCCATCTCCATTGTATATTATTAATATATCCTTCCCAATCTTCTGGAACTGTTATCCTCATATAAACTCTGTGATCAGTTTCACTAGTACGTTTCTCTCCTACATCTAAATTCCACCATACATCAAAACCTTGTACATTTCCATCTCTACACCCATCTCCATCTTCCCATTGGTCTGTATAAAATGCTTTTGTACAATCCATCCACCCAGTTTGAGAAGGAAGTTTAATAGATATTCTTATATCATCCCCACTAAAACTACTAGAATCCTCATTAACAAAATTGCCATTACCATCTATATTCATAGAAAATTGAGAAGTATAATCCTCCTCATCATCTCTTTTAAACCATCTATAATAATATCTATTTCCAGTACAATTATCTCCTGAATAATCCACATTATCAGAAGGTCCATTATCAATAGATGCAAAATCACCATCATTAACAACATCAGATGAATTAGGATAATACAATCCACCATTATACACTAATAATCCATCATTATATCCACTATCTCCATTATTATCTATGCTCTTTTCGCTATTCCAATTAGGAGTTAATGCTATATAATCAAAATCACTATCTGATTCTAATCTTCTACTTTCATCATTAAAATCCTCTAGACTATCATCAGTTGAACTACTATTTACATTATCTAATAAAATATTATATATATATTGGAATTCGCCACTAGGATCCCATTGAACAGTTCTAGGAGCATAAACCCTACACCTTATATATTCATCTAACAATCTATTCGCATTTATAGTAACATTTTTATCCTCTATTTCATAATCTTTTAACTCATTTCCTTCAGACCCAGGAGGATATAAATTTTCAGTACCAGGGGAACTTAAATTAGTAACACTAAATGTAATATCATCCATAGAATAAGTGTTTCTGTATGCATTACTAACAGTGGAATCAAACTTAGCTGTTCCACCAGTATAATATTCTACCCCTGACAAATATTTATAACCTGTCATATTTAAATCATATAAATCTTCATTAGAATAAGAAGTAGCATTTTCATTTCCATCTACAACCCAATCTAAATAATTAGTTTCAGTATCATCTCCATTAATACGATGAATTATTCTCACATAATTCCATCCTAATCTCATATCTGATGAATGAACCCTAAAATTTCCAGTTCTATATTTAAACTGTTCAAAAACATCTCCTCCTGCAAATTCAACAGGAGTAGCTATTAATAAATTATAAAACCCTGTTTCTGCATCATTAACTGATCCTTCTGTTTCTAAATTAATTACTCTTTCTTCATCACCATTTAATTCTAAAATTAATTCCCCTTGATCTGCATTTCCAAATGCATATTGAGGATAAGAATATTCATGAGCAGAGACAGAATCATTTATTCTACCAGTAATATTAGTTGAACTATTTATAATGCCATAACGATAATTTAAATTATGTAAAAACTGTTCATCTACATTAACACCTGATATATCCCCTATACCATTTACAGATTCATATGTATCTTCTCCTATTGGATTAGAATCATCAAAACTTAATCTACCACTAACACCATTTGTTGATACTTTACCTATATCATTTAAATCAGGAGCAGGAGGAGGAGCTAAATATGATAAAATTTCATTTACATCTTCTAAAGCACAAGAAACAATTGTATCATTATCCCACATTAATAATCCGTCATCCCATTCTTCATAACAAGAATCTCCTAAAGTAATTTCATCTCCTTTTAACTGCCTACTTACCCATTCTTCCTCTGTCCCATCATATACGAGAACATCATTATCAGAAGGAGATATATTAACATCTTCTAACTCAGACAAATTCATCGCTGTATCTATACCTGTCAAATTAGAACCATCACCATAAAAATAACCTGCTGTTATATTTCCAGTAGTATTAATGTTTTTATCAGTACTTGTCCAATCTATATGCTCATTAGGTAAATAATTTTTGAGAAGATTATGATCAATTTGTGAAATATCTAAATGTATTGTATTATTGATCCTCTTTAAAGGATCACAAAATATTAAATCAACACCATTTCCTATTTCTGAAATTAAATCTAAAACCCTCTGTTCAGTAAAATATAAATTATTTTCTCCCTCTTCAATGTCATCAGTATTTAAAACAACTGTCCCTGTTTTTTCATTTATACTATTTACAATACTAATTTCTGATAAGTTTAAAGTTAACTCATTATCGTTATTTAAACTAAAATAATCACTATCATATAATAACTTAATAATATTAGAATCATTATACAATGGATATTCATAAGTTACTTTACCTATATCATTACCATTGTTATTATCAGTATAATTATCAACAATTTGATTTAAGATATTAGATGTAACATCAGAAGATAAACCATCAAAAACTCTATCTATTCCATCTTTAAAAGTATATATATCCTTTACAAAAGCATAATTATCTTCTTTTAAATGATAATATTCATTCTCTTTTCCTCCTTGTAAATCCAATAAATCTTGATGACTTGCGATAGAATGAGTATGTAAATCATCTGCTATAGAATCAGATCCTCCAGTTAAAACATCTAACCCTTCATGATCATGATAATATTCTTCTGATCGCAAAGACCCTCTTTCTATTAAGTTCCTTAACATAACAGAAGAGGTAGCAGAAGATAAACTAACGTAATCAAGTATATTAATTCTTTGTTTCGGCTTTAAAGTAGGAAGACTTGGAAGTGATTGAATACTTATTGATCTATTTGTTACATTAGTTATATACCAAAATTCTATAGTCTTTTTACTATCAGTCATAAAAATATTTCCCCAGTAATCATAATTATATAATTATAACTTTTTAATAAAAATCCTTGAAAAATAAACAAAGAAATAATATATATATAAAAAAAAGAGAGCCAATAAAGGCTCTCTTTCTTTTTAATTTTTATTATTTCATCTTAATCCTCATATATAGAGGATAATATAAGATTAGCTTGTTTCAGTTTCTATCATAGTAATTCTTGAAACAGCATAATCATTGATAATTACGATTCCAACTTCTTCATATATGACCCATCCTAAACGAAGTTTCTTAGGATCATCAGCAGGAAGAACTGTAATATCCTGACGAATTGGGAAAGCACCAACAGTTTCAGGTGAAGCAACAACTAAAACTGTATCTTTATCCATTCTAGAACTAACATGAATATCAGCAGTCCACAAGTGTCCATAAAGACCAGTAGTTATAATTTCCCTCTGAGTTGCTTCATCAAAGAAGTCTTTACCCAAAGTTCTAATTGATGCATACTGGAACGCATGAGTTACTATTTTAGCAGCAACTAAATCATGCTGTTCAATTTGTTTAAAAGCTTCATTCAATGCTTGAACTGAAAGTGTGCCAAAGTTATCAACTTGTTGTGCTGCAGGAACAGCAGCAATTAAAGCATTAAATATATTTGTATCTTCTTCTTTTTGGATAGCTTCTTTTGCTTTAATCTGTGCCCTGTCAACAATATAAAAACGTCTAGCTTTTATTTCAGATAAACGAACTGTTGGATTCGCAGCTATTTCAAAAGTAGGAACCAACACTTCTTCGCCATCCTGAATCTGATCAGGTACAGCACCTCTACGAGAAACAACCCATGCTATAGAAGCAACATCTCTTTCGTATCTTGCAAGAGCACCCTGCGGAAGTTCATCAACCATAAGTAATTTTCTTCCTACAGCTTGATACTCTAATGACCTACGAATTGGCTCTACCATAGCCTGGGCTAATGCTGTTCTACCTTCATCAGTTTCTAATGCTTGCGCAATTACCATTTCTTTATCTTGGTCTGTAAGACCATTCTTTGCAATACTCATAATATTTCTCCTTTTAATTTTCTATTTAAAGGTCTTATTTATTAAATAAGCCTATAATATAGTCTAATTAATAATTTAAATTATATTCTTAAGACAACTCCAAAGAAGTCACCTAATGTCATACTACCGATAGGAAGATCAGTTCCAGGGACACCACTGTCATACCCTTTAGTAGCACTTACACAAATCGCAACACTATCTGCATCTATATCGTTATCAAGTCTAGCCCATTTACCACCACTATCAGAAGTGAGAGACTGATTGACACCAAGATCTCCAGATGCATCACATAAGTCATCGCTTATCCAGAATTTTCCACCTCCATGATAAACAGTAACTTTATCAGAAGCTAAAGTTTCATTAAAGAAATCACTTACCCTACTTTGTGTAAACATAGTGTTGTTACCTGCACCAAGAAGAACCTCATCAGAATAAGCATTATTTCTTGCGTTAGCTTCTCTAGAACTATCACCAGCAACACCAATAATAGCCTGACCTCTTGCTCCTCCTGCTGCTGGTTTAACAACAGTTTCACCATTTTCTTCATCTAGTTCTAATAACATACCACCATCAATAGTAGCATCGTTAGCTACTTTATACATATCCGCATTTACATGATACTCAACTATAAGAGCCATAATTACTCTCCTTTACTTTAAATTTTAATTTTTTCCATAAGTTTTTCTTAATTGAGTTAATCCATCTTCATCAGCTTGTATATTTCTTTTTTCTAAAGAAAATAAACTTGCCAATTTTTTTGATAATTCATCTTGTGAATTTCTAACATTACTTGCCTCATTTATTACTATGGCTTGAGACATACCATCTGACTCAGTATCGATTCCTTTTTTCTCTGCAAATATAGATTTTTCAAAATCTCTTATTTGAGCAGGACGATAAGATTTTAATTCATTAATTTTTGTTTGCAGTTCAGAAGAAGTTATTCTTCCACTTTCTAACATTCTACCTGCAACTCTTATCGCTTCGGAATCCGAATCGCCTTCAGCGATTACTGTGCCTTTATCTTTAGTCTGTTTTTCAGGACTTATATCTTCACCCTCTTGCCCCATTAATGCATTATCTGCAGGCAAAGAAGGATGATTATCTGGCGATGTAGGTCTATCTCCTAATGTTTCTGTTTCAGCTCCAATAGCAGATTCATTACCTGATCCTTCTGTTTTATCAGGTCCTGTTTCTGTAAACTCTGGTTCTTTCCCTATTGGTCCTGTTTTTTTATTTTGAACAGGTTGAATATCCTTATCATCAGCAACTGGTTCTTTAGGTTCTAATTTTTTCTCTCCAGCTTCTAATATCCTATCTGCTAAACGACCTAAACCAGATTTACTAGATTCAAAACCTGCCATATGTCTCATATCAAAATCAGAAGATGCTGTTTCGACTTTACCTTGTCCATCTTCTCCACCAGTATAAGTAGCATCACCACCACTTAAACCAACCTCTTCTTCATTACCCATTGTTCCTTTATCAGAAGGAATTTTCGGTTGAGGTTTATCTTGTGGATTAAGATTAGGATCTTCTTTACCCATTATAGCACCATCTCTCGGAACACCAGGTTTTTGTGCTGACGGTATTGTCTTATCTTCATGTCCTATTTTACTACCTTCTTCTCCAGCGGTATAATTTCCTATTTCAGGTGTATCCTGAGCTTTCTGTTGTTGAATTTCTGTTTGTCCTGCTTGTTTTTTCAAAGAATCAATTACAGAACTTAAATCTAAACTTATTTTTCCAGATTTACCAATTTGACTTTTCATATTAGAAGCTTCCTTGTAACTATATTCACTATCATTATTAGCTATCTTCTCTCCATTATAACTAACTTCTAATTTACTATCAGAAATTCCTTTATTTTTTTCTTCTGCTAAATCTTCTTTAAATTCAGTACAAGGTTTTTTATCTCCACAAGGCTTAGTTTCATCAATAAATTCTTCCTCTGTTATTTCATCTGAAAGAGGTTCTTCTACAGGTTCTTCCACTACATCTTCCACATCTTCTACAGGTTCTACAGGTTCTACAGGTTCTTCTGGAACAATATCAGTAACTTCTTCTCCTTCTAAAGCTTCTCCTGTTTCTTCATTAATTTGTTCTACAACATCTTTAGGCAATTCAATAGTAACAGTTCCTTCATCTACAAAAGGATCTATATCCTCTTCAATATCATCTTCCATATCATCAATTGGCATTCCACTATCATCTGGTGGAGTATCATCTGTTTCAAATGATTCTTCCCCAAGTTCATCTGCAAATAGTTGTTCAGGTTCTACAACAGCCATCTTCAATATATCGCAAACACTTACTGCTTCTCTTATAGTTAAACCAGATCTTACCTGGTCTTCAATACATTCTTCATCACCTGAAACATCTGACCATGACTCTGCTACTTTAATTGCTAATTTATCATTATAAACATCAGCATTTTTTAACTGATTACATACACAATCATATAAAAGCTTTCCTTCACAAGGTCCACTTAAAGCAACTGCATTTTCTCCAAACCTTCTAGCTAATTTTTCTCTACAACTTTCGATAGGGAAGTTTTCCCCATAACCACCATAAGCAACCTTATATTCATCTATAATTGATGAAGTTTTACTAGCAGTTTTTATATTTTTTAAAGCCCCAGATTTAGACAACTTAGTAATAGTAGCAATCTTCTTCTGGAAAGTAAGTTTATCAAATTGTTCCTTACTCATTTTAATAGAAGATAAAGCTTTTACTAATTTTGCTTTTGCTCTACTACAAGAACTACATGAAACTTTATTTATCACAGGATTATATTCCCATTGCCCATAAGCTACTTTACCTTTTTTATCAGTAGCATATGAAACTTTATATTTTACACCAGTATCAAGACAAATTCTTACACCATTATCTATTTTAACTGTATTATCTTTACCTGTTACAGGACTAATTGATCCAAGTTCTATATTATTCTCTGCGATTTTCTGCAATGCTTCAGGTTTTAATTTTGTATAAGCAGCTATTGCAGGACTTTCTTCAGGTAACTCAAAACCTTCTCCCTCAGTAAAATCATCTAATTCTTCTGTTTCTTCTGTTTCTTCTGCTTCTGGTGTAACACCTTTATATTTTTCATAGACATTTTCTATTTTAACTGTCCATATAGAAGTACAATTATTACATTTACATTTACCATCTAATACATCTACATCCTGACTTCCACATACTCCACATATAGTACCAGGAGGCATTGGTTCCATAGATTCTTCTTCTAAATCTATATCATCATCTATTGGTTGTTCTTCAAAAGTCTCCATAGGAGCTCCCATATCACCCATTTCTGTTCCTGGCATTCCAGCTCCAGCACCTGGCATTTGAGCAGCTCCACCTTGTCCTCCCATCTCTCCACCCATCAATTGGGCTTTTTTCTTTAATTCTTTTTTAGCTGCTGCTATCTTTTTCTGTTTTTTATCTTTTGTTTTAGACTCTACAACTTCTTCATCACCCTCTTCATAATCTCCTTCATCTCCTTCTATTTCTACTTCCTCTTCAAATTCTATTTCTTTAACTGGGCCTTCAAGGATATCCCCAATATCATCTGGGGTTATCATATCTTCTCCACCGTCTTGTATATCAATAATAAGTTCTCCATTTTTACCAACTTCTACTTTAACAATTGCAGCTGCAACTGAATCATCTCCTATTTCAGCCTGTGCAACTTTTTTAACACCTTTAAATAAAGCTTCTTTATTCTTTTTATCAGAAACATTAATATCTTCTAATGTAGCATAAATCCTATATTTACCATCTTCTGGTTTTTGAATTTCTTTCAAAGCATAATCAAAAGATGCAAATTTATCTATAAACTCTTCTTGATCATCTACAGATGAAGAAGATAATTTAGTTTGAACTAATTCTTCTACTTTTGTCATAGCAGTTTTATTTCTTAAACTATAACCTATATAATCAATCAAATCTTCTGCTTTCATTCCTAGTTTTCCATTTTCTGCCATTGATAAAATTAAAGCATCTTTACAAGACACATTAGGTGCCGATGCAGTTTTATGGAAATAAGCAATTTTATTAATAAGACCTTTTCTATTTTCTTCTTTCTTAGGTAAGGAATTTACGATAGCTAAAGATGCAACTTTATTTTTAATCTTATCATTATCAAGTATATAAGATACTTCTTTTGCCATTTCTTGAGGTGATTTTTTAAATCTAGCAATAGCGTCTGAAATAGTTTGTGTAGCAACTTTCATCAAAGAAACTGTATAATCTTTACTTGCCCATCTTTTCAAACCCTGAGTCATACTTATATTTTTTAATTGATCTTCAGTAATAGTTTCATAAGCACCTACAAACTGATGATTTTCTAATAATTGTTTAATTTGATCTTCTGTTATAGTATCAGTATAATCATCAGCGATTTCAGCACTTACAGATTTACTAAAATCTGTCCATTGTTTTTCAGTAATAACATCAGGGACATCATCAAAACGTGTTAATTCAATAGAAGATATATTTAACTGATCTTCTGTAATAGTTTCATATGTTCCTTTTCTTTTTTGTGGACTTTCACTAGTGGTAACATTATTAGCATCAGTCTTTCTCCCAATTTGTTCTTCACTTTCTGTAACACCTTCATACACCTCTTCTTGTCTAGGGTGCAATTTTTCTTCTTTCTTCTCAAGTTGTTTTTCAGTTACGATATCTAAATTATCCGCACTAGCTGCTGTCTTTGTATTCTCATTTTTAGTAGCCATTTTTGCTCCTATATTTTTAATTTTATTTTCTAATATTATTTTCCCCGCTTTTTCGGGATCCTCTTTAATGAGTTGCTGCATATCCTCTGAGAACTCACTTATATTTGATAATTTAAGAATATTATTTTCATTTGCTTCTGTAACAAAAAGTTCATTATCATCATCTTTACTAATAATAACTTTTATTGGGCTATTTCCATCAGAATAAACTTCTCCTAATATTTCTGACATTATATTTCTCCTATTTTTTGATAATTTTAATGCAATATTTTTTAAAGAAGATATTTTATTTAATATATTTATATTTTCTTCAGAAAAATCCTTTATTTTTTTATTAGAATCAGCAGGTTTAGTAACTGAGCCTAGTTGATTTAAATCATCTGTTACTACTTCACCTCCGAATCCTTCTGCTCTAGAAGGTCTATGATCAGGAACAGGTTGGGCAGTTGGTGCTGTATCAGATAAAGATGGTGTTGCTATATCTCCAGTTATATCTGGAGAAGGAAGTCTCCCATAACCCATTTCTGTTAATTCATCTGTAGTTTCTTGTAATTTTTGCATAGCTTCTACAAGATCAGAAACAAATTCAATAGAAACATGGTCTTTTTGTTTTAACATACTTTGAACAACACTTTCTACTTTATTCATACTTTCTTTTAAATCTTGTATTTCCTGCATACCCCCAATTTTAGAAATAATATCTCTTGCAATAGCTTTTCTATCTACATCCTCAGTATTAGTAGAATCCTTATAAAGACCATTTACTAGATTTTTAAATGAAGCAACTTTTTTTGTAACCTCTGGAACATTTAGAACACAACTAACACCACAATCATGACATGCAGGATTAACAACAAAACTATTTTCAATAAATCTTAAACCATAATTATGTTCATAAACTTCTGTATTGTCATGATCTATAGATTTTGAACTATTCTTAGTAGATCCACATATCGGACATTTATCATCAGTTTCAACTTTACTTTTATGATATTTACACTTAACAGTCCCAGAAAATTTTCTAGTCTTTTTTTCTTTTATATGAGAACAGAATTCTTCTGCTGTATGTGCTTTATTATGACAAATAGAACATATCGAATAATCCACTGAGCAATTATGAGTTACTATATCATTAAGTATATAACTATGATCGCTATCTTCATCTCCTATATCACCTACTTGTACATAATAAGTTGTATCTTTATTATCAATTATATCTACAGATTTTACTCTATGAGCTATATACAAGTCCTTATAAAAAAAAGAATCAAATTTACTTCTTAATGCTTTCTCATTATTATTTGCCTTCCAACTATATTTTTGTATTTTATCTGAAATAGAATTCGTAATGTATAAAATATGTTCTACATATTTTTTTTCATTATCAACAACAGTAGAAGATCGACATATTCTATTATGAGAACTTAAAGTAGCAGGCACATTTAAACGTAAACATATTTTTCTAAAACCTTTTAGTAAATCAATAGATGCAGATGAAACCTGCATTGACCCCTGCCCAGAACTTGTCATATTTTCTAAAATTCTTTTTTTTACAATACATCCATCTCCGTCTATATAAGCCGCTAAAAATATTTTTTGCTTTTCTTTGCTTATGGTTAAAATATCCGAATGAATAAATTTATCATGACTTCCACAACCTATATATTTCTTACAAATACCTGCTAAATCCTTATTCCATGTAACAAGATACAACCCATTCCTTTCAATACATTTGTCTATTCTGATTTTGTTATCAGGATATTTCTTTTGAAGAACATTTAATAATTTTACAAAATTTTTATTTTCATCATTTTCTTCATCTAGCCCAAAACAAAAACCAACTGAATTAGAAGAAATATATCCTTCAGCTGCATAAACACCTAAAATGAAAGCCATTTCATCATCTATTAATTCTAAATCTTTTTCCTCATTATTAATATATTCTAATACATAATCTCCTGGCTTTACTAAACTAGCCTCTCTAAAAATAGGATTCACTGTATCATTAATATCTTTTATATTTTTTCTATATCTTTTTTTATTTTTATTAAAAAAATAAACATCTTCATAAGGAATAATTAAAACAGGATGTTCATAACTTAATGCTAAATTATTATTACCATTCCAATTTATATTATATAACTCTTTATGATCTTGAGTTTTACAAATAACTTTTATTTTCTCTTTTTTCCCACTATGGGTTACAACCTCATCTCCCTCTATTAACTCATCCACCCTTTTATATTTCCCATTAGACATCAAAGTTAAATCAAAACCCCTTGATGCCCCCATTGATGTCCCTGTAACATAGTTTTGTTCAATTCCTCTTGCTAATTTTGGATAAGCAATTTTATCAACTCTCCCAATTATAAATATCCCACCTCTTTCTTCATCATACCATGCGTGTACACACTCTCCCCTAGCTTTTTCTATATCATCATTTTGATGATTAGTAAACAAAGGCACACCAACAAAAGTATCAGCTGACTTCTTTAATTCTTCTTCACTAAAAGCATCTCCATTATCATTAGGTTCATCTTTTTTTATAGCAAATATTTTTATATATAAATGATCTGGATATTTATCAACAGCCTCTTTTAAATCAAAACCTCCTAAATCTTCTTTATTATCTTTTACAGAAGCTGTTTTAATTTGATTAGGAAAATTAAAAATATCCCACTCTTTTCCAGTGGGTTTATTAAGTGGTTTTATTGGACATTTATAAGAAAATGTTGCTTTCTTTTTCATTGACATATTATAATCCCTAAATTAATTTAAAAATAAATTTATAGTGTTTCATTCTCTCCCATATATTCTTCTTGCATCGCTTTTTTTCCCTCATCTAACATTTTATTTTTTTCTCTAGCAAAATTTAAAGCTTCTTCTTCTGAACTAAATTCAAAACTTACACCCGTATAAATGTAATTATCAAACCTATCTCCTCTTTCTACTTTATAAATGGAAACATAAAATGGATCTGTATATATTTGAGATTTTTTATTTAATCTATTATAATTTACTGTTTTTAATATTTCCATATAGATATCTTTATCTATTTATGTTATTTATCTAATTTTAAACCACATTTTTTACAAAAAGAAGCATTTAATATATTTTTTACTCCACAAGAAATACAATATATATACTTTTTAGCATCTTTTATTTCCTTCACATCTCCTTCAGTCCCCCCAAAAGTATATCTTGTATTTCCTTTTTGTCCACACTTTAACATAATAATAACCCTTACAATTTAATTATCTTTTTGTTGTTTTTTTACTTTTTTTACACATCTTTCAAATTTTTCTGGTTCTTCATCTTTATCAATTCTAGAATGACAAACTGCCCAAGGATTTGGATCCCACTCTTCTTCTTTTTTTGATATTATTTTTTTATATTTTGCAGTTTTTAATATTCTCATTTTAAAAATTTATTCAAAAGTAATAACTGATTGGTTAGGTAATTTTTTTAATTCAGCTAATTCTCTTGCTCTTTCGCTATCAAACTGATTAGCGATTACTTTATCTTCAGGATTTACATCATCTATGTTAGCAGTATCACTTCTATATACTGACCAAGTTCCTGGATTTTCTTCATCTTCTTTAACAACTAAATAGCCAGCTGGAGAACTAGGTATAACTGCTGATTCTTTTACGCCCCTCCTATTTAATTCACTTCTATAAACAGATAACTCATCCCAATATTTCCCAGTGGGTAAAGAATGCTCTTGTTCATCAATAGTTTTCTTTATATCATATATTGCTCCAAGCAATTCCTCTGTAGACATTTTTTTAGCTTTTTCTTCTACAAAGTTCCAATCAATTTTTTCTTCAGGAAGAGCACTTTTCTTTTTAAATTTAATATAATTATTAGATTTTATAATTTTCATAATTTAATCTATTTTTAATGATACTTTATAACACATTATTTATTTTAGATTTAATTTCAAAAAATCCTTTATTTTTATTTGTAAAAATATTCCACATCAGTTTCTTCATCATATATCCATGTAATATCATTATCTTCATTATAAAAAAAACTATACCTTTCAGGATTTTTTTGAACTTCTTTTATAATTTTATCATCAACATGAGTTAAATTTAAAAATATATTTAAATTTATTTCTTTTCCTTTTTCAACTATTTGAGCAAGTTCCGTAGCATCTTGTGCTATTATATTCTGAAAATAATTATCATTTAAACCATCTATACAATTACCTATAAAATTTTTTTTTTGTGCTTTTTTCTTCAATCTATAACTTTCACCTTTTACATGTCTAGGAATTCTAATTCCCTGTAAATTATCCACTGTATAATTAGGAGCATCTTTAGGAAAAGGAACTCCCCATTTATCATTTACATGAGTATAAGCACTATGAATAGATGTAAAATATTCTCCATAAGGAGCATATACTTTTGCTTTAGGATCATCAGGATATTTCTTTATACCAGCAAAAAATCTTTTATGTCCATCTTTAGTTAAAGCGGGCCCAACAACTACAAAATAATCAGAATTAGTTGTATAATCATGTCCTTCCCATCTTCTATATGCCATTGGCCCAATTAACTTTTCATATCTATCTTTTAACTTTTCAGATCTTTCATGATATTTTTCTTTCCACTGTATCCCCCTATCTTTTATTCTCTTTCTACCTGCTATTCTTTTCATTTGATATTTCCTATTAATATTAATTTTCCTATATTATTTGGTAAATTTTTAACATTAATTCCTATGTTATTTTTATTTTCTTCAAGATATTCATATACAGATGAATATTTTTCCATTAACTCAGATGATTCATTTTTTTCACTAGTTTTTTTTCTTTTCTTAATATCCCTTGCAGCTTCCACTATGTTTTTATAGACAGTATCAGAAACAGCATCAATATGATCCTCTATTGCATCCTCATTAAATCTAAGAATTCTCCATCCAACATTTGCTAATTTCTGATCTCTCAATCTATCTCTTTGAACAAAATCTTCCCTTTGATGCCATATACTACCATCACTTTCTATTCCAACACCTATATGAGGATAAGCAAAATCAAGAACAAAAGGTCTTTCCTCTCTAGGTAACTGAACTTCATATTGACCATATAATGGATATGGTATATTTAAATCTCTTAATAATTTATACATTTTCTGTTCTAATTTTGTTAAATTAAATTTCTTCATCTGAGGTTGCTGAACAGTATCATCCTGCTTACCTTTACCTCTTTTAGTTATTTTAGGCAAACTAGAAGCAGCCGCACCTTCCATACCACCCATTCCTCCAGCTCCCATATCTGCTCCTATACCTCCCATCTCACCCATACCTTCCATACCTCCCAATCCACCCATATCGCCTTCCATTCCTCCTACATCTCCCATAGGAGCTCCTCCTCCCATCGGAGACATTCCGCCTAATCCTCCCATACCACCCATCATATCGCCACCAGCTCCTGGCATCATACCAGTAGCCGATGCAACGGCATCTTCTTCTCTACGCTTTTCTATTTCTGTATCATAATCTAATCCAAGCTCTTCTAAAATAGTATCTGCAGATACTAATCCTTTATCATATAATTGAATCATAGTTTGAATTTTATTTGTGTTATCTCTAAGATTTAAATCATTCCATATAATTTCTGGATATAAATAGACAGCCTCTCCAATCATTTCAGATTCTTTTTCATCTATAAAACCCTGCATCATAGCAACAGGTAAAAAGATATGCCTTTCTACCCATCTTTTTAATTTATTACGCCAACTTTCTAATCTTTTAATCAATACTTCGACACCAACTTGAGCAGAAGAATAACTTGACATTTCACCATTTAAGATAGCTTGATTTAACATAAAACCATCTAGAACCTCTTTGCCAATCTGCTCTATTTCTTGTGTTACATTATGAATTTTGCCAGAGTTGCCCTGTATTGTTAATTTCCCATTATACCTAGTTACAATAAATCCAGAATCTACAGTCACACAGTAAACTTTATCATTATATTTCTCACGAGAAATATTTTTATTTCTGATTGTAAATTTTGTTGATTTCCTATTTTTAGCAAAACTAATTCTATAAATATCATTGCAATTTTCATTTTTTGCTTTTTCTAAATGAATATTTGAAAAATATCCCATTTTTAATAAAATTTCAGAAAAATCATCAGATAATTTTTTAGAAACAGTATTATACCTTGAACGTTTGCTGCCCAACTTAGTAAATCTTATTGAACCATCACCATTCATCATAGATTGATAAATTATGCTTAAATATTCTGACGGCAGATTTTTAATCCAAGTAGGAATATTTTTAGTTGCAGAATTTGCTCCAAATTCATCTGATAGATACCTTGCTATTGAAGAATTAAACATAAACGTTAAAATTGGGACATTACCTCTGTCGTCAATGTGTGTCCATACATTAGGATTAACCTTCTTGCAGATATTCTCAATATCAGAATAGTGTTCACTATCGATTTTTTGAGTTATTCCACAAGCCTGTATCTTTTTATCTTCAGGAAAGTTTCTATTGTTCTCTATCTTGCATCCACCCTCTGAAATATAATAGCCAACAAATTTTAAATATTCTTCCAAAGTCAAATGAGAAAGTGGTGAATTTTTAAATGGCAATATATCTGGTATAAATCCTTCCCATTTAGCAGTAGAAATAAATTTATCATTATGAATAACATCTTTTGCCTGAACTTCTATTAATTTGCCATTTCTTTCAACGAGCATTTTATGATTAGGAGTTACAGAAATATCTAATGATTTATGCTTAAACCTAATTAATTCACCATTAAAATCATACTCATGATATTCAAGTGGTTTTACAAACGTTATAAACCCTGTATTTTTATTATACGAAGCAACCAAATCATTAGGATTTAATTCGTTAAATAACTTAAATCCGTTATTAGTAAGTATTTCAGTTTCTTTAGCATGACAGGCCCCATACCACTCATAATCAAAAGCATGATGTGTAACAACAGTTAGATTAGGGTCATTAGCAACTGCAGATAATTGATTAACAACATCTTGAATATCATCTTGTTGTGCAGGACGATCTTTATCTCCTACTTTAACAACTCTAATAGGTAAAATTAAACGTTCAGCTATAATCCAGTTAGCTGTCATAATTTTCGTTTTATAAGCAAGCATAGTAAACATTCTTTGAATTATAGGTGTCCCATAGTTCCCATAAGGAGAAGCATTATGTTTAAGATGAGTGGTACATCTAGATGATAATGGGATAGGATTCCCAGAAGATACTAAAGCTATAAATTCAGTTGGTAATTTTTCATATATTTCTTTAGGTCTTTTCCTTTGAACTATTTGTTTTAATTCTTCATCAGGAACTAGATAAAAAGACGGAGTGTTTGAAAGGGCATTACTTTCAACTTCTATATAATCAGGATTTAAAATTTTAATATCACTAAATGTCCCATCTTCATGACGACATTTTTGTCCATCTATAGTTACACCTTTTCCTCCACAACGTTTACACTTTATTTCCAAGAAAGGAAAAACATCCCCTAGTAAAAAATATTCATGACTTATATCATTTAATCTTTCAGCTAATTCTAGTTTTTCAACTAGATTTTCATAATATTTTAATATTTTCCTATTCCTACATTCTAATTTAAAACCAGATAATGGAAATTCTGAGTAAAAATCAACGCCTGCTGCAACCTTTGGTTCGTTACTATTATGAACTACACATCTATTAACACAATAGCTATGCTCTCCTTCTATAGATAAATCATAAACTTCCCCTTTGTATGGTTCAATATCTAAATTAACAACAGCTCTATACAGTCCATCATCTTTTGGAGTAAATAATCTATCTCCTATTTCTAAGGATTTAGCTGTATCCCAAACTTTATCTAAAACAACATCTTCATACTGTTTTAATCTTTCTCTCTTTCTTCTTTTAGACGGAGTTGTTGCATCACTTTTTACCCATTTTTCTAAAGGAACTCTTGGTATACTATGATTAAATGTAGTCTTTATTTCTCTATTTATTCCCCAAACTTTTATTTTTACAATATCTTCTTCCGTATGCCTTATATTAACCTTTTGAACTTTTCTTTTAGTTCCATCTCCAGCTATAATAAAATCACCTTCTTTTACATCCAAAATCTTTTTTTCTGTTCCATCAGCCATTAAAACATAATTATCTGGTGTAAAACAATAATAAAACCTACACCATTGGTAGGCTTCTCTTCTCTTACTAGCAATCTGCCAATTTTGTGGAGTGTGAAGTGGAGAAAAGAACATTGGTTGTGTCCATACGGTACTTGCTCCTGCTCCTGCATATTGTGCATTTTTTGTTATAGGAAATGATGTTGTCCCAGATTTTGGATAATCTATACTACTATCACCAGTTTTATTATTTTCAACTACATACCCCCCAGAAGATGCTACTTTTCTTCTTTTATTTTCAGGAGAATCATCTCCAACTTGTAATTTTATACTCATATTTTATATTCCTTTTCTAACCATCAATTGCTAAATCTTCACAAGATTTTGTAATCTCTAATATATCATCGTCATTAATATGTCTTTTTCTTTGATATATATATTCATCTTCATTTTCATCTAATAAGGTGATGTTACTTTTTTTATTAAATCCTCTTGACATTTGTTTATCTAAATTATAAGAAACGAGTGGCACCTCTTGATTAATACTCATATCTTGATTAGTACTATATGGATTATATTGTTTTCCTTCTTCATCAGGCTTTCTTTCATGTAATCCAATAATTTCAGCAGAATTTGATTTGCCGCAATTCGGGCAAGCGGATGGAATTGTTTCGTTATTATTGGGGTTTGGGCTAGCTAGAGTTGAACCACAAAAGTTACAAACTATATTTTGTTTAGAAGGGTCTGGTTCTCCTGGTAACTTATATGGTCTGATAGGTTTAAGAGGTTGTAATTGAGATTCTTTATTTTCTAACTTTTTTTTTTAGCTTCTTTCCAATTAAAAACCTTACCCTCAACAACAGGTTCTCCTGTAACATCACCAGATTCTCTAGCGTATTCTAATCGAGCTCCTAAGTTCCCATATTGAGGAAGAATAGGTTTTCTTCTTTCCCCTGGTTTTAATTGGTAGTTATTCGTATCAGGGACATTACTATCTATTTCAAATCTTTTATTTAAATAACCTCCTACCCATTTTCCTTCCTTATTTTTATAAGGTCTAGAATATTTATCCATTATATGATTTCGCCATATAGTTTCATAATCAATATCCCATCTACCACCTATATCCTGTCCCCATCCTTTATTTCTTTCTACTATATGCCAATCATTTACAGGCATCCTATAAAAAGGATCTATCCTTAAACCTTCTGGACCGTGTAAAATAACATTATCTACTGATTGATGTTGAGCAGTCTTTTTTAAATTAAAAGATTTATTATTAGATTTTTTATTTTGTTTTTTTGAAACAGTATCTATTGCTAGTTTTCTTATAATATCATTAGTTTTCTTAACACTAGATTCTATATCTATATCTTCTATATCAATATCTTCTGGAGGTCCATAAGGAGCTTCAATTGACCCTAGATCATGAGGATCTGTTGCTTTTAATCGTTGTGGGAGCATATCAAACACTTGTCCTGCTAATAAATGTTTTTGATTTGAATCAAGATCTCCTTCATAATAACTATGTAAAGAATCACTTACCATTTGCTGAATATCTCTTTCACTTTCTGGAATATATTGTATTAATGTATTAATAGCATCAATGGAATCTTTTGAATCAAGCCAATCTCTGAGATCTCCACCATCTTGGAAAGTTGGACTTTCATCTACCATCCCCCCACCTAAATCACCCTCACCTAAATCATATAATTCCTCTTCCATCAAAGCATCTTCTTCTCTTAGTTCAGGTTCGTCAATTAACCCCATATCATCCATTGGGGGCATAGCCTCCTGAGCTTTTTTTAAATTAAATACTTTTTTATTTTCTTTTTTTTGATTCATACCTATATCCCATAATTTTAATTTTATTTATTAAATAGATTATCAAACAATTTACTTGTAACATCTTTTGATGAAAGACATTTTCCATTACTTTTCCATGATTCATCTTTTTGACTTTTTCTTATTTTATTTTCTTCTGAAACTTTTTCTCCAGAAGTTTTTTCTGGAAGTCTTTCAAATTCTTTTTGGTCAAAAATACTAATATTTGCTGTAGGAGATTTATATTTATTTGTTTCAGAACTTTGTTCTCTAGATGATAAAATAGATGAAGCCTTCCTATTATCTGTTTCTTTTAAGCTATTAACTATACTATCAATTCTATCCTTTTCTTGTTTTTGTTTAAGTTCAGCAATTTTTTGTTTTTCTTGACGAGTTTCTTCTTTACTATCTATTGATTTAATGAGATTCTCATTTCTAGATGTGTCCCAGATAGTGTTTGATGTTTCCATTTTAATATGTTTTTTTGGACCTCCCATATCTGTCAGACCACCACTATGACCTGCTAAAATACTATGAGAATTTTTCAAACCATCATCTTTACAACTCAATCGTTTACTCTTTTGTTCTTTTATTGTTTTAGCAAAATCTTCTTGTTTATTATTTTGAGTATCTTTATTATTTTTAGATGATTGAGATTCTACATTATTAATTAAAAAGTCTATATTGTTTTGACTTTTAGTTTTACGAAGCATAATTATCTCCAGTCATTTTTTTAATTTTATTATATATCAAATCTTTATTTTCTTTTATCATTTCATGGATAGTTTGAGATTTTCTTTTTGAAGATCTAGATTTATCCTTTTTTTTACCATATATTTCATCTAAATTATCTGTTACCATTTCGGTCTCATCTTCATCAGTTTTTTCAGGACTAGCAGATGTAAAATCTATTGTCCATTTCCCATCATCTCTTGAAGCACCATTAAAATGCAAACCAAATAATTCCCCCATTTCACTAGATATTTTTGTAATATCTTTCTTTTCTATAGAAGGAGCTGCACCAGTATTTGGATCTGGATATTTTTTATCAGGAATAACAACTGTTACATTTTCTGTTCCATCAGCAGAAATTTCCTGACTAATAAAATCTTCTTTAAATTCATATAGTCTTCTAGGAGGGTAACCAAATTCTTCTAATTTATTAAAAATAAAATCAGATAATGTTTTTGAATCTTCAGAGATATCCTTTTGATCTTCGGTATCCTCTTGTATCATCTTTTCTGCGTCATCATAAGTTAACATTTCAGTATCACCTACTACATTTCCTTGCTCTATAGAAGATAAAGGATCTGAAGATTGTAAAGATCCTGGTGGTGATTCGATTTCTGAACTATAAAAAGGATCAGAATAAGACTGAGCTTGCATTATACGCATTTTTCCAGATGGGACTATAGCCATTATATTAATTCCTTTATTATCTTAATATGTTTCTAAATCTGAACATCTATGATTTTAAAAAAATCAAAATCTACATCTATATCTTCACTGATTTATAATAATAAATTTTATTAAAATATTTAATCAGTTCGATAGTAAATATTAAATACTATTTATCTTGCAACATAGCATCAACATATTCTTTAGGATATAATGTTTCCCAGTATTTACGCAACCATTCTTTACTTTGACTATTTAAATTAGCAATTTTTACAAACTCTTTTGTTTTAGCTTCTTTTTCTTCTGCATCTTCTTCTTTATTTTCTTCTGTCTCTTCTGTTTCTTCTGCTTCAGCCTTTTTCTCTTCTTTACCTTCTGCTTTAGCTTCTTTTTCTTCTGTATCTTCTTCTTTATTTTCTTCTGTTTCTTCTGCTTCAGCCTTTTTCTCTTCTCTACCTTCTGCTTTTGCTTCTTTTTCCTCTGTATCTTCTTCTTTATTTTCTTCTGTTTCTTCTGCTTCAGCCTTTTTATTTACTTTTTCATCTGATTCTGCTTTTATATCTTCTCTTTCTGGCCTATTTACAAGTTTTTCCTCTGCTTTGGGTTGTCCACTATCTTTACCCTCTACATCAGGATCTTTTCTTTTTTCATCAGAAGATTTTTCTGCACCTTCTTTTTTAGCTGAAGGTCCTTTCTTTGGCATTTCTTTAGATTCGCCATCTTGGTGTAAAGGTTCAACATTTAACTGCTCACTTGATTCAGCCTCATCAGCCTCTGCTTCCTTCACTGGTTGTGTTTTTGAAGCTGTTTTTACAGTTGCAGATTTTTTTGATTGTATATCTGAAACGATATCTTCAAAACTTTTTCCTTTTCCAGTAGTAATTTTGTTCGTAATAAACATTTCAATATTCTCCTATATTTTAGATACTATTTAATATTAACTCTTTATTTTTATATATTTATTTTAATAAGCAAAAAATCCTTTATTTAATTTACTTTTATTTTTACCGAAAAGAACGTAATATTTTACCTCCAAGTGATCTAATCATACTTTTTTCCTCATCTGAAAGTTCCCCTTCTTCTATTAAACTTTTTATCCCATCTATATAATTCTGCAATGTACTTGTAGGTCGGGTTTCAGGAACAGCCTGTTCAACTTCTTGTTGTTGTTCAACTTCTTGTTGTTGTTCAACTTCTACACCTAAAGACTGAGGATCAGTTAATGATATACTTATATAATTTGCCAATTCTTGCAAATTATCTGCAATATGATATATATTCTCTTGACTCATATCTCGCGTATATCCACTAGTGTTTTGAACAAAGTTAGATATCGATTTTCTAGCAGCAATAATACTATTGCGAATTTGATTATTATTAGAAGTAGCAGCTATTTGTGATAATTCCGATGCTTCATTTGAAAGATTATTTATAAATGCTGCAAGATGAGATAACATATATCGAGAAACTCTCTGTCTTTGCCTTTGCATAATTTGCTCTTGCATTTCAGGAGTAACTTGATCTATTATACCTTGTTGTGTAAGATGCTCAACATTTCTTCGAGCTTCTCTTTCTGTTAGATATTCCATCATATTTATTTTATTTCTTAACCCTAATGATTGTTGCATAATACCTTTTAATCTTTCTATTATGTTTTGACGAGCTCCTCTTTCTGTTAAACCTCTGGCTCTTTGCCATAATTGTTTCAACGCTCCTGCATCAGTATCTCCAAAAGGGCTTTGTTGAGACTCCTTTAATAAATTCAAACTACCATTAGCTACTTTCTCTCCAAGTTTAACATATCCATTTTCAACCAAAGATTCTGCTAATGTTACTAAATCATTAACATTATCAATAATAATTTCCCTTTGTTTATTAAATTCTTCATCTAAAGTTGCATATATAGCATTTCCTCTTTTCATCCCTTTTTTTATTTTTTTAGATACTTTATCAGCAAAATACTTATTTAATTTTTTAAATTCTTCTTGATTTTTCATTTTTTTTGCATCAGATGCATATTTTTCCCATCCACTTTTATCATTATTAATAGATGCTAAATATTCATCCCAACATTCAAACCATACATTTTGGGCAGGCTTATTCGGGTCAGCTGTTCTCTTATGTCTGTAACAATTATCCCAACATCTCCTATTTCTAATCCAATAGCCTTGCACTCCTACATATTGAGCTACCTTGATTTTATTTAGCTCAAAATATGCATCTTTAACCATAGATGCACTTTTATTTAAGCCTTTATCAGATAACTCGGATTCAATATTTTTCAAATATTTAATATTTTTATCCATAGCTATATTCCTTTTTGGCAAAACTCTCATTCTTTTATTAAAATCTTTTCCTGTGAAAATATAATTTAATATATTATTTATAATATAAGCTCTTATATCTCTTACACTTCTATCAAAAGTTACTAAAATTTCATTCCCTGTTGTTCTTGCCAAAAAAACATGATGAGGTTCAACTATTCTAGTTAAATCAATTCCTTTTTTTGTTGTATAATTTATTCTAATAACTTTATCATTATCTATCGCCCATCTTAGTGCCTGATGTGTAGAAGTAAAATCAGGAACTTCTTCTTCTGTCATCTCAATTGGGACTTCATTTTCCTGCTCTTCAATCATTTGTTGAGACTGCTCTTCTAAACTATCTTCTTCATCTTCTATATCATCTGCAATAAATTCTCCTATATCTTCTTCATATATAACAGGTATTTCTTCTTCTATCTCTGGCTCTTCATCAACTTCTATATCCTCGATATTAGGATCTTCTATCTGCGATTTTTTTAAATTAAATTTATTCATTAATTCTAATTGCAAAAAAAATATAAAATTCCTTGATTTATTTTTTTACATATCACCATCTGATATATCATCAATTATAATTTCTTCAAGAACTAGCATTAATTCAGTTGTTATACTTATATTTTTAAGTTCAGACATTTTAATAGGTGTAAAAGTTAATTCTATTTTTTCTTGTAAAAAATTAGCAAATTCTGCAAAAAAATCTGATTCTTTATCTTTTGCAACCTTTAAAACCTTATCTTCTTCATTACCTTCATTTTCACTATATTTTTTAATTAAATTAATTCTTGTTTCTTCTATTGCTTCATTTTCTTCATTAATTTTTTTAAAAATTTTAGATATCTTATATGCTGTAGCAGCAGAAAATTCTTTTTTTATAAGTTGTTCTAAACCTTTTTTTAACAATATTACCTGTTGTAATGTAAATTCTTTATTCATATTTTCCCTTTCCTATTTAAAATATATACAAATATCATCATCTTTATTTTCTATATCTACTGAATCCCCAATATTTATTTTATTTCTTTTAAAAAACCCATCATTAGCTTCTATTGCTATCTTGCATTTCTCATTACTAGATACTGACTTATACGACATAGGAGATATTTTATCAATCTGAAATATCTTACCCTCTTTAACAAAAGCAATATCTAAAGGAATAAAAGTATTAACACCCCAAAATTTTAAATAATCATTATTAGAAAAAATAAACAACATACCATTATCAAATGGCATAGATGTTCTGAACATTAAACCTTTTTGATGTTTAGACGGAGAATCCGCAATCTCCACTTTTAACATTTTTTTTGGAATTAAATCTTTATAATACATATTGACAATCTCAATCTAATATATTATACTTTATACCAGATCTTTCTAAACTGTATATAAAATCTTCTTCAATAATTTCAGGAACATCAAAAATGACATAATCTTCATTTCTACTTACAATTGAAGCATTAACTACGTTATAATTATTAAAATCTAAAAAAACTTTTTTTACTTCTTCTTCATTTTTTTTAAATTTAATTTCATCCTTAAATACTTTACTCACAGTTGGTAATAATCTATATGGGTTAATATACCCATTTTTTGCCATATATTTATCATACTTATATTCAAATTTTAAACAGCCACCCTTAAAACGCATCATCTCTTTTTTCAAAGTATCATACCACTGTAAATCTTTAACAACCTCAGTTTTAACTTTCTCTTTTTTATTAATATAATCAACACGAACTTGCATTTTTTATTTTAAAAATCTATCCCACCAATTATTTTCTTTAGACGCTATTTTTTTATGAGAAGTTTTAACTGAATTTATATTAGATAATGCTTCATTATAATCAATAACATATCCATTATCTTCAAAAATAGATTTTTCATCTCCTAATATCATAACTTTTATAACTTCCTCCCCTTTTGATGTTATTTCAATATCGTCTTCAATATGCTTAATTAAACCCTCATGTTCCATTCTTTTTATATCAGCATAAGAGCAAGTAATAGGTCGTTTATATATTCTATCACTACTATTTTTAGATTCTCCGTTGCGCCATATTTCAAATAAAGATTGTGCAGCTTGTGAATCTACCATTTTTTTTGTTCTATTAACACGTTTTTCTATATGTGGCATTAATTGTATAAGAGTATTCCAAAAATTAGGATCACTATTCTTATTCATCAGAATTCTCCTTAAAATATTTTTCCATTATCTCATAAGCTTTTTTTGCATATTCTCTATCAGAATCCTTTATTTCTTCAGATAATTCATCATATGGGACAAAAAATTCTTCCCATCTTTTTTCTCTTTCTTCACTTAAATCTTCTTTTTCCATTAAAGATTCTGCCCATCCCCACCATTGTTCATGCTCTAAATTAGCAAGATCTTCTATAATCTGTTCTTTTTTTGTTGCAGTAATTATCTTTTTCATAAAATATCCTTAATAATTAGTAAGAGTTGAACGACTTGGATATGGACTTTCAGTATCTTTCTTATACCAACTATAAGGTTCATTTCTCAACTCTCTCCAATAGTGACCTTCTCCAACTTCTGGAGTGTTATAATGTCTCAAACCTTTAGTATATCTTCTTTGCCTTTGCTTATCTTTCATTCTATCTGTTAAAGACTCTTCATCAAAAGGCCATCTTCTTTCAAGCATTGGTAAGTCCATATGAGCCCAAGGACCTTGTATTCCTCTAGCTACTTTATATTCATTGATTTTTTTCTTCCCTAAAGAGGCCCAATATAAAAGCTTACTGACATATAATAATCTAGTTATACATCTATGTGTCCAATCTATTCCTATTTTATAATCAATAGTTTTAGAAATTTGTTTATAAGAAAATGAATTAATATTTCTACCTATAGACATGTCTATAATTTTTTTATATTCAGAATTGTCTAATTCTGGAAAACAATTAATAAATTTTATAAGATCTTTTAATGAAAATATAAACATCTTTTTTATATTTTCATCCATTATACACTTTCTATTTATTTTTAATACTAATAAAGAAATTAAATCATCCCATAATTCTCTCATTATATTTTTTTCTTTCTCTATTTCATCTTTTAATACTTCTCTAGATTTATCTATATTAAAAACGCACCACTTCCCATCTGGGTTTTTTATTTGACATTTGCCATCGTCTGTCAATTTAATCCCATAAAAAAGCAACTCTTTTTTTAATAATGACCAAGTATTCATTTTCTATTTTTTTTTATTAACTTAAAAATCAAAAAAGTTATTTCCCAAGTCGTCTGAATCACTTTCAGAATCTTTATTAGACTTATTTCGTTTATTTTTTAATTTTTCCTGCTTTTGTTCTTTATCAACAAAATCTATACTATTTTGATCATTATCTTTACCTGCATAATCATCAATTATATGTTGAAAAACATCAGAAACCTTAGATCTAGGTTTTCCACGACTATCTAATTCTATATCTGCTTCAAATGAATTCTTTGCTTCCTTTTTATCCCCAACAGGATTGATTGTTTTTTCTTTAGTTTTATTTTTTTTATTTACAGTTTTATTCACTGTTTTTTTATTTTTAACATTTTTCTCTTCTGTTTTTTTTACTTTTTCATCTTTAACATCATCTTCTTTCTTATCATTTTTTTCTTTATTATCTTCATCACCATCTATTTTAATACTTTTTGTTTCAGGAGTTGACTCAGCCTCTTTTAAAGATTGCTTTTTAAAATCCCAAGAATATGATTTTTTTTCTTTTTCTGTATCTTTATTTTCAATTTTTAAATTATCTTCTTTTATCTTTTCATCCTGAGACTCTTTTACTTCAGATATTTTTTCATTCTCAGAATCTTTTATTTCTTCTTCTTCATCTTCTTCTATAAAGAAATCCTCTATTAAATCATTTTTTATAACATCTATATACCCTAAAGAAGAAGCTTCAATAACATTAGAAACTTCAGAGAATTCCCTACTAACCACAATAGTAGCGTTACTACCGATTCGCCTATTATTAATTATAATTGGTCTAGGAAGATTATTTTTGATAAGTACCTTATTCTCTTCTATGAGTTGTTTAGGGATATCTTTATCAACTAGTTCTATTTTTCCTCGTTGATAAGCTCCTCTAATAGAATCTAAATAAAGACTATTATATGGTATCTCAAAACATTGCCCAGGTAGCTTAGGACTATTTATACCTTTAATTGTTATGCTCCCCTTTACCTTGTCTGTGACTCTAAATAACATTCTTTTATCTCCTTTTTAAATTAAACATTAAACTTTTATAATATATTATCGTCAAAAAAAATAAAAAACATAAAGAAAAAAGAATGGAATATTTAAATAATTTATATTCTTTTTATTTGATTCTTACGTCTTTTATTCAACAAATTCTGATATACATCTTTATTTAACACTCTTCCTTGCATATTATGGGGGCCAATAGGATCTGGTTTATTATAAGGAATGATATCTTCATGAGAAACAAATCTATTATCATTAGCTCCTTCACCTGTAGGTATTTCTTGGTCCATCAATATAGATTCTGTAGGTAGATCTTTATCAGCAGGTAAAGGTTCATTATATTTATCTTCTATTTGACTATAATCTTTAGGAAAAAGTTTTCCCCTAGCTCTTCCTCCCATAAAATGATCCTGAGCAGGTTGAGTTAATTGAAAACTATTTGGATTTTTACCATAGGGATTCCTATATCTCTCATCAGGATCTTCCATTTTAGGAATATTTCCCCTATAAGATATTTTTTTTAAATATTTTTTATACCAATTAACCATAATCTTATATCAAATTACATAGGGAAATATTTATTAGTTGCATATTGTATATTCTCATTTACATTATCAAATACATTAATATTCTCTATAACTTCTCCTGCTCTATTAATAATATCGATACTACCATCTTCTCTAGGTCTTAAATCTAATTCAATATCATCTCTATGTCTTTCTATATCATCTATAGCATCTGTCATAGCATCTTCTCTAGCTTTTTGATCTATATCTAGACCTTCATCTATTGTACCTATACCCTCACCTACTTCATCTAAACCTACTTCATCTTCAACAGGAGACATAACTGGAACCATTTGAGCTAATAATTTAGATTTCACATTATTAATATCATTAATCATTTGAACTTCTTTATTATTTAATTCCCTATTTTCTTTAGAAGCAGAAGCATATATATGAAACAAAAGAGCATCTGCATCTTTTAATGAAGCCATGACCATTTTAACAGGTTCTTTTTCTTTAAATCTATGAGGAGAATTTTGTAGTTGAGAATTAGAATCAGGAATATTATCATCTACTTTTCTTTTTTCACCTAATAATTGTACTCCAATATATTTATCCCAAAAATCAGTATCATCATCTTTAGTTTGTTCTTTTTTAAATGCCTCTCTTTTTTCCTGATCATAAGATTCAGATTCCAAATTAATAGGCATTATCGGAGTGTCCCAATCATCTGAACGCTTTTTGTTATAAACCTTTTCTGACTCATCCATCTGTTTTTCAGTAACGACATTAGATTCCTTTTCTTTTCTATTTTCTGATATTTGTCCCTCAAGAGTTTTTATATTATCTAATTCCTTTTTAGGAATAGATGAATTGATATTTTTATCTGAATCAACAGATATATCAGTCTCTTTAGTTTTATCACTCAACATTAAATTATAATTTCTATATCCTTTTCCAGCTTTCTTTTTTAATTTATTTTTTTTAAAATTAAACATTATTAACCCCTTAATATATTATTATTTCACTTTAATTTATTTATTTCAAAAAAATCAATATAAAACCTTTTATTAAAATATTTATCTCTTTCTATTTGGCCAGCTATTTCTTCTTTCTAATTGAGAAGAAACCTGTTGTCCAGTTCCATATCCATAAGGAGTTCCTTGCATAGAACGCCATAAAACCTGATTTGAACTAGGAGCTCCAAGACTTACTCTATGTGATGATGGTAATTTATTAACTGAATGATCAACAGCATTATAAGTAGCAGCAGCTAGACAATCTACTATATCATCAGTTTTTTGCCCATCTCCTTCGCTCTTTGGAAAAACCTTAAATCCTTTTTCAGTATATTTTCTTTGAAGTTCTATCATTTCTTGTCTTAAAACATGGTGATAAGGAATTTTTATTCTACCTAAATTAATTAAGTCTTCTAACTCTCCATATATTAAATACTTATAATGATTATTGAACCTTGTTAATTTATTTGGAATATTATTTTTTCTTAATTTTTTTATACTTTCCCTACTTGTCCATTGATCATAAGTTAATAATCCTATATGAAATCTTCTCTTTAATCCAATTATATATTCTAAAACTTTATCTGGATCAATAGGACCTCTAGTAGGTTCCCAAAATTTTATATGATCTACAATTATATTATATTCAGATTCCTTAGTTTGCTTATTAAGATAATATTCTTTATGCAAAATAACTAATGCATAATTATGGCTAGATGTTGCAGGATCAATATGAGCAAAATAAACTTTACCAGGTTCTCCTTTAGCTTTATCCTGTATATTAGTTACAAAACATTTATTAACTTGTTCTTCAGTAAAGAAATTTTGAGCTCCAGTTCCACTAAATTCAGCTCCAAACTCCATTAAAAATTCTGCTTCGCTCATATCTTGTCGTTGCTCTCTTAAAGACTCCCTTGTATGAGTAGGATTAACATCCCAAGTAGGAAGTCTACAAGTCAACCTTCTTGGAGACTGTGGAGATGTTATAAATAGATCATAAAACTTCCCCTCTTTCGCTCTTGGGGATGATATACTAATAACTTTACCATCATAAAATCTTTGTGAAACTATTTTTTGCCCATGTTCATCTAATTTAAAATTTCCTTTTTCATCTTTAAAATATTCTCTTCTACAATAAGTAGTTACAGTTGGAGTTAAAGCAGAATAGATTCTATCTCCTGATGAAGAACCCCCAGTTTTCTTATAAGAAGCAACCTCATCAAGTATTAGAACTATACAACCAATACCTAACAAAGTATCTGAATTACTATGTCCAACTATAACACCTACAGAGCCTCTTTTTGGAGGTAATCCTTTTTCCTTAAATTCAATATTATCTTTTTTATCTTGTGGGGTTAATAAATATATAGATGATTTTCCAACTCCTTCTTTAATATATTTATCAGCAAAATAATTACTAAATAATAATTTTTCTCTAATTTCTTTAAAAGCTGTCCCAGCCTGTTCTTTAGAATTAGCTACAGTTAAAATATTAATTGGAGCAGAAGAAGATAATTCATATAACTGATAAGGATCTCCACCAGGACATTCTAATATTTTCATTGCTTCATATAAAGCAATAATACTTACTAAAAAATCTTTTCCACTTCGTCTTCCCCATACTAAAACCAATTCATTAAATAATTCTCCACTATGATATTTTCCTAATAAATTACCTCTATCATTATTATCTAATCCTAGTTCTTCACAAGCGGTAATTTCTTCTTCTGATAATTCTATATTTTCATTACCTATAGTCCCTCTGTAGAATGCCTTTAAAACAGTTTTTTGCATTGGGTAAAGAACAATTGGATTGGTAGGATGATTTGCTAAACCTAGCCATTCAGGGCTTTCACAAAATGTTATTATATCAGGGATATACCCAGTAGAGCTAGACTGAGATGAAATACTTGATTTTAACTGAGTTAAAAGATCTCCTAGTTTTTTTTTCTTTTTATAATTTGCCATAAATATACTATACAATTATATTGATGGATTTTCCTCTATATTTTCTTCATTTATAGGAAAACCAGATAATTCTGAAAGATAAGCAAAAGATTGTCTTACTATAATATTATTATCATATAAAAAATCATTAACAGAATTATATTTATCAGATATATAATTTTGAAAATTTTTCAAAGTTCTAATATATAATCTTACAGATATGTTTAAAGATCTTTCTACTTTATCTTTTGATTCATCTATAGAGTCTAATAATTTTATTTTGTAAAAATTATCATAAGAAATATTAGAATCTCTTATTAATATTTTTTCATTATTATTATCTAAAATATATTCACCATCATATTTTAAATATTCTCTTCCATCTATACTATTATAAGCATCATTAAGTTTTTCTACAGATTTATCATTACATTCAAAGGAATCTGATATCTTATTCATAAAATTTATGTAAATATATTTATCCATTATCACTCGTTATATCTATTGAATCTATATTAAAATTAAGTATAAATAATATCTTTATACACTTCTTCAGAAAGAAATTCATTAACTACTCCATAGTTAACATAATTTTCATCCATTGCATCGAATTGTTTAACTCTAAAATAATATTCTTTTCCTCTTTCTAGATAATCACTTTCTGAACTTTCAAATCTAATTTTTCTATTAGCATATTTAGAAGGTACCCCAAACGGAGACATTTTTGTAAATATGCTTTTTTCTACTTCATAAAACCATTCCCCTTCTTGATAACTATAAAATTCTTTTATAATATTATTAAAAGTATCATCTTTAGATACTTCTATTTTAAAATGATAATTAGTTATACCAAAATAAACATCTTCTATTATATGCTCTATCTCCCACCATCCCTCATCATATAAATTTTCCTCATTTATTTTAATATCATCATATACACTATTAGATAATCTACTTACTTTATATCCTTTTTCTATAAGAAAATCATTAATATTTGGATTTCTTTTATCTAATCCCCAATATAAATATAATTCTTCAGGATAAGAAAATAAACTATTCAAAACATCTTTAAATAACATTTTACGATGTTCAAAATCAAATTCATTATATAAATCATTAACTTCATATATCTTACTTAAAACAAAATCTCTATTATTAGAAGTTAAATCTATTATATCATCTCTTAAACTTTTTAAAGTTAGATTTTTTTTATACAAATAAGCGATAGACCTTGCTATGTTTTTTTCTGTTTTTTGCCATAAATAGCCATCATCTAATATTTCAACATCATAATTTTCTCTAGGAGGAAAAGAAACCTTTGTTAAAGGATCCCCAAAAAGAGTGACTGTCCAATTAAAATAAGGTAATGAAAATAAATAAGCCTCCCCTATAGAAGCTCTTCTCCTTAATGCTCTAAAAAAAGAAGAGGGATTTAGGTAACTATCTACTCCACCATTAGAAAGAGAACCAGCAGCATTGGCATACCCTGCTCTCAACGCAAGCGGAACTAACTTTCTACTATTTTCATCTCGAACACCATTAGCCCCATCATGTCCAGCATTATAAAACATAGTTCTTAAAGAACTTGAATGTTGAAAAAAAGAATCATTTGAATCAGAGGTTGACCATAACCAAGAAAAAACATCATTTCTAATAAATGGGAAAACTGGATTAGAACTAATATCTCTAGTAAAAAAACTATCTAGATACAAACCTGGTAAAATATATTCTTTAAAATATGTTAATTCATTCTTATATTCATCAACATGTTCATCATATTCATCAGAATACATATCTAGATAAAACCTACCATCTAAATATAAAGAACTATTTATTTTCCTTGAATTATTTAGAAATTCTTTTACCCAATATAAACTAGGTCCATCAATTCTAGATACAATTAAAGCATATTCAGCATCTTTACTTGAAAATCTTCTAAATTCTTGTCTATCGTATAATGGATTTGATATTTTTAAATCTATATCACCCTCATTTACAAGCATATATGATAATGCAGAAGTTGTTGATATTATTTTTTCCTCTTCTAAACCATAAATAGAAGGATTTGATATCTTAAAACCACCAGGTATCTTAAATCCTAAAACTATTCCCCATACCTTCATACCTTCAAAATCATCATCTTGTAAAGCATCTTTAATAGGATTTAATATTTCATTTTTAAAATCATCTTCACTATTTAAAATTTCTATTGAAGAACAATTGATACCGATACACTGCCCATTTATTTCCCAATTTTCATTTTCAATTATATAATTTTCATCTTCATCATAATCTAGACTATATATATTGGCATAATAAAACGCAAATTCTTTACTATCTTGATCAGAAGCATTATAAATAATAACAATATTTGTTTTATTAAAATTAGGTTCCATTAATTATTCTTCTAAAAAAATATATTTTATACTAATTTTTATTCATATTTTTCCCCACAAAACCTTTATAAAAAAACCTACGCGTGTGGGGAAAAAGCCAATATAAGAAATGATCAATTATTATATATTTATAATTCCACACGCATAGGTATAAATTAAAAATACAGCTTTACACTTTATAATATTACAATTTTTACTTATTTATTTTCAACTTTTGTTACTTTTTTATCAATATAAGCCCAAAGAATTTTACCTAATCTAATTATAATTGGGGAAAATATTGCACCTATAATCAAACCAACAATAAAACTAAACATAATTTTCTCCTTTTTTTAATAATATTAATTATCATTTAAATTATATTATTTTTTTAAAAAACCTTTTATTTATTTTTATTATTTAGCATTACCTGCTATACCACCAGTTTCTCCTCTTTCACTTTTTTTTATATGAATATCATCAACTTCTTCCACTGGAAAACATACAACAGGAACAACAACTAATTGCGCCACCCCTTGACCTTTTTCTATTTTTAATTTTTCATTAGAAGTATTAAAAACTTTTATAAGGATTTCTCCTTGATAACTACTATCTATAACTCCAGCTCCTATTAAAAATTCTGCTCTACTTTTTGGCCATACAAGTATTACAGTATTTGTTGGTATTTCAACTGTAACACCAGTCTTAACAATTTGATGAGAATGAGGTTCTATCATATAATTACCTAATGAATAAACATCTATCCCAGCATCAGTAGGGAATTTTCTTTTTGGTATCACAGCATCTTTATGTATTTTCTTTGCTTTAATAGTCATAGAATCTGAAATTATATTACAAGTTGTATGAATTTTATCACTCATTTCTTTTCCTTTCCATAAATTAAATTAACCACATTTACTAAAACCACAACTACACATAACACAGCCTTCTTGTCTTACTAATTTCCCACCACACTCTGGGCAATCTTCTCCATGTATTGCAGTTCCATTAGATATATATTTTTTTAAAATCCTTGAAAGAGCTTTTGCAAAACTCTGTAAATCCCCTTGTGTTTTTTCTAATTGATGAACAACAAAAGATATATCTGTTCCATGTCTTAAAGCAGTAGAAACTAATCTAGTAACTGCTTCTTGATCTTCATTTATATACCTTCCTATATTCTCATGTAATATATTATTCTCATCAGATATATCACATAAAGCATATTGACCTCTTTTTATTTTTTTCAATAATCCTTCTTTTAAATTTCTTTGAAATAAATTATCATTATCTTTTCCAGCAAATACTTCATATGGCTCTCCTAAATGCAATCCTATAATAACAAAAAACGGATTTTTTCTAACACTACAATGATAAATATCACAAGGTAATATTTTTGGTCTTTTAGGAGCATCTGTTTTAAATATTTTTTGTTCTTCTTTTTTCTTATCATCTATTAAAACTCCAGACCTAGAATTTTTTCTATAAACAGTAATACCTTTAGCCCCATTTTTCCAAGCTGTCTCATAGATTTTCGCAACTTCTTCTTTAGGAACATCTTCTGGTAAATTTACTGTACTAGAAATACTATGATCATTATGTTTATTAGCAACACATTGAATTTTTACACGACTTTCCCAATCTATATCTTCTGCACATGCACTATACCATGGAGATTTTTCTATGTTTGTTTCTCCTGTTATTTCTGACCATACCTTAATTTTAGGATGATATACTTTAAATTCTTGCCATTTATCACCATTTTCATCAACAAAATCTACTCTAATATCTTTATCATTTTCATTTATCTTTTTTCTTCTTTTATAAGAAATTTGAAAACAAGGCTCTATACCTGATGTTGTCTGAGTAAGTAAGCTTACTGTTCCTGCTGGAGCAACTGTTAATAACCCTATATTCCTTCTTCCGTATTTTTGCATATCTTCATATATTTCTTTATCTTCATCTTTTATTCTGAGCAAAAAAGGATTTTCTTTTTCTTTATCTTTATCCCATACATTAAAACTTCCTATTTCCCTAGCTATATCAACAGAAGATCTATAACAACCTAATTTTAAAGTTTTAAATATTTTTTCTATTAATGAAATACTTTCTTTACTTCCATATTTTAAACCACAAGCAGCAATAGTATCTCCGATACCAGTTACTCCCGTCCCTGTTCTCCTACCGTCTTCACAAGCTTTTTTTATACTTTGCCACAACTCTAATTCATCTTTTTTTATCTTATAAGGTTCAGGATCTTGTTTTACTTTTCCTATTATCCTATCTATATGTTCTATTTCCAGATCTACAATATCATCCATAAACCTTTGAGCAATTTGAGCATGTTTATAAAATTTATCATAATCAAAAACAGCATCTTTAGTAAAAGGGCTAGATACATAAGAATATAAGTTTAACAATAATAAACGACAACTATCATGTTCACTAAGAGGAAGTTCACTGCAATTATGGACAAGTATTCCATTAGCAGAAAATTGGCTTATCTTAGGAATAGTGCAATCATAAACATCTTCTTTTCCTAAATATTTTATTTCAGAAACTTTTGATACAAATTCATCTTTATACGGACCTCTTTTATAATTATTTACGATTGATTTAAGTTTATTTTGCTTCTCACTATCTGAGAACCCTATTATCTTATAATATTTATTTATATTATCTTTAGAAATATGAAGTTCGTGATTAGCTTTGCATAAATATTCTTTATATCCGAATTTTCCATCTGGAAGACTTCTTATACCTTTCTTTTTTCTGTTTGTATATATCGTTGACATTATCCCTAGACTAGATAAAATCATCTGAGCTATTTTTAAATTCCTAACATTTGTGTTAGATAGACGAATTGCATATCTATTCTTTTTATCTTCTTTTAATACTGTCCCGTCTGCATCCATCCATCCCTGAATAAATCCAATACAATATTGACTACTTGAGTTTTTCAATATATCATCTTTTATTTTTTTTGATGAAGATATCCCATGTTTTTTAGCCATCAAAGAGACTCCTTTACTCTTTAAATCAACTCTATCGCACTTTTCAACAGAATACCTATTAGGTGTTTTAGAAGACCCTATATCAGAACGACACTTGATCCCAGATGATAATATTCTATTAAGAGCAATAGATTTCATCTCCTCTTTATTCTTACCCCAATAGCTTAATACCCCTGATTCCCCACTAAAAACGCCGTCTCCAAACAAACTCCCACATAACCATCCTTCTTCAAAAGTCCCTTCTCCTCTCCATGAAAATTTAGAATTATTAGAAAGAACAATCTCGTCTCCAATTTTTAAATTTGAAGATTCAATAAAAACATTTATTCTTTTTCTCCCAACTTTTCTGGAAACTTTAATTTTATGATTACCTGTACATTTTAAAAAAAATCCTCTATTTGTTGATACCTCATAGATATCTCTATACCCAGTATAATAAAACCCTCTTTCATCAGATGAGTACGAGACCCCATCTACTATTGAATTAAAAGGCTTTCCTATTAAGTTTTCAATCTGTCTATTACCTTTATCTGTTAATATCCACGTATCTTTCGTTAGGCATGGATTTGTTGACTTTGTTTTAAACTCATCATAGCAATCTGCTGGACTTTCTTTTATTATATTATCCCAAAAAAGCAACCCTGGTTCTGCTGAGCTCCAAGCCATTGCTATTATTTCATCCCATACTTCTTTTGCATTTACCATTTTTGATATCTTTTTATTTTCATCTTTTGCATCTACAGGGAACCTTTGTTCATAATTTTTATTATTTTTTACAGCTTTTAAAAATTCATCAGTTAATCTAACAGAAATATTAGCACCAGTTATCTTATTAGAATCTTTTTTTGATTTAATAAAAGAAATAACTTCTGGATGATGTACAGAAATAGTAATAATAAGTGCCCCCCTTCTTCCCGCTTGTCCGACTTCTCTTATAGTATTACTATATCTTTCCATAAAAGGAATTATGCCAGTACTTGTTTTTGAAGCATTTCTTGTAAAAGAACCTTTAGGTCTTAAATTAGAAATATCAATTCCAATTCCCCCTCTTCTTTTTGAGATATTAACTATTTCTTCATCTGTTTTACAGATTGAACTATAACTATCCAAAGGAGAAGAACCTACAAAACAATTACTAAGACTAACATATCTATGTTTATCCCCTATTCCACTCATTCCACTACCTTGTGGAACTATATACTTAAAATCTTTTATATAATTATATATTTCTTCATTTGACAATGGATTTTTAAATTTACCTTTTTCAATTCTAGCAATCTCTTTTGCTATTCTTTTATGCATATCATCAGGATTAGATTCTAATAAATTCCCTTCTCTATCTCTCAGGGCGTATTTATCCAAAAAAACTTTTGCTGGCAAATCTTCCCCATTAAAATATTCTTTACTACATTCGAAAGCTTCTTTATAAGTATAAGTTTTTAATTCATTTGACATGATTATCCCCCAAAAAATAAAATATATTAACGATATTAATAATTATACAATCACTCTTTAATCTTTTAATAAAAGATTTTCAAAGTATTGTCTATCTTTTTTTTCTAAATTCGGAATATTTTCAACAGCCTCATTTAGGTTCATCTTATTTCCAATAATCTTATTATCGGAACAATTTATAATTTTTCTTTGAGATTTAACTTCCCTCATCCATCTTAAACCGTTTTTACATTGAACTAAAGTACTAGGACGATGCATTGTATTTTTTCCATAAAAATCAGTGTTACCCTCTTTATCATAACTACAATCCATTCCAACTAAAACAATTGGATCACAACCTAAAGAATGCGCTAATTGATATGCAAGAACACCACTACTTCCTCTACCATATAAAATTCGTGGAGTATTAGATAATTTTCTTGTTCCCCCTTTCATAAAAAAATGATAACAGTGTTTATCTGCTCCTATCTGCGCCCCTTTTCTACAATATTTAATACATTTTAATTTTAAAATATCGTCTTTATGATGTCTCCATAAAACTAAATCTTGCCATATTAATATCGTTGGATCAAAATTTAGTTTAGGATGAAAAACTCTATTAATTCCTATTGTAAAATAAGGATTTAATATATTTATATCAATATTATTTAAGGAAGGAGCGTTCCCTACTAAAAAACAAGGAATATTTTTTAAACGATTTTTCCATAAATCAGTATTTCCTAATCCTCTTAAGTCAGATTTCTTTTTCACATACTTTCCTTTTTAATATTATTTTAAAAAATTCAACCATGAATCAGGAATTTTCATATTAGGGTCTATAAGAACATTTCTAAAATTAGGTTCTTTTGGTTTTTGTATTAATTCTAAACCAACTTCTTGAATAGTTTTATTTGATTTTAATCTATTAATTTTTTTTGAACAAACAACTAAATTATCCCATGTTGTTTTTCCTCCTTTAGATTTTGGCACAACATGATCAATATCAGCTGTTTTTTTAGTAACTTTCTCTCCAGAATATTGACATTTATACCCATCTCTAATAAAAATATTTTTTTTAGTTAATCTAGGTTTAGATTTAGGAAGTTTATTATAAGAAGAAAGAACTAAAACCTCTGGACATTTAATCTTCCCACTAGTAGAAACTATATATTTATCATTATCTGAAACATTGAATTTAACCCATTCGTTCCAACTATAAATTGCAAAGCTTTCAGTATCTACAATAAAAGCTCTTTGCCTTGATACTAATTTTATAGCATGTTTAACATTTTTTATTCTTATAGCAATCCAACTTTTATTTAAAATCAAAACCTTATCATTCAGAACTCCCACCTGTTCAACTCCTATTATTAAATCATATCATTTAAAGAATCTATAAAACTTTCATTTTCATCTATAATTTTAATATTTATTTTATTAATATACTTTTCACAATTTAATAAAAAAATCCTTGAAACACTTATAGGATCTAAATCACCTGGTTCTATACCTATTCCACAAATAGTTACAGTTTCCCAACCATCATTAATAACAGATTTTAAAGCATTAGGTATCGCTTGTTCTAACATATGTAAACTAGTAAAATCCCCTGGTAATCTTTTTATAACACAATGATAGAGTCTTTTACATTTTCTTCTTTTTAATCTTCCAGAATCTGTACTAAAACAATCCCCTAAATCCACTTTATTTTCATTTACATATTTTGATGCAAGTTTTTGGATCTTCTTTCCTGCTGTTTTTAAAATTCTATTTTGAATACCTTCTGTGAGTAGTCCAGCTGTATTCGATGGTATTATTAAAACCTCAGATTTAGGAAAACAGGGATCTTTACAATAAATTTCTAAATTTTTTTTCATTTTTTTTCCTCATTTTTAATCTAAAAATACACTTTTCTAAACTTTTTTTCATTTTTTTTTATTTTTTCCAATTTTACCCCTTGTCATGAGCCGAGAAATAACGGATCATGTACTATAGAGACTATATATTATATTGGTCTATATAATATAATCAGTCATATGAACACTAGTTTCTAATATATTAACTATTTTATATTTTATATATTCTAAAAAAAAAAAAAAAGAAAAAAAAATAAACAATCACAAAACCCGACAATCGCAGATTGTTGGGTTTTTTAAATTGCGAAGCAATTTAACTTCACTTGAACATAGAAAATATAAATATATTATTAATTTATATCTATAATACCTTAAAAAAAAAAAAAAAAAAAAAAAA
>Ga0207421_10000786_pt1 | contig 41012 bp, 43 predicted proteins | sample SodLakKL_010_SED_4_FD_187542 | JGI IMG/M metagenome (GOLD analysis project Ga0207421, IMG submission 187542) | Alkaline sediment microbial communities from Lake Tanatar, Kulunda Steppe, Russia - 8KL_010_SED (SPAdes) (version 2) | ecosystem: Environmental > Aquatic > Non-marine Saline and...
CTCGCTATAATACCTTTCATGGTAATAGGCGGCATTTCTTTCGCTATGCACTATCAGCTATTCATAGGAAACGTGAAAACATTCTTCAAAAACATCGAGGTCCGGGCGATGTTCGTCATCGTTATCATCTCTACGATAATCTTAGCAATAACACTCGGCTTTACTTTCGATTCCTTCAGATACGGATCATTTCAGGTCATCACTGCTCTTACTGGAACTGGATTCAACACCGCTCCAGTCGAAACTTGGACTGACTTCCAGAAGACTCTGCTAACCATATTGATGATATTCGGAGGAGGTTACGGTTCTACCGCTTCTGCTTTAAAGCTGATAAGAGTCGCGGTTATCTTTTACGCGCTTATTTGGCTGGTAAGAAAGATGCTGCTTCCTGAATCGGTAGTTCATAAATTACAGGTCGGTAAAAAGTTCTATCGCCACGAAGAGATAATGGATGTGGCAACTTATTCAGTATTGTATCTTGTTGTACTCGTAGCAGGAGCGTTAGTTTTCATGTATGGCGGACACTCAACAGCAGATGCTCTTTTCGAAGTCGCTTCCGCAGAAGGTAATGTGGGTCTTAGCGTTGGTATAACGGGTCCAAATATGCCAATCCATGAAAGGATTACACTCATAATCGTCATGTGGGCAGGCCGTCTTGAGATTTTCCCCGTCCTAGTATTGCTCACGGCACCTTTCGAATGATCCTACTCAATTCACTCGAGTTCTTCTCATCCTATTGGCAAATGAAAGTATAAAAGCCACGGCTAGGAACACGATTATTGCCCAGAAAAAACTTCCGGTTAATAAGAAAACCAGAATAGCAAGAAGTGTCGCAGGTAAGAACTCGATCAGCATCTTCAAGAAGAAAGCTATCACTAATATTATCACTACTAATACAAAGATTCCTATACATATCGGTAATGCTAAAGGAATTGCTTGGAACATGGAAAAAACATGACTCATCCCTTAAATAAATCTATTGATTATTTCAGCAAGGATCATAGTATGATCTCTATAATATACATATCGAGACCGGTAAAAAACAGTATGATAGGAAAAATTATACAACCCATCAGATGGACTCTTTTGACTCCGTACAGAGGAGGAATTACGCCTATAACCGTTGAGATCAGACCTACAAAGATGCCAAGAGGTCCAGATAGTGCGAACATCATGAGAACCAAAAAGACTATGATGCCTTTCGAGAGCTTGTTGTATTCCACCTTCTGGTGAATAGTTGAGAATTTTTTACCGATCATCAAAGTCAGTAGATAAGCAACGGTAGAAGATATCACGACAGCAAAAAGAAGTAGCAAAAATAACTCAGGCACTTCTACCAATGCAGACCATTTCTCTATATTCGCTTCATTTATCCTCAGTATAGCCTGCATGGCCCCGCTTCTGGCTTTCATGATTACGAAGAGGGCGACTAGAGTAAAGATGGCGCAGGAAGTATCTACAGCAGAAACAGCCGTGATATACTCTCTAGATTTTGTTTCTTCACTCTCATCTTCTGGTATGAATATCCGCGTTACAGCTGTAGCTGCAGCAGCGGTAATACCTGGAAGCCATCCGACAAGGCCGCCGGAAAGAGTACCTGAAATTATACCCCTTATCTTACTCTTTTTCCCCATCTGAACTTCGATGTCAGTCTTTTGTTCAGGAACATCCGGATTATCCATCAAGCTAACTAGCAGATTTGATATACCAAACAGGCCGGTAAACATAGGGAAGAGCATCAAAGATGTGGTGGGTACACCTTCTTGTTCTACCAATGTCCAATTATAAGTGTATAGGCTTGTAGGAGTTAGAACTATAAATCCAAGAAAACCGCTCAATAAGAAAAGTCCTCCAGCGACAGCTTTAGGCTCAACATCAAGCAGACTGATACCTTCCTGCATTATCAGAACGAAAATAACTATGAATAATATCAGAGGTATGAAAGGGATAAGGCGATCGTAAAGATTTACTGGGTTTCCCATGATCATCCTCGCTGGTAGTATCAAAAGCAGAGCGATAAAAGATGCTGCAAAACTTCCTAAAGCGCTTGCTTTTACCGCTTCAAAACCTCTGCCTTCAAGTAGCATCTCGTGGGCAGGTAGAACGGCAAGAGCGGTCTCCCCTTCAGGTGCTCCTAAAAACGTAGAAGGTATGAAGTCCAAAAAAGTATGAGTTATCAGACAACCGATCACTAGCATAGAAATGAACAATAACAATTCAAAATTTGTTACGCCAAAATCAGAGATCAGGCTCGCAACGAATAAAGATATCGTACCTAAAGAACTTATTATCAAAAACGAGATAGTATTTACGTGGATCCCAGGGACGAGACCAGTTATTATGCCTAGACTTATGCCGATAAATGTGAATAAGACGGAAAATAGAAGTATTGAGATGGGAGACATCCTATCAGTGTACTACTCTAGAACCGTCCTTCATTCCCATTCGATAGTCCCAGGAGGTTTATTCGTGATGTCATATACAACTCTATTGACTTCGTCTTTCATCTGGTTCGTTATTTTTGTGGAAATTCTAGCCATGATCTCCGGCGGTATCTTGCTGAAGCTTGCGGTCATCGCATCTAAAGATTGTACGGCTCTGATCGCAATAGTATGTCCATAGGCTCTTTTATCTCCTTGCACACCAACGGTTTTGACGGGAAGTAAAACTGCAAAGTACTGCCAGGGCCTCTCCATCTCTCCCTTTTCAACGGCTTTATTGATCTCCATTTCCACTATATGACATGCCTCTCTAACGATCTCAGTTCTTTCAGGCGTAGCTTCTCCTATGACTCTTATCGCGAGACCTGGACCTGGGAAAGGTTGTTTTTCGGCAGTAGAAAGCCCTAACTCTCGAGCCACCTCTCTCACTTCGTTTTTATATAGATCTTGAAGAGGTTCGATAAGGTCAAGTCCCATCTCTTCCGGTAAACCGCCAACGTTATGATGAGACTTTATGGTATCTCTATTCTCATCGCCGCTTTCTATCCAATCTGGCGCTATAGTTCCCTGAACCAGATAATCTGCATCGAATTTCTCAGCTTCTCTTTCGAACACCTCTATGAACTTATTCCCTATGATCTTTCGTTTTTCTTCAGGATCTACAATACCTTCCATCGCATCATAGAACTCTTCTCTAGCATCGATCACTACATGGTTTACGCCCATCTCTTTCAAGATATTATCTATTTTCTCCGTCTCGTTTTTCCTCATGTATCCTGTATCTACGTAAACTGCTAGTAAATCATCACCGAGAGCTTTGCTAGCGAGTACTGCAGAAACAGTGCTGTCAACACCACCGCTGCATCCAACGACCGCCTTTCCGTCTACCTTTTTAATCTCTTCGACTTTTTCTTCTATAAATCTCTGTGGATCTTTCAACTCGATCTCCTCTCAATATTTCTTCTCTACTTCTTCAGCATCCTTATAAACCCTTTCTTTTCTCTTTTCTCTGTATTTCTCTAATCTTTCCTTTATCCCATCGTCGGTCCTAGCCAATATTTCAGCGGCTAATAATGCCGCGTTATCTCCTCTGTTCATACCTACTGTAGCTACGGGAATTCCAGGAGGCATCTGAACTATTGATAGCAACGAATCTAGATTCATCCTTCCGCTTACAGGTACTCCGATGACAGGTTTTGTGGTATGAGATGCGACCACTCCCGGCAGAGCAGCTGCCAAACCTGCAACAGTTATGAATACTTCCGCATCATCGCAAAGTTCTTCAGTCCTCTCTGGTGTTCTGTGTGCCGAAGAAACGGTCATCTGATAATCGATATCTAGTTCTTCAAGGATATCTACTGCTTTCTCTCCTACTTCCAAGTCGCTTTTACTTCCAAGTATTATCTTTACATCCATATCAAGGGTAAAAAAGAATTGTAAAATAGTTTTTTCGGTCGGGCTATGTTTTCATTATCGCTACTAAAAAGATACCAAGAGCGATTATAGCGCCTATTACAAAGGCTCCAACGAAGAAGAGCCCGTATTTCAAAACTTCTATAAATGTAGTCGTACCGAAATAGTCACCGTAATAACCAGCATATGATCCGATCCAAACTAGAATACCTATTATGGTCAACACTGTGCCGACCATCCTACTCTTCCCTCTTCCAAAGTATGCCGTAAAGATACCGGCTAGAAACAATCCTAAGCCCAACGTCAGTAGAAGAACCGTTACGAAAGTCCATGCATCTAATCCCATAATTTTACCTCCTAAAATTCTATCCCTGTTAAGGTTTTAGTATCTTCAACACCCTCTATAGCTCTTATCTCGTCAACGACCGTCTGACCGAGGCTGTTGAAATCTTTAGCTTTCAACTTGATTATAAGATCGTATTCACCGAAAAGCGAGTGCACTTCTATGACATTGTCCATATCTTTGACGATATCATATACTTCTCTGCCCGCTGCTGGTGCTGTTTTAACGAGTACAAATCCTATAGCCAAGTTTACACCTTGTTTGGGATAATCATTAGGTGAATATAAATATTTTGTCTACAACTATAAGGGCTCAAAGCACTTTCATTTCTTTGTCTGCATTCGTTAGTAAATCGTAGCCTTCTTCAGTCACCACTATGTCGTCCTCTATCCTGACACCTCCAAAGCTAGATATATAAATTCCAGGCTCGACGGTATAAACCATGCCAGGTTCTAAAGTCACATCTACATTAGGGGATAATCCAGAACCATCATGTGTGGAAAGCCCTATACTATGGCCGAGTCCATGGATAAATTTACCCTCGAATTCTGTGCTATCGATGACGTCTTTAGCGGCGTTGTGTACTTCGGACCCTTCGACCCCTGGTTCTATCATCTCTAAAGCTGCTTTCTGAGCTTCTAAAACAGTCTGGTACATCTTTTCCTGACGTTCAGAAGCTTCACCTATTATGTAAGTACGAGTGATATCAGACCTGTACCTTTTGTAAAGAGCTCCGAAATCCAAAACTACAAAATCTCCTTTTTGAAGTTTTCTGTTTCCAGATGTGTAGTGAGGCTCTGCAGTATTAGGTCCACTTGAAGATATTATCTCGAAAGCGTCTCCTGATGCGCCTTTTTTTCTCATCCTGTAGGAGAGTTCAGCGGCTACTTCATATTCTTTCTTCCCTTCTTTTATATGCTCGGTTATCTCTTCAGCTACGTTCGAAGCTATATCTCCAGCTTTATCTAGAATCTCGATCTCCTTCTCATCTTTTCTGTTTCTAGCCTCGACTATCGCATCCGAAACATCTACTATCTCCGCTTCTGTAGAATCCTTTATCTTTTTGAAACCCTTGTATGTCAATTCTGATGCATTCACACCGATTTTATCGGCATCATTCAAATTTTCCTCAAGCCATTCTTTCAGATCTTCTCTATCTTCCATCACCTTCATTGGTATGTCAGACTTGGAGGCGCTTTCGGATTCCAGTTTACTCACGCACATCTCGGCTGAATGGTCTGGATATATCACTAATCCGCAATTTTCGAATTCTCCTTTGGTTAAACCCGTTATATAAAAAAAAGTCTTGTCTACGTGCGGCTTTATGGAATTCAAAATCACTACGGAGTCTAAATCCTCCTCTATCCATTCATATATATTTTCGATTCTCGATTTCATGTTCCTCAATAAAAGAATTGTTATTTAGTTTTGACTACTCTCGTACCAGCGATATAATCGCCTATCCTCTTTTTTTCTGGGTCCCGTAATATAAGTACAAAACTCAACATGTAAAAACCTAAAACTATATCCGCATATCGTCCTGAGTTTCTAGCTGCGCTTTGAGTAAAGGTAATATTTTCTAAATCATCATCTAAAACTTTAAGTCCAGCCAAGGCTTTACCTAAACTTTTCCCAAAATACCATTCAGTCAGGGTGAAATATATGAATTGGATCGAGATAGCCAAAGATATCACCGCGATAACTATCGGTTCTGTGATCAGAAACTGAGAATGTGCTGGTAATACATCATAAAAAATTAAAAAGAAGAATAGGACGAACGGTATGCTCAATAAGATTAAATCTAATAGATAAGCCAAAAATCTTCTCAAGAAACTAGTGTAAACTTCACTCAATTTCTTTTTTATACTCATCCTCAAAAGTTTTCCCGTCAATAGGTCTTTTTTAGCTTCTATAAGATCATTTTTCGTTTCACTATTGTTTAGAGTGATATAATCATCTACTACTGTTTGGTTGAAACCAAGACATCGAAGAACATCTATAGGATTCTTAGAGGGTTTTAAAAACATAGGATTGGTGTTTCTAGACAATAATTTGTGAGCCTTGTCAATCTCCTTTTTCAATCCATTGATGATCTGTTGTTTACTTCCCCTATAATCTCCTATATTTATGTGCTTCTTTGCTCTTGACAGAGGATCGGTAGGGATCGAATAATCGTGTCTAAAGTAATAGATAAAGATGAGTGGGACAGCAGCTATTAAGCCAGAAAGATATACTAAGTCCATCGCTCCCGCCCCTCCAAAAGAGCCTAAAACCCCCATATCTATCAGCTCAGGAATTCTTATAAAATCGGCACCTATGAGAGTTCCTAAGACCGCAACTGTATAGGCATAGGGGATAGAGAAGAATTCTATATCTTCTGTCATCGAAGTTAAAACTAGAGTTATCAATAGTGCACCGAGAGGTGGAAATATATACCATGCAAATTCACTCAAGATCGCCACTTCAAGCCCGATTAAGGTGATTAGGAAAGCATTGAGAGAACCTATTACCGTACCAATACCTATCCATAAACCATTCAATATATTCTTCTTGATCAGACCTAATATAAGAGCCAATAATAAAGCTCCAAATGCAGGAGCCAAATACCATGGAAATTCAGCTATAATGCCTCTACCAGGGGCGATATAAGAGACTCTATAAGATATGAGCGAAATAATGCCGATCCCAAAAATCAGCAAAAAAATATCCGATTTCTCCCTCATTTTATTATAGATCAATACACCACAAACGATAACAGGGATCAAAGCGCCACCAAGATTTATGTTGAGTAAAGAATCTTCAAAAATTATCAAAGGTATATCAACAAAAACACCAAAAAAGGATCCTATTATTATCATCCCTATGACAGGTTTATCAAAACCAGACTTCTCCAAAAATTCTCTCTTGTTCAAATATGCTATCAAAAGGGATAAAGAAAGAACAGGCAATAAAATTATATTGGTAGCGAGTCCGAATAAAACTTGATAGTCCATGACATCAGCCTCTATCTGATAGTATCTAGCGAGAAAGAACCCATGGTGATTCCGCTCTTACTGTGCGAGTATTCAATCCAATCTCTAGTCTGTACATCACCAAGTCCTTCAACCTTAAGGTAATTCTTAAGTTGATCTACCTTGAATTTTATCTCACCGTCCATGATGTGGCCAAGCATCGATATATCTTGGTCAGTATGCATTCCTTTCTCGAGTGTATAGAGTGAAACCGCTTTATCTCTTTTTCTTTTACCCGTGAACGGCTGTAACAACCTGAAAGTGGTTTCCGTATCTAGATACGCTATTATCGTGGAAACAGACTCAAATGCCATCCTATAATAGCGGTGATCTGGATTAATTCTATCAGCGAATGTGTTAACCGCTTCTATTATAGCTTTCACATCGGACTGATCTTTTATATATTTGACATAATCTTTCTCTTTTTCTTTCTCGCTAAGTTCTCCCATGCTCGCTGAATAAGCATCCACATAATAAACCAGTCCTCTCATCTCATATTCTTCATAAGTCGGGAGAACGAATTTCATCTCCTCTCTCAAATCCTCGATAGTCTTATCTGTAATCACCCATATAGCTGGCACCCCTTTCTCTAGTCCCTCGGCCACAAAACTGTTTACCATCACTTCTTTACCGACATGAGGAGGTCCATATACGGAAACGTTAGAACCTAAAGGTATTCCGCCAAGGAGAAGATCGTCCAATCTACCAGTTCCTGTTTTACATTTTTCTTGTTCGATTTCTTGAAGGATCTCTTCTTCTCTTTCTTTCAACTCTTCATCTATAAGATCTTCCTCTTTAGCCCTTATCTCTTTCTGTTTTTGTTCGATGTATTTTTCTTTAGCTTTCAGTTCTTGTTCCTTCTTGTTGATCTCTTGTTTGAGTTCTTCTAATTCTCTTTTACGTTCTTGCTCGGTTTTATTCTCGATCTCCTTTTTCTTGGCTTCTAATTTCTGTCTTTCCTTCCTGAGAACCTGTTCTCTGTGCATAAGATCGTCTTCTCGTTCATTGAGTTCTTTCTCTTTGTGTCTTACAGTTTCTTTTAGATTTTCTATTTTCTCTTCTTTGTGAGCTAGTTCTTCTTTCAATTCTCTAATCTCCTCGTCTTTGTTATCCATACTCTGGGTTACTTCGGAACTATCTTTACTTGATCGGGACCTCAAATCTTCTATCTTCTCTTTCAATCTTTCCTTTTCTTCTTTTAATTGCTCAATTTTTCCGCTTTCTTCATCAATACTTTCTTCCGAAGTAGCTAAACTTTGGTTTTTTTGTGATTTTAGGTATTTTACGATAGCAACTGTTCCTTTCTTTATATCTTCGATCTTATTTTCTAATTTTTCTTTTTCTTCCCTCAATTCCTCAAGTCTATTTTCTTTGTTTTTAATATCCCTAGTCAGTTCGGTATTCTCCTCTAGGATTTCTTCGGGATCAAATTCATCATTTTCGAGATCACCGATATGTTGCTCAAATTTATTTTTCAGCTCTTCGATCTCTTGTTCTTTTTCCTTTAACTCTTCTTCTTTTTTCTTAAGTGTTTTATCTCTTTCTTTCAATTCTTCTTCGATCTCTTCTTTTTCTTCTTCAAAGCTCTCTTCCTCTAACCATTCGGTAAAAGAGTCTTTCTCTCCAGAAAGCCAAGCTTTTAGTGAATCCGTATTTTTGTTTTTATCTTGAGAAACTGGATTACCTTCGCCTGTAACTCCGTCCATGCCTTTTTCCTCTTCACTGACTACACCTCCTAAATTTTCATCACTTTCTCCAGTCAACCATTTAGTGAATTCATCTTCCTGGGTTTCTTCCTTCCCATCGAGTGAAGATTTAGAAGCTTTAGATTTTTCTTCGATCTCTTTTCTTATATCTTTGATATCGCTCTCCTCAAGGCCTAAGATCTCAGAAATATCTTCAATTTCGGCTTCATAGACCTCTTTCAAATCATCGTAACCCTCATCCATCAACTTTTGGGCCATACTTTCATCTATTGCCGATATCTCTGTTAGGTCTTTCAAATCAGATTTCTGAGATCGAGATAGAGGTCCATCTAATGACCCTTTAGAAGGTGATATTTTTTTTGCGGAATCGCCTTGTGAGTCTCCCGTCATTGTTCCACTTCTTAAATCTTCTTTATATATTCAACCCAACTATCAAACTTATCACATCTTTGCCGGTTATAAATCTTTTTGTATTTTACTTAATTATACGGGAGTAAATATCATACAACCATGGTTATTTAAAATCTTTGATGTTTTTTCATAAATCGTTCCTTGATAATTGTTTCTAAAAGAGAAGAGCTATCCAACCTCTTCAGACAGACCAAACAATAAGATTTATATTTTTTGTAATCTTCCTGCAAAACCATGGCACACGAATATACTTCCATCGTTCGTTGGAGTGAAGATGAAGATGAGCACGGCACTATAACCATGGATTGCGGCTATGCTTGCGGATTTCACAAACCGGTAGAGTTCGGAGGAAAAGAGGGAATGATGAATCCTGAGGACGCCTTTGTCGGTTCATTAGCTATGTGCTATTCCATAACTTTACGGTCAACTCTAGAAAAGATGAGGTTGGAACTCGCTGACTTTCGATTGGAGACAAAAGGTATTTTAGAAGATACTGAGGAGGGCAGCAAGATAACTAGGATCGACTTGGTCCCTAAAGTGAAATTGAAGGATAAAGAAGATAGAAATAAGGTTGAAAGAGCTTTAGAACTCGCAAAGAAGAATTGTCTTATCTCGAAAAGCATGGATTCTGAGATCAAACTCAAGCCTGACATCGAGCCTAAACCTTAAGAGTAAAACAACTAGAAAAAAAGCTGTAAAAACGAACAATTTATTTATACTAATACTATAGATGTTAGCGAGGGTAAATATGGATTCGATAATACTAGCAGGCGGATACGCTACAAGACTTTGGCCGATTACCAAACATGAAGCGAAGCCTCTTCTCCCTTTGGGGGGTAAACCGATAATCAGTTACATCCTCGATGAACTCGAAGAGATCGATGTAATAAATAAGATATACATCACTACTAATGCAAGATTTGAGAACTCTTTCAGAGAGTATCTTAAAGATCGAGACGAAAGTATTTACGAATTGATCATCGAAAGTCAGGAATCTGAGGAGGAAAAGCTCGGTGCTATCGGCGGCATAATGAACGCTCTTAACAAGGCTGAAAACACGGACCATCTTGTGATAGGGGGAGACAATTACTATTCCTTCAAAATCCAGGATTTTCTAAATTTTGCAAAAGAAAAGAACGGTATCCTCAATGCGTGCTTCGAAGTCGATAGTTTAGAGGAAGCAAAAAATTATGGTATATTGGATTTTGACGAAAGAAAAAGGATTCAGGACTTTCAGGAAAAACCGGAAGAACCGAAATCGAAGATGGCCTCTACCGCGTTCTATTACTTTCCAAAAAACATCACCAAGATATTCGAAGAGTATACCGATTACTGGGAAAGTCGAATCTCGAAAGATAAATACTTAGATGAGCCGGGAAGATTTCTCTCATGGATATCGGAGAGATACGACTGTTACGCTTATCCTTTTACTGGTACTTGGGCAGATGTGGGAACAAGAAAGGGTTATCTAAGAGCTGAAGAGGAAATCAGGGACGAGAATATTTTAAAAGGAGTTATAGAGGATTCAGAGATAGGTGAAAACGTTACCATACTACGAGGAACTAATATAAAGAACTCGGAGATTGAAAACTCTATCATTTTCGAAAATTGCAAAATAGAAAATTCTGTTATAAAGGACTCTATTGTTGGTGAAAAAACAACTATCAAAGGTCTTGACCTGAGAAAGGGTTTGATAAAAAAGATAGATAAATAGCTAAATATCTATTAAACCCTCACCCAGTCTACTAGTTCTTCGATAGATTTTTTTGTTGGTGAGCGCGGCTTTTCATCTGGAATCCCAACAGTCATACAGACTACTGATTCATAACCTTCAGGCAAGTCAAGTTTCCGCTTCAAACCGTCCTTATCAAAAGACCCTATCCAGCAGGTTCCATATCCAAGTTCAACTGCCTCTAGAGATAGGTGGTTCATGGCTATGGTCAGATCGATCTTCGACCATTTTGAACCGTCGATCATACCTACTATAAAAGCTCCGCACTCACTGACAAACTCCTGTCCATAACAGATCGGTACAAGTTCTTCAAGTATCTTAGGGTCTTGAACCACAACTAATCTCCAAGGCTGTAAATTTTTAGCAGAAGGAGCTGATCTCGCTGCTTCAACCATCTTCTCTATATCCTCTTTCTCTATAGGTTCACCTTTATATCTCCTAATACTTCTCCGTTTTTTAATCGCTTCAAATACATCCATGATGTCAAATTACGAAATAAAGTAAATGTTTTAAAATTTACTATCAAAAAAAAGAAAAGGTTTTTTTTCACTCGTTCTTATCCAGCGGCCAGAATTTGTATCCGTAGTATATCAAACCTTTTGGACTCTCCTCTCCTAATTTCCGCATGGACGCTTCGACTTTCATACCCCGTTCTACTTTTTCATAATCTACATCTACAAGATGTCCAGTCAATCTAACCCCTTCTTCCATCTCTATAATCGCCATGATGTAGGGAGAGAGGTCCTTGAAATCGGGATGTGGTTCATGGACTTTTGTATAAGTTACTACTTCACCAGTACCTTCTAACTCGTAATCTTCCATCTTCTGGTAACTTTCTCGACGGCATTCCGGGCAGATATCTCTTGGAGGAAAATATATCTCTCCGCAGTTTTTACACTCGACGCCTATACCTTTATAACGTTGTCTTATCTCTCTCCAGAACCTCGGAATAGCCATCTATGACCACCTCCTGTAAATATGGACTACAGCACTAGCTCCCGTTCCACCTATATTGTGAGTTAAGCCGTATTCTGGATTATCTACTTGCCTTTCTCCGGCATCTTCCCTCAACTGCTGTACAGCTTCAACTGCTTGGCTTATGCCTACCGCACCTACAGGTCTGCCCTTCGCTTTGAGCCCTCCAGACGTATTTATGGAAATCTCAGAGTTCAGTTTAGTCCTGCCCTCTTCTGTCGCGAGGCCTCCTTCACCTTTATCGAAGAAACCAAGATCTTCGATAGCTAAAATTTCTGTTATAGTGAAGTTATCGTGTACTTCAGCGAAGTCGATATCCTTGGCAGTTATACCCGCTCTCTCGTAGGCCTTTTTAGCCGCTCTTTGAGTGGCTTTCATCGTCCCGATGTCTTCTCTTTCATGAACAGCCATGGTATCTCCGCCTTCACCCATGCTGACTATCTCGATAGGTTCCCCGTCGAATTCATCGGCTCTTTCTGCGGGACAAAGCACCAGGGCCGCTCCGCCGTCAGATAAAGGAGCGCAATCGAACATACCTAGAGGGTCAGAAACTATCGGTGCACCGATAACAAATTCCTTAGTGGTCTCTCTTGGGAACTGTGCACTAGGATTTTTTGAAGCATTTGAATGATTCTTGACCGCGACTTCAGCCAACTGTTCTCTTGTTGTTCCGTACTCATCCATATGATACCTAGCCATCATCGCATAAAGCGAGTCAAAAGTTGCTCCAAACACCGTCTCCCATTCTTGATCAGCAGTTGAAGATAGGATCTTTTTCGCTTCTTCCTCACCAACGTCAGTCATTTTTTCTGCCCCACCTACCACGACTATATCGTCCATTCCCGACGCTACTGTTTTATAAGCCTCTGATAAAGCCATTCCACCGGAGGCTCCTCCGGATTCTACTCTAGTTGAGGGTATATTGCTCAATCCGGCATAATCTGCGATGAGAGGCGCTATATGTTCTTGATCTATTAATTTCCCTGCGGACATGTTTCCGATATACATCCTCTCGACTTCGTCACCTCTAACGCCCGCGTCCTGTAAGGCTTTAAGACCAGCCTCGATACCGATCTCTCTTAGAGACTTATCCCATAACTCTCCGAACTCAGTTTCACCTATACCTATTATAACAACGTCTCTCAAATTATCTACCTCCTTCGATCTTTTCTCTAAATTTAGCGTAAACCGAATAGGAAATGAATTCCTCTTTCGAGATCACTTCTTCTACGGTAGGAACGTTCCTCTCTTTTATTCTCCCGATATTTTCTGTGACCCTGATATCAAAGCTATCAGAGCCGGCGCCAGAACCGTAAGAAGTGACCAATATTCTATCCCCTGGTTCAGCTTGGTCCAATGTCGCGGCAAGACCCAGCGGTACAGCACCAGAGTAAGTGTTACCTATATTAGTGACCAAAAGGCCAGGCTCCAACTGTTCTTTAGAAAATCCTAGTTTTTTAGCAGCCTTTACCGGAAACTTTCCATTTGGCTGGTGGAAAACTGCAAAATCGTAATCATCTGGGTCTCTTCCAGTACTTTCCAGCATCTTTTTGGTACAGTTCGTGATATGTCTAAAATAAGCTGGTTTTCCCGTGAACCTGCCCCCATGCTGAGGGTACTTTTCCCCTTCTCTTCTCCAAAAGTCAGGTGTATCTGTAGTATAAGAGACCGTTTCTTTTATCTCCGCGAGGATGTTCTCGGAGCCTATTATAAATGCTGCTCCTCCCGCTGCTGCAGTATACTCTAAAGCGTCGCCTGGTGCACCCTGGGAAGTATCTGCTCCTATCGCCATGCCGTTTTCTATCATCCCTGAACTAACCAAGCCCATACAGGTTTGAAATGCGGCGGTACCTGCTTTGCAAGCGAACTCGTAATCAGCGGCGGTCAAATGTGGTGAAGAAGCGAGTGAAGCCGCTACTATAGTAGCGGTAGGCTTAACAGCATAAGGGTGTGATTCCGACCCTACGTAGATCGCTTCTAGATCCTCGCCTTCGATATCGGCCCTTTGCATCGCCCATTTAGCTGCCTGTGTGGAGATGGTAACAACATCCTCGTCGGGTGAGGGAACGGATTTGCTTTTAACCCTTAGTCCTTTTCCCATAGTTTCTCCGTCTTGCCCCCAAACATCTCCGATCTCTTTGGGAGTGATTCTATATCTGGGTACGTAGCCTGCATAACCTTTAATTCCGACTTTGTTCTTCGCCTTCATACGGTATCACAACCATTTTTTCATTTTTTTAATCAATTCATCAGTGTCAAGATCAGTTCTTATCAAAGGAATACCTTCAACCTCTGCTAGCTTTCTTGAAAGATCATCTACCTTTTCAGGTTTTATATAGCAAACAGCGGCCGGACTTAAAGGAGTAGAACGTATCGCTACAAGAGGAGAGCGACCATGTTCTACACCTTTGAAAAACAGTATTCTTTCGGTACTCCATCCATATATGCTCAAATAATCAAATGATTTCATGGACAATATGGCCTTCATACTATCGATAACGGTATAACCATAAATGTCTTTTTTCTGGTCAACAGTTGATATCATTTCCCCTTCAATGTCTTTTAACAACTCTTCTAGAGAAACCGGTTCTGGGAATTCGTTCTTACTCAAAATACCCTCCTGACCAGGTCGGGTAAAACGATCGATAACTTCTCCTCCTCTAGATTCGTCTATATTTATGAGGGAGTTAACGATCTTTCTAACTAGCGTAGCCCCAGGCTTCCGCCGTCCTTTCTCATAATCGCTGATTACTGAGGAAGCTACATCCATCTCTTCTGCAAGTCTAGTTTGAGAGATATCGAACATCTCTCTCCATTTCCGGATTATCTCTCCAGGATTGGTGGAAATAGTTATCTCGCCAGCTATCCTTTCCTTTAATCCCGTCATTCTGTTGGTCGTATGGAAAAATCATATATAAAATTGTCGAATTTCATATAAGGCAATAGTCTAAAACTCTTTACATCCAAAGATGCTATTAACGAAAACTTAATTAATCGCTTTTTAATACCTTTACGAAGGGAATTATATAAGGAAAAAACCCTTCATTTTAAATAAGTGTAATTAATAGGTATAAAAAGAGTGATCAAATATGGAAGGTCTAACAATAGAAAATGTGGTAGCATCCTCATCGATAGGAGAAGAACTAGATTTATGGGAAGTTCATGAAGCATTAGAAGATTCGGAATACGACCCTGACAAATTCCCTGGTTTGATATATAAACTAGACAAACCTAATACATCTATACTGCTTTTCTCAAGTGGGAAGATGGTCTGTACCGGTGGAGTTACACTTGAGGAGCCTCAAGAGAGCGTGGATAAAGTTAAAAGACTACTGAACGAGAACGGCATCGAAACCGCGGACAAAGTTAAAGCCGAGATACAGAATATCGTCGCTTCCTATGAATTGAACACTGATCTTAATCTCAATTCAGTGGCGATTACATTGGGACTAGAAAGAGTAGAATACGAACCGGAACAGTTCCCTGGCCTGGTTTATAGATTACAGGATTCTCCCGTTGTTCTTTTACTGTTCGGGTCGGGAAGGATGGTCTGCACTGGTGGTAAAAACGAAGAACAGTTGAGAGAAGGAGTCGAGCACATAAAAGACGAGCTTAATAAGGCTGGTCTCCTCTCTTAGACGTGTATCGTAATCTCTCAATCAGCGAACTCTCCCCAAAACCGCTTAACTTTCTCCCTATGCCCTTTATCTAGAGGACCTTCTTTTCCATCGAGTTTCATATTTAGGTTTGAAGCTCCCTTTCTTAGACCTCTTCCTTCGAGCATTTTTTCCATCTTATCTGTAGCCTTTCCCTTCCCATCGGTGTAGGTAGTGAACAGAGCGTACTTAGCACCCTCTTTTGCAAAAGGTGTTTTTTTGATGATCCTTCTAATTCTTCTAGATGGTCCTCTCCAGTGTGTAGGAGACCCAAAAATGTAAAGATCTGCTTCACCTATTTTCTCAGGGTCGGTCCTCCTAGCATTATAGATATGACCCTCGTTACCGCTTTCTTTTATCATATCCATCAGATCTTCCGCTATCTTCTCTCCATTCCCATGTTTACTATCATAGATAATATTTATCTTCATATTTTTCACCCTATCCAATAATGGAGATACTAGTATATGAAGCTATCTTAACCTTAAAATATCTTAATCTTAAAAATTTGGATTATCACAATTCCTTAGCCATGTCGGTTTTTTCCCAAGTAAATTCCTTTTCTTCCCTACCGAAATGGCCATAGGCAGCGGTTTTTTCGTATATCGGTCTTAATAACTCTAAATGGTCTATTATGGCTCTAGGAGTCAATGGAAACTTTTCTCTAACTAGGCTTTCGATGTCTTTTTCTGGGATCTTGTTAGTTCCATAAGTATTTATCAAAATACTTGTCGGTTCAGGCACTCCTATTGCGTAACTCAATTGAATCTCGCATTTTTCTGCTAGACCTGCACTAACAAGATTTTTAGCAACGTATCTTGCCATGTAAGCTCCTGAACGATCCACCTTTGAGGGATCTTTTCCGGAGAAGCATCCTCCACCATGGCTCCCATGTCCGCCATAGGTGTCTACTATGATCTTCCTGCCGGTCAAACCTGTATCAGCTTGTGGGCCACCTAGGACGAACCTACCTGTTTCGTTTATATTATAATTAGTATTTTCGCAAAGTAGATCTTTACAAACTGGTTCGATCACCTTTTCTTTTACATCTTCTCTTAACTTTTTTTCCTCTACTTCTGGATCGTGCTGAGCTGCGATAACAACATCTTTGATTCTTTTTGCAGTATCGCCTTCATATTCAATCGTTACCTGTGACTTACCATCAGGTCTCAAGTAATCTAGAGTTTTCTCTTTCCTGACCTCGGCGAGTTTTTTGGAAAGTTTATGGGCTAAAACAATCGGTTTCGGCATCATCTCCTCTGTTTCGTTAGTCGCGTAGCCGAACATTATTCCCTGATCTCCCGCACCTTGAACATCTCCTTCCACTCCTCGGGCTATATCAGGACTTTGTGAGTGAAGTGCAGTCATTACTCCACATGATTCCGCCTCAAAACCATATTCTACTTTAGTATAACCTATATCTGCTATCGTATTCCTTATTACCTCATTTACGTCAACATATCCTTCGCTCGTGACTTCCCCAGCAACTAGAGCAAGGCCGTTCGTCAATATCGTCTCGCAGGCGACCTTAGATTGAGGATCTTGTTTTATCAGTTCGTCCAATACAGAATCACTGATCTTATCAGCCATCTTGTCTGGATGTCCCTCAGTTACAGATTCCGAGGTGAGAAGGTATCTTCTATCTCTACTCCTTCGTTTCATCTATAATACAACTCCTTTATTCCGTTCTACTCATCCCCATATGACTGCTTTAACTTAAAGTTAATCTTTTTTAAACAATAAGTCATTTAGCACAATGAACTATTATATAGAAGTAGTATACTTACGCATCAGGAACTAAGGATGGCAAAAGGGATCGAGATGAGCGAAATATGGGATGAAAGGCTCCATGAGATATTGGGCAACAAAAAGTGCAGCCTTTGCGGAAAAAAATTACAGATGGGAAAAAATTTTATTTTAAAGGAAAGAAAATTCTTCCACGAGCAGTGTTATAGGAAGATAAAGGCTAAGCACATAAAAGAAGGTAAAGTCGAAATAGATAGATCAGTCGAAAACGCTGAAAAGAGATTAAATAGAACAATCAGTAAATCGTCATTTGGAGAAGAGACGAATTGAAGTAATCTCTGCAAATGGAAATAATTATAACTCTAAAGGCTTATCATAAGGTATGGATGCTAGATACGTTCCTCTTATTGAAGCAGGTCCCGAGAGACAGATGGCTATCGATGAGGCTATATTGAGAAATTTTGACAGAAGAAACACGATTCCAACTTTTAGATTTTTTAGGTTCAAACCTTCTTCTATAACTTTAGGATATTCTCAATCTGTCGAAGAAACAATCGATGTTCAAACTTGTGAGAAATACAATATACCCTACGTGCGGAGGATCACTGGTGGAGGTACAGTTTTTCACGACTATGAAGGAGAGATAACATACTCTGTAGTGACAGAAAAGATAGAAGGAGATATAGAGGAAAGCTTTAGAGAACTCCTCGGACCTATAATGGAGACCCTTAAGGAATTCGGACTCGAACCGGAATTCAAACCTTATAATGATATCTTGGTAAACAAGAAGAAGATATCGGGAAGCGCCCAAAGAAGAGGGAAAAAGGGCCTATTGCAACACGGAACTCTCATGTTCTCCACGGACCTAGAAAAATTAGCCGAGATATTGAAGATCGACGAGAAAAAACTTCAAGAAAAAGGAGCGGATTCATTTTTAGATCTCGTTACAACCATGGAGAAGGAGACGGGAATAAAACCTGATCCAAATGAGTTAATCGATGTCATGAAAGAAAAATATGAAGACTATTTTGGGGAAAAGATAAAGAAGGAGAAGTTAAAAGATGAAGAGATAGAACTTGCAAAAGAGTTTGAAGATAAATACGGATCAAAAAAATGGTTGAAAGAAAGGAAATGGTGAATTATATGCAGATCAGAGTATCTTATGGAACAGCGGTAAAACTCGGTCTTAAAAATGGAAAAACTAAAGAGAAACCAACGACCGCTTATATTATGATCCCAGGAGAGGGAAAATGTAGAGGTGGCTGTATCTTCTGCCCTCAATCAGAAGGAAGGTCAAAATGGTTATCAAGGGTTTCCTGGCCCCTTTTTGAACTTGAATCTGTGAAGGAAAAACTCGATAGATCCGATTTCGAAAGAATTTGTTTACAGTCACCAGATACTCCTAATTACGAGGAAAAACTCGAAAAAATAGTGAATGAACTTGAAGGCCTACAAAAACCGATTTCTTTATCAGCTCCTCCCTTGGAAAGAGAGACCTTAGAATCGCTCAAGGGCAAAGTTGAAAGGATCGGCGTGGGAATAGATGCGGCTACCGATACTCTTCGGAGCGAGGCTAAACCTTCCTACCAACCTATGGTCTTTTGGGATTATCTAGGTAATGTTGTAGATATCTACGGGAGAGGAAGAGCTACAGCACACATCATCGTCGGTTTGGGAGAAGACTTTGGAGAATTAGCTACAGCTGTAAAGAAATCTATTGAAGCCGGAGCAGAAGTTTCTCTTTTCCCCTACAAAAAAGGTGAAGATGGGGCGGACCTATCTTATTATAGAAGAGCACAACTAGTGACTTCCTTGATAGATAGAGGTGTAGGAACGAAAAGGGCCATCGAGCTCGTATCTGAACGGCCGAAAAAAGCTCTAGACATGATCGATGAAGAGCTAGCTTTTCAAACCAGAGGATGTCCTAAATGTAACCGACCTTATTACACTTCTTCCCCTAGAGAAGAACATAGAAATTTCCCAAGAAAACCCAATAAGGAGGAAATAGAGAAGATCAAAAGAGATATCATCGGAGAGGATGATTGAATGGACCCTATAGAGAGAACGATGAGGACTTATGATGAGATAGCAGAAGAGTACTGTGAAATAACAGAAAGAGAAGGTGATAGAAAATTTCAAAAGAAGATGTTGGATAAAACATTAGGTTTTTTGCCTCCCAATCCTAGGATAATCGACCTCGGATGTGGGGATGGCAGAGACACTCAATATCTATCGAATAAAGGCGCCGACGTTGTTGGTATAGATCTCTCTAGAGGCATGATAAATTTAGCAAGAAAAAAATATTCCGGGTGTGCTTTCATCCGAACGGACATGAGGGACACCGTTTTTCCTGATGACACCTTTCAAGGAGCGTGGGCGAGTTCTTCTATCTCTAATGTACCTAAATCTGAACTATCGAGAGTGGAGAAGGAAGTTTACAGAATTTTAGAAACTTCAGGCCTCTTCTGTTTCAGCTTCAAAGTCGGTGAAGAGGAGGGCTTTGAGGAGAGTATCGTTAAAGGATACGAAAGATATCAATCCTATTTTCAATTAGAAGAGATGAAAGAAAAGCTCCACCTTTTTAATATCATAGATAGTGTTGAATATCCTGGTGAAATATTTGGTAATGAATTCACCTATTGTTGGGCAAAGGCAAGAAAGTAGATTTTTAAAAGAAGCGCTTGATCCCTAAAGAGATGGAGGTAATAGACCTATTAGGTTTCCTAATACAAAAGTGCCTCCGATGAGCGCAACTAGCAGTATATAGCTTTTGACACTCCATCCGAATATTTTTCTACCATCCAATGGGCCGATAGGCAGGAGATTGAAACCTCCTAAGAACAGGTTTACGTAAGCCACGAAAGCGAATATAAATGGCAAAATAGCGAGTCCTAAAATTAAGCTAACGTAAGACAATGCCAAAAAAACCGTCCCTATCAACCAATTCGTAGCGGGTCCAGCGGCACTGATCCTTCCATTTTCCTCTCTAGTTATATTACCTCTGATCATCACAGCTCCAGGAGCAGCGAAAACGAAGCCGAATAGACTGAATAGTAATGCGAGCATCAATCCCCATCTCCACATCCTAAATTCTGCCCAGCATCCGTAGTCTCTTGCTAATTTTCTGTGGGCGAGTTCGTGAAAAATAAATGCGGTCCCAACGGAAAGGAATGAAATCAGCAGGATAAATGGGAATCCTGAGGTTCTGATCCCTCCGTAACCGCCTGAAAGAGCTATCGAAAAAGCTAAAGTCAAGACTCCTAAAGCGACCAGTAAATGTTTGATCTCAACACTGCTAAGACCTTTTTGATATTGTACTTCTACTCTAGGATAACTGCGTTTCATTTTTCAAATACCTCATCGTGAAAAAGTTTTTTTATCTTCTCTACAGCTTCTTCTACATCGCTGAATTTATCTAAAGCCACTTCGCCGCCTCCAGCATGAGGATGTCCTCCTCCTTCACCGATATCAGAGTAAGCTTTTTCCATTATCTTTCCAATATTCAACTGTAAATCCTTACTCCTAGCTGACATTTGTATCTTATCGTCCTTTATCCCGTATACCAAAACAGTGAGTATATCTCTTTCCCTCAGAAGAAAGTTCGCTATTTGTGCGATATCGTCTTTATGGGAAATATTACCAGAAAACGTGGTCAAAACGCTATCTTTGAATTCTCTGTTAGAAATAGCTCTACCCATGGCGCTAACGGTCTCGGAATATATAGGAGTGTTTTCTAATACGTCTAGTATGTCTTTATCGGCAATTGCGCTCAGATAAGATATCACCTTGTAATCACTAGCCGAGATATTTTTAGTATAATCGTTAGTATCGACTTTGATCCCGACTAATAAGGCCGAAGCCAAAATCGAAGGTATCTGTATATCGAGGTTCGAAAGATGTTTGGTCATCAGGGTTGATGTGGCTCCAAAATCACTTCTTATCTCCGTATATTCTTTTGCTCTTACATCTTTATTCGTATGATGGTGGTCAATGATGATATCTGGTTCGATATCATCTGGTAGAGTATTGCTGATAGAGGTCTCGGCAAAGTCAAGAAAAGCGATTTTTTTTGCACTTTCTAATATCTCATCTACCGTGTTTTCATCTATTTTTTTGATAATGAAGTCAGCGTTTTGCATAAAAATCTCAGTCTCAGGATGACCAAAAGAGCCAGCAAAGTAAGTTTCCGCTTCAACGTTTTCATGTTCACATATCTCTTCTAACGCCATGGCGGAAGCTATCGCATCTAGGTCAGGATCGTCATGAATAAATATAGAGATATCTCCACGAGTTGTAGAAATAGCTCTTCTCAATTCCTGACTCTTCCTTTGTGAAAAGTACTCTTCCAGCTTTTTAAAAAGATGCTTTTCTACCAGCTCTTCTCTTACGATGATCTCATCTAGATTTGACTTTATTTTTTCATCTTCTTTTTTATTCTCAAAAACTGTTAATTGAAATATATCTGAATCTATCTCCTTAACTTTTTCAGAGAGATAGGTTGTTTTTTCTTCATGAATCCCAAAATAGACTAGAGCTTCAATATCCCTATGTCTTTCACTTATAAAATTCAACAATTCTTCTTTGTTTTTTTCATCAGACCTGTAAACTCTTGAATCTTTCCCCCTTGATTCGACTAAATCATGAAATACATTTAAGTCATTATCAACAGTGTAGATCACATACATATTTATTCTTCTTATTCATACGTTCGGTTGAATTCGCCTTTGATCTTCTCGAAGAATTTTTCTTCAAAGGCATCTGGTGAGATCGAGGCGACAAGGCATCCTTCGTTTTCAGTCACTTTATCTCTTGAAAAATTCAACAGACGAAGTACCTTGTTTTCGTCATTATAATTGGTCATAAGAGGAATACCGGAAAGAAAAACCACGCCTTTTCTATTAGATTTTAGATAGCTACCTATCGCATTTGAAAGGCCGGAAAGATTAGCCGGAGATATCTTTTCAACACTCATATCATTCTCAGATCCATTTATCTCCTTCGATCGGGAGAGCCAGATGAATCTACAATTCTCTACTGGTATCTCAAATTGCTCTACGGTCTTTTTTGGGTCTTCACGGAGGATCAACAATGCAGATGCCCCTCTTTCTACAACATCAGCTAATTCTCTGATAGATTCTCCTAGTTTGTTTTCCACGAAAAGGTATGCGTCTCCTTTGTTCCATGGTATCTCTTCTTCAGAGATAAACTTTTCATCAGTGGGTTCTTCTTCCTCTATAGAGAGCATTTCGGGATTTTCTTTCAACTCTGTTCTCTTGGAATCGATCTCATGGTGAAGAGTTCCGATCCTGCTTTCGATCCTACTTCTCAGTTCCCATCCTTCATATTTAGAGATCAAGCTCTCTATTTCGGACCAAGCATCTTCCTGACCTTTCTCATACCCCTTGAGATAGAGGGCTATCTTCTTTTCTTCTTTCATCCATATCCCTTGTCATCCAATATAGCTGAGGTCTTCGCTTCCAGCCTCCTGCTGTTGCTGCATTCCTCCCATATCTTTGACTTTACTCGTCAGTTCCTCTACTTCTTCCGCTTTCTCGTCGAGTTTTTCATAACTTATCTCCTCTCCTAGATATTTCATCAATTTTTTCAGGACGGCCCGGGCAGCACCTGGGTCTACAAAATAACCGGAGGTTTCGCCCATCAAACAAACACCTATAATATCGTAAAGTTTCTCTCCCAGACCCAAGAGAAGTCCACTAGCACCAATGATACCAGAAGAGGGATGTTCTTCTGAAAATTTCACACCTAATTCTTCCATCTCCTCGATCTTTTCAGATGTAGTCGCGGCTCCCAAAACTTCGGGTTTATCTACTATGTCTCCATGACTGTATCCGCCGAGAGAGAAAACGGTCTCAACACCGAGTTCTTTAGCGACTGAAAGGATCTTATCAGTTAGTTGGTACTGGCCTTGAGGCGTCATACCTTGATAATCTCCGGTTAAAAAGACAAGATCAACATCATCCAATCCCACATCTTTCTTGTAATACAGTCGATTATTTACCAGTTTCGAGAGTCCGTTTTCATCGACAAGCACTTGAGGAGGAAAATAAAGTGAATGTATTTCAGCGAATTGCTTAGCATCTATCTCATCTATCAAATGTTCTACAGCTAGTTTTCCAACATTTCCTACACCTGGAAGCCCTTCGATCAGTACAGCGTTTTCCAAATCCGGCTTCTCTACGAAATCTACGATTATATCATCCATATTTATCATCTCATTTTGAGCTTTCTTTTTGTTTTCTTCTGTACTCTCCGAACCTATCTTCTGGAGAATATTTAGGAGGTTTAGGATTAACGGTTCTTTCACCGCATCTTTTACAGAATTCCTTGAGCATATATTCGCCACATGAAAGGCATTTTTTTATTTTTTCCATCGGAGAACCACTTTGTCATTAGCTAGGTGGGTTTATATATTTAAGGCTTCGTCATCACTCAATTTGAAAGAATGCTCTGTTCTACTCTAAATAGATTTAGCCACTTTCATCAGTCTCTTTTATCATCATCCCCATATCAGCTACGTGATATCTTTTCAGCTCTTTAGCTTCGGTAAAGTGGAAAAATGCCTTGCTGTGATCAATATTATCAGCCAAAAGAAAGCGATCATCCCTCAGATTTCTCCAAGCTAAAGCGAACTCGAACATCATCGTTTCATAGGAGTGATCGCTGTCATGCAGGAATATATCTATTTTTTCTGAAAGCTTTTCGAATATTTTAGGGAGTTCATGATATGTATTCCCTACTCTCAATGTCCATCTTTCCCGCAGTTCGTCAGGTACAGCCCATCCAGATTCCTTTCCAGGCGGTAAGACAGCTCCAGTTCTTTCTTCAGTAGTGATCTCATCTATATTTACAGGTAGGTCGACGGAATAAAGATGTCCTTTTTGATTTTCTTCCATAGCCTTCAAGATAACCGAAGAAGAAAACCCGTTACAGACACCCGTCTCGACCATGATATCTGGTTCGACTTTTTTGATAAGGTCGTAAAGTTTCTGTCCGCTTTCCTCTCCAAGAATCGCTGGATGATACTTCTTGTATTCTTCAAATTCTCGACATATCTTATCAACGAGATGTTCTATGTAATCATCTATTCGTTCAGAACTTTCAACTTTGTATTCTTCAAGTTTCCTGCGCATAGAATCTTTCATCATATCACTGTATTTTCAGCCTCAACCATCTTCTAAGATTTCTTTATATTCGGGGATAACGTCTTCATCGAAAGATTTCATACCTTGGCTCGTTTTGTGATGCACCATCATATCTTCTATAACGCTGAAAGGTAAAGTTGCCACATCAGCACCGATTTCAGCGCAGCTCCTCGCTTGTCTAGCCGTTCTTATACTCGCAGCTAAGATCTTGGTATCAAAAGAATAGTTCTTGAATATCTCTTTTATCGACCATACTAGATCGATACCTGATCGTATACCTTGATCATTACCCCAATCGTAGAGTTTCATAGTCGGCTCATCACGATATATGATCTTAGATCGGTCCAATTCACTGATCCTCCTACGAAGTTCGGTCTCTCTTATCCTCTCAGTGAGCTCCTCCGGATAATATGTGCCTTTAGGGTAGTCTTGACCTCTTTTAAGTCCGATCTGATCTCTTATGTAGTCGTCTATCCTCCCTAAAAATGGACTCACGTAGTCTGCTCCTGCTTTAGCGGCCATTAAAGCTTGGTTAGGCTTCATAACTAAAGTACAGTTGACCGGTATGCCTTTTTCGCTCAATATCTTTATCGCTTTTACCCCTTCAAAATTACCATCATCTTCATTCATAGCTGTGTTGATCGGTATCTTCACAACCACATTATCGTTCACTGGGTTGAATTTATCATATAATATTTCAGCTTCTTTAACCATGCCTTCGCTGTCGATCTTTGTCGCTTCTAAGCTGACGGGACCATCGACTGTGTTCAGTATCTCTTCGATGTGTTTTTCTAGGCTTATATCTTCTTTTGCCGACTCAACTGCATTCTTTATCAACGAGGGATTGGTTGTCACGCCGTCCAATATGCCCCATGATTCGGCTTCTTTAATCTCATCTAAGTCTGCGGTGTCTACAAATATATCCATGCTATCACGCTCATACAATTCATCTTCTTTTTAAAACATCATGTGCACTCTCAACTATATGTTCTGCGGTCAATCCGTACTTCTCCATCAGCTCGTCACTTTCGCCTGACTCACCGAAAACGTTAGGGATGCCGACTCGCTTCATTGGTACATGATAATCACTCTCTGAAAGAACTTGGGCTATACCGCTTCCCATACCCTGACTGACTACGTGCTCCTCTGCAGTCACGATACCACCGGTTTCCTTTGCCGAAGCCACTATGCTTTTTTCATCGAGAGGCTTTATAGTACTCATGTTGAGAACTCTCGCATCTATATCTTCCTGTTTATCAAGCATCTCCGCAGCCTTCAAACATTCTGAAACCATTATCCCAGTACCGACCAATGTGACGTCTGATCCTTCTTTTAATACAGATGCTTCTCCTAGTTCAAAGGGATCTTCTTCCTCAGTAACTATGGGAACACTCGAACGCCCCATCCGCAGGTAGAAAGGCCCCTCTTCTTCAGAAACTGCAAAAGTAGCTTTCCTGCTTTCATGATAGTCTGCGGGAGCCACGACCTTCATGTTAGGAAGAACTCTCATGAGTGCAATATCTTCCAACATCTGATGAGAAGCTCCATCACCGCCTACGGTTATACCCGCATGGGTGGAAACAATCTTGACATCTAATTTTGGATAAGCGATGCTCTGCCTTACTTGATCATATGCTCGACCTGTAGCGAAAACCGCGAAGGTACTAGAAAAAACCGTTTTTCCGGAAAGAGCAAGGCCTGCAGAAACTCCCGTCATGTTCTGTTCCGCTATACCAGTATTGAACATCCTTTCAGGGAATTCGTCACCGAAGTTTGTCACTCTGCAGGAGCCACAGAGATCTGCTCCCACAACCACGATATCGTCTCTTTCTCTACCGAGCTCAACCAAAGCTTCACCATACGCATCTCGCTGTTTAGCCATCTCCCACATTATTTGTTCCCTCCTTCTTTTTCTCCTAGAGCTTCTAAGGCCGTTTCTAACTGTTCGTCATTGGCCGCTTTGCCGTGAAATGCTAAGGAACCTTCCATGAAAGGTACGCCTTTACCTTTTATCGTATGGGATACGATGATGGTGGGCTCTCCGTGTACTTCTTCGGCTTTATTTACCGCATCTACTATCTGATCCATATCGTGACCGTTTATCTCAAGTACGTGCCATCCAAATGAGTTCCACTTAGATATTATGGGTTCTATGCTCATGACCTCCTCGGTAGAGCCGTCGATCTGCAATTTGTTCCTATCTAGGAAAACGATCAGGTTATCCAATTTGTTGTGACTCGCGAACATAGCGGCTTCCCATATCTGACCTGATTGGATCTCACCGTCACCGCACATCGTGAATACTCTGTAAGATTCTCTATCCAATTTAGCGGCCAGAGCCATGCCTGAAGCTATCGATAGACCCTGGCCCAAAGAGCCGGTGGAAGCGTCTACTCCAGGAGTAGCTCTGACGTGAGGATGTCCCTGAAGTCTAGAACCCAATTTTCTTAAAGTCATGAGTTCATCTACGGGAAAATAACCGGATTCTGCAAGGACCCCGTATAAAGCCGGAGCAGCGTGTCCTTTGCTCAGGACAAACCGATCCCTCTTCGGCCAATCGGGTTCATCCGGTCTGTGATCCATGATCTCGAAATAAAGTGCGGTCAAAATATCTGTCGCTGAAAGGGAACCTCCTGGATGTCCAGAACCTGCTTCATGTGTGCTTTTTACTATATGCACACGAACCCTTCTAGCGATCTCCTCTAATTCATCAACTCTTGATTCTTCTAACGCTGGCATCTGATTTGAGACCTCCAAAATCTTTTCTTTATTCTCTAATGGTGAAATAGATTAAGACTAATTATCTTTTTCGGAGAGTATCACTGCTTCGTTCTCTTCCAATTTAACCCTACCATCAGCGAAAGCTCCAACTACAGAAGGTAGAAGTTCATGCTCTTTTTCTTTCACGCGTTCAGCTAAACTATGAGTGTCATCATCGGGCTTCACAGGAACACATCTTTGATCTATTATAGGGCCTCCATCTACTTCACTCGTTACGAAGTGAACAGAACATCCTGTTCTTTTCATACCTGCATCTAAAACTGCCTCGTGGACCCTCTCTCCATACATCCCTTCACCGCCAAATAGTGGAAGGAGAGCCGGATGTATGTTTATCATCTTTCCATAATATCTATCTACAAAATCATCGGTCAATATCCTCATGTATCCAGCTAGAACAATTAGGTCTGGATCGTATTCTTCGAGTACCTCTGTTATCTCTTGTTCATGTTCTTCTCGACTCTTTCCTTTGTGGTCTATAACGTAATGGTCGATATCATGTTTCTTAGCCCGTTCTATGCAATAGGCATCTGCGTTGTTAGTGATCAATAGCTTCATATTCACATCAATCTGGCCGGCTTCACTAGCGTCGATTATCGATTGAAAATCCGTTCCGCCTCCTGAAGCCATTACCGCAACATCCGTCATCTTATCGGAAGGGTATCTACTTGATAATAAAAAAAGATTAGGCTGATCCTACTTAAGACAGAAAAAGCTTTATTACCTATACGTGGATATGACAGTAAAGCTTCGGTATCGCTTGAGATTGTAAAGAGGTGTTAATTTGGAAATTCTCTATGTAGACGATGAAAAAGATAAGAGGGAACAGACTAAGATGTTCTTAGAAAAAGAGAATGACGATTTTATTGTAGATACCGCATCGTCTGTTGAACAGGGTATGGAAAAACTGAAAAAAAATGGTTATGATATTATAGTTTCCGATTATGATATGAATCCGAAGGATGGTCTAGATTTTCTAGAAAAGGTTCGTGGCTCAGGAAGAAATTTACCTTTCATAATGCTCACCGGTAAGGGCAGGGAAGAGGTGGCTATGAAAGCTCTCAATTTAGGTGCCGATCGTTATATACAAAGACATGGAGATTCGGAAACCCTGTATGAGTTCTTAAGTCGAGCTATAACTCAAGAATATGAACATTATAATGAAAAAAAAGAAAGGCGTTTACAGGAAACTTATTTTCATAACCTATTTGAATCCTCACCTGAAGGCATAGTTCTTTTGGACACTGAAGATAGGATAATAGAGGCAAATGAAGCCTTTGAAGAAATATTTCAGTATGACAGGAAAACTATAAAAGGAAAGAAAATCAACGATCTTATCGTCCCTGAAGATAAATTAAAAGAAGCGAATTCTGCCTCTAAAGATGTGCTTTCTGGAAATTCTATAATGATCGAGACAGAAAGGAAGAAAAAAGACGGTAGCATGATCGATGTTTCCATATTGGGATATCCTATCGAGTTTGAAGGAGAACAAGTCGGTGTTTTTGGAATATACAGAGATATAAGCGAGAGGAAGGAAAGAGAAAGGAAGATCAAAAAACTGTACAAAGTTTTGAGTGAGATGGAGCGGTGTGATTCTGAAGAAGATGTTTATGAGTTCGTTCTAGATTCCGCTAGAGATATATTAGGTTTTGAATCGAGCAGTGTAATGATAGCTGAAGGAGAGTACTTGGTTACCAAAAATGTGATCGCTGAAAACGTAGAAGTAGGAGATAAAGAACCGATAGATGAAGGTATTAGAGGATTAACTTATAAAAATAAACGGTCTTATCTGATAGAAGATATCACTGAATGGGGTGAAGCAGATCCTACAGATGTGAATTTCCGATCCGTTATTAGTATACCCATAGGAGATGAAGGAGTTTTTCAGGCTCTCTCTTATGAAAAAGGGTACTTTGACGATTTCGATCTGGAGATGGCTGAAGGATTGATATTCCACACTGAGCAGATACTAGAAGAAATCCAAAGTAGAAAGAAAATCCAAAAAAGCGAAGAAAAATACAGGACGATATTTGAATCCGCAAATGATGCTATCTTCATCATGGATGATTTTACGTTTATAGATTGTAATAAAAAAACTGAAAAAATGTTTGAAGTAGAAAAAGAAGACATTTTGAATCGAGCCCCCTGGGAATTTTCACCTGAAACCCAACCCGACGGCGAGAGATCGGAGAGAAAATCAAAAGAAAAGATAAACAAAGCCTTAGAAGGAAAACCTCAATTTTTTGAATGGGTGCATGAAAAACCAGATGGATCGGAATTTTATACGGAAGTAAGTTTGAATAGATATCAGGTAGAAGGAGAATATTACGTTATGGCCGTGGTCAGAGATATTACTGAGAGAAAAGAGGCGAAAAAGGAGCTCGAAGAAAGAAATTTTAAGATAAAGAAACTGCATGAGAAGGCTACGGAATTCGAAAAATGTGAAAGTGAAGATGAAATATGTGAATTGGTGATCGAGACTTCCGAAGAAATCTTGGACTTCAATGTCTGTGGTATAGATCTAGTAGAGGAAGGGGAGTTCATACCGATAGCTGTTTCTAGTGAAATAGAAGATGGTTTCATCAGAAGGAAAGTTGAAGAGGCTGGCATCAGTAAAAAAGTTTATCAAGATAAGGAAAGCCTGTTGATTAAGGATAGAAGAGAGATCGATTTTTCAAAACCTGTTGTGAGTGATTACAGAGCGTCTATAACGATCCCTCTAGGTGATCTTGGAATTTACCAGGCATTATCGACTGAAGTGGGTAAATTCGACGAGAAAGATATGGAACTCGCTGAAATACTAGTAAATCACGCCACTGAGGCTATAAACCGATTGAGATTTGAAGAGGCTTTGAAAAAGAAAAACAGGAAAGTAAAAAGACTACACGACACCGCTATACAGATGGAAAAATGCGAGGAGGAAGAAGAAGTTTTCGAATTGACGGTAGAAGCTGCAAAAGAAGTACTAGGTATGTACGATTGTACTCTAGCTGTAGCGGATGAGGAGATGAAGGAATTCCTAATAAAGGAAACCTATAGAGGAGAATATGAGGAAGATCAAAGGGTATCTATAGACTTGGGCTATCTGGGTAAGACTTTCAAAAATAAATCCTCTTACCTGATTGAAAATATTCTCGATGACGATACGGCTGAACCTGCGACCGACAAATATATCTCGGCTATCAGTGTACCGATTGGAGATATTGGTGTTTTCCAGGCAATGTCTAGGGAAAAAGGATATTACGATGAAGATGACGTTGAGATGGCCGAAACTCTAATCTCTCATACCTGTCAAGTTATACAACGTATAAGAGGTGAAAAAGAGCTTGAAAGGAGTGAACAGAAATACCGCTCAATATTTGAAAATACAGGTACAGCTATGGTGATGATCGAGAAAGATAGAACTATATCCCTAGCTAACAAAAAAGCAGAAAGATTAGCAGGCTTTTATGAAGAAAGCGTAGAAGGAAGAAAATTCACTGATTTTGTCGTAGAAGAAGATAAAGAACGTATGGTGAAACACCACCGTGAGAGGTTGGTAGACCCAGAAAGTGTGCCAACTGAATATGATTTCCAGCTTTTAACTAAAGGTGATGACATAAAAGACATCCACATCCTCGTTAATAGAATTCCGGGGACAGAAAAGGTCATAGCTTCTCTTATGGATATCACTGATAGGAAGAAGATAAAGAAGTCTAAAGATAAGTTGAAAAACTTGGTTCGAGATGTAGACAACGATTTTGAGAAGATCGAAACATATCTCAGTTCTTTAAATATGGAAAAATTAGCCGAAGAGCAAAGGGAAAATATAGAAAAGATCGAAGAAGTGATCGAAAAGAATAGAAGTTTAATAGAGAAAAAGTGAGGGGAAAAACCTTTTTACTCCTTTTTCCTCAGAGAAAAAATGAAAAAATAAAATATATGCGGGGATAGCCAAGGGGTCAACGGCGAAGGATTGCTAATCCTTTGTCCCATCGGGACACGCGGGTTCAAATCCCGTTCCCCGCGCTTTTTTAGCTACACGTAAAAGATTGATTTTATTTTTATACCGCTCAAATAAGATAGAGCTTCAAAAAAAGGCATTGATTAAGGAAAAACAGCCAACTCATTTCGAAACTCTACTGACGAAAAAAAGAAAGACTTAAATACAACTTATTTTTCAGAACAAGATAGTGCGGGAAAGAGGGTATAACTAACATTTAACAGTAAATTCTTGATAAGTTCCTTTTTCCCGCATAAATCCAAGTGATCTCAATGATCAATGAATCGTTAGGAAACGGAAACATTACCAAAAAAGCAGATGAAACCGACCTCAAGCTCCAGGACTTGAGGATCTCAAAAGACAAGGTGGAGAGTATGGTGGAGAAAAACGAGCTCGGTTCACTTGTAATCAAGGCTTATCGACGACTGCTCGATGGGGATCTTGAAAACTCCTTAGAACTTTTTGATGAAGTTATTGAAAAGGATAAAAATAAACCCGAAGTTTGGTATGGAAAAGGGCTGATAAGTTTATTATTGAGTGATCTTGATGCGGCTATACAATTCTTTGAGAAATCGATCAGCCTCAAACCAGATTTTAAAGATGCGCTATACGAAAAAGGCGTAGCTCTCCATGAAAAAGGAAGAACCAAAGAAGCAATGGAGTACTGGCAAAGAGCTAGAGAAGAGGAGCGGGACTTCTAGACTCAAGATCTTCTAAAACTAAGTATACTTCGAAGTTTTCTTTTCTTATACAACTGTGGACTGAACAGAGCTATAGCTGTGAAGACTTCCAACCTCCCTATCCACATTAGTAAACTTAGTACTAGTCTACCAATCAAAGGAACGGATCTAAAGTTTTGTTCCGGTCCCACTAGACCTAACCCTGGACCTACATTGCCCAGTGTTGTAGCCGAAGCAGCTATACCAGTAATCATATCTAGACCCAATCCGACCATTATGAAAGCTCCAACTGTAAATATTATAAGATAACCACAGAAGAACATCACAACCGTATTTAGCACTTTTTCATTTATCACATTGTCTCCCATCCTTATTACTTCAACCCTCCTAGGATTTATGAATTCTTTAAATTTTCTTTTTATCATTTTGAAGACCAGCAATATCCTCATGACTTTCATACCTCCACCGGTAGAGCCGGCTGAACCTCCAATGAACATGAGGATTAGAAGTAATAGTCTCAACACTTCAGGCCATGCATCGAAATTGACAGTTGCATAACCAGTAGTCGTCATGATAGCTACCGCTTGGAAAAGTGCATGTCTTATATCACTAATCAATGGGAGTTCACCCGGTATATTAACTATTGTTATGAAAACGGTAGCTAAGAATATTATCGCTAAATAGGTCCTAAATTCTGAATTTTTCAATGCATTGCGGATATCACCTTTGAAGAACTGGTAATGTAAAGCGAAATTTGTACCGGCCATTATCATGAAGAAAATTATTATCCACTGTACGGTAGAAGAGAAGAAGGCGATGCTAGCGGTGTGGGGGGAAAACCCTCCAGTTGCCATAGTGGTGAAGGCGTGATAAACCGCGTCATACAAGCTGACTCGTGCCCCTAGCAACAAAATGATCTGCATCAATGTCAGTAGCCCGTAAAGATACCATAGGACTTTCGCTGTTTCTTTTATCTTTGGTTTTAGCCTTGTCATCGTCGGACCCGGTGATTCCGCCTCGAGAAGACTAAGTCCTCCACTGGTCAATTTGGCTAGTATAGCCACTGACAGAACGATGACCCCCATCCCACCTAGCCACTGCAAGAAGCCTCGCCACATCATCAGGCTCTTCGGATGCTGCTCTAAAGGATAAGGAAGTACAGTTGCCCCAGTTGTGGTCATACCTGACATGGCCTCAAAAAAAGCGTCTATCGGAGAGGTGAGAGTAGAGGTCAACAAAAATGGGAGAGAAGATACTAGAGCAAGAACTATCCACGTTAGACTGACTAATACTATAGCCTCGTTTTGCCGAAAATCTTCAGGTCTACCAAATGACTCAGCTGGATACCCTAAGGTTATAGTGAAAGAGGCCAAAAAAAGGTACATCACTGCAGTTCCGGGGATGAAACCTAAAAAAAGCGGAGCTTCTTGATACCATACGGCGGGTATGACAGGAACTAAAAATGCTAGCCCGAAGAGTTTCAAAATCGAACCAAGATTACCGACTATTACCTTCCATCTCATCTCAGAACAGATCCTCCACTGCGTTTATCTCTTCTTTTTTCACGAATAACAATACCCTATCTTCCTCTTGGAATTCTTCTTCTCCGTGTGGAATTATAGTTTTATCATCTCTTTTGATAGCTCCTACGATGCTCTCAGGAGGGAGTTTACTCTGAGCTAACGTTTTTCCCTCGACGGGCGAATCTTCCTCGACCACCATCTCTAATATGTAGAGATCACCGCCATGTATAGGGATCGCCTTCAAAGGATCTAGTTCTCTCGCAAGTCTCAACATAGTTTTAGCGGTTTCTAATTCTGGAGACGCGGCAAGATCGATTCCAACGGTCTCAATGAGTGATTTGACACCTAGTTCTCTGACTATAGCCACTGTCTTTTCGACTCCATACACCTTCGCAAGAAGGGATACCAATACATTGTATTCTTCAGAATTAGAAGTTGCGGCGAGTGCATCGGTTCTTAGTATACCCTCCTCTATCAGGACCTGTTTATCTCTAGCATCGGCAGTCAAAATCTCTACATTTTTCAACTTTTCAGCGGCGATGCGGCCTCTCTTTTGTGATTCATCTATGATCTTGACCCTTACACCTCTATTTCTAAGTTTTTTAGCAACGTTTATACCTACAGGTGTAGCTCCGACGACGATAACATTATCCACGGAACTCTTACTCTTCCCAAGAAGTTTCAACATCTTATTTTCGGCTTTTTTATTTTCGACCATAACTACTAATGTATCGTCTTCTTCAATAGCGTCGTTTCCATGGGGCACCAAAACTTCATTATCCCTGATTATCGCTCCAAGATTCACGTTTTTGGGAAAATCTATATTTTTTATTCTTTTGCCTTTGACCTTTGAATTCGATAAAACTTTGAACTCTACTATATCCAATTTTCCTCCTAAAGATAAATTTTTATCTATCGCAGAAGGAACTGTGATGATGTTGGCTATCTTTTTAGCAATTAAAAGCTCTGGAGATACTGCAAAATCGACGCCTATCTGATTGAATTTCCGAGAGACAGGTCGAGATATATATTCCAAGCCATTGATCCTTGCCATGGTCTTACATTCGGCGTATTTTGCCATCGAACACGCTACTATATTGGTCTCATTTTCGTTAGTTACGGTAAAAAAATAATCAGAACCTTTAATATCTAAAGAATTTAGAAGTTCTGGACTAGCACCATTTCCCTGAACGACTTTAACATCGAGGGCCCTAGCTTTTCTGCAAGCTCTCTTAGATTTATCCACCACGATGACATCATGGCCTTTCCTTCTGATTGATTCGGCCAATTCACGTCCGACTTCACCAGCACCGACAATTATGACTTTCATATTTTCACCTTGATTGAATGATCATAGTAATTTTTTTAGCAATTTTTTGTGTTTTTTAACGGAAACTTCGTCGTCCTCCTCAATCCCTAATTTTTCCACATCGTGCCCTCTAACTCTTATCTTATCCTCTTCCACCAGATCGTCTCCAAAGAGTTTAACTAAGATGTCTTTTTTATCGGAGCTGACCACGACCAGATCTCCGCTTGTTATATCTAGCCTGTCTATGACCGCACTGTTAACTCTCGCTCTACCTCCGGCCTCTATCGGACTTTTTTCCACAACTAAGTATTCGGCTTCCGTCATCTGCTTACACAACAATTTATTTTATAGATATATATTTTCGGGAAACTGCAATCTTTGTTCCGTTAATTATCAATAATTATTTCAACGGATAAGATCTAAAAGAGAAGGTCCTCCCCTCATCTCTTCGCTGAAGTCTTTGATCTTTAAGTCTTTGGAATCAACACGTTTTTTGACTATTTCCAAAGCCGTTTCCTTGTCTCCTAATTGATCGACAAGACCAACTTTTTTAGCCTCTTTGCCGAGATATACTTTCCCTTCGAACACTTCTGAATCTTCCTCGATATTTCTTCTTTTCTTTATCTGTTCTTTAAAAACTTCATTTATCTCGGAAACCATCTTCTTCCGATGTTCTTTCCCCTCTTCTGTCATCTTAGAGAAAGGCATTCCCTCTTTTTTGAATTCACCCTCAGAGTGAATATCTAAGTCTATACCCAAGCGGTCGAGAAGGTCAGAAAAGTCCGGCCTGATAGATATGGTTCCGACACCGCCTACGCTGGAAAGCTCATCAGCTACTATGACATCACAGCTAGAAGCTATCCAGTATCCGCCGGAAGCGCATTGTTCTTCTATAAGCGCAACTTTGAAGAGGTCCAACCTTTCTATTTTTCTCGCTAGATTTCGACTCTTATAAGGAGAACCTCCAGGTGAATTTATCTCGAGTATCAGAGCTTTGTATCTAGACTTATCTGCGATTTTTTCCAATAACTCTTCGGCTTGAGAAACTGATGAGGTCCCTAACGAGCCCAGCAAACCGCCTTGACCTTCGGTAATCGGACCTTTAATCGGTATTATGGCAATTTTGTCTTTGAACCAGTTAAATATCATATATTAGAAATTACAATCGGGTTAATTAAAGTTTGACACTAGAACAGATCTATAATCGACAGTAAAAGTTATCGCCTGATTTTTTATAATGAAATATCTCACTTTCAGCGCTGATTTTTTCGTTGACTAAATCATCGATCCATTCTTCGTTTCCGAAAGTATGCATAGGCACAAAATAGCGTGGAGTCACTTCCTCTATGAATTCTACCGGGCCGGCCCAACTCGGCAACCTTTCGTCCATGTTTGAGAAAGCGATGTCGATCTCTTCTTTTTTCAGTTCCTTTACTACCTTATCGAAAACCTTTACGTGTTCTTTTACCTTCTTCTCACTCCACTCAGGCCAATTCCATTTCGCTAGATCTCCTCCGAAATAGATATTCTTGCCTTTAATATCGATCAAAAAAGCTACTCCGGCATCATTGCTCTTGAAAGTTCTGATCTGTAATTCTTTTATCTTGTAATTTTGATCTGGATCGACTTGAGTAAAAGTATTATTTTCCTCGACCTCTGCTTTATTATGAATAATAGTTTTTTTCGGGACATCATTCGAGACCACGTAATGTGTTTCATCAGTATAGGCAGAAAATTTAGTTACCTCTGGTGAGAAATGGTCTCCGTGGGCATGGGATATAAAGATATACAATTGCGAACCTTTCACTATTGATTTTATCTTCTCATCTAAAGAACTGTCTATGCCTCTATTTGGATAATCAAACAGTAGAACCTTCTTATCCTCTTCGAGGGTAAAACAGCTGTGATACCAATAAGTGATTTGAACTTTCATGTATAAAGCACCTACACACTAATTTTTGTAATCGAAATGGATCCCTGCTTCTTTAAATTTTTTCTTTAACCCTTCCACTCTATTTTTATCAAAACCCATTCTCTTGAGCTCTTCAAAGTAATCCTTGAAAAAATGTTGTTTTTCGTTCATAAGTAAATCACCTAAGTCCTTCCAATAAATTTTTGAGATCTTCTCCGGTGTTTCTTTGATAAAACTTTCGAAAAGGTCTGGATAGCATTCTTCGTTCACGCGATCTTTGTATCTATCATTGAGAAGATCATTGTATTTGACCAGATATTTTCCGAAAGAATCTGCAGTTTTATTATATCGAGTAAGATGATAGTCATCTAAAAGTTTAGGACATATTATGACGTATCTGAAGTCCCAATTCTGATAAGGACTTCTTTCATATTCCGTAATTAGATGAGCAGCTTCTAACCCCTTCATCATCTGATTGACCCGAGAGTGATTTTGGGAGTTTGTAGAAACATCACTCTTGAACTTCGATTCGAAAAACACAAATCTCTTTGCCTTTGGAACGATCATTACTGCATCGTATCTAATCCACTTCCCGTTTCCAGAGATGTCTAGAAAAGAGATATTTTCTCTACTTTTTTTATCTCCGAGATGTAGTGCGTCGTTGTAAAGTTCTAATTCAAATAAAAGTATGTTTTTCTTTAAATCATAATCGCTCGGACCTAGAACATCAGAGATTTTAGGAATGTCCCAAAGCGAATTTTCCTTCAAAATTTTAACTGATCCCCTATCGGATTCGACCAAGCTTTCAAAAAATGATCGATTCCATTTGGAGCTTTTATCTCTCGGAACCTCCTTATCAATAGAAATTTGACTCCATCCGTCTATATTTCCTAAAAGAAAGAGGGTGAGCGATGTTTCCGAGTTCGGATTGAAAATACTGTTTGGATGTGTATGGTCTTTGAAAAGCGAGTTCTTTCTTTTCTCGGTTATACCGTAATGATGGAACCATTCTTTCTCTAAATTCGGCATATTTAGAACTTTACTGATCTTCTTTAGATTGTTCATCTGTTACTCAATAAAGCCTACCTATAATAAAGATAACAAGGAGAGGTGGATGAAAGTGATTAATACTTTTACTTTACTCTCCACTCAATATTTAAGTACCAGTTGGTGGATTAAGAGCCGATGCTGAACGACCTCTATGAAGCGATAGAAGAACTCTCCGAGTTGCCAAGTGAATGGGGAAAACCATATTTCAGTCAAGATCAGTACTACGAACCCGTCGAATTGTCAGGAGAAAATCTTCATGACTTTAAAGCTAGAAAAACGGGTAAAAAAGTATGTTGTGTTGATGGAGGAAATAATAAGATATTTGAATCTCCAACCGATAGCGTACATCTTATCCGGATATTTTTCAATATCTTCCAGGGAGAGAATAGGGTTAAAAATATCGAGCCGACAAATGCATTTTTGATCTCTAGATTCGATGGAGAAAAGGCGAAAGCGGAACTCAAAGTGATAAGTGGTTCTATACCGATTAGTGAGTTCAATTTTGTGCTCGAAAAGAGTGAGATGGATGAGAGAAGTCCCGTTACCGCTGGCCATACCGTGAGAAAGTATCTAGAATGGAAAGCACTTGAATATGCGGTCGAGGAATATCTTGATGAAGGAGATATATTGGTCAGAGACGGAGTCTTACAGACCACGGTGGAAAGCGAGAGAGAATACGCCGAAAATGCCTATGAGACTGTAGAAAAAAATGACGTCGTTTTAGTCGGCGTAGCAAAGACAAGTTCACTAATGACCACTAAAAACTATCCTCTCATCGCAGCAGTGCAAGCAATAGCGAGAGAAAGTGACAAAGATATGTGGTATTATCACCCCATAGCTATAAATGATCATCCGGATCATAAAGGAGAGATGTATATAGTCAAATATCATCCGTCTTCAACATACGCCTTTCGAACAGAGTTTTATAGAGAGATAGATGCGGATGTAGAAGAAGTTCTAGCTGAACTTGCTTTTCAGGCAAAGGATCCTATCTTTTTGGGTTATCCTTATGGTTTAGTGGATGCTGACAAAAGAGCTAGAGTCACTGACGAGGAGATAGATTACCTAAAGAATATGTGTGATAACGTGATGGAGGCACCGTTCAGAGATAAGATAAATGCGTGTAACGCTCACGATAGGTTGAGCAACATCTGAATCAGGAGGATAATATGTCCATTGGCCAGATAATAGGAGGAGAATACGGCGAGGTCCTTATAAGGCAGAAAAGCGGCCGTACGATCGAGATAGGCGATCTTTTATCTATCGACGATATGATAATGCAAGTCCTAGATTTAGAGTACGGATCGCTTTTAGAGAGAGACGATATCGAGAGGATAAGTGGTATGTCTCTTGAAGGGTACGAAGAGACCAATATTATGGAGGAAGAGATCAGGAACTACATTTATGCGAAGGCAAAGCCTATAGTAAAGGTCAAAGAAGGTGAACCTAAAAAACCTAAGACTCTGCCTCCATTTTTTGGTGACCTCGAAAGAGTCGATGAAAAAGATTTCGAATTTTTAGAAGAACCGGATAACAGTCTTTACATCGGCAAGGTGAGAAGTGGAAGTAGAGTTCTCGATGTACCGATACATATCAACGGTAAAGAGGCCCTGTCTCACCACATGTTGATCCCCGCGACAACAGGAAGAGGGAAGAGTAATCTGGTCAAAGTTATGCTGTGGAAATTGATACCTAAAGAATACGCTGGTATCCTTGTGATAGATCCTCATGACGAGTACTATGGAAGGAATGAACTCGGTGCTAAAGATCATCCTGAAGCTAATAAAAAAGTGGATTATTATTCGACCGACCCTCCTGCGGGAGGTTACCATCTGAGGATAAACATTTCTGTACTGAGACCCTGGAATCTTCAAGGGATAATCGAGCTCTCTGAGGCACAGAAGCAAGCTTTGTACGTATATTACAATCATCACGGGAAAGATTGGTTAGAAGAGATCCTGACCGCTCAACCGGACGAAAGCCAGAACTACGGGATACAAGAGACTACTTTGGATGCTCTAAAACGGAAAATGAAATTGACCTTCGATCTCGGTGTAGAAAATGGAGATGTTAGACCTCGCGGTAATGTATTCGTGAATGAAGGCTCCGAGAGCCTAATAGGTGATGTTGTCAAAGGTATTGAGGACGGTAAGAAGATTATATTGGATACGAGTTCTCTGCCTGAGGATAAAGAGCTTCTGATCGCAGGGATCATTACTGACAAAATCTTCAAGAATTATAGGAATTATAAGGAAAACGACGAACTTAAAGATAAACCATCTGTGGGAATAGTCATTGAGGAGGCTCCGAGAGTACTCGGAGATCGTGCTGGAAGAAACGTTTTCCACCGAATAGCTAGAGAAGGCAGAAAATTCCGAGTTGGTTTAATAGCGATAACACAATTATCTAGTATGATTCCTAGGGAGATACTAGCGAATATGAACACGAAGATAATCCTCGGTAATGAGATGAAGAGCGAAAGAGACGCCATAATCGGTAGCGCCGCTCAGGACCTGTCTAAGGATAGTAAAAATATCGCTAGTCTGGATAAAGGTGAAGCTATAGTGAGCAGTATTTTCACAAAATTTGCTATACCTATCAAGATAGATCTTTTTGAGGATATGGTCGAGGAAGAAAAGAGCGATGAAAAAACGCTGGAGTTTTTTGGCTGAAAAAAAACTTTTAAAGGACTAGAAATACAACAGGTTTATATGCTATCAGACGCATATACTATTTTGATGAAGATAATCGATAGGCTAAAAGAGATTATAAGAGGATTATTCAAAGATCCTCCGCCTCAAGAGTTCAAGGAACTTACATATATCGAGAGGCGGAGTACTTGTCCTGAATGTATCGGTACTATGGACAAGATAGATGATGTAGAGAATAAAGCACCCAATAGAGAGAGTAGGATCTCTGGTAGAAAAGATATTTGAGAGTTTAGTAGATTTTTAGTTCTGTTTTTAAATATATAAGTTATCGTGCCTATAGATTTTCTAGGTCTATCTTTTCTCCTTCGATGAAAACCTTCTCTACTCTCGATTTTATCTCTAACGGGTCGCCATCTAACACTACTATATCAGCATCTTTTCCCTCTTCAAGAGATCCTACACGGTGATCTATACCGCAGATTTCAGCCGCGTTTATGGTTATAGCTTTCAAAGCTTCTTCTTCACTCATC
>Ga0207421_10000787_pt1 | contig 40996 bp, 35 predicted proteins | sample SodLakKL_010_SED_4_FD_187542 | JGI IMG/M metagenome (GOLD analysis project Ga0207421, IMG submission 187542) | Alkaline sediment microbial communities from Lake Tanatar, Kulunda Steppe, Russia - 8KL_010_SED (SPAdes) (version 2) | ecosystem: Environmental > Aquatic > Non-marine Saline and...
AGAGCCTGGCGCCCTTCCAGCTGTAGAATAACAAGCGCCTCGTTCGCGCGTTCAAGGTACACGGAACCCGCCGTTGTTGCGTACCTCGCCGCGCGCACGAACCGGCAAACGCCACGACCGCCGCCGGCGCCGAACTTGGCCGCGGCAACCGCGGCGCGCGCATCATCTGCGGTAGAGATCTGCGGCACCTGAACCCCGGCCGCGCCGATATCCAGCACCTCACCGATAAGGGTGCGAGGCGCTTCCTTGACGCGTACGATCGGCAGAACGCCTGCAACCTCGGCGCCACGGATGAGATTCTGAAGGTTCTGCGTACTGGAAGGGCCATGCTCGAGATCGAGTATGATGAAGTCAAACCCGGCGTACCCGGCCGCCTCAACAAAAGCCGGATCGGTTGATTTACTGAACGGTCCGTATACCGGGTTGGAGGTAAGCCGCTGCTTGAAGGCATGAAGGATATCGGTCTTCACGTTCACTCCATCCGTGGGGCAGCCCTATAGAAGCCCCAGCGTGTCTTGATTGTAGCACCGCCTCGATCCACAGTCAACAAAATTAAAACGGCGTTTCATTTTTGTTGCCGAAACACGGACTCCGTGCTACCGTCTCGGTGAGGAGAGCTGTACCCATGTCGAGTTCAAACGAAGCGTCGAGGTCGGTCGTAAAGACCATGCAACTGCTCGAGGCGTTGGCTCATCTGCCCGAGGCCGGCGTAACCGAGCTTTCACGGCAACTCGGCATGCACAAGAGCACTACATACCGATTCCTCAACAGCTTGTGCGAGTTGAAGTATGTGTATCGCGACGCCGAAACCGAACGCTACCGCACAACGCTAAAGCTTTTCGAGCTCGGGTCGGCCGTGGTGCAGCGCATCGAGCTGTGGCGCGAGGCCAACCCAATCATGGAGGAGCTCGCGCACGAAACCGAGGAAACCGTGCACCTGGCGATGCTCGAGGATGATAAACTTGTGTATCTGCACAAGATCGAGAGCACACAGACGTTGCGGGTCTCGATGATGTCGCGGATCGGCAACACCGCGCCGCTTCATTGCACCGGTTTGGGTAAGTGCCTGTTGGCGTTCTCACCCGTGCAACTCAGCGACCGCATCATCGAACGCTATCCCCTGACTCGCTTCACCGAAACCACGATCACCTCGCAGGGCGAGCTGCGCGCTGAACTCGAGCGGATTCGTGACCGCGGCTACGCGGTCGACAACGAGGAACACGAGATCGGCATCCGCTGCGTAGCCGCCCCGATTCACCCGCCGGCAAGCGGTAGCCCTGCCGCATTAAGTCTCTCGGTGCCGAGCGTGCGCCTCACCGAGGCCGAGATTGCTCGCCACGCGAAACTCGTACGTGCCGCAACAGAGAGAATCGAGGAGCAGTTGACCCATAAGCCGTAGCCTTGGGCGGCGGGCCGGGCAGGCAGCCGATCCACTTTACTCTCGTAACTCCTTGAGTTCCTGCAGTACCGCTTCAGCGGCCTCACGGCCGCGCGCAGTGATCTCGGCGTGTTCACCGAAATCGGTGCCGCTGATACCCGTTAGGTCCGGGTTAATATAAACATCTACGTCGTATTCGCTGTAGAGCGCCTTACGCATTATGTTGTAGATGCGGTTCGCATACTGGATTCTATTGGCAGGGCGTTCCTCGAAACTGAAGCTCCCCCCCACATTCACCGCGATTACCTTGTCGGCGCCCATCTCCTGCGCGGCGAACACCGGAACGTTGTCCACAACCCCGCCGTCGGCCAGGATCATCCCTTCGTACTCCATCGGGTCGAACACCACCGGCACCGCGGCGCTTGCCGCAAGCAGTTTCGCGAGCGGTCCTGAAGTGAAGGTCACCGCTTCACCGGTATCAACATCGGTAGCGGTAATCGCAAGGGGTACGGAGAAGTCTTCGATCCGTGCAGACTCGAGCCGCTCGGCAAAATACTCCTCAACCGGATCAATCCGAAAGAAGCCCATTCCCCCGAAGGAAGGCCGCAACACCTCTAGAAAACTCAGTTCGGCAAGCTGCTTACTCAGCGCTTCGGTGTCGTACCCGTCGAGGTAGAACGCAGCGGCAACCGCACCGGCGCTCGTGCCGGCGATCATATCCACCGCGATATCGTTCTCCTCCAGGACCTCGAGCACACCGATGTGCGCGGCACCCCAGGCGCCGCCGCCGCCGAGCACCAGAGCAACCTTCGGCCGGCCCTCGGCCGGCCGCCGTTCGCCGTGCCGGTCCGAACCGTTCCGTTCGAGCTCCCTGTGCCGCTCAGCTTCACCTCGGCGAGCTTCGTCCTCGCCGTCGCCCCCCCCGGCCGGGAACGCGCTCACCGCTGTGATATGGAGCGCGCAAATCGTCCAGAGAAGCAGCGTACCCAAGCGGGCTACCCGGCGGGTCCCGCTTGTTCTCACGTTGCGTTTCATCCCTCACCTCTCGGTCTATAAGCTACCGCGACACCGCGCGTGTGGCAATCGAGAACGGCACCCACACTGATGGGATACACAAGGCCCGACGAATGAAATCCCCTGCAACCCCAAATCGTTTGATTTCCGAGGCCCAAGCCGCATCCATCGCAGTGGTTGCGGGTAACGTCGGGAGACTCTACAATCACCCCGATGCGTAACCGATCGACAGATGCAACGAGAAACGATTCCGTCGGCGGCGACCTCCATACGGCAGACTCGGCCCCAACCTCGATTACACCGGCGGCAGCGGCTGCAGCAGTGATCACAGCGACCGTATTGCACGGCATGATTCACGGGTACAGTATCTTCCTCAGCCCGCTGAACAGCCAAATGCGCGATTTTTTCGCGGTGGACGGTATCTCCGCGATTACCGCGATGAAGACAACCTATCTCGCTGTCTACGCCGCCGGCAACTTGCTGTTTGGAGTATTGACGAACCGTATCTCAGCGCGAGTAACGTTAGCGCTCGGGATGGTGGTGAACGGAGCCGCGGTTGCAGGGTTTGCCGCGATGGGCCCGAACGATATAGCTCTGATGCACGCACTGTGGGCGCTCGCAGCGTTCGGCGGGAGCGTGTATCATCCGGTTGCAAACGTCTTGATCACGCGTCTCTATCCTACCCGAAAAGGCATGGTACTCGGTGTAACCGGAACCGGTGCAGCGGTGGGTTTCGCGTTCGCCCCACTCGCAACCGGCGTTCTCGCGACGGTTGCGGGGCTTACCTGGCAACAGATTGCGCTGTTGTTCGGGAGCGCCGGCGTGCTCGTCGGTATAGCGGCGTGGGGAATGATACCGCCGGCGGCTCGCGAAGCTAATGGTCCTCATACGGCCGGCAGCCAACATGGAGCAAACGAACCAAGCGAGCACCGCGGCGCCCCCCACCGAGAAGAACACTCGGGCGAGGCGCTCGACCACGCTCAAGGCCGCTCGCCTCACTCTCCTTCTCATTTCCCGACGCTCGGGGTAGCCGGGCTCGCGTTGGTGATCGGCGTAGCGTCTCTGCGTGAGGTCGCAATGTGGAGCGTTCTCGATACATCGGATTTCTTTCTGACGCTCGTATTGGCCGACAGCACACGAACGGGATTCTTTCTGTTCCTGCTCTATCTCCCCGGAATCTTCGTTAAACCGCTTGTAGGGGTGCTCTCGGATAAGATCGGACGGAAGCGCCTTGCGAGCGCTGCCCTGATTTTCTACGGTTTGGCGGTTGCCTCGAGCGCGGCTGCCGGATCGATCGCACTAATTCCGATTTACCTGCTGATGGGTATCGGAATGGCTGCGACGATCCCTTCGATCGAGGCGATCGTCGCCGATGCGACAACCGAGCGCAACCGGGGCGTGGTGTTCGGCGTTTTCGTGACTGCAATGATTGGGATCGGTGCTCTCGGGCCGTTCTTCTCGGGAGTATTCCTCGACGCCGTGGGCGGCACAATAGAGGGATTTCGGGCCCTAATGCTTGTCCTTGGCGCTTTGCCGCTTCTCGGGGGAATCGCGTTGGCTATACTTCGCCTTCCGCCGCGCGAGCCGACTGCAGGTGAGGTAAGTACGCGCGCCGCTCCGCACGACGGCAGCGGTCCTTGACCCCGACCCGCAAGCATGGTTGAATTCGCGTACGTGCGATGGAACCGGTAGAATACCCGATCAACGGCGAGCTTGATCTGCACTTGTTTCAACCGCGGGAGGTCAAACCCCTCGTCGAGGATTACTTAGAAGCCTGCCTCGAGAAAGGCATCCTCGAAGTGCGCGTAGTACACGGGAAAGGCAAAGGCGTGCTCGCTCGCACCGTACATCATACCCTCGAGCGCATGGATATCGTTGAAAGCTATGAGCCGGCCGCAAGTCCTCGGGGCGGCTGGGGAGCCACTGTCGTGCGCCTGAAAGCCTAACGGTAATCTGAGGAGCGTAACCTGGAGTGCAAAGCCGCCGGGGTCGCGAGATCCCGACGCCGCAAAGTTTCGACTAAACCACGCCGAGGAAGTAGACGAGCGTGCCGGCCCCGAGCGCCCAGCAGTAATACGCGAAGTAATGCATCTTCTCGCGTTTCAACAGCGCGATCAGCGTTCCGAGCGCCAGATACCCGGTCACGAACGAGGTAAGAAATCCGACCACGAGACTACCGGCCTCGATCGGCTCACCCACCTGCATAACCTCGATCGTCTCGAGTAACATTGCGCCCGCGAGAATCGGCAGCACCATAAGAAACGAAAAGCGCGCTATCTCGTCGCGATTTACGCCCAGCCACAGCCCGGCCGAGATCGTGGAACCCGAGCGGCTAATGCCCGGCAGAATTGCTACCGCCTGCGCGACGCCGATCATGACCCCCTTTCGCGCGGTGACGCGCCCCGAAGGGTTGCGCACGAAGCGCGTTGAGAACAGGAGCGCGCCGGTTACCAGCAGCATAGCCCCGACGAGTGCCGGATTAACGAAGGCCCGCTCAACCGCCGACTTCATCGTGACCCCGACGAGCCCGGCCGGCACCATGCTCAACAGTATAATGAGAACTAAGCGGACCCCGGAGTCTTCGGTGTAGCCGGCGAGACGTCCGCCGGACCGCCGCACCGTGCGGACCACGGCCTGCACGAGCATACCAAGCTCGCGTCGAAAAAAAACCGCGATACTGCAGAACGAACCGAAATGCACCACGATCTCGAACGTGATGCCGGGGTCGAGATCGTACCCAAGGAAGGCTCGCGCAAGTGCGAGATGACCGGAGCTACTGACCGGAATGAACTCGGTGATTCCCTGCAGGATGCCGAGGAGCGCAGCGGTGGTTAGCGTCATATCGACACAATAAATAACACACCGCGGGCTCAGTTTAAAGAGCCGTTACTTGGCGGCACCCTCAACGCAGAACAACCGTTCTATGGCCTCAAGCACTCGGTCGGCCTCAAAGGGCTTGATCACGAAATCGGCGGCGCCCATCTGAAGCGCCTCGATCACCAACCTTTTCTGACCTACGGCACTCACGATCACCACTCTCGCCCCGGGATGGTCGGCCCGTAACTGCTCGAGCGCCTGCATACCGTTGGTACCCGGCATCGAGATGTCGAGCGTGATGAAATCAGGCTCCAGCTTCTTGAATAGTCGCAGCGCTTCATCACCATCGCCTGCTTCACCGACCACTTTGTATTTGGGCTCAAGGATCTCTCGTAGCCGCATCCGCATGATCGCGGCATCGTCCACAACCAATCCGGTTTTCATCCGTTTCCTCCTAGCTCTTCGAGACCAATGTTGATCTCGAGGACACCCATCTCGGATAACAAGCGCAGGCAGATGGTCGGCACCTCGAGAAAATCGACGGCAAGATCGGTTCCGGTGAACACCGCAGGGGGTGTAAGGTGAATTACGCGGTCCTGCCCCGCGAGTTCTATGCTCGCTTGACCGGTAACCATGTTGGCGATCTCGCCGACCGCGCTATTCACGAGTTTCTTGAGCTCACTCGGCAGCTTGTTTGGTACCATAACGTGCGCGATATCCTCGCCGAAGCTCCGGTCCATCGAGTACACGACCTGACCTCGCACCGAGCCGGTGATCCCGAGTACAATCGAGACCGGCAGGCTCGGTATCGGCGAGTTTTTTCGGTTCACGCTTTCACGCGTAAGTCGAATTCCGAGCTCTTTCTGAAAAACGTGAACTGCACTTCGAATAAACACATTAGCATACTCAGCTTTCATGATCTGCCGTCACTCCTCGCATTTGCCGTGAAATCCGCTGTGGTACCGCTCGAGGAACCCGCATCACAAAACGCGTTCCCTGCCCGTCGCCGGTCATAACCGAGATCCGCCCGTTCAGTTGCTGCATTGCGTCGCGGACGGCCGTCATGCCGACGCCGCGTCCGGAGGTAGCGGTAACCGCTGCCGCAGTCGAGAATCCGGACTTAAACACGATCCGCAGTAGTTGCGCATCCTCAACGCCGGCATCACTCGAAAGCAGTCCGCGTTCGATCGCGGTCCGGCGCACCGCCTCGAGGTTGATTCCGCGTCCGTCGTCCTCCACGGCGATATCTATGCTACCGTTGCGTTCACGAGCCGCGATCTTGATCTCGCCTTCGGGCGCCTTCCCGGCGGCCTCGCGCTCCCGCGGCCGCTCGATGCCATGGTCGACCATGTTCCTGATCAAATGTGTGATCGCGTGCGACAGGGTTTCGAGCTGATGCATCTCGAGTTTCACATCGCCGCCCTCGAACCGCAACGGGGCAAGCCGCTTGCCGCGTTTTCCGGCAAGATCCTCGATGAGCCCCGAGAACCGCGGTTCAAGCTCTCCGAAATGCAACATCTGTAGCTCGCGAAGCTCTTCGGCTGCGGCGGTCTTCCCGTTACCGCTATGGCGCAACTTTCGCTCGAGGTGTTCGAGCTTCGTTCGCGGGATCACCACCGTCTCTTCTTCCGAGATCCACTCGCTTCCGAGGTGCTCCTCTATCGTTTGAAGCTCGGAGCGATAGGTTCTTTCGAGACTACTCAGCGCCTCAGCTACCGCGGTGCCGTCGGTGAGAACACCGAGGTCGCTCATCGCCTGCTCGAGTTGGTGCGCCGCATCAACAACCCGGCTGAGCTTGAGCACCGCGGCGTTGGCCTTAAAGGTGTGCACCGTTCGCACAAGGACGTCGCGATCGGAGCGCGAAGCCTCGAAGAAGCCGTCGGTAACGTGCTCGCGCATCGCATCGAGCATCTGTTGCGCTTCGTGCCGCAACCGAGCAAACTGCGCGCGGTTCACCACGATCCCGAGAAGCATCTCACGTAGCTCGTTGGCCTCAGCAACCTTCTTCGACAAGCGCCGTTCCTCGGTTACGTCGCGCAGAGAGCACATCATGCGTGAAGCGTCTATGCGACGAAACTCTAACTCTACAACTTTTTCGTTGAGATCCACGGTGTCGTCGAGCAGCTCAAACGCCACCTCGGGTCGGCACGTTCCGCTAAACACCAGCGCCAAAGCGTCGCTGAACTCCGAACGTCGGCGTTCCTCGTCATAGAGAAGCGCCGGCAACCACTCTCCCACGATCGGTGTCCCAAAAATCTGCTCGCATTCGCGAGAGTGCTCAGGTCCGACGATGAGGTCGGGCCCAAACGAGAGAAAGCCTTGTCCTGAGAAGTCAAGCAAGCTCTGGATCGCGCGCGTACGCTCGCGAACGTTGCGCTCGAGGTTGCGGTTCGCAACCTCGAGAAACCGTGTTCCCGCGACCAACGCGCCGATTGCCGCTGCGAGCAGCGCTCCCACCGCTATCGCGGTGATCAGGATGGTGCGCTGCACCTCTTGCGCGGTCGCAACCGCGGTTTCGTCGGCAAGCGTTTGAAGCGTTCCGGTGACGAAGTAGTCGGAATGTACCATGGCGCTGCGCAGTCGGCGTTGGAGATTGCGAATGTAGAGCATCTCTTCGCGCCAGCGCGCTTGTTCCATATCGTGTTCGCGATCGCGAAGCTGTAGCTCCATAATGTCGAGCCCGGTTGTGGTAAGCGTGCCGGTCAGCTCTCCGGCCATAATACCCGAAAGCTCCTCATCGGCGAGGTTAAACAAGCCTTGAGCGCTGTTCCAACCACCTTCAACACCCGAGAGCCGCTCCGAGACCGGTAGGTCGCCCACCAGCGGATGCTCGAGCACGCGCTCAATTCCCTCGGCGGTGAGCGCCACGCTCTCCGCCCATTCGTCGTAGGCCGGACGCAGTTGTTCGTGCGTACGCACCAACTCGGTGGTATCAACCAAGAGCTTGTAGGCGTGCGTCAAGGTGCGCTGCGTCTCGAGGCGCAGCTGCCAAAGACTGTTTACACGGCTAACCGAGTAGTAAGCGCCGACCCCGCCGGCGATTAACACGATCAACGCGAGTATAGTGAGACCTCGAACTCGAGTTCGTACATCCATAGAGCTACCTAGTCTTTAACGGTTTGTGCAACAGTATGGGGCCAAACCGAGAATTTGGCAACAAAATTACCGAAGTAATACGCGCGCTCTAGTAATACGCCGAACGGCTCACTCGCCAAACCGTTCACGCAATATTTCGAGTTCTTGACGACGTTGCTGAGCGATCCGCCGCGCCTCTTCAGAAGTGACGCTGGTGAAGCGCATTATCCGCCCGGGGGCGTATTGCGCCACCAGATCGAGATCCGCGCTGATCACAACAAACACACGAGGATATCCGCCGGTGGTCTGACGGTCTCGAAGCAGCACGATAGGGCCGGACGGCGTCATCTGAATGGTTCCGTCACACACCGGCGCGGATATCAGTTGCTCGCTCTTGACCTCCGGCATCGGCCTACCGTCCCCACCGCCGACGGCCAGGCGGATTCCCATATCGCTCATGTCCTGCGTTGTACGCCAAGGTGTCGCAAGAAACCGTGAGGGTTGTACGAGGAACTCCCGCTCGGGGCCGTCTATAACTCGCAGTAAGCCCTCGGAGTGCGGCCAACGAAACACGCTCGTAAAGGTCCCCCGGCGCCTACCGGCGATGCTCGCGTCGGCGTCGCCGGCCGATATCACGCATAGATAGGTACGAAAGCCATACACGCGTCGGCCGAAACGTAGCTCGCTCCCGGCCGGAGCGTGGTACACTGTGGCATGATCGATCGGTTGCAAATCGTCGGTGTTGTGAAGCCTCGTTGCAAGATCGGCCTGCAGATGCCCCCCGGTGAGCGCAAAAAAGCAGTCGACCCGGAACCGAACGGCGTCCGGTGGAAACACAAGCTCGAGCGCCTCCTGCGCCGGCGGATTGCCGAGTAACGCATTGCCGGAGAGAAAGGAGCACCGGTCCTGCGCCCCGTCGGGGGTATACCCGAGATCCTGCCTGCCGTAGCGCGGCAAACCTTTCCAGGCGAATACCCCGGCGCCGAGCGGCTCAACCGGGTTTCGTTCGCCCGCGCCCTCGCGGCCACCTGCCCCAACGCTCGTGTCCGCGCCGGGATCCGGGCCGGAGCTTGCCCCGACGCTCTCGCGGCGTTCGCCCAAACTCATCGGCCGACCAGCTGTCTCAGGCGCCGGGCCAACGGAAGCGCCAACTCGGAATCGGAGTGAATACAGACGGTATCGGCCCGGATCGGCGCGGCCTCACCCGGCACGGCGTCGTGCTCGGTGCCGCCTCGGTCGTCCTCGGAGACCACCGGCAGTTCGCCGTGAAGGATAATGCGTTCGGCCTGCGCAGCCGCCTCCTCCAGATCATGGATACTCGCGTAGGGAAGGGTTCTCTCGACCAAGGTCGGCCGTCCGCCGGCGGGGTCGCGCCGGTATCGACGTTCGGCAAACGCCTCGGCGAGAACCGTAATTCCGGCGCTGAGACACGACTCAGCCAGGGCGGAGCCGGGCATCGTGATCACGGTCGTCACCGCTTGCTCGCAGAGCCATGCGGTCAGCAACTCGGCGAGCTCTCGAGCCCGACAACTGTCGGTATAAAGCGCGCCGTGAAACTTAACGGTTTCGACGCCCGCCAGCGCTTCAAGCTGGGTGCCGAGCGATGCCGCCAGGCGCTGTGGCTCTATATCGATGCTCTTGCGGCCGAAGTTGGCGCGATCCGGGTACGACAGGTGCGCCGTCACCATGATCCCGAGTTTCTCGGATTCCAGGCGGAAGAACTCGGCCGACCGCTCGTCGCCGGCATGACCGCCGCACGCGATATTGGCGATATCGATCTCCTGCAACAACAACCGGTCGATTTCGTTTTCAACGCCCCGCTCGCCGATATCGCAGTTCACGAGCACACGCGACGGTTGCATCGACATATCACACCTCCTCCTCAAACACCACGGTATCGCCGGGCCGAATGGGAAACAGCAGCTCCGGATCGGTGCGCCCGATTAGGTTCCACCCTCCCGGGGAGTTCACCGGATAGACGCCGGTTTGCTCGCCGGCGATACCCACCGATCCGGCCGGAACGTCCTTTCGCGGAGTCTCGAGTCGCGGCGTAGCGATGCGTTGATCCATCCCGATGAGATACGGGAAATGAGGCCGGAACCCGATCATAGCGACGGTGTACTCCGCATCGAGGTGCAGCTCCACCACACCGCGGGGTTGTACTCCGGCCCACCGCGCCACGTGCTCGAGGTCGGGGCCGTCGTATACCACCGGCAGCCGGTGTACCGCGGTCGCGCCCGGCACGCTGCCCCACGCCGGCTCACCGCCGGCCTCACCGGCCACCGGCGCGCGGCTCGTCTCACGGCCGGCCGTGTCGCCGGCCTCCGAGGCCTTGAGGAGCTGCTCCGCCCGCCGCCGAACCGCCTCGAGATCGCCCCAATCGGGATCACAATGAACCGCGACAGCGCAGTAGGACGGCACCACGTCGACCATTCCAAGCGCACGAAGCTCTCGGTCGTCGCGAAACGCCCGGTATACCGCCAGCACACGCCGCGAGGTATCGCGGTTGATGCCCCCGGGCCAGCTCCATAGCAACGCCGAGTCTCCAAGGGCTACCGGAATGATCTCACTCATCGACGTTCACTCCGTAGCCTCTCACCAACTCCGCCAATCGGCGCACGGTCTGTTGCTCAAGCGAGAGCGGCAACCCGTCTACCGTTTCAGAACGGCTGAGACTGATGCCGTCGACCGCTCCGGCGCGCACAAGGGCGCTCACGATTAGCGCGATCCGGTCTGGAGAGGGGAGCAGGAAACGTCTTGTTGCGGCCGAGAGCATCGCGCACAATCCGTACGCCCCCCAATTACTTACCCCCGCATAGATCCGATAATCGGCCGGCGTACGGCAACCGAGCGGTGAACTCCCCGGCCAAAACGGCGTGAGCTTTTCTGCGGGCACACAGAGTCCCAGCTCGTTGCCGCCGTCGCCGATGCCGATCGTCTCAAACGGCCGGTTCGGGTCGAGAAAAAGGCGGTCGAGATCGGCGGTGTACGCCGATAGGTCTTCGCCGCGCATGCTGTAACAGGCTCCGTCCGCCGTGCGCCCCGGACGTTCCACCGCGACGATATGAGAAACCCCAAGATCCTCGAGCCCCGGCGGCCGGTCGGGGACACCCGCAGCATCGGGGACGCCCGCAGCACCCGCAGCACCCGCAGCACCCGAACCATCGCCGTCGCCCGCTGGTAACGAGATGATAGAGCTCGGCATGCGGGCCGCAGCGTCCGAAGCCGACCGCAGAATCTCCGCCGCGTGCTCCTCGACCACCAGCACCACGGTCTTCCCGAGCGCCACGAGCGCGTCCGCCAGCACAACCGCTCCCGGTGGGCCGTCGGTCTCGATCACCCCCGCAGCAGGAATATAGAAGCCGGTGGCGACGGCAACGCGGGAGCCGCTCAACAGAGAAACCGCCGCATCCAGAAGGTCTCCGCCTTCGGCCCAGGACGCCAGCCCCCGCCCAACCGGGTCGTAACGGATCACCCGGTTTACCGAGTCTTCCAGGTCTTTCAGCGCCGAGAGTTCGGACTCAACCGGATAGGTGAAAGGCATAGTCGGACCGATCGCCTGCAAACATATAACCCGGTGCATGGGTAATCATAAGCGGAGGTTTGCTCACCAACGCGGCCAACTGCGGCGTGATTCCGCAGGCCCAGAACACCGGCATTTCGCCGCTTCGAATCGAGACCGAATCCCCCCAGTCGGGCCGGTCGATCCGCGAGATACCGATATGCTCAGGGTCGCCGATATGCACCGGGCTACCGTGAACGCCCGGGAACTCACGCGTTATCTCTACGGCGCGGATCGCGTCGCGCGGCAGATAGGGACGCATGCTCACCACCATGGGAGAAGACAGAAACCGCCCCGCGCCGCGGCAGATGATGTTGGTTCGGTACATCGGTACGTTGCGGTTCTCGTCCTGGTGCCGCAGCGCCAACCCTGCATCGAGCAGCGCGCGTTCGAAGGTAAAACTGCATCCGAGAAGAAAGAACACCAAGTCGTCACGCCAGCGAGATGTGATCTCGGGGATCTCCTCGACCAGTTCGCCGTGCTCGTACACGCGGTACAGCGGAATGTCGGTGCGCACGTCGCCGTCGTCCGCCAGCACCGAGGTGCAGGGGTCGCCCGCTTCGCCCACCTCCAGCACCGGACACGGTTTCGGGTTTCGCTGCGCGAACACGAGAAAATCGTAGGCCCAGTCGCGCGGCAAAACTACCAGATTTGCCTGAACATATCCCGGAGCCCGGCCGCTGGTATGTTCGGTAAAAGCCCCCGAGCGCGCCGCGGCCCGGAGCTCGCTTCCTGTGCGGTACACCACCCCCGGATTATAACCCGAGACCGTGCAGGTGGAAAGGAGAGTCGGTCTTTCCAGTCAGTCTTTCCAGGGGAACAGAGTGCTCTTGAGACTTCGCGGCCCCACCGCCCGTCGTTCCTCAACAAGCACTGCGTTCCACGGCACCCGCCGACGGCCGGGCTGGGGATTGCGCTCAAGATACTCGTACTTCAGCAGCCGCAGCTTGACCGCGCTCTGCACCCACTGCATGGCACCGGCCGGTCCGGGGAACATAAACGCGAACGGGAGCGAGATTGTAACGATCACCGGAGCGGTTACCAACAACAGCACCGCAAAGCCGAGGTTATCGAACAGCAAGAGGATCGACTTCTTGATCAGCGGAATAACGCGACTCTCGAGACGGGCGCGTACCGCAAAATACAGCGCACCGGCAAGGGCCCAGACGGCCGCAAGCCACACGATTCCGGCGAGTGCGAGTAAGCCTATGACGTTGCCGAAACCTGCGTAAAGTGGAGCGCCCACGCTCAGCACCACGCCGAGCAGCACCGACCCCGCGTAGTACGACAACGCAGCCGGGGCTGCGTGCAACGCCCCGGCCGCGAAGCTCGCGACCGTCGGAGCCCGGTAATCGGCAATCGCGGCGCACGCAAGCGCCACGCCGCCGAGATACACAACAATCACCGCGAGAGCGGCAACCGCGCTCAGCGCGGTCAAGCCGGCTCCGCCGTTCCACCCGGTTGCAACCTGATCCACAAAGAACGCCGACACCGCGACGAGAGCAACGGTAGCGAGATTCATGAGTACGATCGCGATCAGGTTGTCCCAGAGATCGAAAAACGCCTTCTTGACCGCGAAACCCAGCATAGTGTTACGACAACACCATATGACCGCTCAGGTCTTCAAGGCGCCGCTCGTGAGGCCACTGACGATTCGATCGTGAAACAGCACGTACACGATCACACTAGGGATGATACTGAGCACGATCGCGGCGTACATACCGGTGTAGTTCGTGAAAAACTGTCCTTGGAAGTCGCGGATCCCCAACTGCAGCGTTCGGTTCGCAAACGACGCTGTGAGCAACAGCGCGTAGATGAACTCGTTCCAGGAGAACAGGAACACGAACGTTCCGGCCGTGACGAGCCCGAGCTTAGAAAGCGGTAGCACGATACGTGCGTAGCGCTGCCAGAAACCGCACCCGTCTATGATACCGGCCTCCTCGAGCTCGTACGGAATAGACTTCATGAAGCCCTGCAGCAGGAAGGTAGAGATCGGAATATTGATCGCAACATACACCAGCGTCAAGCCGAAAAGGTGATCGAAAAGTCCAAGCGCTCGGATAATGCGGTAGTACGGCACCATCAACGCGATGATCGGCACCAGCACGCCTGCGAGTATCACGGTCAGTATGATCTGCTTACCGGGGAACTCCTCGCGCGCAAACACGAACGCCCCCATCGAGCAGATGAACATCGCGATGATGGTGCTCCCGGAGGACACCATAACCGAGTTTAGCAGCAGACGAGGCAGCCCCGATACCTGGACCGCATCGATATAGTTCTGCCAGTAGATACCGCTCGGTAAGGCCAGCGGGTCGGCCATGAACTCCGCGTTGGTCTTGAAGGTCGACATGATCAGCCACAACAGGGGTAACAGCGTGATTCCAAGGAAAAACAGCAGAACCGACCACTTCGCGATCTTCGCGATTGCGATCTTCACGGGCCCGATGCGCTCGCTGGGTGTTTGAGTGCGAGCCTCCTGCACGGTTACTGAGCCGCTCATTGCTTTACATCCTCCACGGCGCTTCGCGTAGACAACAATCGCCTTACCAGGGTTATGATCAACGCGCCGACGACGATAAGAACCGCGGCAATCGCGTTGCCCCGCCCGTAGTTGGCGGCGTGCAAGTTGCGATGCAGCAGGATACCCAGTGTCGTGGTTCGATGCGCCGGCCCGCCGCCGGTAAGGAGGAACGTGGCTTCGAAGTGGCGAATGCCGAACGCCATCGCAAGCGTCATTGCGACCACCACAATGTCGCGCACCATCGGAATCGTGATATAAAACTCCTGCTGCATCACCGTCGCACCGTCTATCTCGGCCGACTCGTACAAGGACTTTGGAATAGACATGACGCCGGCAAGGATAATGATCATGAAGTAGCCGATATAGAACAGCTGCTGCGCGATCACCGCCGGTAACGCAGTGGTGAAGGTGCCCAACCAGTTTATCGCGAGGTGATCGAGCCCCATGTTTCGCAGGATGGTGTTCAGAAGTCCGAAGTTCTCGCGATAGATGGTGTACCACAACATCGCGATCGCTACCTGACTGATAACGGTCGGCAAGAAGTAAACGGTTCGCAGAAGGCGCCAGAAAGGCGGCTTGCGCGCCAGTATCATCGCGACCACGGCTGCAAGGCCGACCTGAATGAAGCCGAGCGAGAGCGCCCAGATCAGGTTGTTACGGAGCCCGAACTGAAAGCTGGTCATACCCATGAGACGGCGGTAGTTGTGCAGCCCCACGAACTCCATCGAGCCGAAGCCCGACCAGCTCATCGTGCTCAGCACAAACACGTATCCCAAGGGGTAAATGAAGAAGGTGAAGTACATCACCCCCACCGGAATCAAGAAGAGCGTGATACCCTTCCAGTTCTTGTGAAGCGTCATCCGTCCTCCCGGTCGGGCGCCGGGCGAGACGGCCGGCGAACGGAACGCCGACCGCCCGTACCCGGTCACCTAACGGTGCTTGGTACTTGAGCGTTATTTTCGATCAGTCTCGCGCCGCGTCTTTGAGAATCTCGACAAACTCCGCAGGTGACGCACCGCCTGCGACCATCGCTTCAATTGCGCCGCCGAACTCCTGGATAACCGCAACCGGGAACGCGCGCTCCATGTCGGTCAGGGTAAACGGTGCTTCGTTCTGCACGCGCACAAACTCCGAAAGCAGTGGATCAACGCCAGGGTCGATCTCGTAGTCGATCGCGAACAGCGAACCGGCCTCCTCGGTGATCATCGCGACGTTATCGGGCTCGGTCATCCATTGCATGAACTTCACCACCGCCTCGCGACGAGCCGGATCTTCGGTATGCGCAGCCGCAAGGTTCGAGAGTGCGAAGGTCACCTGATGGCCGTGCTCACCGCCTTCAACGGCCGGCGCGGACGCCAACTGCGTTGCCTCGTGTACCTCGGGGGCGTCGCCGGCGACGCGACCGATATACCACGGGCCGTTGGTGAAGATTGCGGTTCGCTCGGCGAGGTAATGGCTACCGGAAACATCGGCGTCGCCGCCGACCGCGTCACCGGTTGTGTTGCCGTCGCTGTAGAGTCGAAGCAGAATCTCGGCCGCTTGCTCGTACTGCGGATGGTCAAGAGGGCGATCCCAGGCATCGGCTCCACCTATGCTGCCGATGATGTGGCTGTACCACAGCATACTCGTCCAGGCGTTTGCTCCGCCGGTCATCTGCGAGGTCGGTGTTATACCGGCATCCTTGAGTGCGTCGGCCGCTTCCCAGAACTCCTCGAAGGTCGCCGGGAACTCATTGATACCGGCTTCGTCGAACAGTCGCGTGTTGTACCAGATCGGTGTTACCCCGATCTCGTACGGGATCGACTTAACCATGCCGTCGACCGTTGCGGCGTCCATTTGAGAGTCCTGAAACCGATCTCCCCAGCCTCCTTGCAGCTCATCGGCGAAGTCCAACAAGACGCCTTCCGCCTCGTAGTACTGCATCGTGGTTGGGTCGGGCTGGAAGATGAAGAGATCCGGCAGATCGCCGGCCGCAAGACGCGTGTTGATCGTCTGTCGATACCCGTCGGTATCCGGCGTGGGCTCAACCTGTACGCGGATTTCTCCCTCGTGCATCGCGTTGAACTCGCTGATCAACTGCTCCATCGGCTCAGCCTTCGAGTCTTGTCCTACCCAGAACGACGGGAACTGAAGTACAATCTCGTCATCCTCGGCCGCACCACCGGCAAATACTCCGATAGCCGGGACGGCCAACGCTACGGCTAGCAACAATACAAATGCTTTTCGTGCCACTGTTACACCCTCCTTTTATTTCTTTATGAAAGTAAAGCACGGCTTTTTGTTCGCTGTCAATAGTATATTTTACCCTTGACAGCAGTCGAACCCCGGCTTATGATAATTTCTTTCAGTAACTAATTAATAGTTGGGGAGGGGGCTGCATGTTGACTCCACCAAAAATAGTGATCCTGGGCGCCGGGAGCGCCGTGTTCGGCCAAAGAGCGATCTCGGCCATCCTCCGCTCAGAACGCTTGCGCGGCGCGGATCTTCACCTCGTAGATATAGACGAACAACCGCTCGAACTGATGACGCAGCTCGCCGAGGTCATGAACCGTGAATGGGGCTCCGGAGCGCGAATCTCGAGCACCACCCGGCGACGCGAGGCGTTACCGGGCGCCGATTTCGTGATCGTCTCGGTGCAGGTGGGCCCGCGAGAAGAGGTCTGGGAGAAGGATTGGCGCATACCGTTGAACCACGGCATCCGTCAGCCCTACGCCGAGAACAGCGGTCCCGGCGCCCTCGCGCACACCGCGCGCAACCTTCCCCTGATCATGGCGATCGCCGATGATATGCAGGAGCTCTGTCCCGACGCTTTGTTCATGAACTACGTTAACCCGTTGATCAGGCTCACGCTTGCAATCCGGCGCTACTCCGAGGTCCCGGTTGTCGGCATGTGCCACCAGCTTCTCTGGGGCTACGCCATGGCCGCGGCTCTGCTGGCCGATCGTTACGGGATCGAGGTTCCGCCTGATGTGAAGATAGATACCAACCACGAGCATCGCCATTTCCGCGAGCCGCTGATGGCCGCCGGGCTAAAGCACCTCGATATAAAGGCGGCCGGGATCAACCATTTTTCCTGGGCCTACGATATCCGCGACAAAGAGACCGGCGAGGATCTCTATCCCGAACTGCGCGAGAACTGGCTCAAGCCCGAGCGCGAAAGGTTCGAGCCCTTGTCTCGCGATATCTTCAAGATCTTTGGCCTGATGCCGACCCCAAGCGACAGCCACCTCTGCGAGTTCCTCCCGCACGTACACGATCCAATCAAAAAGCCGTGGGAGAAGTACGGGCTTCACACCCAGAGCTGGACGGGTAACCACAAGCGCCGGGCCGACCGTCGCGCAGTGGCGCAGGCAATCGTAGACGGCAAGGAGTCGGTCGAGACCTTGCGTAACCTCCGCAGCGAAGGCGTTCCCGAGGTGATTGAAGGCATCCACGCCAACCTGAACACGTACATTCATCAGCTCAACCTCCCGAACGACGGCCTGATCCCCAACCTTCCCGACGACGCGATCGTTGAGGTACCGGGAATGAGTTCGGGCTTGGGCGTGCGCGGGCTGCAGATGCCGCCGTTGCCGGAGCCGATCGCGGAGCTCTGCCGCAGAGAAATCGCGTACAGCTCGCTTGTGGTGGACGCCTGTTACCACGGAGACCGCGAACTCGCGCTGCAGGCGTTGCTGCTCGACCCCACGGTCAACGACATCGACACCGCGCGCGCAGTGCTCGACGACCTACTGACCGAGTTCGCCGAGTACATGCCGCAATTTCACCGGTAACCGATAGCTCATGCCGCACACACTCGATCGCTCGCTCGAAGCGCTGCTTGACCCCAAACGGCTCTCCGAACACACGGGAGCACTGATTACGCACATAGAGCGCGTACCGCTCTCGGCCGAGTTCGCGCACTCGGGGAGCGGCCTCGAGTTCATCCGCACCAACCACGGCAGCGGGCCTTCGTTCGTACTAAAGCGCGTCGCCGCCGAGTGGGACTGGCTCATGCGCGCTACCCGCGACTTCCGCTGCCGCTCGGTGACGCTGTGGCAGTACGCGTTGCTCGATAGGCTGCCCGCGGTGTTTGCCCCGCCGGTGGAGGCGTGCGCAGTGGAGGAGGACGGCTGGGCGATCCTCATGCGGGATTACACCGACAGCTTCGTTACCAACCGCCGTTTCACTCTTGCCGAACACCGGCTGTTCCTCGAGGCAATGGCCGAGATGCACGCGGTGTACTGGGGCGATCCGCTTGTGCGCGATCCGGCGGTAGGGCTCTGCACGCTCGAGGACGTCTACAGCATGTTCACGCCGCGCATCGCCCGTCGCTACGGAGCCGGCGCGGGAGAGATTCCGGGGCGCATACTCGAGGGCCGGCAGCTCGTCCGCGACGTTATGCCCGGTGAAGCCGTTCGGGTGGTTGAGCCGCTTCTCGAAGACCCCGGCCCACTCTGCCGAGCGTTGTCTAAGTTTACGCATACTCTGGTACACGGCGATTTTCGACACTCAAACCTCGGAATTCTCCCAGGCTCGGACGCCGGCGCCCGCGTGGTGCTGCTCGATTGGCAGCTGGCGGCGGCCGCCCCGCCGATGGTGGAGCTCGGGCGCTACATCGGCGCGAACTCGCCGCTTCTTCCGGTCGATAAGGAAGAGACGCTTGCGTACTACCTCGAGCAACTCGCTCGGCACCTGGAAGCACGAGGGCATCAAAGACCTGACGAGAATGCCATGACGCGAGAGCTCCGGCTTGGGATGCTCGGCGGGTTTGTGCAGGACGGGTGGGCGATCGCGCTGAAGGCGGGCCACTGGCACGTCGGCGACGACGCCCGGGAACACTGGAAGGCCGATCTCGAATGGTGGGCGGAGCAGGTCCTCCGCGGAGTGTCGTTACTCGAGCACTGAGCCGCCTCCGGCTCTATGCCGGCTCGTCTTCTTCCGGTTCGGTAAGCTCCACCCAGACAACGAGTCCGCCCTCGCTCTCCTCGAGCTCGATGATCGAGACGTCATAGCCGCCGGTAGGCTTTTCACCGGCGGTCACGAGGATATAGCGGTGATCACCGAACACGCGCTACTGACCGAGCTTGATCCGCCGGGAGTTTTCCCCCCATCCGTGCAGTTCCTCAGGAAGCTCATCCGGGGACGGCCGGGCGAAGCCGTCGGCCGGAGGAAGGGCCGGATCAACTGAACCCGGCCGGCCCGATTCGTGGGCCCGGTCTCGGTCCGGCCGCGGTGCGCGGTCGGTGCCGGGCGCGCACCCACCGAGAGCCGACACCGCCGCAACGAGCATCGCAATGGCGGTACGGGTGATGCACCTCGAGACGATCTTGAGGATCGCTTCTTTTGCTCCGTCTCTGGTGCGCTTGCTGCTGCCGGTGTGGCCCCTGCAACGGCGCTATCAGCCCGTTTGGGTGCTATTTTGAGTTCGCGTGCGCCGAGTGCCGGTTTTAGGAATCTCACCCCGAGATCGCTTATTCATCCAGGTCTGAATCACCCAGATTCTCAAGCGCCTCGGCATCTGCGAGATCCCGAGTTCTTCCCGACGCCCGCTTATTTCGGATCAGATCCGCGGCCGAAGGAATCCGTAGCAGAACTTCATCTATCCGAACTTCTATCGCGTTGCTGAAAGTTGCGTCGAACTCGAGGCCGGAGACGCCGGTGAGGATATCGATTCTTCGCGGCGCCACCCCAATCTGGAAAACCGTATCACCCTTTTCCAGATCCTGTTGCGACAGATTCTGTATCGGAGCGCCAAATCGTTCGAGCGAGCGTAATACAGCAGCAGCGTTCACAGGATCAGGCTTAACCCAGATATCGATATCCATAGTGGCACGAGGATAACCGTGCGCGGCCAGTGCGTAGGCACCAACGAGAAGAAACTTAACCTTCTCTGCGGATAAGGCGAGTAATAGATCTTTGTAGTCTTCGTTCAGCATCATGTCTTGCGCTCAGAGAGCACACCTCACGTGTCAGCGGCCAAACTAGCGCGATACGCTCTGCAGGCGTGCCGGGAACCGCCTCTACGTTGGGTATATCCGACAATCGGCTAAGCCGTGTCTGCGATCTTTCCATAGCACCATTCTATCAGATCATGGCCTGCCGGTGTAGAAGCTGCAGAAAGATCAAGGCTTTGTCCCTGTCCTGTTACGCCGCCCGCTTCTTCCGATTCACCGCTCATAGGCTCCGATATCCACGGCTCCTTTCTGTCTCGGGAGCCCACGGGTGTTAGGCACTGTATTCAAATTCGAGCTACGATTCTTCTCGGCTTCTTTCGGACTCACTTCGCTGTCACTCGCGCGATCCGATTCCCACAGGATTAGGCGTTTTCGCCATAACTCCCGCCAAACCCTGCCGCACGACTGCCCTTGCGTAAAACCCGCGCCCGCTATAATCGCAAGCACCAGCAACCACGGCGAGAGATCGGCGGAGAGCGCGGTAGGCATCATCACTACTTTGACCGGATGAGGCTGCGCTCAGTACAACCCCGTGAGCATGCCCACGACGTAGATCACCGCGGCGACGATCGGCGCGATCACCGCGCTCACCACCACGCCGCCGACGGCGAAGTCGCGGATCGAGAAATAGCCGGCGGTATAGGGAATCACGTTCGTGGGGGAACTCGTGACCATGATAAACGCCATGCTCGCGGTAATCGCGGCCGGCATCGTCACCGACAGGGCGTCGAGGCCTACCGCTCCGGCAAGGGTAATCATGATCGGAATCATGATCGTAGCGGTGACGGTGTTGCTCGAGAGAAAGATCTTGATGAAGCTCACGATCAACACCACAAGCAGCACCAAGAGAAACGGATGCAGCCCCGCGATACCGCCGAGGGTGGCGACCGCCAGCCACTCCGCCGCTCCGGTCTCATAGAGCATCATTCCGAGCGAGATGCCGGAGAGAATCAGCACGATGCTGCTCCAGCTGATATCTTTCTCGACGCTACTCCAGGCGGTCTCGGAGACCCCGGGGAAAAAGAAAATCGAGGCGGTGAGCAGCACCGGCATCGAGATCGGAATCGAGATGCCGAGCACGCTTTCGAGAAGCGGCGAGCCGAGCCACAACGCCACCGTGAGCGTAAAGAGCCACAGCGTCACCCGTTCTTCGCGCCCCATCGCGGGAAGCTTGCGGTACTCCTCGTGCATCTCTTCGCGCGATTTTTTCAGGTGCGAGATCTCGGGGCGGAACATCAGCATCAATACCGCCCAGACCGGCACAATGATCAAAAGCCCCGCGGGCACCCCATAGAGCATCCAGCCGAGAAAGGTGAGCTCCACGCCGACCATGTCGGCGAGAAACCCTATTGCGATTGGGTTCGGCCCGGCTCCGGCCGGCGTCATGATGCCGCCCACAATCGGGCCCCAGGCGCAGGAGATCATCAACGCGCGACCGAAGTTGCTCTCAAGCGGCTTTATCCCTTCTTCTTTTAGGATGGTAACCCCGAGCGGCATCAGCATCGCCGCGACCGCAACATCGGTGATCCACATCGAGATCAACGCACCCACCGAGACGAAACCGAACAGGATCCCGGCGGTGCTGTTTCCGGTGCGCGACAGAAGCAGCACCGAGATGCGGTTACCGAGCCCGGAGCGACTGATAAAACTCGAGAGCACCAACACACCGATAAAGAACGCCACGATATGATTGCCGAACCCGATGCTGATGATCGAGGCGAAGCTCTCAATGCGAAACAGCGCCATCAGCACCACCGCCACCAAGCCGGTGATGTGAAACGGTACCGCCTCGGTGAGCCAAAGCAACAACGTGAACAGTAAGATGCCCATCGCCGCGAGCCCGTCGCCGGTGAGCGTGGCCTCACCGACGGTCGCGATCGAGGCGGGAACCGGAAGGAGCCGCGCGGTGAGCGCAATCGCAAAGCCCACCGCGATGACGGCCCAGCGACGAGCGGCGCTCGGGCCGTTCTCGCTTGCGCTGCTCATGCCGCGACGCTCCGCAAGAGCTCACCCACGCGTCGGGGCCGGTCGGCGACCAGCGCGCCGGCCTTTTCGAGTGCCGCAACCTTCGCAGCAACCGTACCGCTGCTGCCGGTTGCGATCGCGCCGGCGTGACCCATGCGCGTACCGCTCGGGGCAGTGCGTCCGCCGAGAAACGCCACTACCGGCTTGGTAAACTCCCCGCGCGCAACAAGCTCGGCCACCTCTTCCTCCATGCTTCCGCCGAGCTCACCCACGATCACCACCGCCTCGGTCTCGTCGTCGGCTTCGTAGGCCGACAGAAACTCTGCAAAGCGCGAGCCGGGTACTAGGTCCCCCCCCACGCCCACGAGCGTGGAGACTCCGAAGCCGGCCGCCACCACCCAGGCGGTAACCTCGTTCGTGAGCGAGCCTGAGCGCGTCATTATCCCGACCTTGCCGGGGCGATATACGCGTTCGATCCAGTACGGGAACATCCCGAGCATCGATTTGCCCGGCGAGATCACCCCCGAGGTGTTGCCGCCCACCACCTGCGCTCCGGCGGCACGAGCCGCGGCGCGAATCTGCACCTGATCCTGTAGCGGTATCCCGTCGGCTATCGTCACGATGCGGCGGATGCCGGCGTCGAGCGCCTCGAATACCGCGTCGCGCGCGAAGCGCGGCGGCACAAACAGCATCGCCGCTTCGGCCTCGCGCGCCGCCTGCGCGCGGCGCACGCTGTGATACACCGGAACCCCGTGAAGCTCCTGCCCCTCTTTGCCGGGCGTGACCGCCGAGACGACGTTAGATCCGAGCTCGATCATGTGCTTCGCCCAGAAGCTGCCTTCCGAGCCGGTGGCACCCTGCAGCACAATCGGCGTTGTTTCGTCTACGAAGATACTCATTGCCGCTCCCCCTTTGCGATTGCAACCGCAGCGCGAACCGCCTCCTCGGTGTCGAGAAGCGGCTCGATCCCGGCCTCCTGCAGGGTGCGCGTCGCCGCCTCCTCGTTGGTGCCGCGGATGCAGGTGACAATCGGGCGGTTGGGCTTGAGCTCGGCGATCGCCTCTACGATGCCCTCGGCCATAACATCGGCGCGCGCAATTGTGCCGAAGGTCACGATCAAGATCACCTTGCTTTGATTCTCGAGACAGAGCTCCATCGCACGGCGCGCTTTTCGGTAGTTCGGCCCGCCGAACTCGAGGTAGTTTGCAACCGTACCGCCCTCGAACTGCACAAGGTCGTACACCGTGGTGGTGAGCCCGGCGCCTGCGCACATCAGCGAGATATCGCCTTTGAACTGCACGTACGGAATGCCCTCGAGCGCCGCGGCGTACTCGGTCTCGGTGCCGAACTGCTCGCGCACGATCTCGAAATCCGGCTGACGGTCGAGACTATTGTCGTCTATGATGAGCTTGCTGTCGCCTGCGACGAGCTCGCCCGAGCTCGTTACGAACAGCGGGTTGATCTCGGCAAGCTCGGCGTCACGGGTACGGAAAACCTCATACAACGCGCCTACCACCTTCGCAAACTGCTTCGCCGTGTCGCCGCTTAAGCCCAGGTCGAACGCGAGCCCCCGCGATTGATACGCCTGAAGCCCCATGAACGGTTCAACCGCAACGCGCTTCACCGCCTCAGGTGCCTCCTCGGCGAGGGTCTCGATCTCAACCCCACCGGAGGCGGAGGCGAGAATCAAAAAACGCGCGCTTGCAGCGTCGACCGAGATCGAGAGATACAACTCGCGCTCTACCGGAACCATCTCCTCGACGAGCAACGCGCGCACCTTCGCCTCACGCGAGAGAATCGCCTCTGCCGCCTCGCCGGCTTCTTCAGGCGAGCCCGCGGTTCTGATCAAACCCGCCTTGCCGCGCCCGCCCGCGGTGACCTGCGCCTTTACGACCACACCGCGTTCGTCGCTGACACCCTCGGTGTCCTCGGCACCCTCAGCACCGTCGGCACCCGCGGCCCTTCCGACACTCACGGCGCCGAGTTCGCGCGCGGCCTCAGCGGTGCGCACGCGCAGCGCCTGCTCCGCGCCCCCGGGCTCTACCAATACCAGACGCGAGGCCGGCACCGTGATACCCGCCTCGGCGAATACCGCCTTTCCTTGATACTCCAACAGCTTCATGCGCTTCCCTCGTACCGCCGTGCGCCGCGTGGTGTTACATAGCGGCGCCTCACGCCTCATAGCGTTTCCAGAACTCGCCCCAGATCTCCTCGTCGCTCGGGCGCACCGGCTCGAACGGTTCGCTGACCCAGGTGAGGTTAATGAAATGCTTCCAGTGGATGTTCTCGGTTGTGATGTTTCCGCCCCAGGTGCCGCACCCGAGTGTAACGGTGCTCGGCATGCCGTTGAAGAAGTTACCTCCGTTCGCCGGCGCCTGCGCCTGACGCACCATGATGCGGCTCGTGCGCATCACCTCGCCGAGGTGCTCGATGTACTCGCGCTTGTAGGTGTGGATACCGCACGAATGGCCGGTTCCGGCGTGGTCGGTGAGCCGCGTAAGGGTATCGACGCCCTCACTGAACTCCCGATAGCGGTAGATCGTGAGCACCGGCGAGATCTTCTCACCCGCGAAGTAATCCTCCTCGAGCGGCTCGCGCCCCTCAACGAGCAGGATGCGCGTGTCCTCCGGCACCGAGAGCCCGGCGTCGGAGGCGATGCGCGAGGCGCTTCGCGCGATGATCTCGGGGTTGAGCCCCACCACACCCTGCTTGTTCGCGCGCCACATCCAAGCCCCAAGCGTCTCGCGCTCGGCGCCTTGCACGAGGTAGGTCTTCTCGTGCTCGCGAAAGCGCGCGACGACTTCGTCGTAGATCGAGTGGTGGACAATAATGCTGTTCTCGCTCGAGCAACTTGTCGCGTAATCGAAGGCCTTGCTCAGCGCCACCTTTTTCACTGCGTCGGCCACATCGGCGTCCTCGGCGATAATCTGCACCGAGTTGCCCGGGCCCACGCCGTAGGCGGGCGTGCCGCTTGAGTACGCGGCCTTCACCATCGGCCCGCCGCCGGTTGCAACCACCAGGTCCACCTGGCGCATGAGTTCGGCGGTGCGCTCGATCGAGGGCTCGGCTACGATCTGTACGAGGTCCTCAGGCGCCCCAACCCGGCGCAGCCCGCGGCGCATGTACTCAACCGCGAGCGCGCTCGCCTCCGCACCGCGCGGATGCGGGGCAAACACCACCGCATTGCGCCCTTTGAGAATCCCGAGCCCGTTGCTCGCGGGCGTCGCGGTGGGGTTGGTCACCGGAAGCAGCGCGCCCACCACGCCCACCGGTTTCGCGTACTTCGAGATCCCGCGAGCCTCGTCGCGCTCAACGAGCCCGACGGTCTTTGCGTCGCGGATGTCTTTCAGCACCCCCATCACCTTCACCTTGTGTTTGGTGATTTTGTCGGGCACATTCCCCATGCCGGTGGCGCGCACCGCACACTCGGCAAGCTCCGTGATGTTGTCGTCGTTGTACACCTCCCAGCCCACCGAGAGGCACACATCGTCTATTTCTTGCTGGCTGTAGTTCGCCACCGCAGCCTGAGCGGCGCGCGCGCGCTCGAGGTAGCCCGCAACGAGCGCCTGATCCTCTCCGGCGGCTGTGTTCACGGCCTGCGAACTCATGAGAAGTTCTCCTCTTCAAGCTTCTGCACACGCGCAAACGCCGATGAGAGCCACTCTGCGCGCTCTTCCATTGTCTCAGTGAACTCAAGCGCAAGCCACGACTTCACGATCTGCACTCCCAGCACCGGAGCGGTGATCCACCCGCCCATCGTGAGCACGTTGGCGTTATTGATAATCCGCCCGCGCTCGCCGGCGAACACGGTGTCTGCGACCACCGCGTACACGCCCTTGTGCTTGTTCGCAACGATCCCCATGCCCTGGCCGGTGCCGCAGATGAGAATGCCGCGCTCTGCCTCTCCCCGCTGTAGCGCCTGCGCCACCTTCGGCGCCTGCCCGTCGTACGGCTGCGCCTCCTCGGCGCTGTGTTGTCCGAGGTCGAGCAGCTCGATATCATCGCGCTCCTGCAGGTACTCCACCACCGCGCTTTTCAGCGCGTAGCCCGCTTTATCGCTCGCTATCGCTATTCGTGTCTTCGCTGCCATCGTATTTCTCTCCTTGATCCGCGCACCAATCCGTGCGCGGGCTACCGTTTTCGCGCGATCAGCTCCAGCGCCCGCTTGACAAGGTTCTCGGAGGTGAGCCCGAAGCGCTCCTGCAGATACTCCTGCGTGCCGACCTCGCCAAACTCATCCTGGATGCCGATGCGCGCCTGCGGCACCGGGTAGTGATCGGTAAGCACCTCCGCTACCGCGCTCCCGAGCCCGTTTCGCACCTGGTGGTTCTCGGCGGTGAGCACCGCTCCGGTGCGCCGGGCGGCCTCAACGATAAGCGCTTCATCGATCGGCTTCACGGTGTGCATATCGATCACGGTACTCGTGACTCCGTAGCCTTCAAGTAGCTCGGCTGCCTTCAGCGCCTCGGCGACCATAATCGCTCCGGTCGCGATAATCGCGAGATCCTCACCTTCCAGAATCAGCTTGCCTTTGCCGAGCTCAAAGTCTTCCGAGTCGTCGTAGATTGGAGCAATCGGCTTGCGGTGCAGGCGCAGATAGCTAGAGCCCTGTCGGTAGGCGATCTTTGGAAGTAGCGCCTTGAGACTCACCGGGTCTGCAGGCTCGCAGATCACGATCTCGGGGATGGTGCGCATGAGTCCTATATCCTCAAACGACATATGCGTGCCGCCGTTATACGCCGCCGCTACCCCCGGGTCGGTACCGGTGAGCTTCACATTAAGCCGCGCGTAGTTTGCGGAGATGAAGAACTGATCAAAGGTGCGCCGGGCCGCGAAGCAGGTAAAGGTTCCGGGAAACGGGATGATGCCGAGCGTCGAGAGCCCCGCAGCCACGCCCACCATGTTCGCCTCGGCCACTCCCACATCGATATGCCGCTCAGGGAACCTCTCGCGAAACGCCGCGGTGCCGTTTGCGCGCATGAGGTCGGCGTCGAGCACCACAATGCGCTCATCCTCTTCCGCCATGCGCGTGAGCTCCCCGGCGTATACCTCGCGCATCTCGGGCGACTTCGTCACGGTCGCCGCCGCCGACCCGCTCCCGGCACGTGCTATCTTATAGTTCATGCTAACGCCTCCTCCAACTGCGCAAAGTGCTCGAAGAACCGATCGCGGTCCTCGGCGCCGAGCGGCATGTTATGGTTTTTATAGTCGCCTTCGATTCCCGGAAGATCTTTCCCTTTCACCGTGTCGGCGATGATCATCGAGGGCCGCCGGCGCTCGGCAAGAGCACGCTCGAGCGCTTCATCGAGCGCCTCAACGTCGTGCCCGTCCACCGTCTGCGCGTACCATCCGAAGCTCTCCCAGCGTGCGCCGAGATTGTCGGTCTTCATGATGGTGTCGATCGGACCGTCTATCTGCATCTTGTTGTAATCGGTGAACACAACGAGGTTCCCAAGGCCGTACATTGAGGCCGACATCGCCGCCTCCCAGGTCTGACCCTCGTTGGTGTCGCCGTCTCCGATCAGTGCAAACACGCGCCCCGGTAGCCCCTGCAGCCGATGGCCCAGCGTGATGCCCACCGCCGCCGAGAGCCCCTGACCGAGCGATCCGGTGGTCATGTCTATCCCGGGGGTGCGGTTCATGTCGCAGTGACTCGGCAGATTGGTGCCGCCCTGGTTCAGCGTGTAGAGCATATCGGTTGAGAAGAACCCACGGTCTGCGAGCACCGAGTACAGCGCCGGGCCCGCGTGCCCCTTCGACATCACGAACTTATCGCGCTCGCGCATACGTGGGTTTTTCGGGTCGATCTTCAAGTGGCGGTAGTACAGCAACACGAGAATCTCTACCACCGACATCGAGCCGCCGATGTGCCCGACGCCGAGATGCGCGATCTGCTCGACGGTGTGTCTACGTATCTCGATCGCTTTGCGTTTCAGCTCGCCTGCTTCTGTGGAAGTCATGCATTCACCTCATGTTTTCTTTCTGAAAGTAACTATCGCTCGTAATGTCGCTTCTGTCAAGGGTAAACTCGCGGCCGCTTTTGGCTGTCGCTTCTGGCTGTACAGGGCGCAGCCGACGTGATACGGTGGGGCAGCCAAGCTGCGGCAATTAGTTGCAGAAAAAAACTATGACGTATCACCCACTTCGCAGTAGCGACATTCGACTGAGCAACGAGAAGCTCGTGCTCAATCTCATCTTTCACGACAAGCAGGTCTCGCAGTCGCTGGTGGTGCAGCGTACCGGTCTGAAAGCACCGACGGTGTTTCGGATCTTCGCCAAGCTCGAGGAGGCCGGGTTCATTCGGTCCTGCAGCACCGCCGACGGAGCCTCAGCCGACGGCTCGCGCACCGCGGCCGGCAGCCGAGGCTCCGGCGCGCGCGAGCCGGAACGGAAGGGCCGCCGGCCAAACTACTATTGTATTGTGCCGGACAGTGGCTACGCCGTGGGGGTTGATTTTTCGAGCCTCGCGGCGGCCGTTATCGTCGTTGATTTTCGCAATCAGGTCATCTATCAAGACGTCACCGAGTTCGCGACGCACCCTGAGCGCGACGATATTCTAAGCACCATCGATACAATGATACGGAACGCGCTCGAGCGCGCCGGGGTGAACCCCGAGCGCCTGATCGGGATCGGAATTGCGGCGCCCGGCGTCGTGGACACGGTTAGCGGCCGTGTGATTGAGTACGCGCGCATCAGCAGGTTAACCGGCTTCCCGCTGAAGGGTCACTTCGAGGCCCGTTACGGCGTCCCGGTTGAGGTGCATAACAACGCCTCGGTAATCGCCGCAGGCGCGTATCACTACGGAGCGGCCCGCGAGGAGAACAGCCTCCTCGCGGTGCTGGTGCGCTCGGGCGTGGGGGGTGCGCTCGTGACCAACGGCCGTATATTCTTGAACGGCACGCGCACCGCGATCGAGGTTGGCCGCACCACGGTTCGCGCCGAGTCGTTCGAGCAGCTTGTCACCAACGGCGCGGTGCTCGAGTCGTACGTTGCGGAACAGCCGCTGCTGGAAAAGGTCCGTCAACGGTATCCGGTCGAGACCTGGCACGAGGTGCAGGAACGCTTGAGCCGAAGCGAGCTTTCTACTGCGCTCACGACCGAGCTACTGTACTTCGCCACAGCCGTCAGGAACCTCGGTCATATCTTTCATCCCGAGGCCGTACTGTTGATCTCGCGCTTCGAGGTACTGTCCGAGGTGCTCGGCGAGGCCGTTCGCAAGGCCTTGCCCCAGCGCCGCGTCATCCCAATGGTCTACGACCCGGTGCAGGCGTGCTACGGCGCCACCGACATGGTGTTCCAGCAGTTCTTTCGCCTACCAAGCGGCGGCGGGTAAAGCGGCGAGCGCTACACCTCTTCCGCACCGATAAGCCGCGCCACGCGGCGCAGGGTTTCGGCGTGCCTACCTTCCACCACACAGAGATGATGCGGCATGCCGAGCTGAACCATCTCCTCAAACCACTCGCGCACGTCTATCTCCGCGGTCACGAATCGGCCGTTGGTGGCCATGCGCGCGCGATCGGGCTGCGCGGTGCGCCCCTCGAGGCTCGCGAGGAGGTAGCATCCGTCAAACCGCCACAAGCGAAAGACGGTCGCATCCATGCCCGCGCGAATGTTGGCCTCAACAACGGTCGGAAGCCGGTTGTTGAACTGAACGCCGAGCCGCGGGCCGGTTTCGGAGCCGACGGGATCGCAGAGCTGAAACGGTGCCGCGCCGGTGTGCCAGATCGTGATGCTGTCGCGCGTGTGCTCGAGCCAGTCGGTGAGGTACACCGGCCCGATGCCGAGACTCTCGGCGATGCGCGAGCCGAGCGCACCGTCGAGGTCGCCCTCCATCGCGATCGGGTAACCTTCCGAGACGAGCTTCGCGAGCGCGAGGTAGGGCCAGTGTCCCGTCCGGCTCGGCAAATCGGGCCAGCAGCGAAACGCCAGCGCGTCGAACGCCTGCGTCTCAAATAGCTCGCGGAACGCCCGATAGTAGCGCGCCTGCATCTCGAGCTCGGTGCCGCCGTCGCCCTCGGCGCTGAACCCGTCACCGTGTGGCAAACCCAACGCGCGCAGTTCTTCAAGCTCGCTCCGTAGCTCGGACGCCTCGTACGCGCCTACCATCATGATAAGCTCGGTCGTGCTCATGTGAAAAAGATGACTGTTGAGCTGCTCGCTGAGAAACACCGGGTCTGCATGAAAATCAACGAAGCCGGGGGCGTGATACCCAACTAATCCGTAACTGCGCCCCATGAGCTGCCCGGCCGCGTGAACCGCAGCGAGCGCTCGGTGTAGCTGAGCGCGCGTTTCGCCGTCGTCGGGGTGACCGTACACAAACTCGAGCTGCTTCCCGAGCTGACGAAGGGTGGCGGCCATGACGTGCGTTCCAACCAGCGAGTTCGCGCTGATCATCGCACCGGTCGGCTTCTCGGTAGTAGCCCATAGCACCACCGGATCGCTCCAGAGACCCGCGAGCACCGGCGCGAGGCGACCGTCCGAGATCGTGGGCTGCACCACCAGCAACACCGTCACATCCTCCGCCCGGCAGCTCCGCACCGCACGCTCGAGTTCGGGCGGGTCGGCTATGTTGGTCGACGGGACGTACACCTGCCACGGCAATTGATCGAGAGCCTCGTGGATGCGTTTGGTGACTTCGGCGCCCCACTCGGGGTCGAACCCAGGCCGCTTGCGGCCCAAAACAAGAAGTCCAAGTTTCGGTTCGGTAACAGCGCCGCGGTGCAGCGCGCGCTGTTCGAGGTGTTGCGAGCTCATGACTGCTCCTGTAGTTAGTTTCTGAAAATAATTAATAAGATAGGGAGATCATACCCCGAGTGTCGCGTTCCGTAAAGGGGAAGGAGGCCACAGCTCGGGGCGATGCAACGCAAACCCTTGAGCGTAGGTGACCCCGATCTTGGCAAGATGCTCGAGAACGCCACGGTACTCAACGGCCATCGCGACCGTCTCGAGGCCCAGCTCGTCGGCGATGCGCTGAATCGCTTCCACCACCGTCCGGTCGACGCGGTCGTGCGACAGCCCTCGGACGATTGACCCGTCGAGCTTCACGCCTTGAACCGGCAACGTCTTCAAGTACGCAAACGATGAAATGTCTTTGCCGAAACCGTCGAGATCGGTTTCGATTCCGATCTCGCGCATCCGGGCAACGAATCGCTTCGAAACCTCGAGCTGAGCCGCAACTCCGGCTTCCGAGAGCTCAAACCGAATGAGCCCTGGGCGCAAGCGCCGACGCGCCGCGGTTTGTTCCACAAACGAGGCAAACGAGCCGCTGCCTATCGAAGCGGACGACAGGTTAATCGAAACCGCGCTCGGGCGCTCGTGCTCTTCCAACTCCGCCAGATACGACACCACGGTCTCAAACACCCAACTGTCGATGCGTTCGGTGAACCCGTAGCGCTCGGCAGCCGGCAGGAACACCTGCGGCTGCATGGGCCCGCCGTCGTCTTCGGCTAAGCGAACGAGCACCTCGATTCGATTCGGCGCGGCCGCTTCACCAAGCGGATCTAGTCGTTGATACGCAAGCGCGAACCGGTCGGTCTCGAACAGCCGGTGCATACGCGTAAGCCACGGCTCATCCGACGCGACGTCCGCACCCAGACGCGTGTCCTCGCGATAGACCTGCACCTGATTACGTCCGGCCTGCTTGGAGGCGTAGCAGGCCGTGTCGGCCGCGCGCAGAACCGCTACGAAATCGGTGGACGCACTCGAGATCTCGGATAGGCCGACGCTGACGCCGAGGCGAAACTGCCGACTTTGCCACGAGAAGCGTGCCTCGGTCACGGCCTCGATGAGTTTACGCGCCACCGCGCGTGCCTCATCTAGGTCGGTATGCTCGAGCAAGGCCGCGAACTCATCGCCGCCGACGCGTGCAAGGGTGTCGGACTTACGCAGCGTATCCCTAAGCAGATCGCTCACCTGCCGCAGGATCTCGTCGCCGGCCGAATGCCCGCAGTTGTCGTTGACCGCCTTGAAGTGGTCGAGGTCGAGGTACAGTAAGACATGCATCCCGCCGTGCGACCCCACCTGCTGAATTGAGCGCTTGACCTGCTGCTCGAACTCAAACCGATTCACGAGTCCGGTCAAGGCGTCGTGACGAGCCTGATACGCCATGCGTCGGGCAAACTCCTGCCGCTCGGCGTTCAGCAATACCTGACCGACCTGCCCCCCCAGTTCTTCAGCAAAGCGCACCTCGTCGGGCCGCCACGCGCCGGCTTTTCTGCGGTTGAGACACAACACTCCACGCAACCGGTCATCCCCCGCGAGGGCCGCGGCGTCGAGCACCGCGCCTACGGAGTTTGGTACGCCGCCGCCGAACGGCAGCGTCTTGGTACGCTCGTCGCGGTGCACGTCGGCAACCGCGATCACACCTTCACGCTCCAAAGCGGCGAAGTACTCCGGCGAACGACTGCGTTCAATACGCGCGTTCCCGATTGGGCCTGCCGGGTTGTTGTCCTCGTCGGTCACGAACACCAGCTCGAAGGCATCGCGGTCGCAGAGCCAGATCGTGACGCGATACACCTCGTCTACGGCCTTGAGCGCCGCGATCGCGATCTCCTCAAACGCTTCGCCTTGTCTGCCCTCCACCACTGCGGTACTGCGCGCGAGTGCGGCAAGCGCGTCCTGTTGTCGCCGGCTACGAGCGAGTGTCTCGGCGCTCTCCTGCTCCGCTCGTTTCGTCTCGGTGATGTCGATGATAAACCCTTCGATCGCGTTAGTACCTACCGCACGGCCCTGCTCCCAGAGCCAGATATAGGTGCCGTCTTGATGCAGAAAGCGATACGAGACGTGAAAAGCCCGGCCGCTTTCCAGCGAGTTACCGATAACCCCGGCAACCCGCCCTCGATCATCGGGGTGAATCAGTTGCCCGAACTCATGGGCGCGGCTCCCGATGAGAGCGGACGGTTCGTAACCGATGATGTAACGCGTTCGGCGATTGAGATACTGCATCGTCCAATTGAGGTCGGCACTGCAGCGATACACAATGCACGGAAGCTCATCGACCAGTTCCTCAAGCTCTCGTTCGAACGGCGAGCCGTCCATGATCGACTCGGACTCAAGGTCTACGAGCACCTCGCCGAGCTTTGCCGCCGCCGCACGCAGTGAAGAGTCGGCAGGCGAAGGGCCTTCGCCTGCGAGAAGCTCGCGCAGTTGCTCTACCGCTTCTTCCGGATCGTCGTGCGAGCTGAGCGCGTAGAGTCCCTTCAAGAGCAAGTCGGTCCCAAAGTCCACACGCTATACCATACCCTAAATTGAGCCAAATCGCCAGCGCGCCTCGGAAGGCCGGAACAGATTCCGCGATGCCGCGATGCCGCTTCACGGCTTGCGGTGCCTACGCGGCTAGGCTACACTGCGACACGATGTCTCTGCGCAGCCGGCTGTTCCCAAACGATTACATCCCGTTCAAATACCGCCTCACCGCATCGGTTCTTGCTGTGTTCATACCGGTATTCCTCATCCTCGGCGGGTTTAGCTTCTCGAGGGCTTATCGCGACTACCACGATACTCAGCTCAAGGTAGAGCAGGATGTCGTTCACTCGCTACAGATCATTAACGAGGCATACCGCATTCTCGAGGCGGCGTTGGAACAGCAGCTTCGTCAAGCGATGGATACGTTTCTTGCAGCATACCAAGGGGCCGGGAGAGATCCGTCGCGCATTGATCTGCGTGCACTGGAGAAAGAACTCGGAAATGCGCTTGACCTCTACGTGGTCGACACAGACGGCGTCGTGACCTACAGCACCGTGCCGTACGATCTCGGACTTGACATATCAGCCGGCCCGGAGGCAGAGGCGTTCTTCAACACGCTCTTTGAACACAACGCCTTCGCCGCGCAACGTATGAGCCGTGAAACCAAGACCGGCATGCTGCGGAAGTTCGCCTACCAGGCGACCCCCGACGGGCAGTGGGTTCTCGAGCTCGCGGTCAAGACCGAGGTGATTGCTCCCTACCTTGAGACGCTCGATCCGGTCGCGGTTGCTAATCGCCTCGTTGCAACCAACGCAATGCTCGACCGGGTTCGTGTGCTCGATATGGACGGTTGGGAGGTCTCGGTGAGTGACCCGGTTGCGGCCGATGAAGAGCTCACCGCCGTGGTGCACGAGGTGATTGAGCGGCGCGAAACACGTGAAATCGAACTCGACGGCAATGCCAGGCGTTACGTGTACGTTGAGCTCGACGACGACAACGGGTTTCAGCACGCCGGTGTCGCGCGCGTCGTTGAACTGTCGTACAACCGCACACAGCTAACGGCCGAACTCCGCACCACCGCAGCGGTGATGCTGATTGGAGTGTTGGTCACCATGCTCCTCGCGATTCATCTTGCCAACCGTACCTCAGAACCCATCTTGGAACTCGAACAGGAGTTTACGCGTGCAGCAGAGGGAGACCTCACCGCCTACGCACAGCCCCGCAGGCGCGATGAGCTCGGGCGCGCGGCTCGCAGTTTCAACCGCATGATGGAGCAAATCCGTCGCCTCACCTACTACGATGCGGTGACCGGTTTGCCGAATCATCGAGTTCTCCTGCACGACTACGAGCGGCTCGCTCCCGACGCGCATTCTCCGACGCAAATAGCTGTGCTTCTTGTAGCGGCAAACCGGTTCCGGCAGCTCAACGAGCGCATCGGGTACCGCGCGAGCAACCGCGTGCTCTACCAGGCGGCGCGGCGCGTCGAGGCGCATCTCAACCACACATGTCTCGGGTACCGCGGCCAGAGCGACGAGTTTGTGCTGCTGCTCAGCGGCCCAACCGCTCACGACGACGGTCCGATAGTGGCCGAATCGCTACTGCGCGATCTCGCAGCACCGTACGACATTGACGGTCATCAAGTGAGCGCCGGCTTCAGCGCAGGACTCGCGTTGCACCCAACCCACGGAGCCGCGATAGATGAGCTTCTCAAGAACGCCGGTTTTGCGCGCAATCTCGCCCGTGAACGGCAGGGTGGACGCTTTCAGATCTTTGACCCCGAGATTCTGTACGACGTGCTCAAGAATCGGCGCATCATAAACGAGGTCGACGATGCGCTTCGTAACCGCGAGCTGTTTCTCGAGTATCAACCGCTGGTGAACCTTGAGACCGGCGAGGTTGTAGCCGCAGAGGCACTTATCCGCTGGCGGCATCCCACCGACGGCATCATCACCCCCGACAACTTCATCGCTGCCACCGAGAACAGCGAGCTGATCACCCGCATCGGCGAGTGGGCCCTACACCAGGCCTGCCGAGACTGCGCGGCTTGGAACGCCGACCTTCGCAACCACTCGGTCAAGGTCTGCGTCAATATCTCGGCGCGGCAGTTCGAGTCGCCGGAGTTCGTACCGACGCTGCGCAGCGCTCTTTCGGAGTATCGGCTCGCACCTGAGCTTCTGGAACTCGAGCTCACCGAAAGCACGGTTATCGAAGACGTACACGAAAGCATAAAGCGGCTCGAAACACTGCGCGCGATGGGTCTGCGCATCTCGATCGACGACTTCGGCACCGGATACTCGTCGCTGAGCTACATGGTACGTCTTCCGATCGACACCCTGAAGATCGACCGCTCGTTCATAAGCCTCATCGAGCATAACGAGCACGCCAAGACGGTGGTCTCGACAATCATCGCGATGGGTCGGTCGTTGAAGCTGGCCCTGGTGGCCGAAGGCATCGAGAACGCCAACCAACTCGCAACACTTCGAAAGGAAGCCTGTGCAACCGGACAGGGCTTCTACTTCAGCCGTCCGGTTGCTCCGCAGCGGTTTATCCGCACGCTCCGCGACGATCCTTATCGCGTGCTCGTCGGCTAAGCGAGATGCTTCACGAGCGGCATGTAGCGCTCTTCGTTCGCCTTGTTCGCTTCGTCTCCGCCCGGTAAGTACGCGCTCTTCCGGACCGTGGGGCCGACGGTCTGCTTACAGCCTTCCAGATTTACAACCGAGTCGCCATACCGCGCTCGCGCGCCTCGAGCGCGGTCTCTATGCTCATCGAGTTGATTCCGCAGGCGTGTTGATGATTCCGCAGGCGTTGATCGACGCTGATCCACCGGCCTCGTCGGCGGAAACCGGCCTGTCCCGCAGTTGCCGGCACCAGTCGCTGACCTCGCGGAAATGATCGAGCATGCGCTGCTCGGCAAGATCCGGGTCGCGCTGTTCGATCGCGTTCACGATGTTGCGGTGCACCCGAATAAACTCCTCACGGTCGCCTGTGACATGGTTAAACGTCACCCAGACCGTGCGTTGTATCGTGGCAAAAATCTTGATGAGATCCGTGAGCAACTGATTATCGAGATGCCGGTACAGAAGCAGATGAAACTCCGTGTGAAGCTGAATGAGCTCAAACTCGCATTCGCCCTCTTGCACTCGGCTCGATATATTGTCGAGCAGCGCGTGCAACGCAGCGATGTCCTCGTCGGTGTAGAGCCCGGTCGAGCGGCGCAAAAACGTGGACTCGAGTACTTTGCGGAGTTCGAGCACGTTCGCAAAATCCTTGGGGTTCAACTCTATACTAAACGACAGGTTGTCGAGGATCGTCCCGAAATCAAAGCTCCGCAAGAATCGCCCCACACCCGGCTTGACACCGATGATTCCGAGCGCTTCGAGGCTCTTGAGCGACTCGCGAATCGCGGCCCGGCTGATCCCGAGCTCTTCCTCGAGCTGCTTCTCTGTCGGGATGGAGTCGCCGGCCTTGAGCTCGGACTCCACGATGAAGTCCTTGATCGCCTTCTGTACCGTTGAAGACAGCCGTTCACGCTCGAGCTTCTGCAGACTCACCGTGCGCCCCCTCCTGCGTGCTGCGCTTCCCCGACGTACGAGCGATCCGGAGCGTACACCTCCTGTATCTGCAGCGGCCCGATCGCCGGGTTCCAGGAGAATCTCACCAGGTCACACGGGTCGCCGGCCGCGACGTCCGCGCCGGCGGGCTTTTCCCGCACTCCCAGATAACGCTCCGGCGACTCGGTAGCGAGCCGCACCGAATCGCTGAGCGACCATCCGGTTGCCCGCGCAAACACCGCGATCGCGTGGTTCAGCAGGTGCCCGGCTCCCGCGAGATATGGGGTGTCGGCAAGCCCGACATGCCCGTCTTCGTGAACCTCGATCTCGATCTCGCCCCAGCGGTAGCGCCCCGCCGGGCGTCCGGCGATCGGCGCGACATCGCTGACAAGGAGCAGACGCTCGGCGCCTTTCGCGCGCGAGAACACGCGCAAAACCGAGTCCGGCAGATGGAAACCGTCGGCGATGATGCTCGCCCACAGCCGGTTCTCGCCGAGTTGGTGCCAGATGTAGTTGTCGAGCCGCGGCAGCACGGCGTGGCTGCCGTTTCCAAGATGCGTTGAGAGCGAGGCCCCGGCGTCGGCCGCAGCGGTGATCTCGGCGCTACTCCCGGCATGGTGTCCTAGGGCTACGCGCACCCCGTTTGCGGTGAGAAAGCCGATTGCCTCGGCTGCGCCCGGAACCTCGGGAGCAAGCGTAACCAAGGCAAGCATCCCGTTCGACGCCCGCATCCAACCTTCTATCTCGTTCAGCGAGGGAGAACGCACATACCGGCGATCGTGCGCCCCGCGGGGCCCGTCCTCAGCCGAGATATACGGCCCTTCGACATGAACGCCGGGAACGCGATACGCGAGAGCGCGGTCGGACGCTACCGCCTGCGCGATAATCGCGAGGTTACGTTCTATTCGCTCTTGTGAACTCGTGATAATCGTTGGGAAGTGCCGCGTTGTGCCATAAGCCGCGAGTGCGTCTACAACCCGGCGCACGTCGCCGACCTCAAGCTCGGCGCCGCTATAATCTATCCCTTGAAACCCGTTGACCTGCAGATCGAGAAAGCCCTTGGCAATATAGTGATGCCGAGTTCCGTTCCCGGCGGCAGCCTCCACCGACTTGACCCGGCCTTTGTCCAGCGTCATCTCAACTGCGCGCCGCTGATGCAGCAGCGTTCCCTGTACCGTCATGCCCCTCTCCATATCCGATGTGCGTTGTCTGACATCTGAGTGCAGCATAACGCGGGTTTCTTGCCCCGTCAACCGGTTATCGTGCTGCCGCTGGGGGCCCGCTGAACTGCAGCGCTGTACGCTACAGCGAGTCTTTGATCTAGCTTGGGAAAAGTGATATTCTTCCGGCTAGTCACATGTCAAAACAAAACCTTCCTCGCTATTCAAAGATCGTGCGCCTGCACACGGGCTTGATCATACTCCTCGCGACACTGATACTGATGCTGCTGTCGGTGGTTGTGTGGCAGGGCTTTCGCGCTTTCGCTCAGGCCGACACGTTTCAGGCCGCATGGCATCATATCCATGACGTCAAAGAAGAACTCTTGCTTTTACAAGGTGATGACGCCGAGTTCGACTCCACGCGCCTCCAACAACAACTGCTCGCGTTAGAGCGCGTGGGCCGCGAGCATCCGGGGCTCGGCCTGCAAGTTTGCACCGCTTCGGTCCTCGCGCTTCAAGATGCAGGTTCCGAGGAGGTGCAGGCCGAGATTCTCCGATTTCAATCGATGGAGGACGAGTTCCAACAGAAGTTCTGGGATACGCACGCAGAGTACTTCAGGCTTATCGTTGCGGCGCTCGTCATGCAAGCCGTGCTCCTGATCGGTAGCACGCTCACGTTTTTTCGGTTTAGGCGGTACATCTTGCGCTTCCAGACGACGATGCGGCGCGGCATAGCCCGACTGAATGACGTAATACGCTTCAGCGACAATCCTGCGCCTCTGCCCGAGGCGAGACAGCAGGAGGAAGCCGAATTACTCGAGGCAACCGAGAGTCTCGTTCGTCAGTTGGAGGGCGACCGAGCGCTGAGTGAACTCGGGCCGGGACAATCGCTCGAGCAGCTCGTGATGATCCTCCACCCTGTCGTGGCAAGGAGCATACCGTGCGACCGCTTAGCCCTTGCATTCATAGATCCGCTTGGAAACGTTACCGCCGAATCGGCCTATACCGTCATGGAGCAGGTGTTTCTGGAGCCCGGATTCACCGTTGACATCAACAGAACAACCCTACCGGCCGTAATGAACTCAGGTCAGCCTCGTATCATAAACGACTTGTACCAACATTACCGGACCGTGCACCAGTCGCTGCCGACCGAGTGGATTCTCAAGGAAGGGCTGCAGTCGAGTATAACACTTCCGCTGTTCATACAGGATGAGTGCATCGGGTTCATGTTTGTCTCGAGCAGACACCGAGATGCCTACCGAGAGGAACACGCCGGTTTCGCGCGACACATTGCCAACAATCTAAAGGAGCAACTGTACTACTCGTACCTTCTGCAGCAAGTAATCGCGAAAACCGCCGAGGGCTTCGTTACGCTGGCGCAGAAGAAAGACAATGAAACCTCCGAGCACATCGTACGCATGGCACGCTATAGTTACGTAATCGCGAAACGCCTCTACGCCGAAGGCAAGCAACTGTCTCCGAAACTAATGCGCGAGATTCTGTGGTTTGCGCCGCTTCATGACATCGGCAAGATCGGAATCCCGGATTCGGTACTCCTCAAGCCGGGGAAGCTCAACGATGAGGAATGGCGAATCATGCAGTCGCATGTTATGACCGGTGAGGCGGTAATCGAGGCTATGAATCGCGGGCTCGGCAGCACAGTACGCGAGGACATGCTACAGACCGCGCTCGAGATCGTCGGCACACACCACGAGCGCTGGGACGGAGCCGGCTATCCACGCGGCCTTGCCGGCACTCAGATACCTCTCGCGGGTCGCATCGTGGCGGTCGCCGACGTCTTCGACGCACTGAGTTCGGCGCGGCCCTACAAGCCGGCGTTATCGGTTTCCAGGTCGTTGGAGATCATGCGGAGTGAGCGTGGCGAACAGTTTGACCCCGAGGTGCTCGACGCCTTCCTCAAAGTCCTACCGGAGATCGAGCGCATACGCGCCGAGAACACGCAGAAGCAGCCCGCCGACGAACGACGATAGGTGAGCACACCTGTTGAGAGCACACCTGTTGACCGCCCTTCATTTGCCGGACGCAGCCAATTCGCCGAACGCGGCTATTGGCCCGTTGTGTTCACTCACCGTCTCCGCTGAGGCTGATCAGCTCCTTGAGTTCGCCGGTGCTGAGCTTGGTGAGCCATTGCTCGCCTTGCGAAACCGTGAGGTTCGCGAGCTCTTCCTTGGCTTCGAGCATCTCGTTGATGCGCTCCTCGAAGGTGCCGCGTGTGATGAACCGGTACACCGTTACGTTCTTGTGCTGACCGATGCGAAACGCGCGGTCGGTAGCCTGGTTCTCCACCGCCGGATTCCACCACAAATCGTAATGAATCACGTGATTGGCGGCGGTGAGGTTTAGCCCCACTCCACCGGCCTTGATCGAAAGCACCATGTAACGGCACTCGTCGTCGTTTTGGAACCGGTCGACCATGCGATCCCGATCTGTGCGGCTGCTGCCACCGTGGAGAAAGAGGCACGGCGTGTCGAAGCGCGCCTCGATCATCTCGGTGAGGATCTCTCCCATCTCGGCGTACTGCGTGAAGATCAGCGTCTTCTCGCCCTTGGCGGCAATGGTTTCAAGTAACTCGAGTAGCATCGCGGCCTTTCCGGAGACATCGGGACCGCGGTCGGCGCGCTTCACGTACAGGTACGGGTGGCAACATATCTGCTTGAGCCCGGTCATGAGCTTAAACACTATGCCCGCTCGGTTGATGCCGTCGGTATCGGCGAGCCAGTCATCGGTGTGCTCCACCAGCTCCTGATACAGAACGCTCTGCTCCTTCGTGAGCAGCGGGAACCGATTGCTGACGATTTTGTCGGGG
>Ga0207421_10000788_pt1 | contig 40968 bp, 41 predicted proteins | sample SodLakKL_010_SED_4_FD_187542 | JGI IMG/M metagenome (GOLD analysis project Ga0207421, IMG submission 187542) | Alkaline sediment microbial communities from Lake Tanatar, Kulunda Steppe, Russia - 8KL_010_SED (SPAdes) (version 2) | ecosystem: Environmental > Aquatic > Non-marine Saline and...
CCCGCCGCCTCTACCGCCGCGCGACCGGCATCGGCATAAGCGCGTGCCAGTCCGCCAGTACCGAGAAGAGTGCCGCCGAAAATGCGGGAGACCACGATGATGGAATTGGTCAATTCTCTTCCCCTCATAAGCTGCAGGAGAGGCATTCCCGCGGTTCCCGAGGGCTCCCCGTCGTCCGAGTACCTTTCCCGCACGGAGTCAATTCCCACCCGGTAGGCATAGGCATGGTGTGAGGCATCGGGGACCTTGGAGGAAACCTGATCGATTATATCCCTGGCCGTGGACTCATCAGAAGCGGGGGATGCCGTTCCGATGAATTGTGATTTTCGCCGCCTGACCGTCTTGCGTCCAACCGATTTCAGGCTGTGATAGGATGAAGACTCACCAGTCATACATTCACCCCCCCATATCCACCAGGAGCCGACGAGTCGTTGTCCTTTTTCCTCTTATTCTCACGACGAGTTCTCCCGGCGCAAACGCCGGACCAGCTGCATCACGCCATGCGTGTGCGGGTGGTCAGTGACCCAGTCAGCCAGTCGATGCAATTTTCTATCGGCATTAGAAACGAACACCCCGCACCCGGCCGCCTTCAGCATTTCTATATCTCCCCGCCCATCGCCCACTGCGACGCTGCGTTCAACCGGTATATCCAGATGGGCGCAGAGAAATTCAAGGGCCTGTCCTTTGTCCGCACCGCGGGGAAGCATCTCGATCAACGTGGGCACGCTGCGCATAACCTGCGCCTCTCCCCCGAAGAGCTGCCGGCAGTCATCCTCCACTTCCGGCCCCTCCTCGGGCTGCACCCGGAGTCCCACCGCGACCACGGGCTCCGCCGATTCTCTGATCTGTCTGAGCAGCTCTTCAGAGATGATGATCGGGACCTCAAGTATTCTCGCGTACCTCCACGTATCCGGGTGTGAGCGATTGCTGTAGATTGCCCCGGGAGTATAGACGTAGATGACCCACCCCTCATCCTCAGCTGTGCTTATGGCCGATGACCATATTTCTTCATCGAGATGAAGCTCCCTGAGATGAGTCCCGTCCTCCGCCCGGACCACGGCTCCGTTGTTTGCTATTACCGGAGCGTCGGTCCGCAGGCGGCGGGCGAAGAGCTGAGCTGAGGCGTAGGGTCGCCCGGTTGCGACCACGGGTACAATTCCCGCGTCCCGTGCGATGCGCACCACCTTTCGCGCGATCTCATCTGCCTTCCGGTCGGGGCCGAGCAGGGTGTCATCCAGATCCAGAGCCAAAAGCCTCCAGGTCACGTCTTTCGTCCCCCCGTTCCGCAAGCACTGACAGGCCCGGTACACGCAGATGTCGGGCAACCAGTGCTGTTTTCGCCGGCGGGAAGATTGCAGGTCTGGGGGGCAACTCCGACGCAGAGTAAGCAGAAACGCTGCGGACGAGCATAAGACGGCAGTTCATCATTCATTTCACTTCCATTTCAATACCGTGTTTCAATAGCGACGGTGTAGGTTCAGGGTCTCGTGCAATCGATACAGAACTGCTGCCAGCAGACCGCCAATGACACCAACTGCAATCACCTGGCCGAACAGAACCTGCCCCACCATGATCCAGTATGGAATCCCGAAGATGAAGCTCAGGTAGGCACTGACGCCGAAGGCATTGAGCACAATTGGTGGTATCATTCCCACCACCACATGCCCGGCCCGGTTCGTGAGCCATGCGGCGAGCAGGGTGATTGTGCTGCCACCGAAAATGTCCCACGGCCCCAGCCCACCCAGTGCATTGGCCAGCAGACATCCAACCCACAGGCCGGGTACGGCGGCCGCCTCAAAAAAGGCCAGTATGGCCAGGGATTCGGCGATGCGAATCTGGCCCGGGCCGAAACTGATGGGTTGAAAAAAATAGACCAGGAGTACGTAAACCGCCGCAATCAGCGCGGCACGGGCTATATAGCTGGTGCGAAGAATGCCCCGTCCCTGTGTACCCAAAGATCACTCCTCCTTCTTGCGGTCGACTTCATCCTCATCTGGCTCACTGTACCATCCTGCATTCAGGGGCAGCTGTTCGGCCAGGCGCCCGGCCGGTTCGTCCTTCAGGTACTTTACCCAGGGATCATCCGGTCGCCGGCGCTTTCGCTTTCCTCTTTGTGTTAAACCCTGTCGGCCGGTACGTGCGCGCTGGAGCTGCTGGCTCGAGCTGGGCACGACTACCAGGCAGTACAGGAAAAAACATGCCACAAACGCCACATACACCCGCAGCAGGAACAACACCAGCGATCCCATGGCAGTCACCTACCCTCAATCACCCGCCCTTCGGCGGAAAAGCTGCTGCCCTACGCCCCATCAGACTCTTCGTCTTCCCCGCTCTCATTTTGCTGCTGGTATGCAGCGCGGCTCAGCAGGACCTCCCGGGACTTGGGCCCGCGGTGTGGTCCTATTATGCCCATACTCTCCATGGTGTCTATCAGCCGCCCGGCCCTGGTGTAGCCGACGCGCAGCCTCCGCTGCAGCATGGAGACCGAGGCCTCCCCACTCTCCAGCACTATGGATATGGCTTCCTCCAGCTTGTCATCGTCGTGCTGTTTCCCATTGCCCCCCTCGGCTTCAGCCTCTTCCGCCGCCTGAACCACTTCCTCTTGATACTGCGGCGAGGCCTGCTGCCGGACGTAGGCCAGAAGCTTCTGGAGGTCGTCGTCGGACAGGAAGCTGCCCTGTGCCCGCAGGAGCTTGTCCCGACCGACCGGTGAGAACAGCATGTCCCCGTCGCCGACCAGGCGCTCGGCGCCCCCGGTGTCCAGGATGGTGCGCGAGTCCGCGCCCGAGGACACGGAAAATGCTATCCTTGAGGGGATATTGGCCTTGATGACCCCGGTGATGACATCGACCGACGGGCGCTGCGTTGCCACTATCAGGTGAATGCCTGCTGCCCGCGCCATCTGTGCCAGGCGCTGGATGGCATCTTCGACATCCACGCGCGCCACATTCATCATGTCAGCCAGCTCATCTATGATAATTACGATCCGCGGCATGGGCTCCGCGCCTGTCTCGGCCGCATGAGCGTTATAGCTGGGTAAATCCCGCACGCCGTGTTCGGCAAACTGATTGTATCGCCGTTCCATCTCCTTCACAGCCCAGGTGAGGCAGCCAGCGGCCTTACGTGGGTCTGTAACTACCGGACTCAGCAGGTGCGGGAGTTCATTGTAGGACATAAACTCCACCACCTTGGGATCAATCAGCAGGAACTTCACCTCGTCGGGTCTGGCCTTGAAAAGGATGCTGGCAATAATGCAGCGGATACAGATAGATTTCCCGGAGCCGGTGGAGCCGGCGATCAGCAGATGCAGCAGATCATCGAGCGGGCGCACCAGCGGTTTCCCCGTGATATCTGCACCGAATCCCAGGGTCAGCGGCCCGGGCGCCCGGGCAAACTCGCTGCTTTCCACTATCTCCCGCAGGAGCACGGGGGTGACCTCCTGGTTGGGTACCTCGATTCCCACCGCCGATTTGCCCGGAACCGGAGCCACCACCCGGACTCCCGAACTTGCCAGGGCGAGGGCGAGATCATCCGCCAGCCGCACTATCTGGCTGACCTTGACACCGGGCGAGGGATGCACATCGAATCGGGTGATGGTCGGACCGTGGCTGATTTCGGTGACGCTGACCTTGATCCCAAATGATGCCATGGTGGATTCGAGCTTACGGGCCTTCCGGTTCAGGTCCGCCCGCGCGCGCCCCCTGAAGCTCTTCCGGCGTTCCCCCGCCTCCAGGAGGCCCGGATCGGGGAGAGTGTACGCAGATTGCAGATCCATCCTCATCTGCTCGGCACTTTCGGGGGATGTCTCTGAATCATTTTTCGGCATCTGGGGCCCGGGGTCGCTCTTTTTCGCGTCCGGGCGATCTGTGTTCCCTGCCGCCCGGGAGTTATCATCTTCCCCGCAGTACGAACGGATCGGTGGAGTAACGTCCGGTGCGTCATCGCTGTCTTGTTCTTTTCCCCCACCCCGCGCCTGGTGGGCGGAATCTTCGACTGCGGGCTGTTTCCACTCCCCTTCACCGTCATCGCCGGACACAAACTCGGCCAGGAAACACCAGGTATCGCTGCTGCATTTGTAGGCCGCCCTCCCCCCACGCCGCAGCAGATCGGTCAATGGGACATTCAGTGTCAGGGCGATTGAAACCAGCGCGCCGGCCGCAAGGATTATGTAAGAACCAACGCGCCCCACCGCTGACGTGAGCAGCCAGCCCACGGAGGCCCCGACGTAACCGCCACCACCCTCGATCGCGGGTGGGGAGAACAAATCGGAAAAACCGCCGATTGCATGATGCACGGTAGCGAGCATCACTGCGCCCAACGCCACGCCGACAATGCGCGGCTGAGCCGCCCGCACATCGCCGGTCACCGCGATCATCACCCCGGCGCCGAGAATGACGGCCGGAATGGTCCATGCCGCCCGCCCCAACCCCATGCGGAGCAGGCGGGCCAAAAGCTCACCGATCACTCCCATGCTGGGGTGATAGAGCCCGAAAAGCAGTATCACAGCAAAGGCAGCCGTCAGTATCCCAAATATTTCTGTGCGGACTGCGCTGTTCAGCGCAAAGCCGCCCTCGTTTTTTTGCCTGCGCTTCCCGCTTGCCAACACTCTTCCTCCTCAACTGCTCATCTGACTGTATTTTTCAATGAGTCCGCCTTATGTTCCTCCTGCCGGTTGTGATTCTGTGACCGCGGATGTGTGTTCAAACGAGCAACTGGACTCCAGAGACCACCAGCGCAAGTGGTAGCAGATAATAAGCAAACTGGTGCAGCCGGCCGCGCAGCACCCGATCCACGACCAGGCGCAGTGCAAAGAACCCGGATACCGCCGCAATTCCTGCCGCCAGGAGAGCATCGTCCCAGAAACCCGGGCCGGCGGGTACCGCCAGTGCCGCGGGTAGGTCAAGAAGTACTGCTCCCAGCACCACCGGAATACTGAGGAGAAACGAAAATCGCGCCGCTTCCCTGCGCGAAAGGCCGCAGAATAACCCGGCTGCGATAGTGACACCAGAGCGGGAGATTCCCGGGACAGCGGCCAGTCCCTGCATCAGACCCACCAGCAGTGCCGCTTCGAGGCGCACCGCGCGTCCGGCCGGGTGCAGCCGCCGCGTCAAAAGCAGCAGTACTGCGGTGAAGACCCAGGCCAGGCAAACTACCGGAAGGCTCTCAAAGGCCCCGCGCAGGGGATCCAGCACCGGCCCCACCACGAAAACGGTGGCCAGCGAGGCTATGCCTATATGTAGGGCCATGCTCAGCTCCGGCTCGCGCAGAGACTGGGATGGAGATACCTCGCCCCGCAGCACTGCGGGCACCGTCCGCATCACGGATGCAGCAATTTTTCCGCAGTCCCGCCCGTATATCGCCAGAACTGCGACCAGGGTCCCGCAGTGCACAGCAATCTCCAGTGATATTCCCGGATACTGGATTCCCAGGAGCCGCTGCAGAAGAACAAGGTGCCCCGAACTGCTCACGGGTACGAATTCAGTGATGCCCTGCACTGCGCCCAACAGGACAAACCTGAACCAGTGCGGCACGGCGCTCTCCTCTCAGTCCAAATCCGGTCCTGATTGCTACAGCTGCTTACCGGGCGTCCATTCGGGTCGCAGGTAATCGGAAGGATCGGAAGAAATCAGGCGCTCGATCCGCCGCCCACCATCTGGCAGGCGCGAAACAATGAACGTTCTTCCCGCAACCGACACTTCCTCAGGCGGCGTAGCGGAGGGATCACCGAATATTACCTCTGCCGGGTAGATGCTCCACAACATCAAGGTGCCTCCTCTTCCGTTCCCTCTCCCTTGCTAAAAGGGGGGTTCTCCTCGTCTATCCTGGCATTGACGTAGCCCATCGCGGTGCTCAGATTCCCCACGTCATCGATGAGCCTCTCCTCCACCGCATCTCTTCCCACCAGAACAGTACCGATATCGCGGGCCAGCTCGCCGGTACGGAACATCAGCCGACGATATTCTTTGTCCGTGATTCCCGAATGGTTCACCACAAACCTTACCACCCGGTCCTGCATCTTATCCAGGTATTCATAGGTCTGCGGCACTCCCAGAACCAGTCCCGAAAGGCGGATGGGATGCACGGTCATGGTGGCCGTCTCCGTAATGAAGGCCCTCTCCGCCGCCACGGCGATCGGTATTCCTATGCTGTGCCCGCCCCCCAGAACTACTGAGACAGTGGGTTTGCTCACACCGGATATCATCTCGGCGATAGCCAGCCCCGCCTCGACATCGCCACCGACAGTGTTGAGAAGAACCACCAGACCTTCAGTTTCCGGGTTCTGTTCGACTGCCACCAGCTGCGGGATCACGTGTTCGTACTTGGTGGTCTTGTTCTGTGACGGAAGCAGCATGTGGCCCTCTATCTGGCCAATTATACTCAGGCAGTGGATGTTGCTCGGCACCTCGGGAATCGCCGGGCTGCCCATCTCACGGATTGCATCCATCTGCGTTTGTGCCGGGGGTGTCTCCGGCTGGGTCTGCGGCTGCTCCTGCTCGCCGTTGCTGTCGGTGCCCGCGCACTGCGAGCTGCCAGATGCACGCCTTCTGTTCAATTCTCTCACCTGCCCCCTCGTGTTTCAGTCCTAGTATAGGAGGCAGGTGAGTCAGTCATGCATCGATGTTTTCAGACATCCATTATTATGGGCAGTATCATCGGCCGGCGGTGCAGCCTCTCGTAGATATAGCTTCCCAGCGAGTCGCGAATTCTCTTCTTCAGCTTGCCGCGGTCGGTGACCCCCCGGGATGCTGCGGGCTTTAGGTAAGATGCAACTCTCTCCCTGGCTTCATTCAGCAGATCCTCCGACTCGCGCACGTACACAAACCCGCGGGACAGGATTTCCGGGCCGGAGAGTATGGTGCCTGTATCTCCATCTATGGACACCACCACGATGATGATGCCGTCCTGCGAGAGGCGCTCCCGGTCGCTGAGAACTACATTGCCCACATCACCGACTCCCAGACCGTCCACCAGCACACCGCTGGCCGGTATCGGATCCGTCCTGTAGGCCGCGTTCCGGGTGAACTCCACCACCTCGCCATTGTCGATCAGGAATATTCCGTCCTCGGGCTGCCCGATAGAACGGGCGAGGTCGTGAAACGCCTTCATGTGGCGGTACTCGCCGTGGATGGGAATTGCCGAATCGGGTCGCGTCAGGTTCATCAGCAGCTTGAGCTCTTCACGGCTGGCATGTCCGGAGACGTGCACACCGTAGTCCGCTCCATAGATTACCGTAGCTCCCAGGCGTGAGAGGTTGTCCACCGTACGGTATACCAGTTTCTCATTGCCCGGCACGGGGTTGGCCGCGATGATTACGGTGTCACCGGGCCAGATGTTGAGGCGCCGGTCCTGTTCCAGCGACATGCGGGTCAGCGCACTCATAGGTTCGCCCTGACTCCCGGTGATCATCAGAGTCACCTCGTGCGGCTCGTATCTCTTCATCTCCTCAGTGTCAATCATGATGCCGTCCGGCACATCCAGGTAACCCATGTCAAGTGAGACCTCGAAGCTGTTCTCCATGCTCCGCCCCACTATGCACACTTTGCGTCCGTAACGATCAGAGACATCGATCACCTGCTGCATCCGCGGCACATTCGACGCAAATGTGGTGAACAGTATCCGCGCTTCGGCTGCCCGGAATATATCCCGGAGTCGCTCTCCCACCAGGCGTTCACTCCCGGTGTATCCTCGTTTCTCTGCGTTTGTGCTGTCGCAGATCAGACAGCGCACGCCTTCACTCCCCAACCGCGCCAGGGTAGCAAAATCTGTAACCTGACCGTCTATCGGGGTGTGATCGAACTTGAAGTCTCCCGAATGAACCATTAGACCCACAGGGGTCCGGACTGCCAGACCCATGGCATCTGCTATACTGTGGTTGACGCGGAAAAATTCCACTTCAAACCTGTCCGTTGTCACGACATCGCCCGGGCGTACCCGCTTTGAACCCATCGGCAGGCGCAGCCCCACTTCTTCCAGCTTCTGTTTGGCAAGACCCATGGCCAGCCCCGGTCCGTAGACCGGTACCGTCATTTCCTGCATCACATAGGGCAGAGCACCTATGTGATCCTCGTGGCCGTGGGTCAAGACTATGGCCGACACCTTGTCCCGGATGGAAATAAGATACTCGATATCCGGAATGACGATATCTACCCCCAGCATCTCATCCTCGGGGAAGGCCAGACCCGTGTCCACCACGATAGCGTCGTCATCGCACTCCCATACAGTCATGTTCTTGCCGATTTCTCCCATTCCGCCCAACGGAACCAGGCGGACGGTTTCGTCCGTTCTGACGTTGTCTTGTTCAGTCAAACCGCCACCTCCCGAATCAGGTAATGAATTAGAATACGGTAGAAGAATTTGTATATCATTATATCGTCACAGATGCGGAAAACAAGTGCGTTCGGTGAGGGGAGTTCGAGGGGAAGAGATGATCGGGAATCATGCGTCTGCCCCGATTCCCGATCATCCTCAGCGCCATACTCAGTGGGTCTTCACTGCCTCGGCCCCGTTTTCTCGCAGAATACGTTCCGCATCAGAATCTCGTTGATCGTCGGTGCGCACCATGGCGAGAATCCGCCCCCGGCGCACTTCCTCTTCATAGCGCTCGCCTTCCTCGCGCGGGATGCCGTAGTCTATCAGCCCTCCCGCCAGGCCGCCGGTCACCACCCCGGTGAGGGTGGTGGCGATGGGGCCTGCAGCAAGTACCGGCCCGACTCCGGGAATGGTCATGAGCCCCGCACTGGCGGCGAGACCGGCGAGACCGCCCAGTGCTCCTCCGGTGGCCACACCTTCACTCAGGTCCTGTTCCCCGGCATCGCGCCGACCCTGCATCCCTCCTTCAGTTCGTCGCCCGTCTTCCTCGCGAGCCAGGATTGAGATATTGCGGTCCCAGCCCAGTGATCTCAAGGACTGCACAGCCTCTTCTGCATCGTCCATGGATTGAAAAATACCCACTACGGTTCTTTCGGCCAAAGGTGACCCTCCTTGCGTGCGTTGTGGATCACCTTTAGTGTCACCAGGGCCACATCGCGATATACCGCCGCGAGGAATGGGCCCACCGGGGCTCAATCGCGCTGGGTGGGGTTCTTTAATTCCACCAGCACTATCTGGGGCCCTACCTGCTGTACTGCACTCCATGGAATCCGGGCCTCAGCACCCCGTCCGAAACCTCCGAGTGGACTTGACGCAGCCACGACCAGTTCCTCTATCTGACCTGTCTCCGGATCGATAACCATGTCTGCTCGATCGAGCCGCCCCAGCCTGGCTCCGTTGTAAACATCAATTATTTCACGTGCTCCGATCTCCGACCAGCGCAAAGCTTCACCTCCCCGCCTGATCCGGCGCTCCCCTATAAATATATGGTGGGGCGAGCTGGTCATGAACCTGCACGTGCTGCAGTAAGTCGCCAGAAAAATGCCACCGCTCACCCGGTGGCACACCCCAGTTTGATGCGTAAATGAGCTGGCGATCATCCGCTGCAGGAGATATCCTCACTGTAGCAGTATCTGCGTATGTACCGGCACACCAGGGCATCCAGCTCCTGGCTTTTCTTCTGCATTTCGCTTGTAAAGATCAGGTCTTTATCATCGTCTGCCATCCGGTAAAGCTCAGTGCGCAGACGCTCGATTCTGTCGAAAAGAGCCCTGGCGTAGCACTCATCTGCTTTCACTGACGCTCACTTTTTTCCGGGCGACCGGGAATGGTCGATCCCCGTCGCAGCCGCAGCGGGGATCCCTGTTCCGGCCGCCGTTCACTTGTCATCGATTCCTCTTGCCTCTTCCGCCTCCGCGCCCTCGGCTGCGTTTATCGTTTCCGCTGTCCGATTTACCAGGGTTGCGGTTCTCCTTAGAATCCACTTCTTCCCGGCCCATCTCCTCAATCACAGCCTGGCGCGACAGGTTCAGGCGGCCCAGGTCATCTACCTCAGTAAGCTTCACCATGACTTCGTCACCGACTGAAACCACCGATTCTACTTTGTCCACAAACTTGGAATCCAGTTCGGATATGTGCACGAGACCGTCCTGGTTGGGCAAAATTTCCACAAACGCCCCGAGTTTGTCGACGATGCGCTTGACCTCTCCCTTGTATATCTTGCCCACTTCGGCCTCGGCGGTCAGTCGCTCTATGCGCTCCTGCGCCGCCTGGCCCGATTCGCCATCCTCGGAGGCGATAAAGACAGTACCATCATCCTGCACATCGATGTCAACTCCCAGTTCATCGATCATGCTATTGATGGTCTTGCCACCGGGACCGATTATGTGGCGGATCTTGCTCGGGTCCACCTTCAGGCTGATTATGCGGGGCGCGAGACGGGACAGCTCCGCCCTGGGCTCCGGAATAGCCTCGTACATTTTGTCCAGGATGAACATGCGTGCCGTGTGGGCGCGCTCGAGCGCCTCGCTCAGAACAGCCCGATCCACGCCGGAAATCTTGATGTCCATCTGAATCACGGTTATTCCCTCGCGCGTACCGGCCACCTTGAAGTCCATGTCGCCCAGATGATCTTCCAGGCCCAGGATGTCCGAGAGCACCATGACGCCGGTGTCTTCCTTGATCAGCCCCATGGCAACGCCGGCTACTGGTCTGGTTATCTGTACACCTGCGTCCATGAGCGCGAGGCTGCTGCCGCACACGCTGGCCATGGACGACGAACCGTTGGATGACAGGACTTCCGATACCAGCCGCAGGGTATAGGGAAACTCGTCTTCATCAGGAAGCACGGGCCGCAGGGCCTTCTCCGCCAGTATGCCGTGACCGATCTCGCGGCGGCCGGGAGCAAACAGCGGTCGCGTCTCGCCGGTGCTGTACGGCGGGAAGTTGTAATGATGGAGGTAACGCTTCAGCTCCTCATCCGCCCCCAGGCTGTCGATCAGCTGTCGATCGCCCACCGATCCCAGGGCAGCCACGGTAAGGACTTGCGTCTCGCCGCGGGTGAAAAGTCCGCTGCCGTGCACGCGCGGTAAAACGCCGACCTCGCATGTAATCGGGCGGATCTCATTCGGTTCCCGGCCGTCCGGGCGCACTCCTTCGCGTACGATGCGGTCACGCATCTGCGTCTTTTCAATTTCATCGAGGGCTGAGTCGATTTCCCCCTCCTGCTCGGGAAATTCCTCCGCAAGTTTCTCCTGTACCTCGGTCCGTACGGTCTTGCGGGCGGTTCTTCGTTCTTCCTTATCACCTATGCGCAGGGCCTCGCGCAACCGGTCGGTAGCCATATCGCGCACCGTCTGCTCCAGGATCTCTGGAGGCGATTCTTCCTCGAATTCCTCTTTCGGCTTGCCTACCTCGGCAATGATGTCGTTCTGCTGCTGCACCATCTTCTTGATGGCCTCATGGCCGGCGAGTATCGCCTCAAGAACCGCATCTTCGCTGGCTTCCGCCGCCGAGGCCTCCACCATGACGATGGCATCCTCCGTACCGGCCACCACCAGATCGAGTGGGCTCTGCTCTAACTCCTCGTCCGACGGGTTTATCTTGGGTGCACCATCCACCAGCCCCACCTTGGCTGCGGCAATGGGTTCGGGAATGGGAATCTGCGATATATTCAGCGCCAGCGAGGCCCCAAGGATTGCACACATCTCAGGAGAGTGATCCTCGTCATATGATAGTACAGTGGTAACTACCTGCAGGTCCCTGCGGTAGCCGGAGGGAAACAGGGGCCGGAAAGGCCGATCAATTAACCGCGCGGACAGGATGGCCTGATCGGTAGGTTTACCTTCTCGCCGGAAGAAACTACCCGGAATTCTTCCTATGGCATACTGCCGTTCCTCGTAATCAACCCGGAATGGAAGAAAGTCCACACCCTCCCGGGGCTCATCGGACACGCATGCGGTAGCCAACATAACCGTATCGCCGTAATACACCGTCACTGCTCCGTCGGCCTGACCCGCCATCCGCCCGTGCTCGACGGTTATCGGGTCAGAGCCAGGTACCTCAATGCGATATTCTTTTGTCTCTTGCAATGCCAATCACACACCTCCTGGTATAAATCTTGCCTGGTGACATTTTCGGTGCTCGGGTCGGTCTCGCCCTGTCACAACCGTCATCTACGGAGTCCCACTTCATTAATGAGGCTGTAGTAGCGTTCCGGGTCCTTGTTGTGCAGGTAGTTGAGGAGACTCCGCCTCTGACCCACCATCTTCAGCAGGCCCCGACGCGAATGATGATCCTTTCGGTGCTCGCGCAGGTGCTGGGTCAGCTGAAGGATGCGCTTTGAAAGCAGTGCAATTTGAACTTCAGGAGAACCGGTGTCGTCTTCATGCGTCTGGAACTTCTGTACGATCTCTTCCTTGCTCATCTCATCGAGTGACAACATAAAATTATCCTCCTTTGGGGTCCCCTGCGGGGAATCGCCGCGAACCGAGTCGGCGTCGGAGGTGCACGGTCGACCCAGTTGCGGTTCGAAATACTCGTCTTCCTTACATCAACTGCAATTTTAGCAGAAAGCCATCCACTGCGCAAATATCACCATCAGCCGTCATCAGCCGCCTCATATGGCCCGTGGGACGTTGCCCTGCGTATATCTACCTCAATCTGCCTGGCCAGCTCGCCAGGGCATTCGAACTTCTGCAAATCACGTAGTCTGCGCTGGAAATGAAGCTGCAGCGACTTGCCGTACAACCTGCCCTGAAAACCAATCAGGTGAACTTCAACCGGCGGCGAATCACAGCTGCCGAATGTGGGGCTGCCCCCCACGTTTATTACCGCAGAATATGCCTCGCCGTCTGTCTCGGCCGAACCGGAGTACACCCCGGCGGCAGGCAGCAGCAGGCGTTCATTGACAACTACGTTCGCGGTGGGGTATCCGATTTCTTCGCTGCCCCGTCCTCGACCGCGTATTACTTCTCCCTCCACCTGGTAGCGCCGCCCGAGGAGTTCCCGCACGGGTATCACTTTACCTGTACGCAGCAATCGCCGGATCCGCGTACTGGATATCGGCTCACCTCCCGATCGCACGGGCGGGAACACCTCCACAGAAAATCCCATTTCGGCACCGAGCTCTCGCAGCGTCTGCACATCTCCTTTTCCGCCATCACCGAATTTGAAGTTGAATCCAACGTATACCCAGTCCAGTTGGAGGGCCTGCACCAGTACGTTGCGTGCAAACTGGCGCGGGGACATGCGGGCCAGAGAGTGCTCAAACGGCAAGGTGATTAGTACATCGACACCGAGTCTGCAGAGCTCTCTCTCCTTCTGTCGTCGCGTCTGCAGTAGTGATGGGTGCCGTCCCGGGGACATTACCAGCTGGGGTGGGGGCCAGAACGTCACCACCAGGAGTTCGCCGTCCATCTCTTTCGCGTGATGCCCGGCTGCGCGGATCAGCTGCCGGTGCCCAATGTGCAGTCCGTCGAATGCGCCTATGGCGGCAAATCGCGTGACTTTCTTCTGTCTGTGTACGATGGTGTCTATTCCGTATGACTTCAAGTGTCGAGTCCTCCCAACCTCACAACGGCTCCGGGAACACGCGTCGGGGAAACAGGGCAGTGCTCTTGCTGTCGGAACGGTCACGAATCTCACCCAGGCCGAGCAGCCGGCCCCGCATATTGAGGATACGCACCTGCTCGCCGCGACGGTAGCCGCTGACATCTGCGCTCCTCGCCGCTGCTCCGTGGCGAATCAGACGGGCGTCGCCCTCCTGCAGGCGGATGGCCGGAAGGAAATCGAGCGCACAGGCGGCCGGCACCAGGTCGGATCCGGTGACCCGCCGTACAGGTGTCGACGCATCAGCCGAGAACCTCCCGACCTCTGCCCGCACCAGAAAGGACATGTGTGCACATGTTCCCGCCTCCCGCGCCAGGTCCTCGACCAGTGTTCTTACATATGTGCCGGATGAACAGCCAATCTGAAGCAGTGCGCGCGGCGGCCATTCAGACCGGTAGTTCAACAGCCGCAGAGGGGAAATCCGAACGAATCGCGCCTCGCGCTGGACCTTCCGCCCGCGGCGCGCGTGTTCGTAGAGCGGGCGACCGTCCACTTTCGCCGCAGAGGCCATCGGGGGTACCTGCCGAACCTCGCCGACAAACTGCGGCAGTACCTTTTGCAGAATCTTATCATCCAACGGAGCTCTCCGGTCGACATGCTGCACCTCACCGAAGGCATCCCCGGTATCTGTTGCAATCCCGAGAGTCATCTCCGCCAGATACAATTTTGGCAGCTGCACAAAATACTGCTGCAGCCGTGTAGCGCGACCGGTCAGCACCAGGAGTACCCCGACCGCTCCGGGGTCCAGTGTCCCCGCGTGCCCCGCCTTATCTGCCCCGAGGGCAATCCGCACCGCCTCGACCACATCGCGTGAGCTCCAGGCCGGAGGCTTGAAAACGTTCAGCAGGCCGTTCACTTCCCCTGCCCCCCGGCTTCCCGGAGCCGCAGCTGGCGAGAACCGGTCTCGATGACGCGCTTTCGCACCTCGGCGATGGATCCGCTCATCTTCGCACCCGCGGCGCGTGCATGCCCCCCGCCGCCGAAGTTTCTGGCCAGCTCGGCCACATCGAGATACTCACGGGAGCGGAAACTCACCTTGGTGTGTTCTGTATCCATCTCGACAAATATCACGGCCAATTCAGTTCCTGCAACCGACCTCAGGTGATTTACTATGCCCTCGGTATCGTCGGTGCCGGCCCCAGTGTCTGTCAGGTCGGATCGGGTAATCTCCGTCCAGGCCACCCTCCCGCCCGCGGCGACACGCATTTTCTCCAGGGCCCTTCCCAGAATGCGGATCTCGGCCATTGACCGCTCCTCATTCACCTTCTGATGCACGTGATGGGGGCGGGCTCCCAGCTGCACCAGCTGGGCGGACCGGCGGAATGTGCCCGCAGAGGTATTGGGAAAAGCGTAGAATCCCGTGTCAGTGGCTATACCCGTGTACAGGGCCGTGGCTACTCCACCACTTATCGGGAGACCCTGGTCGATCATCCAGTCAAATATCATCTCGCAGGTGGCGGCGGCCCCCGCATCGGACCACAGGTAATCGCCCACCGTCTCGCCCGTCCGGTGGTGGTCAACCACCGCGATCAGCGGACGCTCTCCGGGTTTCGCCCGGTCCACGAGCTCCCTCACCCGTCCGATCCGGCTGAGGGAGCTGCAGTCCAGAAGCAGGAGAACATCGAACTGCCCCCCCACTCTCTCAGGACGGCGGATCGCCTCCCAGCCGGGCAGGAAGCTGTAAGTGGTTGGCACTGGATCTGAGCTGACCACTGTGGGTTTGGAGTCCAGGTGCCGGCAGGCTGATGCGACGGCCAGGGCCGACCCTATGCTGTCGCCGTCCGGCGCGACGTGCAGGGGGATGAGGACCCGGCTTCCTGAGAGAATCTCCCGCAGATTCTCAGGCGTCAGTTCACGGGCGCTCATCCTCCTCCTCACCTTCCTTCAGTTCCCGCAGGAGGCGATCGATCCGGGCACCGCGCTCTATAGAATGATCCACTGCAAACCGCAGCTCCGGCACGTACTTCAAATCCAGTCTCTGTGCCAGCTCTAACCGGATAAATCCCCGGGCTTCATTCAATAATTTCGCTGTCTCCTCATCTCGTTCCATATCCAGAACCGAAATCAGGATCTTGGCGTGCTTCAGGTCGGGCGACATGTCCACGGCTACAACCGAAGTCATTCCGATTCGCGGATCTTTCAGGTCGCGATCGATGATGCGCCCGACCACTCTCTTTACGTCATTTGCTACTCTGCGAACAAATTCATCGCCAGTCAATGCAATCACCACTTCGAATGCTGTTCGCACCTACTCGCGCGCCACCTCTTCTATGACGAAAGCCTCTATCTCGTCGCCCACTTCCACGTCATTGAAGTTTTCAACACCCAGGCCACATTCATAGCCCGCACTGACCTCCCTGACATCATCCTGGAAGCGGCGCAGTGATCCCACATCCCCTTCATGAATCACGCGACCGTCTCGCACCACACGGACCTTGGCCCTGCGGCGCAGGTTGCCTTCCCGCACATACAGGCCGGCGACCCGCCTCCCGCCGGGGACCTGGAAGGTCTCCCGTACCTCCGCCCGTCCTATGACCCGCTCACGGAACTCGGGATCGAGCATTCCTCGAGTCGCCGATTCAACCTCCTCTATGAGCTCGTAGATGATCCGGTAGGTGCGGATGTCCACGCCTTCCTGTTCTGCCGAGCGCCGGGCGCCGGCATTGGGGCGGACGTTGAACCCAATCACCACCGCAGCTGAAGCCGAGGCGAGCATTATGTCCGATTCAGTTATTGCCCCCACGCCCCCGTGTATGACGCGCACGCTGACTTCATCGTTGTCGATGCGCTCCAGGGACCGCGTACAGGCCTCAAGTGAGCCCTGTACATCTGCCTTGAGAACTATGCGCAGCTCCTTCTGCTCCTCCCGCCTGTAAAATTCCTCCAGTGAGAGGGGGCCCGTGGCCCTCAGTTCCTCCTCGCGCATCTCCTGCTGCAGCTGTTTGGCCACATCCCGGGCGGCAGCGTTTTCCTCCATTACCACGAACAAATCCCCGGCCTCCGGCACGCCGGAGGTTCCCATGACCTCGACCGGAGTGGAGGGACCGGCCGCATCCACCTCGGAACCAAGACTGTTGAACATCGCACGCACGCGGCCGTGATGGGCACCGGCCACGAAAGGATCGCCGCGGTGCAGAGTGCCGTCTTGAATCAACACGGTACACACCGACCCTCGTTGACGGTCCAGCTCCGCCTCGACTACCACTCCGCTGGCCGGCTGCGTGGGGTCAGCCTGCAGCTCCTCCATTTCAGCCAACAGCACTATCATGTCCATGAGTTCATCAACGTTATCTCCCTGCAGGGCGGAGATATCTACGTATATTGTCTCGCCGCCCCATTCCTCAGGTACCAGCTCGTGGCCGGCAAGCTCCTGCCGCACCCGGTCCGGCTGGGCATTGGGGACGTCGACCTTGTTCACGGCCACGATTATCGGGACCCCCGCCTCCTTGGCATGATCGATGGCCTCTATGGTCTGCGGCATCACTCCATCATCGGCGCCAACCACCAGCACCACGATGTCGGTGACATGTGCCCCGCGCGCCCGCATTGAAGTGAAGGCCTCGTGCCCGGGGGTATCGAGAAATACGATGGGATCATCATTGTGATAGACAGTGGAGGCACCCATGTGCTGGGTGATTCCCCCCATCTCGTCGTCTATCACCGATGTATGCCGGATGGTGTCCAGCAGGGTGGTCTTACCGTGATCCACGTGCCCCATCACCGTAACCACCGGGGCGCGTGGTTCCAGGCGATCCGGATCAGGTTCGCTGACGTAACGCAGCAGTGGATCATCGACCCCCGTCGGTTCAGGGGAACGGCGCTGCACTCTTATGTCCAGTTCCTCACCGATGAGGTCAATTGTGTCTTCATCCAGCTGCTGATTTACACTGGCCATGATGCCCATGGACATAAGCTTCTGAATCATATCGGCAGACGCCACCTCCAGGGCCTCCGCCAGCTCACCCACGGTCAGGGGTCCATCGACGGCAATCTCCTTCGTCGCGACGGCCTGACCACCGGTGCGGGTGGAACGTTGCTTCTCCTGCTTCGTCTCCGCTTCATCCCTGCTCTGGTCCTTTTTCTGTGCGCGGGTGCGTTCCTCAGTACGCTGGGCCTCAGGCTGTTCTGCTTCCCGCGCCTCGCCCTCCTCCTTTTTACCTGCGGATTCCGTCTCCGGTTCACCGGTGCGTTCAGGTGGCTCCTCCGCCTCGTCCTCTCCTGCTACTATCTTTCTGATGCGGTCCGCTACTTTGGCATTGACAGACATCATGTGATTGTCCACATCCAGGTTGAGCTCTTCCTGCAGGATTTTCAGTACGTCCTTGCTCTGGATTTCCAGCTCGCGGGCCAGCATGTATACTCGGATATTTCGTGCCAAACTCCCTCACCTCCGCATTGCTCCCCCCTACTCTGCATCTGTGTGCAACAGTCGGGTGAACAGTTCATCCTTGGTGTTTTCGTCTATTTCTGACACTCGCAGGGCCCTGTGCAGTCTCTTCTTCTGAAAGAGCTGCTCTACGCACTCCGCATCGGGACACACATAAGCGCCCCGACCGGGCTTCTTTCCACCGGGATCGACAACAATTTCTCCCCGGGGAGTGCGCACCACGCGCACGAGAGAATCTTTGGCTTGGCGGACGCCGCACCCGACGCATCGCCGCATGGGCGGTGTGCGTCTGGCCATTGACGGCACCCCCTCCTGGTAGTATTTCATTCTTCTTTGTCGACGTCACCTGCATCCGCGTCGACTCCCGCCGACTCCTCTTCTTCCGCTTCTTCTTCCTCCTCACGGTCCCGTTCCTGCTTTGCTTCGTCCTTCATGCGATCGAGGAGACGGCTGGGGCGATCATCATCGTCCTCAGCACGTAGGAAGAAATCGGGCACATGAATTTCCCCCTCCTGCGTCCTTATGCTGACTCCCTCCTCTGTGAGTCCACTCTCCTCTGCCTCAGACAGGCTCTGAATATCGACTTTGTACTGTGTCAATCTTGCCGCGAGCCGGGCATTCTGTCCGGCTTTACCGATGGCCAGGGACAGCTGGTCGTCCGGCACAACCACCTGAGCCACCTTCTCGTCCTCGTCCAGTATGACGTGCGAGACCTCGGCGGGGCTCAGGGCATTGGCGATGTACTCCTCGGGCATACGCGACCACCGCACAATGTCGACCTTTTCTCCCCGGATCTCACGCACCACGTTCTGAATCCGGCTCCCGCGCTGCCCCACACAGGCGCCCACGGCATCGATATTGCTTTCGTTCGAGCGAACGGCAACTTTGGAGCGGTGGCCGGCCTCCCGGACAATATCGATGATTTCCACCTCTCCCTCGTGCACCTCGGGTACCTCCAGCTCGATAAGCCGCTTGACCAGCTGGGGGTGTGAGCGGGAAAGCACGATCTGCGGTCCCTTGGTGGTCTTGTTCACCTCAGCGATATATAACTTGACGCGGTCACCTTCTTTGAATCGCTCTCCGGGAATCTGCTCCGATGGCTCCAGAATGGATTCGGTCTTGCCTAGGTCAATCAGGATGTTGCTATTGTGCACTCGCTGCACGAGGCCGGTGATCATGTCTCCTTCTTTTTCAATGAAGTCGTTGTAGATACGCTCCCGCTCGGCTTCGCGCACACGCTGCGTTATCACCTGTTTGGAGGTCTGTGCCGCGATCCGCGCGAACCTCTCAGGAGCCACCTCGAACCTCACCCTGTCGCCCAATTCGTAACCGGGGTCGATCTCCCGCGCCTCCTCGAGTGAGATCTCATTGCGCGGGTCGGACACCTCCTCGACAACCTCGCGAAACTGATCAATCTTCACTGTTCCGGTGTCCCTGTCGACCGTGACCTCCACGTCCTGACCGGCGGCACCGTAATTGCGACGATAGGACGATTTGACGGCCGATTCTATGGCCTCGAGCAGAGTCTCCTTTTCAATGCCGTGTTGTTTCCTGAGTTCCTCCAGGGCATTCATGAAATCAGCATTCATGATGAGCTCCTCTCCTGAATGACCTGCAGCCGCTCACAGGGTGCTGGGTCACATCAGATCATCAACTTCATAGTGGAGCTTGCACCGCGAAACCATCTCGCGGGGAATGGCGCGGGAGATTCCAGTCTCCTCCTCGAGGAGGAGGATCTCCCCATCGCGCAGCCCCTCCAGTTTGCCCAGAAATTCCTTCTGTCCTTCCACCGGGGCGTACGTTCGGACCTGGACCTTTCTACCACGAAATATGTCAAATTCCTCGTCTCTCCGGAATGTCCGGTCAAGACCCGGAGAGGAGACCTCCAGGTAATAGCCCTCCGGCATTTCGTCCTCTTCAATATCGAGCCGAGCACCCAGCAAATTGCTGAACTTCTGGCACTCGCCCACACTGATCCCCCCGGGACTGTCCAGAGTGATGAGGACCCGCGGCCGCCCACCGCCGCTTTGAAACTGCACATCCACCAGAGTGTGGCCCTGGGCCCGGGCGATGGGCTCACCCAGATCGATGATCATCTTTTCGATTTCCCTCTTGCTCGCCACTACTAAAGCCCACCCCCAACAATATATTCGCCCCGACTATGAAAAAGAGTGGGCTGAACCCACTCTCCGCGTGGCGCTCCAAAATTTCGACAGTCATACTGTTATGAGTATAGCACAGCATATAGTGGCAGACAACTTACCCGGCCCTGCATAACGTGACACGTCACGGTTCGCATTCTATTTCCCCTCCACGGACAGGCATCGAAGCAGCTCCGCCTCGTCCGCATAATCTTCCTGGTCCTCTACTGGCACCTCCAGAATGAGCGGGAGGCGCCGGAGGACCGGATTGCTGACTATATTCCGCAGCCCAGCACTACCCAGCTCTCCCCTGCCCAGGGGCGCATGTCGATCGCGGCGCGTCCCGAGTCCGAATTCGGAGTCGTTGACGTGTACGACCTTCAGGCGCGAAAGGGAAAGCTTCTGATCAAAACGCCGCAGGAATTTTTCCAGCCCATCTTCCGTGTGCACCTCATAGCCGCGGGCGAAGCAGTGACAGGTGTCCAGGCAAAAACCGACGGCATCCCGGCACTCGATCCTGCCCAGTATTTCCGCCATTTCCTCGATCGTGGATCCGATTTCGCTGCCCTGCCCGGACATGAACTCGAGCAGCACGCGCACCCCGGCCCCGACTGTGTCTTTTGCATCATCTACCGCCCGGTCCAGACCGGCGACAATGCGACTGATGCCGTCCTCAACCCGGGACTTACCGCAGGCGCCGGGATGAATGACCAGATATGGCGCGCCCAAAAGGTGACAGCGCTGGAGATCCTCCGCCACCACCCGGCGGGAAAACTCGACCGTCTCCGCTCTGTGCGAGGCAAGATTCACGGTATACGGTGTGTGCATCACCAGCGGTCCGATCTGGAGCTCTTCCATCCGCCGGCGGTGCGCAGTGACCTCTCTTTCGTCCAGGGTGCGCTGCGCGCCTCCCCTGGGGTTGCGGGTGAAATGCTGCACGCAGTCCAGACCCAGCTCCGCGGTCCTGGTCGCAGCACGGGGGAATCCTCCCGCCGTTGAGATATGCGCGCCGACCCGGATATCATCGCTCACAATAGTCACCCCACCTACCTTCAATATATCCGGAAACACAGCAGGAATGAAGAGCCCATTCGCCAATTCCTCAGGGACAGCGGCCCGACCGCCGGTTGGGATGACCGCTTACGTAAAGTCAAAGGAGTGGTTATTGTGAACGAGATGAATGTTCTCATCACCTACGAGGGCGTCGAGTCAGTCCGGGACACTCTCGAGAATGCCGCACCTGACGCACGTTTTCACTTTGCTTCCCCGGATGAGGCGGCGGACCTTCTTCCGGCCATCAACATACTCTGGGGACGTCCCACGGAGGAGATAATCCGTGCTGCACCAAACCTGCGGTGGGTGCAGGTCAACTCCGCGGGCGTCAACCAGCTCCCACTGCAGTCGCTTGTGGATCGCGGCATACTGCTTTGCAATGCCCGCGGTATGCACGGTCACACCATAGCTGATCACGTGATGTGTCTAATTCTGGCTCACAGCCGCAGCCTGCCCTTCCGCCTGCAGAACCAGCGCCGTCGGTGCTGGGACCGCAGCGGCGAAGCCTGGGAGCTGAACGGGAGTACCCTCGGTGTCGTCGGCCTCGGGGGGATCGGACGGGAAGTCGCCCGCCGGGCGGGCGCGTTCGGGATGCACATTGTGGGGACCAACCGGAGCGGGTCCCCTGTTCCCGGGGTGGATGAGGTCTACCCCAATCATCGTCTCGATGAGATGCTGCCCGTGTGCGATTACCTTGCCCTCTGCTGCCCGCTCACCCCGGACACCGAAAACATGATAGGTGAACGGCAGCTGCGCCTCCTTCCGGCGGGCGCCCACGTGGTGAACATCGCGCGAGGCAAAATCATTGTCGAAGAGGATCTGATACGGGTACTCGAGGACGGCCACCTGGGTGGAGCTGGTCTGGATGTTTTTGTGCAGGAGCCCCTCCCGGAGGAATCGCCCCTGTGGGGGATGGAAAACGTCATTATCACCCCCCACGCGGCGGGCCGACAGAAGAACTACGCAGAGAAGGCCGGACGGCGGTTCGCAGAAAACCTTCGGCGCTGGAGCGAGGGCCGCGATCTCTGCTGGGCAGTCGATTATTCGCAGGGCTACTGAACCGGCGGCGGGGAATCCTCGCCCGGCACACCATCTTCAGTTCCCGCGGGCCGGGGCGGCTCTGTCGATGTCCCGGGGAGGTGCAGAGACACCGCCTCGGCCACAATTTCCTGCACGTCGGCCAGAAGCTGTACCAGTTGGACCTCAGCCTGCAGGTATTCACGGACTTCCGGTTTTTCCTCCAGTACCTGGCGCAGCCCGGCCAATTCCTCGCGCGCGGACTCGTCCAGTTCCTCGCCCATAAACTGCTGTGCCTGGTACTCCATCTGCTTGGCGCGGAATTTTTCTATGAGCTCCAGGCTCTCGTCATCATCCTGTATTTCGGCCTCTGCCCGCCGGTATCGCCTGTATTGCTGGGAGTTCTTGAGTGCCCGGGCCAGCTCATGCGCCCGGTCGTGTACATTCTCCATGTCTGCCACCTCCGTTGCGTAGTGGGAAAACTGCCGCGCGGCTCAACCCCGGCCGGTCAAAAACTTACCTGATGCCCGGGCCAGCACCTCCTCATGATCTGCATCAGCACATACGGTGGCGCTGGCCCAGAAGAGCCGCCCGCGGCGGCGCTCGAGGTACCCGCTCACCGAAAGCGGTGTCTTCACCGGTACCGGTCGTCTGTACCTCACCTGCAGTTCTACCGTCATGGTGTGCGCCGCACAGCTGTGATGGATTGCCCACCACATTGCATCATCGAGCACAGCGGCGACGGTCCCACCGTGAGCGATGTCGTCAAACCCGGCAAAATGCCCCGGGATCACACCGCGTGCGACACTGCCGTCCGGCTCGGCAGGAAGGTAGTCCAGCTGCATTCCCTGCGGATTCTCTCTCCCACAAACCATGCATCCGGCGGAATCAGGTTCGCCTGTTGTATCAGTCACTATTTTCACACACTTTCTGCCGCAGATTCTCTGTACAGGCGGCGGCTCTGCTGATGATCTCGCCCTCGTCAACTGTGCGCAGCTGTCCCTGTCTTACGACGGGACGCCCCTGCACGTAGACATCGCGCACATCTCCGGGACCGGCTGCGTAGGCCAAAAGAGACAGGATGTCATGCTGGGGCGTGAGGTGGGCTGACTCAAGGCTCACCACCGTCACATCAGCTCTGTACCCCGGCACCAGCTGTCCGGCATCCTCGAGCCCCACCGCCCGGGCAGCCCCGCGGGTGGCCGAGTGCAGCATCTGGGCTGCGGGCAGGATTTCAGCATCGTGCCGCGTGCCCTTCTGCACCAGGGAGCCGCTGCGCATCTCGTTCCAGATATCCAGTCTGCCGGTGCTGCATGCTCCATCGGTACCGAATCCCACGCAAACCCCCGCGTTGATCATCTCAGCCAGTGGCGCTATGCCGCTGCCCAGCTTCTGATTGCTGATCGAACAATGAGCGACGCCCACCCCTTCATCCGCCAGGCGGGCGATGTCCTCCTCATCGACATGCACGCAGTGAGCGGCGAGAAAGGGCTTTACACTCGTGATTCCCAGATCGCACACGTGTTCAACCGGAGTCTTGCCGTATTGATGCTCTATCTGCTGCACCTCGTCGCGGGTTTCCGCCAGGTGAATATGTATTCCGCAGCCCAGTTGCTCACCCAGGCGAGCCACCCGCTCGAGGTATTGGGGGGAGCAGGTATACGGTGCGTGCGGCCCCAGCTGTATCTGAATCATATCTTCGGGGTCGTCACCCCAGCGCTGTACCAGTTCGGCCGAGCGTTCCAGATCCTGTTCCGCCCCCGGGGCCTCCCCGATCAGGCCCAGTGACAGCACCGCCCGCATTCCCAGTTCCCTGCTTGCCCGGGCAATATGGTCTACGTGGAAGTACATGTCGGCATAGGTGCAGATGCCGCCCTTCAGCATCTCCAGTACGGCAAGTGCCGTGCCCCAGTATATGTGCTCCCCGGTCAGGTGGGCCTCTGCGGGCCATACCTCCTCCGCCAGCCAGCGCATCAGCGGGAGATCGTCGGCGTACCCGCGGAGCAGGCTCATGCCGGCATGGCAGTGCGCGTTTACCAGTCCGGGCATAACTGCACACCCGGAGGCATCCACCCGCTCGGGGGAGAAGTCCGGGGGCACCTCACCTTCTGATGCCACCCGCACTATTGTGCCATCCCGGATACAAAGATCACCGCGCGTGACAGTGAGTATCTCGGACGGGTGCGGAACTACCAGTTCGCCTCCCTCGATCTGTACGTCCATATACTGCGTTCACTCCCCTCAGGCGCCAACTACCAGGGAGTTATCGCCGGTGTACGTGGATATGACGCTGTACATCGGCCCGACCAGGATTTCCCGCGGGTTGAACTGGGAAAGCTCGTCGGCCAGCCACTCGGCCCGGTCCCGGTTGCCGGCGTAACTGATGCCCACTATTCTCTGGTCAATGTCCAGGATCTCCTCCCGCATCAACTCAAAAATCCGGTCGAACATCTTGTCCGTTCCCCGCACTCTCTCGTACGGCTCGATGGCCCCCTCAACATTGTGCAGAATCGGCTTGAGCCGCATGAGATCGGCCAATCTTCCCTTCCAGCGGGGTAGCCGTCCCCCCTTGACCAGGTTGGTAAGATCATCTATCGCGATAAACGCCCGCTGGTGCTCGCGGACCCACTCGAGGTGCGAGACAATCTGATCCATATCCTCGCCTTCAGCAACCAGCTCGGCAGCCCGAATCACCTGGGCTCCCTGCGCCAGGGTTGCCACCAGCGTGTCGAAAACCACCACGTCCGCCTCGACCATCTGTGCGGCCACATGAGCCGACTGGACCGTGCCGCTCAGCTGGCTGGAGAGGCACAGGCACAATATGGGCCCGCGGTCCTGCAGGGACTGGAAAACCTCGTAGAACTCTCCCGGGGAGGGTTGTGAAGTGGTTGGCAGATCCTCGGCCTGTCTCATATCCTGCAAAAACTGATCCGGTTCCCGTTCACCGTCCTTGAAGGATTCTCCCTCCAGTGTGACGGTAAGGGGAACGACTGTTATGTCATGCTCTTCTGCTACCTCCGGTGGCAGATCCCCCGCACTGTCGGTGACAATCTGAATCCGCTTATCTGTCAACACGTATCTCCTCTCCCCTGATCCTCCTCACATCTGCCAGCTCTGCAGGTAACCGCGCTGGTCCTCCGTGAGCTGGTCGATTGAAATTCCCAGCGCCCGGAGCCGGATTGCGGACACTTCCCGGTCGATATCACGACTGACCGGGTGCACACCCGGCGCCAATGCCGGATTGTCGACCAGGTACTTGAGCGCCAGGACCTGCAGGCCAAAACTCAGATCCATTATCTCCGCCGGGTGGCCATCCGCGCAGGCGAGGTTCACCAGCCGACCCTCGCCGAGGAGATAGACCCGCCTCCCGCCCGGCAGACGGTACTCCGCCACATTCGCACGGGCTTCGTTAACTTCCTCGCTCATATCTGCCAGACCCTCCACATCAATTTCCACATTGAAGTGCCCGGCGTTTGCCAGAATTGCCCCGTCCTTCATGACCTCATAGTGACGCTGCGCAATGACATCCCGGCAGCCGGTGGTGGTGACGAAGATGTCACCGGTCCGCGCGGCCTCGTCCATAGTCGCGACATCACAACCATCCATCAGCGCCTCGTTGGCGGCTATGGGATCGACCTCGGTCACCAGGACCCGCGCGCCCAGGCCCCGGGCCCGCAGTGCAACACCCTTTCCGCACCAGCCGTATCCGGCCACCACTACCTGTTTTCCGGCAATGACCAGGTTGGTGGTTCTGAGGATGCCGTCCCAGACCGATTGTCCGGTGCCATAACGATTGTCGAACAGGTACTTGGACAGGGCATCATTTACCGCCATCATGGGAAACTGCAGCTTTTCCGCCTCGGCCATGGCCCGCAGGCGCAAAAGCCCTGTGGTGGTCTCCTCGGCCCCGCCCACGACGTAATCCAGGGAGTCCGCCTCTTCGTGCATGAGACTTACCAGGTCCCCGCCGTCATCTATTATGAGATGGGGGCGAAACTCTGCGATGCGGCTGATGAACTCCTCGTATTCCCCGGGCGTCGCCCCGTACCAGCTGTGCACCATCACACCGCTTCTGGCGAGGGCAGCGGCCACGTCGTCCTGGGTGGAAAGTGGGTTGGAGCCGGTTATTGCCACCTGCGCCCCCAGCTCAGAGAGAGTCTGCGCCAGGTAGGCAGTCTTGGCTTCCAGATGCAGGCATATCCCGACACGGTAGCCGGAAAACGGCTGTTTATGACCCAGCTCCCGCTGCAGCGCGGCGAGCACCGGCATGTGCTCCCGTACCCAGGCGATCTTCTGCCCCCCCGCGGGCGCGAGCTCCCGGTTGCGAATAGTACTGCCCTCCGCCTCCTTCATCGGCCCAGCCCCTCCCCTCCAGTTTCCGCCAGGCGGGTGATCAAACCGGACATTACCTGGCCAATCTGTGCCTGGTTCTGCTCCATGGCCTCCTGGACCTCCTCGTGCGTGAGCGGCGAATCGCTCAGTCCCGCACCATAGTTGGTGACGAGAGATATCGCAGCATACTTCAACCCCATCTCGTTTGCCAGGACCACTTCGGGGACGTTGGTCATTCCGACGACATCCCCGCCGAGTTTTGCAAACATTTCGATCTCCGCCGCCGTTTCGAACCGCGGGCCCTCCGTGCACACATAAGTGCCGCGGGGCCTCAGCTGCAGGTCGCACGCCTCGGCGACATCAATCAGAATGTGCCGCATGGATTCGTCGTAAGGATAGGTCATGTCGGTGTGCTGGACGCCCTCCGGGCCGCCGTCAAAGAATGTGTAGCTGCGTCCGCTGGTGAAATCCAAAAATTGATCCAGCAGGACCAGCTCACCGGGATGGATCCTCTCCCGCAGCGAACCCACCGCCGTGGTTCCCAGCACGCACGTCACCCCGAGCTGCTTCAGGGCCAGGATGTTGGCGTGGTAATTGATCCTGTGCGGTGGGATGGAATGCCCCGCACCGTGTCGGGCCACAAACACCACGGAAAGCTCCTCGCCGTCATCTCGGCTGTAGCGGCCGAGCTCCGCGTTGACCACACCCCGTTCCGTCCTGATAAGGGTCTCTCTTTCCGGGGTGAGCACGGGAAGATCATACACCCCCGAACCCCCAATTATACCCAGCTTCTCCGCAATAGGCACGCTCCATCACCCCTTCTGACGGTTTTCACCCTGGCCCTTTCGGCTGTCGCACTTCTCTTCTCCCTGATCTCTCTCCTTCATCAGCCTGTAAAGCATCTCCAGCGAGCGCTCCAGTTCCCCCACGCCCTCATCGCAGAAGTGGTCCGTAATCTCGGACAGATACTGCAGCCGGGCCATCATGACCTGCTCCAACAGTTCCCGTCCTTTCGGCCGCGCCCGCAGACGGATCACCCGGCGATCTTCGGTGTCCCGCACCCGCTGCACCAGGTCATTTCGTTCCATTCTATCGATCAGGTCTGTTACGGTGCTGGAGGCGAGGTACAGATGCCGGCAGAGATTGCCCATGGTCAGGTTGTCGTGCCGAATGACCACAATGAGGGCATTGAACTGGGGCGGGGTGATCTCAAAATCAGAGAGTATCTCGCGCCCGTGTCTCCGTACAATCACACTGGTCTGTCTCAGCAGGTATTCGATGTTCCGTACCTGCTCATCAAAATCACTGGGTTCGAGCATGAATGCCTCCCTTCTGGCGAAAGCAATTTGCATTGCCGACGCGAATTCCGGTTCGACCGCCTCACTCAGAGCTCGTCGTCGGCGAAAAACAGGGAAATCTCCCTGTGGGCGGACTCCTCAGAGTCTGAACCGTGTACCAGATTCTTCTCGATATCCAACCCAAAATCCCCCCTGATGGTACCCGGAGTTGCCTCTATCGGGTCCGTGGCGCCCATGGTTGAGCGGGCTGCTTCTATCGCCTTATCCCCGGACCACACCATCGCCACCACCGGGCCGGACGTTATGTACTCGATCAGAGAGGAAAAAAACGGTTTCTCGGCGTGCATCTCGTAGTGTCTTTTCGCCAGCGATTCGTCAACGTGCATTACCTTGGCGGCAACCAGGCGGAGTCCCCGGCGTTCGAGACGGGAAATTATTTCTCCCACCAGCCCACGCTGCACCCCATCCGGTTTGACCATGATAAATGTGCTCTGTCTGTCATCGTGCATTGCGTTCGGGCGTTTTGCCCTCGCACCTCCTTGTGGGAAACCGTTGTGCGGCTGTGAGGTCGGTCACAGCCAGGATTCAACACTATTAGCATATCTCAAGGCCGTCTCGCATCCAAGATCACACGGAATACCCTGCCCCATCAAGTTCAGCTGCAGGATTTGCATCTGCTTTCGTGAAACAAACGGGCGGAAGGAGCGTGATCTGTCCATGACCCTGCAAGACAGAAGAGTCGCGGTGCTCGCTGAGGATAACTACCAGGAGCTGGAACTCTGGTACCCGGTCCTGCGCCTGCGGGAAGAAGGAGCCGAAGTAGAAGTGGTCGGCTCGGGAGCAAAGGACACCTTCATGAGCGGGAAGGGGTACCCGGTGCGGGCGGACGTCTCGGCCGCGGAGGTGAGCGCGGAGGACTACGACGCCGTTGTCGTCCCCGGCGGTTTCGCCCCGGACAAGATGCGCCGAGTCGAGGCCATGACCTCTCTGGTCCGCGATATGAATGAGTCCGGCAAAGTGGTGGCGGCAATCTGCCACGCGGCGTGGGTTCTGGTCTCAGCGGATATACTGCGGGGACGACGCGCAACCTGTGTTTCCGCGATTAAAGACGACGTGACGAATGCGGGCGCACAGTACGTGGACGAAGAGGTGGTCGTGGACGAAAACCTCATCACCTCGCGAACCCCACCTGACCTTCCGGCCTTCTGTCGGGAGATAATCGCGGCACTGCAGTAACGCGAAAACGGATCCGGAGGGTACTCCTCCGGATCCTCGTCTTCCCTGCTTTTCTGGGGACTGCGGCGCCGGGCGCGTAGTCTCATGCACCGTCAGTCCCCGGCCGCCTGCACCGGATTTTTCAGGGTACCAAACCCTTCAATCTCCACCTCAACCTCATCGCCAGGCTGAAGCGGTCCGACGCCGGCCGGGGTACCGGTAAGGATTACATCTCCGGGGTAGAGCGTCATGACCTGGCTGCAGAACCAGACCAGCTGCTCCGGGTCGTATATCATTGCATCCACAGAGGATTTCTGCCGGATCTCGCCGTTCAACCGGGTGGTGATCTCCCTGCCGCCGAGATCGACATCGTAGTTTATGATCGGGCCGATCGGACAGAAAGTGTCGAAACCCTTTCCCCGCGTCCACTGGCCGTCTTTTCGCTGCAAATCGCGCGCGGTGACGTCATTGCCACAGGTATACCCGAAGATGGCCCGGCGGGCCTGCACCGGATCGGGGCAGTGTATCTCGCTTCCGATCACCACCGCCAGCTCTCCTTCAAAGTCCACGCGTTCGAGGCCGGGCGGATGCACAATCGCCGCTTCCGGGCCCACCACGGAGGTGAGTGGTTTGAGAAATATGACTGGTTCATCCGGGACATCCGCACCCGACTCCTCGGCATGATCGCGGTAGTTCAAACCGACACCGATGACCTTGCTCGGTGTAACCGGAGGGCAGAGCCGAAGCCCCTTTACATCGCCGGCGAATTCTCCCGGCTGATACTCCCCGAAGGGATCTCCCTCAATCCGGTAGACCCCCTCTGGCGTTACCTGCCCGTAGACTTCAGCGCCCTCGGCGAAAAACCTGACAAACTGCTTCACCCTCAACGCCTCCCCTTTTTCATGAGATCTCCTGCTCACTCCCTTCTCCCATGGGCGGCAACTTCCTCCCGGATGGCCAGAAGCATCACCGCCACCGGGGCGAGCATGGTGAGGGCGGCGGTGACCATGCCGCTGTCATTGCTCACCAACGCCACCAGGCTGAGGGCCACAGATGTCCGGCACACCGAAGAGAGCGCGGGGCGGCGGGCGAAGGCATTCCTGATCCATCCCACCGGGTAGAATGTGACCAGCGCGTACACTGAAAGCAGCAGGAACCACGCCCTGGTCCACACCGTATACCGCAGTACCCGCATGGCCGTGGAGAGCTTTCTGTGCACCACCGAGTGCAGGCTCTCGCCTCCCTCGGCGGAAAACAGCATCCCCAGGTGAGTGGAAACCTCCGCCGGTGCCGCCCTGTGCCAGGTGGAAATGAGAACCGCGCCCGCCACGAGCCCCAGCGCGATGATGAGACTGTGGGGCAGAAGCCGCTTCCATCCTCCCGACCGCAGCGGCAGTACAGTCAGTGAGCCGGTGAACCAGGCGGAAAAAACCAGGCCCCCGCCGAAATTGGCTCCCCACCGCGGTCCCACCACCAAAACAGCACAGCCCAGTAGAAATAAGGCTGCACCCACACGTCGGACCGGATGGTCTCCATTTTCTGTGATCAACCCGCTGATCAGCAGTGCAGCCCCCAGCAGCACGCCCAGCAGCTCGTTTCCCAGCCCGTAGTATCTGGCTCCCGCCACCGCGCAGTAACCCAACGGGGAGAGAAAAGCCAACCTGCCTCCGGTCAGCTGGTCAATGCACAAAAACAAGCAGATGCTTCCCGCTACGCCCAGCACGGCTGCATTCAGGCCAGAGGCCCGGCGAAGCAGCACACCCAACGCCGCCAGGGCCAGCCAGAATACTGCAAGGCGGAGTCCCGGTGACAAAACTGAAAGGGTCGGGGCCAAAAACGCGGCCGCCGGCAGCAGGGCCAGCGCAGCCATGGTATACGCAGCGACGTTGTACGCACGGGGAATCCACAGCAATCCAACAACTATCAGAGCAGCGGCCAACACCACCAGCCCGACCATGAACTGTGCCAGTGGAGCGCGAACTGACCGTGCGTTCTCTACCGCCGTATGCAGACGCCGCACTTTTTCCAGCGCACTGCCTTCCCGCATCCGCACCGCGGCCAGAGGGCGACCGGCACCTATGGATCCCTCCAGCCCCCCGGCCTGAAGCAGTGCAGCTGATATATCGGGAAGCGATACCACGCCCGCCCGGCGGGTGGTTGCGCTCCTGAGCAGTTCGCCGGGATCACGCGCGGGTACAGCCGCCAGACCCAGATCACCGGGTCCGGGAAGCGGGTCCACCAGAAACACCTCCGAAAAAGGACTGTTCACCAGCTGCCCGACCGCGTCCAGCAGATCGTCCAACACCTTCTCCTGCACCCGCTCGGCCGTCTCCGGCGGAAGCCACTCGGGTACCAGGTAGAGGTCTACGGCCTCAACAACTATGAGACGGATATCCTGCTCCAGCTCGAAGATCGTCTCGACGACGGCGTCCCAGTCAGTGCGTATCCCCCCCGGGATCAGATCGGATGGCGCGGTACTGGCAGGTGGGGACATGTATACATCCAGCACACCACCGGCATCCATTCCCACCACCGCGCCGCAACCCTCCGCACCCGCCCCCTGCACATAGGCAGTTCGGGCTCCCGCCGAACGAAAAGCCTCGCCCAGCGATCCCACCCCGACCGGATGGGCGAGATTTTCGCTTTTCGCAGCAAGTCTGGGCCAGTCCATCAGACCTGCTCCCTCATCCGGCAGAGTGCGGCCGTACCAGGTGGCAAACTTCTCTGCGCCGCCTGTTGCTGTTTCTGCCCTCAACGACCCTTCTGCTGCGACCAGCTGCAGATCGGAGACGCCCCGGGCGCGCGCGCCGGAAGATAGAGTGGCAGCAGCAGCACTGGAGGCCTGCCCGCCCGCCGTCTGCACGTTCAGCAGGGCGACCGCTCCAATGGATGGATTATGCTGCGGGTCGCCGGGCATGGCCACCTCGGACAGGCCGGGCAGCAAGATCAGTATCGCCCGTCCTCCCTGCTCATCAGGCACGGGGAAGAACTTTTCTGTCTCCATTGTGGCGGCTATGAAGTCCCAGGATGCATGGGCGTGAAACAGGGAAACAGACAGCGCCGCGAAAATGGCAATTGAGGCAGCAACCGCCGCGACGCGCCGAATCACCACCGTCACCGTCCCGGTGGGCCCGGGAGTAAGTCGCCGTACAGGGTCTGCAGCTCCGCTGTGACCCGGCCCCAGCACGGCAGCTCCCGGCTGCGGCGACGGGCACCCAGGCCCAGCTTCTTTCTCATTTTTTCATCGTGAAGGAGATGGGACAGTGCACCTGCCAGGGCATCAGGATCATCGGACGGGACCAGCCACCCGCTCCGCCCGTGCTCCACGAGCTCGGCCAGTCCGCCCGCCCGACTGGCCACCGGGGGAACGCCGAAGGTCATGGCCTCGGCCACAGCCAGCCCGGAAGCCTCGCTGCGCGACGGGGACACCAGCAGGTCGGATGCGTGGTAATGAGGAGTCACATCTTCCTGCCAGCCGCACCACTCAATCTGTTCCTCGAGCCCCATGCGGCGGGCTATACCCCGGTACCTCCTGCGGAGAGGACCATCTCCCACCACCCGGAGATTCCAATGCCCGCCGCGCAGTCGCCTGAGCCCGGCCAAAAGGACGTCGAGGCCCTTCCGACGGTCGAAGCGGCCGACGTACAGCAGTCGCGCCGGTCCCGAACCCGGAATTCGCACCACACACTGTCTCTCTGCCCCGTTGGGAATGACGTGGATGGGAGCATCGGCCCCGATTGCTGATTCCCGTACCGCCCGGCTCACCGCACAGATGTGCAGGTCCTGCCGCCTGGCGATCAGCGAAAGCCCCGCACGGGCGCTGGAGGAGTGAACCAGGGTATGCAGAGTGAGCAGTACCGGGGGTCGCAGCGACGTGCGGATCTCGGCAGCCCGCCACAGCAGTCCTGCCCACAATCCGTGCGCGTGCACCAGATCATAACTACTGCTCAGCTGGCCCAGGCGCCTGGCCCCGCGCCAGAAATTGAGCGGCGAGAGCGGGTAGCGACCGGGCAGGCGGTGCCAGTGATGAAGTGCCCGGGGCCTCATTTCGCCGAGCACCGCGTTCATCGGCATGGGCGCGGCAACGGTGACGCGCTCCCGCTGCGGATCGAGATGTTCGAGGATTTTGCGTACGTGGGTGCGCATGCCCCCCCGCAGGGGACGGAGCACCCACAGGATGTCCATAGTTTCTCTGTCGTTCATGTTCGTAGCATGGACGGTACTGGAGAGGCTCATACACCGAGATGCTGGGGATCAGCTGGCAATATGCCCGGGTCGCGGTGCCGCCCGGTGATGCAGCTCAGCCACCCTCTGCCTCGGCCTTGATCCCCTCAAGCATGCTGTTGCAGTTGTCCCGTACTACTTTCCTGACCAGCGGATCCAGCGCCGCTTCGAGCATGGGAATACCCAGGCTGGCGTCCACTGTCAATTTGATCCTACAGCCGCCCTCTTCCGGCTCAAAAGTCCAGCATCCGCGGAAAACCTTGAGATCACCCTCGGTCTGATCATAATTGATTACCAGGTTATCGCCGTCAAAATCATCTCGTTCCTCCCAGGTTATGGGCCTGCCCTGAAACTTTGCATCCCACCGGGTGATGGTCCAGTCATCACCTTTATCCAGCACCGTAATGTCCAGCACATTGGGCATGAAGTTCGGGAATTTCTCCATATCGGAGGCAATCCGGTAGCAGGTCTCCGGTGAGGCCTGCACAGATATTTCGCTCACTACCTCGGCCATACCTCAAACCTCCCTACATTTCTTCCAGCTGCGGCGCAACCTCTTCTACGACTTTTCTCACCCGTTTCAGCCCGGCATGCAGATCCTCGTCCGGAATATTCAACGGCGGCGCTATTCGCATCACCGTCCAATTCATGAGGCTGGGCACCACCAGAACCCCCCGGTTGAACAGTTCAGTGAGGACCATGACGCCTCCCGACGGGTCGGCAAAATGCATGCCCAGAAGAAGTCCCCTCCCGCTTACGCCGCTTATCACTGTGGGATAATCATACTGTACTCTCTTCAGGTACTCCAGCGCCCAATCTCCCTTTTCTCGCGCCTGCTCGGCCAAGTTTTCTTCCTGCAGGACCTGCAGTGCCGCATATCCAGCACTGGCCGCCACGGGGTTTCCCCCGGTGGTGGATGAATGAATCCACGGGTTTTCGTCGAACACATCGAATATTTCCGGCAGTACAATGGCGGCACCAAGTGGGACCACCCCTCCCCCGAGCGATTTGGCCAGTGTCATGATGTCGGGGACCACGTCGTAATGCTCGCAGGCAAAATTGGCTCCGGTCCGGCCCAGCCCCGTCTGCACTTCGTCAAAAATGACAAGTGCGCCGGCATCATCACAGATCCTGCGCACGCCGGGAAGGTAGTCATCCCCGGGGATCACGACTCCGGATTCTCCCTGGATGACCTCGACTATTACCGCTGCGGTATTTTCATCGACGGCCTCCTGCAGGGCGGCAAGATCATCATACGGGACGTGAATGAACCCCGGAAGCAGGGGGCCGAAGGCATCGCGATATGTACCCTTACTGGTGGCCGACAGGGCGCCGAGCGTCTTGCCGTGAAATCCGCCCTCTGTGGCCACTATCTTCTTCCTGCCGGTGTGCATCCGCGCAACCTTGAGGGCCACCTCCACCGCCTCTGCCCCACTCGCACAAAAGAAAGATCTCTGCAGACCCCCGGGGGTGATGTCGGCCAACGAACGGGCCAGGTCCACCTCGGGCCGGGAAAGCATGGTCTTCGTCGCCAGCCCCATTTTCTCCAGCTGTCTGGTCACCGCCTCTATGATCGTCGGGTGTCGGTGACCCATGTTCAGCACCGCGTAACCCGCACACAGATCGATGAATTCATTGCCCTGCTCATCAATCACGCGCGAGCCCTCACCCCGGTATTCAATGTTGGTCATGCCCATAAGGCGGTATATCCGGGAGCGGCCCGGGTTTACGTACTTCCCCAGATCCTCCAGAAGATCATCGCCAGCAGGCCCAGACCCGGATGTACTCAGTTCTTCCGGCATTGTTGCGACCACCTTCCTTACCGGGCCCGCCTGCACACTTTGCGGAACCCCGTTACAGAGTCTACCCATGATGCACCATTTCTGCCTTCTACCTCGACGGTAGGGATTCCTGTCGAACGGGGCCTCTTGTGCAGCTGCCCGCCCAATGCACTCCGGACGGTTACCGGTGCAACCGCAGCCGTCCGGATGATAGAATGTTACTGGCGGCAGGACGCCCGTCGCAGCAGCGAAAGGAGGACTCCAGTGACAGAGAAACTGCTGACTGGAAATGAGGCTATTGCCTCCGGTGCGGAAAACTCCTTTGTCTCGGTCATGGTCGGCTATCCCGGCACCCCCAGCACCGAGATCATTGAAAACGTGGCGGCACGGGACAATTCGGACATTTACGCAGAATGGGCACCGAACGAGAAGGTGGCACTGGAGGTAGCCATAGGTGCGGCGCTCTCCGGGGTTCGGGCCATGGCCACGATGAAGCACGTGGGCGTAAACGTGGCCGCCGACCCGCTGATGACCGCAACCTATATGGGGGTGCGTGGCGGGCTGGTCATTGTCACCGCAGACGACCCGGGAATGCACAGCTCGCAAAATGAGCAGGACAACCGGAATTACGCGAAGTTCGCCCGCGTTCCCATGCTGGAGCCCAGTGACAGCCAGGAGGCACATGACATGGTGGGACGGTCACTCGACATCTCCGAGACTTTCGACACTCCCGTCTTTCTGCGTTGTACCACCCGGGTATCTCACTCGAAATCCCTGGTAAAGGAGACGATACTGTCCCGGCCCGGCGCCCGGCGAGGATTCGAACGAAATCCACAGAAGCTGGTAATGATCCCGGCTAACGCTCGCGGGCGGCACCCGAAAGTGCAAAAGAGGCTCCGCGCGCTGCAGGAATTTGCCGATGAAGCGGATTACCTGAATCGAATTGAGTGGGGTAACGACCGTTCCGTGGGAATCATCACCGGCGGCATCGCCTACCAGTATGTGCGCGAGGTGCGGCCGGAGGCCAGCGTGCTCAAGCTGGGATTGAGCTACCCCCTGCCGATGAAAATGATACGCGAGTTTGCTGATGCAGTTGATGAGCTCTTCGTGGTGGAGGAACTGGACCCCTTCTGGGAAACAGAGATTCGCGCTGCCGGCATACAGGTAAACGGCAAGGAATGCTTCCCCATAACCGGCGAGCTCAGTCCGTCCCTGGTGCGGACGGGTCTGGGGGAGCCGATCCAGACCCAACACCCTGACGGGCCCGACGAAGTAGAAGTGCCCGTTCGGCCACCTGTGCTCTGTCCCGGGTGCCCGCACCGCGGAGTGTTTGCTGTCCTCAGCGAGCTGGGGCTCATCGTCACCGGCGACATTGGTTGCTATTCCCTCGGGGTCATGCCGCCGCTTTCCGCCATGGACACACTCACGTGTATGGGAGCAAGCATAGGCCAGGCCATGGGTATGGAAAAGGCACTCGGCGATGATGCACCCGATACTGTGGCCGTAATCGGCGATTCCACATTCATGCACTCGGGCATGACGGCGCTGACCGATGTGGTGTACAACGACGGCCACGTTACCACCATCATCCTGGACAATCATGCCACGGCCATGACCGGCCACCAGGCCCATCCCGGCGCGGGTCTCGCCGCACAGCAAAAAGGTGGGCGACGTGCGGACCTGGAAAAACTGGTGCGCGGCCTGGGAGTCGATGATGTGGCTCGCGTGGACCCCTACGATCTGGATGAGGTGAAACAGGCTGTGCGCTCGGCCGGACAGAATAATGCGGCGTCGGTAATAATTGCCGAGCGTCCGTGTGTCCTGCTGGATCGCGCCCTCCCGGGACATCGATTCTCTGTCGGGGACGACTGCACGGGCTGCGGGATCTGCCTGCGCATTGGATGCCCGGCCCTTTCGCGTACCGATGCGGGAACTGTGCAGATCGATACGGTTCTCTGCACTCACTGCGGGATGTGCGCACAGGTCTGTGATTTCGATGCCATAGAGCGAAGGGATGAAAGCTCATGACTGCAGAAGAGCTGGCGCAGGTGAACGATATCGTGGTCGTGGGTGTGGGAGGTCAGGGTATTCTCCTGGCCACCGATATTATAGCCAATGTGTTCATCGCCTCCGGGTACGATGTGAAGAAATCGGAGGTACACGGGATGGCCCAGCGGGGGGGCTCAGTCGAGAGTCACGTCCGCCGGGACCGGGAGCGCGTGAGTTCTCCCCTTATCTCTTTTGGACAGGCTGACGTCGTTCTGTCTTTTGAGCTCATGGAGGCGCTGCGTTATGCCCATTTTGTGCGGCCTGACGGTGCGGTACTGTACAGTACCCAGAGAATCCCGACGGTAGCTATGGCCGCAGGCGAAAGCGAATATCCTGCGGATATAGGCAGGCAACTCGAGACACGCTGCCGGATCGCTCTGCCGGTGGATGCCATGAGTATTGCCCGGCGCACGGGAAATCCCCGGGTAGCAAACACGGTACTGGTCGGTGCATTATCCCACTTCACCGAAGTATCAGCAGACATCTGGCAGGAAGCCGTGCTGGATCGCGTACCCGAAAAAGCGCGGGAGGTCAATCGCCGTGCCTTCGCAGCAGGTGTACGAGTCGCGGAGACACTCATCGGTGCATAGCATAGTCCAACGGCCCCGGCAGTTGGGATTACGTCTTGCGCCATTGGACCGCATGTAGTAGAATTTGGCCAATCAAGGGAAAAACGGAGCAATGACGGAGATCAGTAGGGTGTGGGTCGTCACAGAGAGCCCCGGGCAGGCTGCGACGGGGTACGAGCCGCCGCCCGAACTCACTCCCGAGCTGGAGGGGCGAACCCGGAGCACGCAGTAGTTCCTCCCGGTGCCGCCGTTACCGGCGAGAGCGGGGCGCACGCGCGCCCAATTAGAGTGGTACCGCGGATTTGGACCCTCCGTCTCTATGGCGGGGGGTTTTTCTGTGTCGGGGCAGCTGTTGCGCCACTGATTCAGCTGGACTATGAGGAGGTATGTTCCGTGACTAGAGGCTACAGCCGCGATACTGACAGGAAATGGCAGACCCGCTGGGAGGATACCGGCCTGTACCAGTTCCGGCCCGAGCGGGTGGATGAGAAGCTCTACTGCCTGTCGGCATTTTCCTATCCATCTGGATCCAACCTGCACATCGGACACTGGTACAACTTTGGCCTGGCAGACAGCTGGGCAAGGATGAAGCGCCTGCAGGGGTACGAAGTCTTCGAACCCATGGGCTTCGACGCCTTCGGGCTCCCCGCGGAGAATTACGCGATACAGACCGGCATTCATCCAAAGGAATCCACCATGAAGAACATCGAAACAATGCGATACCAGCTGCGGGAGATGGGCGCCATGTTCGACTGGGACTATGAGGTGGTCACGTGCGATCCTTCCTACTACAAGTGGACGCAGTGGCTGTTTCTCCAGATGTACCGGGCCGGTCTGGCCTACCGGGCTGAAGCCCCGGTGAACTGGTGTCCCAACTGCATGACGGTTCTGGCTAATGAACAGGTGGTTGACGGCCGGTGTGAGCGATGCGATGGTGACGTCTCACACCGCAATATGACTCAGTGGTTTTTGCGCATCACTGAGTACGCTGACCGCCTGCTCGAGGGACTGGACGACCTGGACTGGCCCGAGCGAACCAAGGTGCTGCAGACCAACTGGATCGGCCGATCAGAAGGAACGATGATCCGGTTCAGGGTGGCGGGCTCAGATGAGGTGATCGATGCCTTCACCACGCGGGCAGACACGCTCTTTGGGGCAACTTACCTCGTCCTGGCCCCTGAGCATCCAGCAGTGGGCCGGCTCACTACCGATGAACATGCAGACGATGTGCAGGCGTACCGGGAGCAGTCCGCCGCTGCCCGCGAGGTGGACCGTCTCTCCACCGAGCGGGAGAAGACGGGGGTCTTCACCGGGGGCTACGCGCGCCACCCGTTGACCGGGGAGGCGCTGCCGGTCTGGATTGCCGACTATGTCCTGATGAGTTACGGCAGCGGCGCAATAATGGCCGTCCCCGGACACGACGAACGCGACTACGAGTTTGCCAAAAAGTATGATCTGCCTGTCCCGCGTGTTATCGCCGCAGAAGATCCGGATACGGATGATGCACTTCCCTTCACCGGGGATGGCGTTCTGGTCAACAGCGATCGTTTTGACGGAATGGACTCGGCCGGCGCCCGCAGGGCCATCACCGGACAGCTCCGGGATCTTGACCTGGGTGATGAGACTGTCTCATACCGCCTGCGCGACTGGCTGGTCTCGCGCCAGCGCTACTGGGGGCCGCCGGTTCCGGTCATTCACTGCGAAGGGTGCGGAACAGTGCCCGTACCGGAGGAAGACCTGCCGGTGCGGCTTCCTTACGACGTCGATTTCACGCCGAAGGGCAAGGCGCCGTTGGCCAGCTCTGCGGAGTTTATCGATGCGCCGTGCCCCAGCTGTGGGGAGCCGGCACGCCGTGATGCCAATACGCTGGACACATTCGTCGATTCCTCCTGGTACTTCCTGCGGTATCCGGACAACCGTAACGATGAGCAGCCCTTCGATTCGGGATTCATAAATAGGATGCTTCCGGTGGACAAATACGTGGTGGGGCCGGAACATGCCACGATGCATCTGCTCTATGCCCGCTTCATCACCCTGGTGCTGTACGATCTGGGTTACGTGGACTTCGAGGAACCATTCACCTCGCTCACCCATCAGGGGATAATCCTCGGCCCGGACGGGCGACGCATGAGTAAATCGCGCGGCAATGTGGTCTCGCCCGACGAATACATCGAACAACATGGATCTGACGTCCTGCGCCTCTATCTCGCCTTCGGCTTCAAGTATACTGAGGGCGGGGCCTGGGAAGATGAGGGGATCCGGGCAACCTCCCGTTTCCTGGACCGGGTGGAGCGCTGGATCGACCGGCTCGACGAGCTGCGCCGGGAGAATCTCACCGGGGAGACCGGTGCTGCCGGGGATCATGCTGTGCAGCTGCAGTATCAGAGACACTACAGCATCAGGAAGGTCACAGAGGACGCCGAGATCCTTCACTTCAACACGTGCATTGCCAGAATGATGGAACTGGCCAACGCACTGTACAGATACGATTCTGAGGTGGATGACGACAACGCAGATCTTTCCCTGTTGGAGGACGCCACCCGGGATCTGATACTGCTCATGGCCCCGTTTGCCCCACACTTCGCCGAAGAGATGTGGCAGCGCTTGGGTCATCCCTACTCAGTCTTCGATGCCGAGTGGCCACAATGCCAGGAGGAACACCTGGTTCGGCCGGAGATCGAAATGGCTGTGCAGGTAAACGGTAAAGTGAGAAGCACCATAAATGTCCCCAGCGACGCCTCAGAAGAAGAAATCCAGAAGATCGCCGAGGAAGACGAACGAGTGCAGAGATATATTGCGGACGGGATCCGCAAGGTCATTGTCGTACCCGAAAACCTCATCAATTTCGTGGTATGATGCGGCGACAGCGGCAAACCGGAATGACAGTGGGAGGGGAAGAGGCATGAAGATCCTGGTGATCGGCGGTACGCAGTTCTTCGGGAGGCGATTTGTGGATCTGATGCTGGAGGCGGAAAATTCCGTCACGATCCTGTCGCGGGGCCACACACCGCTCCCCTGGCCGGATGGTACAGTGGAGCACGTACCTGCCGACCGGAACGACCCACAGGCACTGCAGGCCGGACTGCAGCGGCGGAGTTTTGACGCCGTTTTTGATAACGTGGCGATGAACGGAGAACACGTTAGAACGCTCCTGAAGTCGGTGCGGGCGAAACAGTACATCATGATGAGCTCCGGCGCGGTGTATCACGGCCCGGGGCAGGTGGCGGTGCTCGAGCACTTGATGGGTGGCGACCGCAGGGCTATCGCTGATTGGACTGACAGCATGAAACCGCTGCACGAAGGGTCTATTCCCACGGATCCCCAGTGGTTGCAGAAAGAGGCCGGGGAGGAAGAGTCACCGTACCGCCGGGGTAAGCTGGAGGCAGAATGTGCTGCAGTACAAAGCTGTGAGAAAATGCAGAT
>Ga0207421_10000789_pt1 | contig 40958 bp, 47 predicted proteins | sample SodLakKL_010_SED_4_FD_187542 | JGI IMG/M metagenome (GOLD analysis project Ga0207421, IMG submission 187542) | Alkaline sediment microbial communities from Lake Tanatar, Kulunda Steppe, Russia - 8KL_010_SED (SPAdes) (version 2) | ecosystem: Environmental > Aquatic > Non-marine Saline and...
TCACTCCTCAACTGAGCCGATTTTTCCGCCTGCTACTCTGAATAGGTGTTTTACCAGCCCCTCTCCAATAAGGGTATATTTAATCATTACCATCCCGATTACCGTTGCTACGACATTAATATCGGGACGGGTAAAAGCCACGACCAGGGTTAAACCATAAAAAATAAGGCGCACCAGGTAATTTACAACCGCAAGGACCTGTCCCTGTGTTTCAGTCTCCGCCCCGGTAATCTGCCAGGCACTGCGGGCAAGCATTAAAAAAGTTATAATATTTACTGCGAACCCCAAAAGGAAGCCGCGCAAACCGCTCCAGTTTCCCGACCATACAAGTCCAAAGACAGGAATTATTGCTATGATTAAAACCAGAGTTATTATTCGCCGGGTTTCTCGCTTGACTTCATCCATCTTCATCATCCTTAATTGTTGCCTGGATCAGGCGAAAGGCGGAAACACCACCCGCAGCTATACCCAGAATTGTTCCGATAATGGTCGCAACCAGGCCTGTCCCCAAAAGACCATCAATCCATCGGCCCAGGAAAATCCCCAGAAAAACACTAACCACCACGGACAGGCCGACCTGGGTTATCAGCGACATCCCCCTTAAAATACTCCTCCACTGCGGGTCCATGCCGCATGCCTCCCATCAGACCAAATTTACCTATTCGTCATTTCCGAGGGTTATCCCTTCTTTTTCTCCTAAACTATTATACCCTCTCCCGGGCTTAAGTGCAAAGGTAAAAACGCTCCAAATAATTACATATTCTCTGGGCTGCCTTCCCATCCCCGAACGGGTTGGGAGCCGAAGCCATCGCCTGGTAAAGTTCTTCATTCTCTAACAGAGCTTTTACCTCGGAGTAAATCCTGTTTTCATCAGTTCCCACCAGCCTTACAGTCCCGGCCTCAAGCCCTTCAGGCCTCTCGGTCTTTTCCCGCATTACCAGGACCGGTTTATCCAGGGCAGGAGCTTCCTCCTGGAGTCCTCCAGAATCCGTTAAAACAACTGTTGCGCGGACCATAAGGTGGCAGAAGTCAAGGTAGTCAAGGGGCTCAATCAGGTGGACCCGGGGGTGATCACCCAGGATGGGGAAAACAACATCCCGGAGCATGGGATTAGCATGCAGGGGATAAATAACCTGCAAATCGGAGATTTCTTCAACCAGCCTGCGAACACCGGAACAAATTTTTTCCAGGGGCGCTCCCCAGTTTTCCCGCCGGTGGGCAGTCATTAAAATAACAGGGCCTGCTTGAAAATCAATTTCCCGTAGCTCTGGCCGGTTAAATTCGTGGGGCCTTTCCACCACATCCAGCAGGGCATCGATAATGGTATTCCCCGTAACCTGAATCCGCTCGGAGGGAATTCGTTCCTCCCGCAGGTTCGCAGCTGCACTTTCTGTAGGGGCAAAATGGTGGTCGGCTAAAACTCCGGTCAGGTGCCGGTTCATTTCTTCGGGAAAAGGCTGATATTTGTCGTAGGTTCTCAGACCGGCCTCCACGTGGCCAATATCAAGCCGATGGTAATAAGCAGCAAGGGCACCTGCAAAGGTAGTTGCAGTATCTCCATGGACCAGCAAAAGCCGGGGTTTGAAATCAGCAATAACTTCCTCCAGCCCTGATAGAGCCCTGACCATTATGCCCGAGAGGCTTTGCCCCGGGCGCATAATATCCAGGTCATAATCAGCCTGAACCTTAAAAATTTCCAGAACCTGGTCCATCATCTCCCGGTGTTGAGCTGTTACCGCGAGTCTGGGTTCAAAAACCCTCGAGCCTGCAAGGGCTTTGAGGACAGGTGCCATTTTAATTGCTTCGGGTCTGGTGCCAAAAACGGTCAGTACCTTGATTCTTTCCATATCCTTACCTCCACACAAAAAAGGGATCAACCTGCAAGGCAGATCCCCGGGTTTCCTATCACAGTGGGGGGTAAATATTTTCACCGGGCCGATTTTTTAACCGGAAAATTCCCAGCCACCAGCCCCCCAGTCCTAACACAACTGCGGACAGGCCCAGAAGGAGAAAACTTTCTAACCCCCGCATTGAATTGATCAGAACTGCCATAAATCCCAAAAACATGGTTGTTCCATAAACCACGAGCACAGCACCCCTGTGGCTAAAGCCCAGCCGGAGCAGGCGGTGGTGAATATGGTCTTTGTCAGCCAGGGCAATCGAGTGACCATTGGTGCTCCGGCGGACAATCGCTAAAAGAGTGTCTGCAATGGGGACACCCAGGGCAAGAACCGGAACCAAAACAGTCATCGCGGTAGCACTTTTCAGGGCGCCAATTACTGATGTAGACGCCAGAATAAAACCAAGCACCATAGCTCCGGTATCTCCCATGAAAATTTTAGCCGGATGGAAATTAAAAAACAAAAAGGCCAGGGCACTTCCCGCAATAATCAGGGCCATTATCGCCGCGCCCAGCTGTCCTTCCTGCATAGCAACAATGGCCAGGGTCCCGGAAGCAATGACAGCAACGCCAGCTGCAAGACCGTCCAGGCCATCGATAAAATTAACAGTATTGGTAATCCCCACAACCCAGAGAACTGTTAAGGGAACACTCCAGGCCCCCAAAAAGAACATTCCGCCCCAGGGGTTAGTAATAAACTGGATTTCCACACCAAATGGAATTAAGGAGAGTGCTGCCAGGATTTGCCCTCCCAGCTTAAGGGGAGGTGAAAGACCCACCAGGTCATCCAAAAGCCCGACTAAAGCTATAATTGTGCTCCCCACGAGAATGCCCTTTATGAGATTTCCCTGGGATGTATTAAGTAAAATCCCGGCCAGAATACCCAGATAAATGGCAACACCGCCAAGGTTAGGGACGGGCTTTTTATTAATCCTCCTCGGTGAGGGAAGATCACAAATTCCAAAAGCCAGTGCAACCCGGCGCAATAAAGGTGTAGCCAGAAGCGTTACTATGAAGGATACTCCAAAAGCAATAAGTAATATGGACATTACTCCCTGTCCCCCTCGATTGGTGCCCGGCGCAGGTTAATGCCTGCTTCTTCCAGGATATTCCTCGACAGTTCATCGGGATAATTACCGCCAAATACAATTTCTTTCACCTGAGCATTAACAAGCATTTTTGCACAAACAACACAGGGTTGATGGGTTACATAAAGAATGGAACCGCGAACAGAGGTCCCGTGCAGCGCAGCCTGAATTATCGCATTCTGCTCGGCGTGCAGACCACGGCATAGTTCGTGCCGCTGCCCGGAGGGAACATTCATTTCCTCCCTGATACAGCCTTCCTCTCCACAATGCCGCAAACCCGCTGGCGCCCCATTATATCCAGTAGCAAGAATTCTCCGGTCCCGAACCAGGATGGCGCCAACTCCACGCCGCAGGCAGGTTGCTCGCCGGGAGACAACCTCGGCCAGGGCCATGAAATACTCATCCCAGGAAGGCCTAACGAGTCCCATAAAGCCTATCCCCCGCATCACCAAGCCCTGGAACTATGTAACCCTTATCATTCAACTTTTCGTCAATAGCGGCCGTAAAAATTGTAACTTCGGGAAAGTCCCGGTGGACTCGCTCAATTCCCTCGGGTGCAGCCAGAAGCACCAGGAGACTGACCCTCTTACCCCCGCTTTTTTTAATAATATCAATTGCAGCAGCAGCAGATCCTCCAGTTGCCAGCATGGGATCGATTACGATAATATCCCTCTGGTTCAAATCAGAGGGGAGTTTACAATAGTATTCAACGGGCTGCAGAGTTTCCGGATCCCGGTACAGGCCAATATGTCCCACCCTGGCTCCCGGGATTAACCCTACAATACCCTCAACCATACCCAGTCCGGCGCGGAGAATGGGTACAACTCCGAGTTTTTTTCCGCTTACCACCTGCCCTTTGGTTGGGCCCAGAGGGGTTTCAATTACTTTTTCCCGCAGGGGCAGGCTGCGGGTTGCTTCAAAAGCCATAAGAGTTCCAACTTCTCTTACCAGTTCTCTGAATTCTTTGGTTCCAGTATTTTTATCCCGGATATAAGTAAGTTTGTGTTGAATAAGCGGATGATCGATAACAACAGTATTATCCAAGGTTTATGCCTCCCTGTTACTTGGTTTCCGGGTTCAGAAGCCTTTTTGTTATTTCCTAAGGGTACTTTTTATTGTTATTCGTCGGTTAAGCAAGTTCTCCTGCCCCCGGGTGCCTTAGATTTAAATTTTCACCATTTATTTTTCTCTTTCATAGTTCTGAATTTTTTCTACCCTCCGGCAGTGCCTGCCTCCAGAAAACTTGCTTTCCAGCCAGACCTTAACAATATCAAGGGCAAGTCCGGTCCCTATTACCCTCTGCCCCATGCATAAAACCTGGGCGTCGTTATGCTCCCGGGACATTCGCGCGGAAAAAGTATCGTGGCACAAAGCAGCCCTAATACCCCGAACTTTATTCGCGGTAATGGACATTCCAATACCGGTTCCGCAGATTAAAATCCCCACCTGACACTCCCCATCAGCAACAGCCCGGGCGGCCTGCAGGGCAAAATCGGGGTAATCAACTGAACCCTCTTTATCGGTCCCGAAATCACGAAACTGGTATCCCTTTTCCTGGAGGTATTTTTTTACTTCCTCCTTCAACCTAAAACCCCCGTGATCTGATCCCAGCGCTATCATAACCATCACCTCAAGTTTTAATTTTCTTCTCCATGCAATCCCCTAAGGATAATTTCAAGCTCCTTTTTTATCTCATCTCTCGTTTTCTGGTAGGTTTCCAGGGAACCCCCGAATGGGTCGGAAACATCAAATCCTTTTTCTCCGTCCTGGAGAAGTTTATCTCTTTCGGCCCAGATACCTTCCAAAAGCTCGTTTCTTTCTTCCCGAAGTTTGAAAAGCTCGCTTTCAACTTCTCGTAAATCCCTCCGGAGCTGTTCCCTTCGGGCTAAAAGACGCTTCTCTTCATCTCCTTTTTGTTTTTGAAATTCCTGCCTGCGGCGGGCTTCCTCCCGGTCCAGTTCCAGGATTTTTTCCACCTGCGGGGTCCCTTTTATTTTCCCGGAAAATTCTTTCAGGGTAAAGGTTTTTTCCCCGGCCCGGGGCAGCATTTCCAAAATCCTTTCCTTGTGTCCCCTGGTCATGGTTATTATTAGATCAACTTTTTCCAGGAGATCTGAAGTAACAGGTTGGGACCTATGGCCGGTCATGACAACCCCTATTTCCTCCAGGGCTCGAACTGCATCTCCTGCTGCAGGGTCACCTTCAAGAGCTGTTGTTCCGGCGGAAATTACCTCGTACTCCTCTTTGCTTTCGGCAACCATATCCTTGAGCAAAGCTTCAGCCATTGGACTCCGGCAGGTATTACCTGTACATACAAAGAGAATGGTTTTTCTCATCCTTGCACCTCCCCTTAGAGTATTGCACTTATGGCAAGGGCGATAAAAATTACCCCGGCAAGGTATTCCGAACTATTTAATAGTTTTCCTGCCCGGTCCCCCAGCATTAAACCCAGGCGGGTAAGCAAAGCTGCTGTTAAACCAAACAAAACTGCTACAGTTAAGGAATTAACCCCAAAAGTTCCCAGGCCAAAACCTACTGAAAGAGCGTCAATACTAACACTCAGGGGCAGGACTAAAAGCATAAACCCATTGAGAATGCAGGTTTCTCTTTTCTCCCCCTTAATTGCTTCCCAGAACATTTTGATACCGAGGAAAAAAAGGACTGCTGCTCCTATATAAACTGCCATCCCCCCCAGAACCTGTCCTGCAGCCCTGCCCAGGAAAAACCCCAGAAGGGGCATCAGAACATGGAAAATACCAACCAGGAGAGTAAACCCCCATATTTTCCGCCTCTCGATTTCCTGACAACCCAGGCCAATAGATAAAGAAAAGGAATCCATGCCCAGGGCGATGGCGACCAGCATTACTTCAAGGTTCATCTACTCAATTCCTCCGATGTGTTCAACGGCAGCCTTGTAGAGACGCTGAGTTATTAGTGCTGCGTAAGGACCCGTTTCAGGAGGCCGGGCCAGAATGGCGTCGGCCTTTTCCTCGGCCTCCCTTAAAAGCCTGTAAAATTCTTTAATTCCCTCGCGGTCGCCCCTGATTTGCCGGAAATCCTGAATTCCTGGGACAGGATCTCCCGGGGATAAAAGCGATATCCTTTTATACCCTCTGTTGGAAAGAACCTCCAGGGCTTTTTCTTCCTCCCTGCAGGTGAAAAGGGGGACTCTTGGCCGGTAATGGGGGCGCTCTGTGGGAGCCACAATAGTTATTTTTTGTTTAAGTATTTTTTCCAGGGCTTCTGCTTCCAGGGTTCCCTGGCGCAAAATACGGGGCTGCTGGGGTCGGGTAAGGTCAAGAACCGTTGATTCGAGTCCCCAGCCCGACTCTCCGCTGTCAATTACGGCAGCAACTTCCTGGCCCAGGTCAGCGAGGACATGATCAACAGTGGTGGGAGAGGGTCTCCCGGAAAGATTGGCACTCGTCGAAGCCAGGGGTCTTCCCAGAAAACGGGGAAGTTCGCGGGCCACAAGAACATCAGGTAACCTCAGGCCAACAGTCCCCCCCGGCCCCTGCATCCAGAAAGGAACCCTTTTCGCAGCAGGCAGAACAAGGGTAAGGGGACCGGGCCAGAAGGTATCAATGAGATCCCTTACCAACCCCGGAATTGTTACGGTAAGGCCTTCTGCATCCTCTGGTCCGGAAAGCTGCAGGGAAAAGGGCATGTCGGGCGGACGATTTTTGGCCCGGGAAAGCCTCTCCACTGCTCGCCGGGACCAGGCGTCGGCCCCTACTCCATAAACAGTTTCGGTGGGAAAAGCAATTAGCTCCCCTTCTCGAAGCATTTGAGCCGCTTTTTTCAGTTTTCCCTGGTCCAGCTCCCCTCCGGGAGCTGACCAAACTTCCGGTCCTTTTTTTCCCATAACAATCTCCTCGCAATTTTTCCAGGTATTTTAATAAGACTTCACCTATAACCTATAATTTCGCTGTCCAGCTTAAATTGCCTTTTTAAGGTGGCAGGATGAAATTTTAAAAATTTAAGTCCCCAGAATACAAGGAAAAAGAGAGGTTGAGCCTCTCTTTAATCCCCACTGTCCATAATTTTTATAAGCATATTGGCAGAAGCTTTTTCTCTCTCCTGGCCATAAAATCTGGCCGTATGCTCTATCTCCAGTTCTTCTCCCGGAAGCATCCTCTCTCTCAATTTTTCAAAGGCTTCTCTTTTCAGGACAATACTGCCGGGGAGTTGATCAGCTTCGTCTTCAACTCCAAAAAAAAGGAGAACAGGCAGGGTTATGTCCAGTTCCTGCCGGAAAAAATAACTGTCATTTTCCCGGTAGGGAGTTTCATCATCCAGGTAGACAAAAAGATCTTCAAGTATTTCCTGGAGGAAATCAAGTTCGTCCTCTCCTTCCAGGACTCCGTGGGTATCTTCAATCTCAATTTCAAACTCCAGGCTTTTCAATTCAAGAGTTCCCATACCCATAAAAGCTACCTGGAATTTAATCTCCCGGGGCAAATCCTCATCCATTTTCCCCAGGTCAACGGTAACCCTTTCGGGATCAAAATTAATGGTAACTCCCGGTTCGCAACCGGTTAAAACCAGTCCTAAAACCATAACGCAGGCAAGGATTGTAAATTTTTTTCCCATATCGAATTACCCCTTTTTGAAGTAATCGTTGATTTGGTATTAAATAATTTTGCTCTTATTGCTTTCTTCCCCAGATACAGCGTTTATGTCCGCTGTAATCCTGTTCAATCTCAACTCCTTCAAAGCCTTCTTCGCGGAGAATCTTACTGACCGTTTCATCCTGTCCTGAACCAACCTCTAACCCCAGATAGCCTCCACTTTTAAGCAGGGGAAAAGCTTCTTTAGCAATTCGGTAGTAGTAACGCAAACCATCAGAGCCCCCATCCAGGGCCAGCCGAGGCTGGGCTTTGACTTCTAGAGAAAGCCCTTCCAGTTCCCCGCCGGGAATATAGGGAGGATTGGAAAGAATCCCGTGAACCGGTCCTTCATCTTTAATGGGATCGAGTAAATCGCCCAGGATAAACCTGATCCTATCCTCCACTCCGTTGCGCAGAGCATTCTCCCGGGCAAGTTCCAGGGATTCGGGGTTGATATCCAGAGCCAGGACTCTGCTCCTGGGGAGGTAATGGGCCAGGCTTACTGCAATAGACCCGCTGCCAGCGCCCAGGTCAACAAGGGTAACTTCTCCTTTCTCCTCGAAAAGTTTAAGGGCCTTTTCCACCAGGTGTTCTGTTTCCGGCCGGGGAATAAGGACCCTTGAATCAACATAAAAGGGCAGGGACATAAATTCCTTTTCCCCCAGGATATAAGCAAGCGGCTCTCCCTGGAGCCGCCGCCTGATGAACTGGCGCATCTGCTCCAGTTCGTTTTCCTCTAGAGGCCGGTCAAATTGGACATAGAGCTGAATTCGCTCCAGGCCAAGGATATGGCCCATTAACAGTTCTGCTTCCAGGCGGGGGCTGGAAAGGCCGTGCTTGGCAAAATGACCGGCTGAAAGATCAAGAATTTCCTTGAGAGTAAGGTGTTCAGCCAATACTCCCCACCTTCTCCATTCTTTTTTTCTCGTCAGCCAGCATTAATTCTTCGATAACCGGCTCCAGGTTCCCCGCGAGTATTTCTTCCAGCTGGTGGAGGGTCAGGCCGATCCGGTGGTCGGTAACCCGTCCCTGGGGGAAGTTGTAGGTGCGGATTCTCTCGCTCCTGTCCCCCGATCCTACCTGGACTTTTCTTGTTTCATCAAGCTCTGCCTGCTGTTCAGCCTTCAATTTATCCTGAATGCGGGCCCGTAAAATCTTTAAGGCCTTGGCCCGATTTTTATGCTGGGATTTTTCATCCTGGCAGGAAACAGTAAGCCCCGTTGGTTCGTGGGTAATCCGGACAGCGGAGTCTGTTGTATTTACACTCTGTCCGCCCGGTCCGCTGGAGCGGAAGGTATCAATCTTCAATTCATTGGGATCAATTTCAATTTCAACTTCTTCCACTTCCGGTAAAACCGCAACAGTTGCTGCCGAGGTGTGAATTCTTCCTCCCGATTCTGTCTCGGGAACCCTCTGGACCCGGTGAACTCCGCTCTCAAACTTAAGACGGCTGTAGACACCTTTCCCATCTACCGCAAGAACAACTTCCTTGAAACCGCCAACTTCTGACTCGTTGGCACTCAAAATTTCAACCTTCCAGCCATTTTTCTCAGCATAACGGTTGTACATGCGAAGAAGGTCCCCGGCAAAAAGACCTGCTTCGTCGCCCCCTGTTCCAGCCCGGATCTCGATAATTACGTTTTTCTCATCGTTGGGATCGCGGGGCAGGAGCATCCGGGGAATTTTTTCCTCGAGTTTCCTGACTTCTGGTTCCAGCTCTTCAATCTCGAGTTCAGCCAGTTCTTTTAATTCCTCGTCCCCGGAATTTAAAAGTTCTCGGGCTTCTTTCAGCCGATTGCTTTTTTCCTTGTACTGGCGATAAAGGGTAACAATTTCCTTTAATTCGGCGTGTTCTCGGGTTATTTCCCGCAGCTTATTCTTATCACCGTAAATTTCAGTCCCGCTGAGGATCCTGGTCAGCTCCTCGTATCTATTTTCCATTTTCCTTGCTTTTTCTTTCCAGCCCATTGATATGGACCTCCTTTAACTTAATCCTTCAAAACACCCTGGAGGGCAGCAATGGCAACCTCAATCTGCTCATCATTGGGTTCCCGGGTTGTAAGAAACTGCAAAAAAATTCCGGGTAAGCTCATTATTCTAATTAATATATTCGGCTTTGGTTTGCCCGCCAGCCGCAGGAGTTCATAGGCACACCCGGCAACAAGGGGCAAAAGGGACAGGTGAATCCCCACCCGCATGAAAAAACCTGGTCTCCCGGCCACGATGGTAAAGAAAATGACACTTAACAAAATTACAAGAAATATAAACGAGGTTCCGCAGCGGGGATGGCGGGGAGAAAATAATCGGACATTTTCCACCGTCAATTCTTTTCCTGATTCATAGGTGTGCAGGGTTTTGTGTTCCGCTCCGTGATTGGCAAAAAAGCGCCTCGTGTCCGGGAAAAGATTCAAAGCAGAAATATAGGCCAAAAGAGCACCAACCTTGATCAAACCTTCAGTTAGATTAAGCCAGAAATTAGTTGCAAAGAGAGGGTCCAGCCAGCGGATCAGAGCAGCGGGCATCACTACAAAAAGCAAAATTGCCAGCCCTACTCCAGCCAGGACAGTTAAAACCATTTCCCAGGGTTTTATTTCTTCTTCTTCCCCCAGGGCCAGGTTGGCCGAACGGGAAAGGACCTTGACGCCAAAAAAGAGAGCTTCAAAAAGGGTAACAACTCCCCGAACCAGGGGAAAATTCAAAAAAGGATATCTGTTTCGTAACGAACGAAGCGGAAATTTTTCCAGCAAAATATTTCCATCAGGTCCGCGAACCGCCATGGCCATCCGATCCGGGCCCCGCATCATCACACCTTCTAAAACTGCCTGGCCCCCGTAGGGGGTAATTTTTTCCGACATCTGCAAACTCCTCTCAAAAACAAATAATTAAAGCAGAGCGGTGCCGCTCTGCCGAGGCCCTTGCCCTTATTATGGTATTATAGCACAAGGAAGGGAGGTTGTAAATTTGGAACCTTAATGCAGGGTTTTTAGCCTACCCATTTTTTTCTGCTACTCAGAAAATAATAAATCCAAATCTTTAATTCCTTTTCCCGGGCACTTCGTGACACCTTCTGCACCGGGCTTCATAAACTTCCTGGGCTCCAACGAGAATAATGGGATCAGTATAGGCTGCGGGAACTCCATCAAGCAACCGCTGGGTTCTGCTTGCAGGATTGCCGCATTTCATACAGATTGCATGCAGCTTTTCTACGAACTCTGCCATGGCAAGAATCTGGGGAACGGGCCCGAAAGGTTCGCCCCGAAAGTCTCTGTCCAGACCGGCAACAATTACCCGCATTCCCCGATCAGCAAGATCCTCACAAACCTGAATTATTTCCTCGTTAAAAAACTGGATTTCATCAATGGCTACAACATCCGTATTGCGATCAAGGCGGTGGAACAATTCATTGGGATTATCAATGGGCACTGCTTCTACCTTGTTGCCATCATGTGAAGTAATCCGGGCTGAATGGTAGCGATCATCAATTTGCGGTTTGAATACCTGGACCTTCTGTCGAGCTATTTCCGCCCTGCGCACCCGCCTGATTAATTCTTCGCTTTTTCCGCAGTACATTGATCCCGTAATTGCTTCAATCCAGCCGGAATTTGGTATCCTGTACACTGCTAAAACCCCTCTCTCCCTTTAAAAAATGAAAGCAGAGCGGGAACGCTCTGCTGAGAGAAAACTATTCTTCCTTTTTGCCGTACTTACGCTGGAACCTTTCGATACGGCCACCCTTGGTAGCAGTTCTCTGTTTACCGGTGTAAAATGGATGGCAGCTTGCGCAAATTTCCACCCGCTGGTCTTCTTTGGTTGAACGGGTATGATAAACCTCACCGCAGGCACAGGTGATGGTTATTTCTTTAACTTCAGGATGAATTTCCTTTTTCACTATCCTCGCCTCCTTTTGTTGTTTTCAACTTAAATATTATAACATACCGGGAAATGGCTGTAAACTAGTTAAATTTTCTACGTCCTGTTAACGGGGAGGGAGATAGCGAATGGGATTCACCGGGCGGTTATTGTGTCGGATTTCAAAATGAACGTGGGGCCCTGTAGAACGGCCGGTATTACCCGAGTAAGCGATTACCTGGCCCTGGTAAACAAAGCTGCCCCTGCTTACCAGAATTCTGCTGTTATGAGCATACCTGGTCACGACCCCACCACCGTGGTCAATATCAATCACATTGCCGTAGCCTCCATTCCAGCCCGAGAAGATTACATAACCCTCTTTTGTGGCCCGAACGGGAGTCCCTGAAGACACTGCAATATCCAGCCCCTCGTGGAATCCACCCCAGCGCGGGCCAAAGTGAGAGGAGATTCTTCCTCCGGAAACCGGCCAGATAAAGGAATCGAGGGTTCCTCCTCTTTCAGCAAAATCGGGAGGTTTTGCTCCGGGTACAACAACTTCCTGCCCGGGATTTAGTCGGGAAAGGTCATCGCCATTGACCATCCTGATTTCCTCAGGGCAAACTCCGTACTCTTCGGCAATGCAATCCACGGTTTCGCCATCTTTTGCCTTGTGTATTGTCCCTCGAATGTTGATAACTCTGATTACGTCTCCCACACGTATATTATGTACATTGGCAATATCATGATTAACACCGGCAAGAGTGGCCACATCAATGCCATACTTGCGGGAAATATCCCAGAGTGTTTCTCCTGGCTGAACTTCGTGCGTTTTAAAACGAGCCACCCTGGCTATTTTATCGGCTATTTCATCGATCCTGAGCTGGGCCTCCAGCTGAACTCCATTACCCCAGGTTTCATCACCCCGTAAATCCATGGGCCCCAGGTGTCCGGCTGTTTCCCGTTCAAAAAGGCTCAACCGCTGGAAGAACCGGAATTCCGGTTCCTGCTCCGCCAGGGTCACCTGGCTGGACAATGCTAAAACAAGAAAACACAAATAAAGAATAATTTTCCCTCTCTCCAAGGGCTATCTCCTCCCTACAAAACACTTTTTCCTAAAATTTTATGGGTTCTTCTCCCTCTTTTCTTTCGGGGAATATCCGGGGATAAAAACTGAATTTCGCCGGTTAAGATTTTCCAGATCATCATCCCGGCACGCGGAGAGAACAACTTCCCCGGCACAATTTTGACAGATCAGCTTTATTCTATCGGGAAACAGGTCAACATGGACCTCCCGACTTCCACACAAACAACCCAGTTGCCCTTCCAGCACCAGGCCCTGCAGGCGGTCAAGAAGTCTGAGCATCAGATCGGGGTTAATGAAAAAATCATCCCCCTGCATCTGTTCGGCTATAGCTTCCAGTTTGCCTATGAGGTCTTTTTGAGGCCCCAGTTTTCCCAGCTGAATCCCCGATTCGGGACATTTAATTGGTCTGGGTTTTTCTGCCCAGAATTCGCCCGCAGAAAAAGAAAGCACGTGTTCCTCTTCACAAACCGCACACAAACAAACCAGGAGATATTGGTCATTACCCTCCCTCTTGATAGAGGCTTTTTTTTGCCCGCAGGAACAATAAAGGTCGGGATTTTTATTTCCGGAAAAGGAAAAAGCATGGATATAATCTGCGATCAAAAGCCCGCAGGCAGGACACCTGAGAGACAGGGTTGTTTCCCGGTTAATAAGCATTTGGCTTCCCTCCTGTTGATACAAGTTCTGCCAGGAAAGCCAAATTCCTTCTTACCGCCTAAAAAATATCCATTTTTCACTTTTTATTTCAGGAAAAGGTACAAAAATTCCAACAAAAACCTCGAAGAAAATTATTTCTCCTGGATTTTTCCTTTATTGTTTTCCTTTGCAGCCTTAACAAAACTCCGGAATAATGGGTGAGCCCGGTAAGCTCGGGATTTAAATTCAGGGTGGAACTGGGTGCCTATAAACCAGGGGTGATCCTTTAATTCTATTATTTCAACCAGCCTTCCATCGGGGGAAATACCCGGAAACCTCATGCCGTGCTCCCTGAGCTGGCCCCGGAATTCATTATTGAGCTCGTAGCGGTGGCGGTGTCTCTCGTATACGAGTTTTTCTGCATAGATTTCCCCGGTTTTGGTTTTTTCTTCGACCTTACAGGGATAAATCCCCAGGCGCATCGTCCCACCTTTATCGTTAACTTTCCTCTGTTCAGGCATCAGGTCAATGACCGGATATGGTGTTCCGGCAACGAATTCAGTGCTGTGGGCATTTTTCATTCCGGCAACATTTCGGGCAAATTCAATGACACTGCACTGCATTCCCAGGCATATCCCAAAGAGGGGAACTCTGTTTTCCCGGGCATAACGAATTGCCTTTATTTTCCCTTCAATTCCCCGGGTTCCAAAACCAGGAGCGATCAGGATCCCGCTGGCTTTGGATAATAGTTCTTCTGCAGTTTTCTGTTCTAAATCCTCGGAATGAACCCAATCGATCTGCACCGGGACTCCCTCGGCCAGGCCACCATGTTCCAGGGCTTCGACGATGGAAATGTAAGCATCGGGCAGCTGGACGTATTTCCCAACCAGGGCAATTCGCACCGGTTTTTTCTTTTTCAAACCCTTGATTTCCTCGACCATAACCCGCCAGTCCTTCATGTCGGGTTCGGCCATTTCAACCTGGAATTTTTCCAGGACCAAATCGGAGAGGTTCTGTTCTTCCAAAACCAGGGGCACTTCGTAGATGGTTTCAGCGTCAATTGCTTCAATAACTGCTTTTTTATCAATATCGCAGAAAAGGGCAATTTTGTCCTTGACATCTTCGCTCAAATGCCGGTCGCTCCTGCAGACGATGACATCGGGTTGAATACCAATACTGCGCAGCTCTTTTACGGAGTGCTGAGTCGGCTTGGTTTTAAGCTCCGAAGCAGTTGATAAAAAGGGGACCAGGGTGCAGTGGATGTAGAGGACATTTTCCCGCCCCAGGTCAGTTTTAAGCTGGCGGATTGCTTCCAGGAAAGGTAGGCCTTCAATATCACCAACTGTTCCCCCGATTTCGGTTATTACTATATCCGCGTCGGTTTCTCTCCCAACCCGGGTAATTCTCTCCTTGATATCATTGGTAATGTGGGGAATAGTTTGAACAGTTGCACCCAGGTAATCGCCCCTTCTTTCCCGGGAAATTACCCCGGCATAAATTCGGCCTGCAGTTACATTATTGCTCTGGGTCAGGTTGCGGTCAATAAAGCGCTCGTAGTGACCGAGATCCAGGTCGGTTTCTGCCCCGTCCTCGGTTACAAAAACTTCCCCGTGTTGATAAGGGCTCATTGTCCCCGGATCAACATTGATGTAGGGATCAAACTTCTGCATGGAAACATTCATCCCCCGGTTTTTAAGGATCCGCCCCAGGGAGGCTGCAGTTATTCCTTTGCCCAGGGCAGAAACCACTCCACCGGTTACAAATATATACCTGGTTGTCGTCATCATCCCTCTCCTTTCTTTTTACATCTGATCCGGGGCGTTTATCCCCAGGATTTTTAAGAGGTTACTCAGGACTCGATGCGCCCCGCTAACCAGGGCCAGCCGGGCCTGTTGAACTTCAGGTTCGGCAGTAAGAATCGGACACTTATTGTAGAAGGCATGGAAGGCCTGGGCCAGGTCATGACCGTAAACCGTGAGGAAATGGGGTGAAAGATTATCATAGCTTTCCTCCACCACATCCGGAAAGCGAACCAGAGCCCGCAGAAGGGATTCTTCTTCCTCACCCAGCGGTGCAAGGTCCGTTTCCGCAGGTCCGGGAATTGAAATTTCCCTCTCCCTGGCTTTTCCAAACAGGCTCATCATCCTGGCGTGAGCATATTGCAGATAATAAACAGGGTTTTTTGCAGATTGTTCCCGGGCCAGTTCCAGGTCAAAATCCATGTGGCTCTCCGGGCTGCGTATCAGGTAAAAATATCGGGCCGCATCCAAACCAACTTCATCCACAACATCCTTCATTGTAACAAATTCTCCCGCCCGCTTGGACATCGGGACTTTTTCCTCTCCCCGCCACAAAGTCACAATCTGGACTATCAGGATTTCCAGTATTTCGCGGGAGTAACCAAAGGCTTCCACTGCAGCCTTCATCCGGGCAATATGCCCGTGGTGGTCAGCGCCCAGGACATCTATTATCAGGTCATAACCCCGTTTAAGCTTATCCAGGTGATAGGCGATATCCGCCGCAAAGTAGGTGTAAGAACCATCTGATTTTATAACTACCCTGTCTTTTTCATCGCCAAATCTGGAGCTGGCAAACCAGGTAGCCCCATCTTCCTCGTACAAAAACTTCCGCCGCCGCAGTAAAGCTATTGCTTTTTCCACCAGGCCATCTTCGTAAAGGGAACGCTCGCTAAACCAGTTATCAAAAGTGATCCCCAGTTTTTTTAAATCATCTTTAATTCCACCCAGGAGTTTCTGGTAGCCGAATTCCCTGCAGAGAGCCTCCCGTTCCCTGGGGGAGTGAAGTTCCAGCCCATCTCCATACTTACACAGTATTTTCCGGGCCAGCTCTCGAATATATTCTCCCTGGTAGCCGTCGGCGGGAAAATCAATATCTTCACCCTGTTCTTCCTGCAACCTGAGGTAAATAGAGCGGCCCAATAATTCCATTTGATGTCCCGAATTATTAATATAAAATTCTTTTTCCACGGCACAGCCGCAGAATTTTAAAACATTTCCCAGGACATCTCCAACTACAGCACCCCTGCTGTGGCCGACGTGAAGGGGCCCTGTGGGATTGGCACTGACAAATTCTACCTGCACTTTTTTGCCCTGCCCTTTATTTATACTCCCGTAATTTTCTTTTTCTTCCGCAATAGCCGGGAGAACTTTTTTCAACCAGTTTTTTTGCAGGTATATATTGATAAATCCCGGGCCTGCGATCTCCAATCTATCAATCATGGCCTCCCAGGCTTCTTCGCGGGCTAAATTATCGATAATTTCCTGGGCTATTTCTCTCGGTGATGCCTTCAATTCCTTGGCTATGGCCATTGCAATATTGCAGGCAAAATCCCCGTGTTCCCGGTGTTTTGGTTCTTCAATTTTTACTCTTTCCAGAATTCCTTCGGGTTTTATTTCTCGTTTTTCCAGGACCGATTCAAGACTATTTTGTATTACTTCTATTACCTTTTCCCTGGTCTCGTGTAAAAAGGACATCTGCAGACAACCTCCTCTGCCATTCCGCATTACTTTTGGGGTTAATTATATATTTTTTCCAGCCCCGTGTAAAGTTTAAAAACTCCACTCCCAGGTTACAGCAAGTCCTCGGGCGAGGTCTATTCTCCATTTCCCTCCTTCCTCTTTTTCTTCCTGGTGGAATTTCCCGACCTGTTTGGCAACTGCCCAGCCCAGCACTGAACCTGCGAATACATCCGAAGCCCAGTGGTGAGAATCGTGGACCCGAGAAAAAGCGACGAGTCCCGCGAGGGAATAAGTTAAGTAGGGTAACCAGGGATATTTTTCTCTATAAACTTCGGCAAAAGAAGTTGCCAAAGAAAAGGCGGAAGCGCTATGCCCCGAAGGAAAAGAAAGGTTTTCAGTTGATAGCTTGGGCCCCTCCCACCTGTAGGGATCTGCCCCGTGACTGGGGCGGTGGCGGTGGGTGAGCTGCTTGCCCATCTGAACGAGCAGACCTGAAATCAGGTAGCTTTCCCAGGCCTGTCCTACTGCCTGCAGCAGGAGTTCATCCTCGCTGATTTTGCCCAGGGTATAGCCGGTTAAAAAACCCGGTAAAATTAAAGTTCCCCCTCCCATGGGGCCAATGTATTTGGCCACTTTTTCGGTTAAAGGGCTTTTATTTTCCTGGACAAAATTATAAACATCTCCATCAACCGCGACGAGAAAAATAATCCCCAGGACACTGATACCAAAGGTTTCCCATTCTTCCTCCCACTCCCTTAAAGAACCGAAAATTCCCCGGGAAGTCTCCAGAGGTAACAGCTCCTGGGCTGAAAGTTCCCCGTGAAAATAGTTAGCAAAAAGCGAAAGCAGCAAAAAAATGATTAAAATTTTCCGCATGGAAATCGGCTCCTTCCGGGTTGTTTCCTCAATTTAACTGAAAAAAGGTCTTTTGATTTTTTTCCCGAATCAGAAAAAAGGTATTTCTTTTGCCAAAATTCCTGTTAAAGGTTGTGCTTGCTTTGTTGAAAAAATTCCTAACTATTTCTTTAACCTTAACTTTAATTCTGGTTACACCTTCCCTATCATCCGCTTCAGTAGAAACAGTTACCCTCTGGGAAGACTGCAAGCAGCTCTCCCGGATTCCCAAAAATTTTATTCACCTGGCCCGCTCACCCCTGGACTGGGGGGAAAAAGACTGGCTAACAGCTGGCGGGATTGCGGGAACAACCCTCATTTTAATGACTTTGGACGGCGGCCTCCAGGAATTTATCCAGGACAGGAAAACTTCGGGCACTCAGTCTCTTTCCCGCCTGGTAAAACCATTTGGAGAGGGAACAACGACCCTTCCTCTTATGGGCGGTTTATACCTTTACGGCCTGCTTGAGCAGGATGAAAGGGCCAGAGAAACAGCTCTCCTCGCCACCCAGAGTTTTTTTGTGGCGGGCTTCTTTTCCGAACTGGTCAAAACTACCTTCCAGCGGCATCGCCCCAGCACCGGCAGACCTCCCCTTACTTTTGATGGTCCCCGCTGGCCCCGGGAAAACCAGTCTTTTGCTTCCGGGCATGCCTGTGTGGCTTTTGCAGTAGCCACTGTTATTGCCGAAAAATATTCCCATAACTCCTTTGTCCGGGGCGCTGCGTATACTCTGGCCGGGTTGACTGCACTTTCCAGGGTCCATGATAACGATCACTGGGCTTCAGATGCTTTTTTTGGATCCGCCCTGGGCTTTTTTACTGCCCGGGGAATAATCAACCTCCACCTGGAAAATAACCAGCTGGAAATGAGTTTAACTCCCGGAGGGGTTCAAATTTCCCTGAGTTTCTAGGCTTATAATTTACTACTACCAATTTAATTTTTTAATTCGATTTTAATCCAACAAAAAATTACAAAAGAGGACGATCAAAAATGAAAAAGGAGAACTCCAAGGGAACTAACTTTTGGCTAAAACTTTACATTGCTCTGGTGGCAGTTGCGGGAATAGCTGCCCTGATAATAATCCTTATGTATCCCCTACCAACAATCAGCATCTGGGAAATAATTTTCCTTATGGGGTTAAACCTTACCTTTTCTTTCTTCCAGGTAACCCTTCCTTCGGGAATGTCCATCAGCCTCAGCTTTCCCATTACCATGGGGATATTCCTTCTGTTCGGACCTGCTCCCGCGATAATAACCCTGATTCCGGGCCTTGTCATCCACTCCCTTCGCCGGGCAACTCCCTGGAGGCTGCCCTTTAACATCGGCCAGGTTTCTTTAAGTTTAATCCTGGCCAGTTCAGTTTTCCGGATTTACGGGGATTTTCCTGCCACTTTCAGCCTGCAGGATCACCTCTTCCTGATGCTAGGCGTTCTTTTCCTTTTTGATACTTTCAGCAATGCGCTGGTTTGTGGGGCGTTAGTCCTTCAGGGCAGAGGAAACTTTTTCAAACTCTTTTTCTCCAGTTTGATTTCAGACGTAATAAAAATAATCCCCATCTATTATACAATCGGGATAATCTTCACCCTGGTTTATCAGCAGGAAGGCATCCTAGGAGGGTTTTTAGTATCCCTTCCTTTAATCAGCGTCTACTTCATCCTCCGCGACCAGCAATTAATAAAAGAAAGCCAGGAGAAAGCCCTGGTTGACTCTCTAACCAATCTATACAACCGGAGATATATTGAAAACTGGTTTTCTAAAAACCTTCCCCAAATAAACCAGAGGTGTGGCGAGCTCTCTGTTCTTCTGCTCGATATCGACAATTTTAAACAGGTCAACGACAATTACGGACACCAGGTAGGAGATTTTGTACTGAGGTTTGTTTCTCGCAGGATAGAAAATTCAGTGCGGGATTCTGATATTGTTGCCCGGTACGGCGGAGAAGAATTTATTATCCTCCTGCCCGACACTCCACCAGAAATCGCCTCCCAGGTGGGAGAGCGGATCCGGGAAAATATTGCAGGCCACCCCTGTGAAACCAGCTGGGGAAAAATCTATCTTACCGTTTCCATCGGGATGGCCTCTTTAAGGGGTCAGGATGAGGATAAGAAAAACAAGGAGGAGCTAATCAGGCAGGCGGATAACGCAGCCTATCTCGCCAAGTTCCAGGGAAAAAACCAGGTTTGTTCCTATCAGTAAAAACACCAATGTAAAACCCTGCCCGGGCGGCAGGGTTTTTTGTTTTTAGCTGTAAGAATAAAAGCCCTGTTTGCTCTTCCTTCCCAGCTCTCCTTTGCCAACTTTTTCTTCCAGGATTGGTGCCGGCCGGTATTTATCGTCACCCAGGTTTTCATGCAGGGACTTCATTATCGCCAGGCAGACATCAAGGCCAATCAGGTCGGCCAGACCCAGGGGACCGATAGGATGATTTGCACCCAGTTCCATGCCCTTGTCAATGGCCTCCGCGGAGGCTACCTTTTCTCCATAGAGGAAGGCTGCTTCATTAATCATGGGGATTAAAAGGCGGTTAACTACAAAACCCGGCCTGTCCTTAACCTCGATGGGACGTTTATCCAGGTTCTGAGCGACCTCCTTAATGGTGTTTACAGTTTCTGTTGAAGTATCCTCACCTTTTACTACCTCCACCAGTTTCATCACCGGGACAGGGTTAAAAAAGTGCATTCCCACAACTTTATCCGGCCGCCTTGTTGCCCGCCCCAGTTCAGTTATGGAGAGGGAAGAGGTATTTGTAGCGAGGATAACCTCCGCTCTACAGATAGCATCCAGTTCGTTAAATATATCCTTTTTAATTTCCAGGTCCTCGATGGCCGCTTCAATTACCAGGTCAGCAACCTGCAGGTCATTCAAAGCTGTGGATCCGCTAATCAGGGAGAGTGCTCTCTCTTTTTCTTCTTCAGTGAGCCTTTCCTTGGCCACGCTTCTTTCCAGCTGTTTATCTATTCTCTGCATCCCATTTTTCAAAGTTTCTTCCTCGATGTCGATTATTATCACCTGGTAACCCTTAAGGGCCAGAATCTGGGCAATGCCGCTTCCCATTATCCCGGAGCCAATAATCCCAATTTTTTGCATGCAAATCTACCTCCTTTAAGTCATCTTGAGTATTTGCCGCGCTTCTGCAGGAGTTGCAACCTCTCTCCCAAGCTCCCCGGCCAGCCGGGCTATCCTCGACACCAGTTGAGCATTGCTTTCTGCGAGAACACCCCGATGATAGAAAATATTATCCTCAAAACCAACCCGGACATGTCCCCCCATTACCAAGGCAGCGGTGCCCAGGGTTAATTCATGCCTGCCAATTCCAGCCACACTCCAGGTGCTTTCTTCAGGCAGGGATTCTGTCAGGTAAACAAGATCCCTCACTCCGGCGGGAATTCCACCGGGAACGCCCATGACCAGGTCAAAATGAAGGGGCATTTCCAGTAATCCCTTGCGGACAAAAAAAAGGGCATTCTTGATCATTCCGGGTTCAAAAACCTCGATTTCCGGCTTTACTCCCTTTTCCTGCATCCGCCGGGCCAAGGCCTCAATATAGTCCGGGGGGTTGAAGAAAACATCGCGACCAAAGTTAACCGTTCCTGTAGTCAGGGTGGCCATTTCCGGGGCCAGGTCGAGGGGGGCAATCCTTTCTTCCAGGGGCATGCCCACCGCTCCTCCGGTGGAGAACTGGATTATCGCATCTGTCCGTTCTTTAACTAAATCCCGGGTCCGCCCAAAAACTGCAGGGTCCATGGTAGGATTACCCTGCTCATCTCTGACATGCAGGTGGATTATTGAAGCTCCTGCTTCCACCGCTTGCAGTGCAGATTGGGCAATTTCTTCGGGAGTTATGGGAAGATTGGGATTATCTTTTTTCGTTGTTTCCGCCCCGCAAACAGCGCAGGTAATAATTAGTTTTTCCAAGTTCTCAACCTCCTTTCCTCTGCCGCTCCCGGGGAACCACGCAGATTCCCCTGGCCCTGGCCACGAGAACTGGTTCTTGCAGGACCCTGGCTGCAGAATCATGTTCGCCCTCCGGGTCGGGAGCAATTACCTTGAAAGCCTCAAATTCCATCTGCCGCGAAGTATTGCCCACCCGGGTAATCTTGCCCCGGGCTTCAATGTAATCTCCCGCATAAACAGGAGCTTTAAATTCAACATTTTCGTAGGTCAAAAACAACCCCTCGTCACCGTCATTTCGGATTAAAAGTTCAGTTGCCACATCACCGAATAGTTGCATTAGGCGCCCTCCATCAACGAGATTTCCCGCATAATGGGCATCGGCCTGGGACATTCTCAGTCGAATGATGTTTTCCACTTTTTCCCCCTCCTTCGCTATTCACCTGATTTTCCAGAATCACTGCGCTTGCGGCGGTAAATTTCCTGGGCGATGTAGGTAGCTACTTCGGGAGGAAGGGTTCCCGGCCCGAAGCCAGCATCAAAGCCGAGTTCCAGGGCCATTTCGTGAGAAATTCTCGGGCCACCAACAATCAATAAGAACCTTTCCCGCAGTCCCTCTGCCTCCAGGAGTTCAACCAGGTTGGTCAGGTTTTCCAGGTGGACGTTTTTCTGGGTGACTACCTGGGAAACCAGGATTACGTCGGCTTCAACTTCAACCGCGTGGGAAATCAAATCTACATTGGGAACCTGGCTGCCCAGGTTATGAGCGTGAAACTGGGGGTACCTTTCCAGGCCATATTCACCCGCGTAACCCTTCATATTCATAATCGCATCCAACCCCACGGTGTGAGCGTCGGTTCCAGTGCAGGCTCCGACCACAACCAGGGGCGGGCCAATTCGCTCCTCGATAAACCGGTTAATTTCATAGTAGTCCATGGCTTCAACTTCCACCTGGGATATTTGGAGCTGGGTAAGGTCAACATAAGCAGGGCAGCGACCGTAAACGATGTAATAGGAAAAGCCCTGTCCCAGATCCCGGGAAAACGCGACTTCAACTTCTTCCAAACCCATTTTTCCCGCCAGGATCCGGGCTGCTTCATCTCCCTTGGGCCCGTGCTCAACTGGCAGGGAAAAACTCACCTGGATCATCCCATCATTAAAAGTATCTCCATAGGCCCTGATCCTTTTTTCGTCAATCTGCATTGGGGGATCCCTCCCTTTCTCCGGCCATTTCTTCCATGAAGGGATTAAAGTAATTTTCTTCTTTTTCTACAACCCCTTCCAGTCCTTTACCCCCGTAAGGTGAGCGGGATATCCCGCCAAACCAGCCCTCGTTGATTGCCCGGGGCAGACCGATTCCAGATATTTTTTCCAGCATTTCCAGGGCCTCATCCAGGACCTGCTGGGCCCTTTTTTGGATTCTTCCTCCTGGCTTGAAAAAGATTTCCTCACCCAGGTGCCGGGCATTATTCATAATATAGCGGGCATTATCAATTGCCATCGCTCTATCGTGGATATGGGGGGTATGAATGGCTTCAGTTAGCATACCCAGGAGCTGAATCTCCTGGCCGGTAACCACCCCGGCCAGGTTAAACATCCCGTCTACTAGATGAGTCTTGAAAATATCACCCGTCATGTATTTGGTAGGCGGCATATATTTCAGGGGAGCATCCGGGAAAATTTCCCGGGCCATCTGGGCCTGGGCTACTTCCAGAAGCCAGCCATCCTCTTTTTCCGGGTCAAGTTCAAAGGCGTGCCCCAGACCCAGTTGTTCATTGGCCAGGCCCGACCTCAAGCCCAGCTGTTCGTTAATGAACTGGGAGGCCAGGACGGTATGGGCTGCCTCATAGGGATCAGCAGTTGTCAGGTAATTATCCTCCCCGGTATTGATAATTATGCCGGCGTATCCATTGATCATCCGCGAAAAGTGCTGGTCGATAAAAGTTCTCTGCATGTTAATATCCCGGAAAAGTATTCCGTACATGGCGTCGTTAAGCATCATATCCAGCCTCTCCAGGGCCCCCATGGCAGCAATTTCCGGCATGGCCAGGCCCGAACAGTAGTTTACAAGGTAGATGTAACGGCCGACCTCTTCCCCGATTTCATCAAGGCCCTGGCGCATAATCCGAAAGTTTTCCTGGGTAGCAAAAGTCCCTCCAAAACCTTCTCTGGTTGCTCCGTACGGGACATAGTCCAGGAGGCTCTGGGCTGTAGAGCGGATTACCGCTACAATGTCGGCTCCCTGTTCAGCCGCTGATTTTGCCTGGATTACATCCTCGTAAATATCACCGGTAGCGACAATAACATAAAGCAGGGGTTTGGGACCGGTACCCAGGGTTTCTAAAAATTTAGCTCTCCGGCGCCTTTGGTCCCTTATCCATTCCAGACCTTCCCGGACATGGGGCTCTAGGGCCCGGCGGATTTCTTCATCGCCGTAGAGGGGTTGATCCAGAAGGTCCATTTTTCCATCCGCGACCTCCCGGGCAATCTCCTGGGGATTTTTGCCCGTTGCCAGAATTGCCCGCCCCATCCAATGGGCCACCCCGCAGGGTAAAGCCTGGGCCCCCTGAAGCTTTTCCACCAGAACGTTGGGCAGGGGAATTTCTGCTTCGTCAATTCCGTCAACTCCAAGGAGGCGAAGAATTGTTCTTTCCACGGCAACCGTGGTCCTGGGCTTTATCTCTCCCATTACTCCTTCCGCAACCGAGGCCGCCGCCATACGGGCCCGTTCTATTTTTTCCTGCTCTAAATTTAGTTTTTTCTCCAAGTCCGATACCTCCTCTTGGTTAAACCAAGCAAAGTTTTTCTTTTCCCCACCAGCCGATTCCTGCAACCACATCGAGAATAGGAAGATCTGTTATTTCTGCAGCAAGATATCCAATCAATTCTTCGGGGTCAAAAAAATAGTGTTCCGGTGCAGTCGGGTTTACCGTCAAACCAACTACCCTGATTTCCTGCATTACTTCTATTCGTCCACCCCGGCTTCGGAATTTTTTCCAGAGCATGGGATTGTTAAAAACCTTCGTTCCATCCCTGATTACTATTGTCCCCGTTTCTAAAAAGCCAGGGTTAAGGGCGACCTTTAAAATTTCGTCGGTGAGGGCACCGCCCAGGAAGATTTTCTGAACTCCCTCTTCTAATCGAGTTTCCAGGCGCGGCCCCAGCCCGAAACTCGTGGGGGATTCCAGGGAATACCAGTGTCCATCTTCACCCAAAAGGACTGCCCGGGAATGTTCCAGCTCAGCCTCGGCTCTCTCGACCAGGAATTTCTCTTCCAGGGGAGGCAGGCGCAGTGTTTCCAGGCGGAAGGCAGTTTTACGGACGATATTGTGATAACTCCGGCTCAGAGAAGCCCCGGTGGCAACAATGGTCCCATCGGAAACTGAAGGAGAGGCCGAAAGCACTCTATTGATAGCACCATCAAGTAAAGTCAGGTCAGTTCTCTCCGTAAGGAGATCAACCACGTATTTTAACTGTTTTTGGGTCCGGGGTCCCACGAGTTCAACATTGCCGGCCCTTCGGACTTCATATATAAACACTTCCCCCAGCGGTGTAAAAATATTTGTGGAAACAACCGGGCGGAGCAGGGCCCGGGATCCTTTTAAGGCATCCTCAGCTGTAACGACAAGGGTTCCGGGCTGGACTTCAATTTTTGGTTTCTCCTGGCGGGTCAGGATATCTTCCTTCTCCCCATCCCTTCCCATGGAGGCAATTCCGACCCGAAAACCATCTTTAATGGCCTGGTTTAAGACCATATTCATGGTTACAGTTTTGCCCACGTTCTTGGTTAACCCAATTATTGCCACCGAGCGCAAATTGAACTTTACTATTAGATCCATCAGGCGCATATTATCACCCATATTTCTTTTTTTGCCTATATTATGTCTTCTTGCCGGGAAAGAAAGTTCCTTCACCTGTAAGGACATTTAGCACCATTTTCGGGTAATATTTAAACCTGAAATAGAATTAAACTGAAATGTCGTCTCCATGCGCAGAATTACTGCCAATGACTTTCGCTGACTGACTAAAAACAAAAAAACCGGTATTAAGAGGAAAAAAATTTTCCCTGTAAAAACGGTGCCTATTCCTCTTCAAGCATATGGACGATACCTGCCACCTTTTTAATATCAAGGACAAAAACAATCCCCGTTGCAGGTTTTTCTAGGTCACCAGCTCTAATTATAGCCTGCAGGATCTCATCCGTTTTATCCACGGGAACCAGGGTCAGGATCATCTCTTTTTCCGGTTCAATGGGAATTCCCAGGATGGATTTCTGCTCGTGGATTCCCGTTCCCCGGGCAAAAACAACCGTTCCTCCCTCGGCTCCAGCTTCTTTTGAAGCTTTGACAATCCTTTCTGCACAGCCTTTTTTCACAATGGTTACAATTAAATCAAAATCGATTTTCGCTTCCAACAAGCTCACTCCTTTCGCTCAAAAAACAGGCCAAGAATCATAACTGAAAGAATCGGGGCCAGGGCTACCAGAGCCACAAGTCCGAATCCATCAAGTATTGGATCTCTTCCTTCTGTAGCTCCTGCGATTCCCACAACCAGGGCCATGACAAAAGTTACGATCATGGGCCCGGTAACAACAGCACCGGCATCAAAAGCGACGGCAATAAAAGTGGGTTTGGAGAAAAAGATTAAGATAATGGCCAGGATATAGCCCGGCAGGAGTAAATAATACAGGGGCCAGCCGAAGCTAACCCGGCCCATACCAAGGGCTACGAATAATCCAACCCCCAGGGATAATACCACCAGCATCAATTTTTCAGGTATGTATCCTGCTGAAGCCCTTTCCACTTGCCCACAAAGGACCCACACTGCCGGTTCGGCAATAGTTGCCAGTAAGCCGAACAAAAAGCCGAGCCCCATGAGTAAATAGGGTCTCTGCAAAGCAGCAAGGGCCGCTCCCATTTCCCGGGCCACGGGCATAAAGCCCACCTGGACTCCCCATAGGAAAAGAATCAATCCGGCTGCTGCCAGCCCTGTTCCGGTTAATACCTGGCGGACGAAACTCCAGGGTTTCCGGGCGTAAACCAGCTGGAAAAGCAGGAAAAAGACCACGAGAGGGGTCAGGGCCAATATAACTTCTCCAGTAATTGCCCACAGCCGGCTGAGGATCATTGGAACAACACCCCCAAAAGCATAATACCAAGGACCGGTCCCAGGGAAGCAAGTCCCATCAGGCCGAACGTATCACCCATTTCTGACCTGCGGGGCAATACCGAAGTTACTCCAAGGCCGATAGAAAGGATAAAAGGAACTGTCATGGGGCCCGTAGTAACTCCCCCCGCATCAAAGGCAATGGGCACAAAGTTGGCGGGAGTAAAAAAAGAAAATATTATTATCACTGCATAACCAATGGCCAGGATGTAACCCATACTTATACCAAGGAATATCCGCAAAATGGCGAAGGCCAGAAATATTCCCAGGCTTATCCCCACAACGCCGATTAGAAGGGTGTTGCTCAATTCCCCTCCTGTAACCAGGTCAACGTTCAAGGCCAGAACCTGCACACCGGGTTCGGCAACGGTTACCGAAACCCCCAGGACAAAGGTAATTAAAAGGATTGAGACAATATTCCCTTTTTCCAGCATTTCTGCCCCAACCATTTCCCCCATGGCCAGGAGTCCAACTCTAACTCCCTGCAGAAAAAGGAATAAACCTATGGCCACCAGGAAAGCACCACCCAGAAAACGCACCAGGCTGGACAGGGGCAAATCGAGGAAAAAGGTATTCAATATGGTTACGAAAAAAGTGATGGGCAAAATCGCCAGTCCAACCTCGCGTAAAACTTCCCTGCTTTCCTTTAACAAAGAAATTCACCTCATTAGCCCTGATTATTTTTTGCTGGTTAAGCCTTAATTTCCCTCTTATGATTAATTTTCTCACTTTAAACCCTTTTCCCTTCTTTATTTAACCCCTTTCCCCTAAGGTTCACCTAAAATAATTATTTAAAAATTTGTTTGGGTAAACAGATCACACAGTTAATTCATATACTTCCCTGCCCAATAAAAAACTCCCCTTGGTCCTGGATTTTTATTTAACCCAATTCCCTTAAGAGGAGTTTATAGCGGGGATCTTGCCAAATTTTAATTGGCGACTTCAACAGTTAAAATTTCCTGGGCCTCATTTCCGGTTTGTCCCTGGCTTAGCCGGTGTGAATGAATAAGGACGGGAAAGGACCCAGCCAGTAACAAAACTGAGATCAGGAGCAGGGGAACAGGGCTTCCCCAGCTTAAAATTGTGGATCCGACAATGGGGCCCAAAAGACCTCTTAAACCAACAAGGGAAAGGTAAATCCCGATAAATTTACCGGCCTGATTCCCGCCCAGGCGTAAAAGGTTATTGCTCCAGCCTACCTCGTAAGCAGCCATACCCAGGCCCGTGAAAGAGGCAGCCAGTAAAACTCCTGACCAGTTCGGTGCAGTAATATATATTAAAGGAATTAAGGTATAAAGTCCGGCACCGGAAACAATTACCCAGATGGGATGCAGCCGATCCACCATTATTCCCCAGAGAGGAGAAGCCAGAAACCAGAAAAGTGTAACGATAATGGCGATCACGCCAATCGAGGAATTGTTTAGGGATAATTCATTCATCCAGTATAGAGGCAGGTAGGGTTGAACCATAAATTTGCCCAGTTCAAAGCAGGTCATCCCCAGAACAAACCACTTAAAAGCTGGAAACTTCTTAAAGATAGAAAAGCTTTCCCGGTGGGAAAACCGGCGGCAAATTGCGGTCTCTTTTCCTTCTTCAGGTTCTCTTATTTTCCTGAAAATAAGGGCGGCGGTAATTCCTGCAATTGCCGCAACGATAAATACCCAGCGGTGGCCAAAAACATCTATATTTCGCCCCGCCGCAGCCACGGCGACAATGTAAAAAATCCCGAAGACAAATTTAACCAGACCCATCATGCTCCCCCGGGAGCTAATGGGATATATTTTTTGCACCAGACTGGTAAAGGCCGGCCAGGTAATGGCTAAAAACATGTGGTGGAGAATAATCAGGCTGACAAAAATTGCCGGGGAGCTAATAAAAGCAAGGGGGAATAGCAAAAGACGGGCGGCGATCCCGGGAAAAACTATAAAAGGCAGTTTCTTCCGACCCTGGCAAAGGTGCCCCCAGTAGATGGTAAAAAGCTGGGCAGCAAAAGGTGCTGCAACTAACAACCCCACTTCCAGGGGGCCTGCGCCCATGGAAATAGCGATTGCAGCTGCAAAAGGATAAAGTGCTCCTCCTGCAAGGGCAAAAAAAGAAGCCGATAGAGCATCGACTTTAAGATTATGCTTTATTTCGGAGGATATTATAGAATTTAGCCGAAAATAACTCTTTATCTCTTTCATAGGTGCATCACCGCCGTTCATCACTGTCAAATCCAATATAAGGCCTTTTTATTTTCCTGTCAATAGTTTTTGCAAAATTATTATTTTTCGTGTTTTTGGGTTTGAAAAAATAAACAGGACATGTTATCAAAAAAAGAAGGGGCTTTTAACAGGTCATTTCCTCAACCCTTTTCATCTTGAAAATTACCTTCCCAGGCAAAAAAGAGGCCCCTTTCCAAAGGGACCTCTTCCAATTACCTTATTTTTTTTGTGGAGCCTTACCGCCAACAAGCTTTTAGGGCAAACGATAAACTCCCCTGGTCAAAGCATCTCTTAGAGCACTTATAACCTTGGCAGCCCTTACGGTTGCAGCGCTCCAGGTATCAACCATTTTTCCTTCTTTATCCTCGGCAGCAATTTCCGGACTGAAAAGTTCTCCTATCGCCGAAACATCCTTCCCTTCAAGGTATTCAAGGAGTTCTTCATGTTGTTCAGTTAACACCTCAAGATCATGGGCCGGCCAGTTGTTATCGGGATTTTCCGGATCTAAATAGTCATCTCCCCTCCAGTAAAGGTGCCGGAAGCTGAGGTTGTAAAGAGTATTATCCTCAATATGAAACTGAAGGGCTACTTCATAATCTCCAGAATCGAAGAAAGAACCACGATATCTTCCATCGGGATAAAGCCCTTTTTCTTCTGCAGGAAGAACCTCTTGTAAACTTTCAGTTTTGGCATCCCCACCAAAATAAAACACTGCACCTACTACCAGAAACATTACCGCCAGAAAGATTAATAAATTGGATTTTTTCATTGCATTAGTTACCTCCCTTTTCCAAAGTTTTAGGTTTTTCTGGTCAAGAGAAAAATTTTTTGTGATTTTTTTCTCAAGCCCCAAAAACTATTATATCCTCCGCCCACCAAGTTTCAACCAAAGAAACCCTACCCTTACAATCGGTTTGCTTTCTTAGTGCCCATAAAAGGAGTAAATGCTCATATATTTATGTTAATTTAAAATTTCGTTAACAGAAGGATTTTCCCAAAACAAAAAAAGACCCCCGCAGGGGTCCTCTTTATCTAACTTCATTATACGGCTGGAAAAAGGCCTTTCCGTGAGCACATGCGGGGCAAACTTCAGGAGCTTCATCTCCCTCGTGCAGGTACCCGCAGTTGGTGCAGCGCCACATCTGTGGTTTTTCAGATTTGAATAGGCTTTCTTCTTTTAACTCTTTTAGGTACTTCAGATAACGTTCTTCGTGCCCTTCTTCAGAGCGGGCAACCGCTAAAAAGACAGCAGCAATCTCCTGGAACCCTTCTTCCTTTGCGGTCTGGGCAAATTCCTTGTACATTTTACTGTACTCGTAATTTTCTCCTTCCGCAGCGGCCTCCAGGTTTGCGGGAGTATCTCCGATTCCCTCCAGGAATTTGAACATTCTTTTGGCATGCTGAAGTTCATGCTCAGCGGTTTCCATGAAAACCTGGGCGATTGTTGGATATCCTTCTTTTCGGGCCTGCTGCGCAAAATAAGTATATTTGCTTCTGGCCTGGGATTCACCGGCGAAGGCTGTCCACAGGTTCTTTTCAGTTTTGGTGCCTTGTACTCTGCTCAAATTAATCCCTCCAAAATAGTTTATAGTGGTTCAAATAGGTCTTTGGTCGCTCCGCAAAGAGGGCATAACCAGTCTTCGGGTACATCTTCCCAGGCAGTTCCCGGTTCTACTCCATTATCCGGATCCCCCTGTTCAGGATCGTAAATATACCCGCATAAAGTGCATTCCCACTTTTGCATTTTCCCACCTCCCGGGTTGGTTTAAATCATTAATTCACCTTAAACCTTAATAATCCTTCTCAATAGCATTTAAAATTCTTAAAACCTGAGGAATTTGACAAATAAAAACCAGAAGAGTATAATTCAAGTTAAAAGTAATGAGATTTATTTTCAGCGAGGTGATAGAATGTCCAAACCAGTAGTTCTTTACTCAACGCCCACCTGTCCGTGGTGCATTAAAGCCAAAGAATACCTGAAAAGCAAAGGTGTTGACGTTGCCGAATATAACGTTGCCCAAAACCCAGACAAGTACTCGGAAATGGTCAGTGCTTCCGGCCAGACTGGAGTACCCGTAATCCAGGTTGGAAACGATGTAGTAGTCGGCTTTAACAAGGCCCGTCTGGATGAACTCTTGGAACAATAATAAGCTGATAAAAGAGCAGGGAGAAAATCCCTGCTCTTTTGCTTTTAATAGCCCTTTCCCAGGTCAACTCCCGTGGGCAGGGATTGACCTTCCCGGTAGGCTTCCCAGTTTTCCAGGAAAATTTCCAGGGCTCTTTCCATGTAATAGGGAGTGCTGCCGGCATTGTGAGGGGTTATTAAGACATTTCCCATCTCCCAAAGAGAAGAATTTTCCGGGAGGGGTTCCTCGGCAAAAACATCCAATCCCGCCCCCTTTATTTTTTCTTCCTGCAGGCATTTTATCAGGTCAGGTTCATTGATGATTTCTCCCCGGGCAATATTAATTATTACAGCGTTTTTTTTCATTTTTTCCAGTTCTTTTTGCCCGAGTAAGCCCTCGGTTTTTTTGGTTAGAGGAAGGGCAACAACCAGATAATCGCTTTCCCGGAGGACTTTTTCCACCGCTTCCGCCCCTCCAACGTACTCTACGCCCTCCATCTCCCGGGGACGGCTGGCAGTACCCACTACCCGCATTCCAAGGGCTCTTGCTTTCCGGGCACAGGCTCGGCCAATTGCTCCCATTCCCAAAATGCCCATGGTCATTCCCTGGAGTTCCCCCAGGGGATGCCCCTGCCATTCCTTTTTACGTTTCTGTCGTTCAAACATCCCCAGTTCACGCGAGAAATAAAGGGCCATGGCCATTACATGATCCGAGATTGGCTGGGCATGAACTCCGGAAGATTTGCTGAAAATATAGCCTTTTTTCTCCAGGCCCCAGTCCCAGAGTGTGTCTACCCCCGCGCTCAGGAAATGGATCCACTTCAACTTTTTCATTTCCGGCAGGATTTTTTGCAACCAATCATAGAAAAAAGAAACCAAAACTTCAAATTCCGCCGGGTTTTCAACTTCATCCGCCTTATAGGCAAAAAATGGCTCTAAATCAGCTTTTTTAGCCAGTATTTCCCCGAGTTTTTCCTGGCTACTCTGTTCTTTTTTGGGCAACAGAAAAAGAACTTTTTTCTTTTCGGCCACCTTTTACCCTCCTAAATTTCTTTTCTTATCCGCTGAAAACTAGGGCAGTCTAGCCAGTAGAGCCAGGGGCCAAAGGGGAGGACGCAGTTTTACTTCCTCTCCCTCGAGGGCCTGGGAAATTATCTCCCGGGCTACCTTGCGCCGACATTCCAGCATGGCTGTACCCGCTTCAGATTTCGCCCGGGCAGGGGAACCAATATATGCCGGCATCTCTTCATTTCCAGCCCAGGCGGCAATTCTGCCCAGTGACCTGACTTCCCGGGCAAGGTTGTCCTTTTTAATTATCCTGAACAAACCTGAGAGGAGGACAAAAAGTTTCCCCGGTCTGGGAGCTTCGTTCTGGGGTAATTCTCTATAATTTTCCCGGACCTGTTCTTCTTTTGTCGCCAGGAGAAGAGATGTTTCATTGGTTCCTGCATGAAGGTCTTCCATATCTCCACATGCTCCTTGACTAAGGCCGCTTCCTTCCAGAAATTCCTGGTCTCCAGCCATCATCAGGCTGAATTCCCGGGCAAAGGGGTTTAGAAGGTAAAACCCATGCTTTTTATATAACCGGCGGGCAGCCCTCTCACAGGCCAAAAGGTGGCGGGGTCCCCCATGATTGTCGGCCAGCAGGAGAAATTTAAAACCCATCGCTGCTAATTCTTTGCCAAAGGACTCCAAAATCCGGGTTAAATTTGGGGCACTTATCCCAATTGAACCCGGGCGTGGCAGGGCGTCAGCTCCTAAAGGAAGAGTAGGCAGGATAACGGCCTGATAAGCAGGAAATTCCTCTTTAATTATATCAACGTACTGTTTTCCGATTTCTTCGGCAAGAAGAAGGTCGGTCCCCAGGGGAAGGTGGGGTCCGTGAGCCTCGATGGGGCTCAAGCCCATCACAAAAATTGTCTTTTCCCTGCTCAAGCCATCCAGTTCCTCCATGGTTAATTCAAGGTAACGATAGATTCTGGCCATTTTAACCTCCCGGATAAAAACAAGTCAATTCTTGTTTTTGATTTTTTTCACTCCCCTCTTCCCAGCCCCTTTTTGAGCAGGGGAAAAACATGGGGAATAAGGTTAATTACTTCTTTCTCGGAAAAAACTTTCTTTACTGTTTTGTCTTCCCTGCCCACAAGATCAATTTCATGGGGGTCAACTTTTTGCAGGTCCTTCCCGGTAAAGAAAATTCGGACCTTTGGATGCCGGGGAAAACCCGCCCGGTTTTTTACAACAATCCCCACCTCTCCGCTGCTCAACTCTGCAAAAGTCCCAACTGGATAGGCGGCGATATGGCACAATAAGGCCTGGAGCATATCATTATCAAAAATATCTCCCATTGTCTCCATTAACTCCAGAGCCCGGTGAGGAGGGAATCCCTTGCGATAGGGCCGATCCGAAGTGAGAGCATCGTAAACGTCGGCAATAGCAACCATTTTTGCCAGCGAGCTAATTTCACCCTCCTGGAGGTGTTGAGGATAACCATTGCCGTCATTTCTCTCGTGGTGCTGCAAGATAATGCCTGAAGAATTTGTATCCAGAATTCCCTGGCGGGAAACAATATCATATCCATCTTCGGGGTGCTCCTGGACCCTGGCAAATTCCTCCCGGGTCAGGGGCCCTTTTTTATTTAATATTTCCAGGGGGATCTTTATCTTTCCAAGGTCGTGCAGAAGAGAACCACTGCCAATCTGGTTTAGTTGTTTGCGGCTAAAGCCACCCCGCGCAATAGCCGTGGTTAAAGCCAGTACCGCAACATTTACCGAATGAGCAAAGGTATAAGTATCACTGCTCCGGATATCAGCCATGTTTACCATCAGTTCGGGATTATCAGTCAATTGATCAACTATTTCGTCAACTATCTCCCCGAACTGTTTTTGTTCAAGGACGAGCCCCAGATTAGAGCCGGGGGGTTGTCTCCGGGCTTCTTCTAAGATGGTCTGGACTGCATTCACTGCCCGGGCCCGGGTTTGGTCTAAAATAACGTCTTCAACCTTTACATCGGGGATAAAGTGGTCCTGGACGTAAATAAAGGGGATCTCCATTCTCTTCAGGTGGTGGATATAATCCTGCTTTAGTTCCAGGCCCCGGTTGAGCAGAAGTCGGCCTTTAAGGTCATAAACCGGTTTTTCTACAATCATACCCGGCTTTAGGGCCCATACTGGTATTCTGCGCATTAACAACCACTCCATGTTTTTTTAGCTTAGTTTGGGAAGAATTATCATAACCTTTTAATTCTGTAATTTCGCGGATTTTCCTCTTAGTAAAATGTGGTTACTTACCGTTAATTGTTTTAGAACTGAAAAATAAAAGGAGCCTCCCCCAGGGAGTACTCCTTTAATAGTGGTAGGGCTCAGAGTGCATTATTTTAAAAGCCCGGTAAATCTGTCCCATTAAAACCAGCCTTATCATTTCATGGGTGAATGTCATCCGGGAAAGGGCAAGCAGGTAATCCCCTTGTTCTTTAACTGCTTCCCCGAGGCCAAACGGTCCCCCAATAATAAAGGCAATCCGGCTGTTCCCCTTATTCTGGAGATTGGACAGGGAACGGGCCAGCCCCGCCGAGGTAATTACCTTCCCCCTCTCGTCCAGAACAATGTTATAAAAAGAGGGGTCCATTGCCTGCAGCAGCTTTTCTTCCTCCTGCTTAATCGCCTTATCGATATCATCAGATCGGGGCCGCTGGGGGAGAGAAGCCACGGGATCAACTTCAACCTCCTCCAGGCGGCAGTAGGGCTGAAGACGGCGGCGAAATTGTTCAATACCCATTTTCAGGTAGTCTTCTTTGACCCGACCCAGGGTTAAGATCCTGACTTTTAACACCCTTTAATCCCGGGGCCTTGCTTCTAACTGAATCTCAAGGGTCATTTCTTCATTATCCCGGAAGATAATCAGGTTTAGGGTTTCATCAATATCCCGGTTTTGGATATCACGGATCAGTTCATCCATTGTATTTATCGATTCTCCATTGACCTCAAAAATTATATCTTCGGGCATTAAACCGGCCCGACCGGCAGGGCTTTCTTCCACGACCTGCATTACAAATACGCCTTTTTCAATGGGGAGGTTATACTCCTCGGCAATAGTAGAAGTTACAGTTCCTCCAATAATGCCCAGCCAGGCTCTTTCGATATAACCCCTCTCAATTAATTCCTTTGCCACCTCTTTGGCATCGTTAATGGGAATTGCAAAACCTATCCCCTGGGCGTCGCGAATAATCGCTGTATTGATCCCGACTACTTCTCCCCGGCCGTTGATTAAAGCTCCTCCACTGTTGCCGGGGTTGATAGCTGCATCGGTCTGGATAATATTGGTTAGTTCGGTCCCCTCCTGGAGCGGAATTCTACGTCCCAGGGCGCTGATAACACCGACAGTGACAGAGTTGGACAGGCCATAAGGATTTCCGATTGCAATAGCTACTTCGCCAACTTCGAGCTGGTCGGAATATCCCAGGCTGGCTACGGGAATTTCTTCCTCGCATTCAATTTTGATTACGGCAAGGTCTGTTACGGGATCAGTTCCAACAATCTCTCCGGTAAATTCTTTATCTTCCTTGCCGGGGAATATCACGGAAATATTTCTGGCATTTTGGACAACGTGGTTGTTGGTGAGAATGTAACCTTCCTGGTCAAAAACGACTCCCGATCCTTCCCCGGGAACTTCCTGGCGAAACTGGCGCATAAAAAAGTCGTAACCAATCGTTTCCCTGATGGTAGTAATCTGCACCACCGCCGGGCCGACTTCTTTAATCACGCCTACCAGGTCTCTTTCCAGGGCCGGGTGTCGGGCTATCTCCTCATCTTCATACCTCAGATCCCGATCATTTAATTCAGTAATCGCATTATTGTTATCATCCTCAATTGCATTATTAAAACGGACCAAATCGGGTAAAACAAAAGCACTCAGGCCTCCTCCTGCCAGGAGGAATACAATCACAAGAACGATAAAAACCGTTAGTGATTTGTTTTTTGTCATTTCTTCACCCCCTCTTCTTTATAATAACTTAAAAGGAAAACTGGCGCAATATCGACTGGCCACCTCGATTTCAATCCCGGAACCCTTGCCCTTGCTTTTCAGGAAATTTTCCACCGTAAGCCGGGCAATCTGGGGATCGTTGTTTTCCTGGCTCAGATGAGCAAGGTAAACCTGCACCGGTTTTTCATTCAATACCCTGCTTAAAAGAAGTCCGCAGTCATCATTGGAAAGGTGCCCGCTCGGTCCTTTAACTCTTTTTTTCAGGAAATAGGGGTAGGGACCCGTAGCCAGCATATCCGGGTCGTGGTTGGCCTCAACTATAAGAATATCCGAACCATAAATCTTTTTTTCCAGTTGGGTCGTCGACTCTCCCAGGTCAGTAACCAGGCCTATTTGTTTTTTCCCCCAGCGAATTAAAAGTCCTACCGGTTCACAGGCATCATGGGACAGGTGGAAATAATCTATTTCTAATCTCCCAAAATTAAGCCCTGAAAGAAGAAGTTTCTGTTGATTCGAGGGAACGGAATCCAGGATCTGTCCGCCCGCTCCCCATGTCCCGGGGCGGGTAAAAACGGGAATTTTCCAACGCCGGGCCAGAATTCCTGCCCCGCGGATATGGTCACTGTGCTCGTGGGTAACGATTATCCCATCCAGCTCGGAACAGCTGGTTCCCCGGGAGCGAAGCAGCTCTTCCGTTTTTTTTCCACTCAGCCCGCAGTCGATCAAGATTTTGTTTTTTTCATCGCCTATGTAAATAGCGTTTCCGCTGCTGCCACTGGCCAGCGGACAGACCATTAATGACAAATGTCTTCACCTCCATATTAAGTATTCAATTCCGAGGAACTATTTTCCTTCCCCAAAAACCTACCTCAAACTCCAGTTAGGAGGAAAACCTGCAATGGAAAGAAAAATAAAGGTTTTAATTGCCGACGATTCACCCTTTATTCGCCATATTCTTACCGATTTTATTGAAAGCGATCCCCAGCTAGAGCTGGTTGCAGGAGCCAAAAACGGGAAGGAAGCTGTTGAATTAATTTCCCGTTCCCAGCCCGACGTGGTTACCCTGGAGGCTTTAGAAATAGGGGCGGTTGACTTCCTGGCCAAGCCTTCCGGAAAAGGACCGCTGGAATTATACCGGGTTCGAGATGAGTTTTTGCGCAAGGTCCGTGGAGCGGCGGGGGCATTCGCAAAAAAGGAACCCCTTCCCGAAGTCCAGGAAATTTCCGAAACCCCTACCCACTGGAAACCCTTCGGCAGGGGCTTGAAATTAATCGTTATCGCTACTTCTTCCGGGGGTCCCCGGGCCCTGCAGGCAATTTTACCCCTGTTTTCACCTGGGATCCCGGCCGGGATCACCATAGTCCAGCACATGCCTGCAGCATTCACCGGACCCCTGGCCAGGCGCCTGGATCGGGAGGCAGCAATCCCGGTAAGGGAAGCAGTTGAAGGGGATCAAATTCGGACCGGAGAAGCCCTTGTTGCCCCGGGAGATTTTCACCTGATCATTAACAAACACCACAGGGTAGAGCTAAGCAGGAAAAACTCCCTGTGGGGTGTTCGTCCTGCCGCAGACTTTGCTTTTTTATCTGCCGCACCGGTTTTTAAGGAAAACCTGACTGGAATAATCCTGACGGGAATGGGCAGGGATGGAAGCAACGGACTTTTACAGGTCAAAAAAAACGGGGGCCGGACCGTGGTCCAGGATGAAAAAAGATCAACTGTTTTTGGAATGCCCCGGGCTGCCATTAAAGCAGGGGCCGCAGACCTGGTTTTGCCCCTGGATGAGATAATCCCCTTTATTAATAATATGTTTATTTCCCGGGAAGAGGTGGAAGTAAAATGACATTTTTGGAATTCAAGGACCTGGTATCAAAAGACCTGGACCTTCGCCTGGACGCTTATAAGCCCAACCGGGTGAAACGGCGAATTTTCAGCCTGATGCGCCGCTACCAGGTAGAAGATCTTGATGATTGCTACCAGCGTCTCCAGGAAGATCCCTCTTTCAAGGAATCTTTCCTCCAGCATTTTACCATCAATACTTCGGAATTTTTTCGCAACCCCACTTCTTTCAATTTTTCAGAAACCATTTTGTTGCCCCGTATTTTCAGCGAAAATAAAAAGGTAAAAATTTGGAGCGCTGCCTGTTCCAACGGATCCGAACCATACTCTGTGGCAATCCTGATTAAGGAAATGGGTATCGCTCCTGACCGTAATGAAATTCTGGCCACAGATATCGACCACTTTGTTCTGGAGGCTGCCCGGAAAGGAGTTTACAACTCCCAGGCCCTTCTCCGGGTAGAGGATAAAATCGAAAAAAAGTATTTTAAGCCCGCAGGGGAGGATCGGTTTAAGCTTGATGATAAAATCAAAAAGCAGGTCAGGTTTGACCACCAGGACCTGCTTAAAGAAAAATTTGCATCCGGTTGGAATTTGATTATCTGCCGCAACTTCTTTATTTACCTGACCAGGGAAGGAAAAGACAGGCTTACAGAACGCTTTACCCGGGCCTTAGTTCCCCGGGGTGCCCTTTTCCTCGGGAATACCGAATTTATTTTTGAGCCCTCAATTTTTGGGCTGAAAAAAATTAACGGTTCTTTTTACGAAAAATCCAGCTGACCCTTGATTTCCTGGTAGAGTTCTTCCCCGATATTCACCCGCATCCTGATCCCCTCATCTTCATAATCCTCCTGGAGCACCTGGGCCTGGCGGTGTAAGATATCAATTATTCCCGCCTGGGAATAGGGGACCAAAAATTCTCTGGTTTCCATCCCTTCCCCAAGAACATCTCCCAGGCAATTGAGGAGTTCGCCTATATTTTCTCCCGTCCTGGCAGAAACTTCCACCGCCGGTTCATATCGGCGAACCAGATTTGTTAGCTCTTCTGAGTCCGGGTAAAGGTCCATTTTGTTGAAGACCGTTAAAATTGGTTTGTCCAGCGCTTCCAATTCCTCGAGCACCTCCAGGACCGTTTCCATCTGCTCGGCATAACGGGAATCGCAGACATCGACAACCATCAGGAGGGCGTCAGCCTGTTCTACTCCTTCCAGGGTAGCCCGGAAGGCAGCGATCAGGTGGTGGGGAATATTTTTGATGAAACCGACGGTATCTGTTAGCAGAACTTCTCTGCCATCAGGAAGTCGACAGCCACGGATTGTGGGGTCCAGCGTTGCAAACAACTGGTCCGCGGTTTTTACCCTGGCCCCGGTTATTTTATTCAACAGGGTTGATTTGCCGGCGTTGGTGTAGCCAACCATAGCGACAAAAGGAAGCCGGCGCCCTTTCTGCAGGAGATTCCGCTGTTTTTTTATCTGTTCCAGTTCTTTTTTTAGCTCGGTTATTCGATCTCTGATCCGTCGCCGGTCAACTTCCAGCTTGGTTTCTCCCGGTCCCCGGGTCCCAATTCCACCTGCCAGGCGGGACAATTCCTGTCCCCTGCCGATCAGTCGAGGCAGGAGGTAGTTAAGCTGAGCCAGCTCAACCTGGATCTGCCCTTCTCTGGTATGGGCATGGCGGGCGAAAATATCCAGGATCAACTGGCTGCGGTCAATGACCCTGGTCTGCACGGCTTCCTGGAGGTTGTGCTGCTGGGCGGGACTTAATTCAACGTCAAAAATTACCAGGGAAATCCCCTGCCGGTTGACTTCTCTCGCCAGTTCAGAAACCTTGCCCTTGCCAATATAATAGGCGGGGTCGGGTTTTTCTCTTTTCTGCTCTATTTCTTCAATTACAGTCCCTCCTGCTGTTTCCACCAGGAGAACCATTTCCTGCAGGTCGCTCTCCCTTTCTCCAGAAGAAATTCCAACAGTCAAAACTCTTTCCCGGGTTTTTCCTGCCCAGGCTTCGTGTAAAACCTTCCAGGACCGTTCCATTTCCCCAAAAAGATCCCTGCCATCTACTTCTTGAATGGTTTCGGGACCCCAGGAAACTCTTTCCAGAAGGCCCTTTCTTTCAATCTGTTGAATCCCATAAAAAACAAAACCCTGTTCAGGGGATGAGATCAGCAGGACCCAGGCAGGCTGAATTTCGCCGAAAAACCGTTCTTCTGCCTCCATAAGGCTGCTTGCTTCCCTGGACAGGACAACGATACCCTGGCGGGAAAATGGGTTTTCTTTTTTTATTTCTGCCCCGGAGGGATTGTCCGGGTCCATTTCCTCCCTGATTCGGCCCTTGCGGTCCAGAAGCAGGGTTTTTTCACCATCCAGGGAGGCTTCATTCCAGATCTGTTCCAGGACGGTTTGCTGAATCTTTCCTTCGCTGAATAGCTGGTATCCTTTTAATCCTTTTTTTCGGTTCAAATCAGGCTAGCCGCTCCTTTCTGTCGAATAATTGAGGTGGTAAACCAGGGCCATCAGGCTCACCGAGAGGTCCTCGTTTCTTAAAGTTACATCTTCCGGAACCTGGAGATGTTCGGGGGAAAAGTTCCAGATTCCCTTTATTCCAGCTCCTACCAAGCGATCTGCAACCTCCTGGGCTGCTTCCGCGGGAACAGCAATTATTCCCAGTTTTATTTCTTCTTCTTTTATCTTCTCTTCCATGTTTTCCAATCCTTCAACCTTCAGGTTATGGATATATGTACCAATAACCCGGGGATCATGGTCAAAAACCGACCTTACTTCCAAACGGTGCCTTAAAAATCCCTGGTAGTTAATCAGGGCTCGTCCCAGGTTCCCCGCTCCAACAATAAGCATGGGCCAGGTTTTTTCCAAACCCAGAATTTTCTGTAAATGCCGCCTTAAAATCGGAACCTCGTATCCAACTCCCCGCCGGCCAAATTCCCCGTAATAAGATAAGTCCTTGCGAACCTGGGCCGAAGGAATACCAATCTTCTGTCCGAGATCCTGAGAAGAAATGACTTCGATTTCACGTTTCTCCATCCCTAAAAGAGCCCGGTAATAAATGGGAAGTCGTTCAATGGTAGTTTTCGGGATTTTAAATCCTTTCAATTAACCCACTCCCTCTCTTGTGCAGTTTTTCCCAAGCTATAATAAAAAATGGTGGTGAGACCCAGAATCGAACTGGGGACACGAGGATTTTCAGTCCTCTGCTCT
>Ga0207421_10000792_pt1 | contig 40900 bp, 38 predicted proteins | sample SodLakKL_010_SED_4_FD_187542 | JGI IMG/M metagenome (GOLD analysis project Ga0207421, IMG submission 187542) | Alkaline sediment microbial communities from Lake Tanatar, Kulunda Steppe, Russia - 8KL_010_SED (SPAdes) (version 2) | ecosystem: Environmental > Aquatic > Non-marine Saline and...
GACCCGGATTCCCACCCGGCCTGGCTGATCAAAACGATCAAAGTGATAGACCATCTGAAAGCCCTCCTGCATATCTACACAGGAAACGTCTTCCAGAAAGAAACCGGCCTGATCCAGTTTACCCACTGCGTCCAACAGGTCCTGGGGAGACAAGAAGAAGTCGGCATCATAACCTGTGTATGCAGGACCCTGAGGCTCTTCCTTCTTGGCTTCTTTCCCGACGGTTTTTTCAGCTTTTTTCGTTTTCTCGGCCGCCTGTTCCGGCTGGGCGTTTTCTTCGCTCATCAACTTACCTCCTTGGGCAGGGTGCAGAGAACATGCTCAGGTGCTAGTCGGCGTTATGAGCAGATACCACTTCAGCACTTACTATTGAGTGTTAACTTTAGATAACCGGATTTAATTGAGATTACCATTGTTCGCTTTTGGTTGCTGTTTCAGGCACAGGCCACCAGCGTCTGCCGGTGATTTTTTTCTGGACCTGAAAGAGCCCCTCCAGCAGACCTTCAGGCCTGGGCGGGCATCCCGGCACATAGACATCCACCGGAATTATCCGGTCCACGCCTTCCACGATGCCGTACTGGTTCTTGTAGACAAAGGGTCCTCCGGAGATAGCACAATTGCCCATGGCAATAACCCATTTAGGGGAGGGCATCTGTTCGTAAAGCATGGTCACCAGGGGAGACAGCTTCTTGTTGACGGTACCGGCAACAATCATCAGATCCGACTGCCTGGGCGATGGCCTGAAAACTTCAGCCCCGAACCTGGCCGAATCAAATCTGGCCATGCCAAACCCCATCATTTCTATGGCGCAGCAGGCGAGACCGAAGGTCATGGGCCACAGAGACATGGCCCGGCATATGTTCAGGATCTTCTGAACCGGAGCATGGTCGATTATGGGCTCGTCATAGCTGATGTCAGCATATGCATGTGTTAGGGTTTGATTTTCTTGGGCCATGTAAAGACTCCTTTTTTCCAGAAATAGATGACCGAGGCAAAGAGAATGACGATAAAGATCAGCAGTTTTATGAAACTTACCAGATCAGGCGCCTCAACATAGTAGGTGGCTACCGGAAACAGAAACAGGACGTCCACGTCAAAGGCCAGAAATATCAGGGCATAGAAGTAGTAGTTTATCCCGAACTTGACCCATGCGGACCCATGGGGAATCATGCCGCATTCATAAGGCATCCGTAAGTTTTCCGCTTTGGTTTTGGGGGCAAGAAGGTGGGAAAGGAGGAACGGAACTACTGCAAAGAAGACAATGCCAAGAACAAAGAAATAGATAATCGCTATATGCAGCCAGGAAACGCTCATATCGGCCTACTTCCTTTCGTTAGACATTTCAGGAATGAAAATCAGCCGGTTCATCATCATGGCGAAGCTGATAAAGACCTAGACAAGATCTTATGGTCATGTCAACCAAAAAAAGAAACTTTTTTAACAATTGGTCCAAAAAAAAGAGAACACCTTGTGCATTTGTTCACAAAAGGCATTCCACTGGCTGTGCAAGACAGCCGGGAGTTTATTTTCGACGCAGGACAAACGATTATTATAAAAGACTGCCGTAACCTTACCAGCACTTACTCAAAAAAAATGCCAATATGGTATACTTTGTGACAGCAGTATCATGCATATACACTCCAATGCAGTTTTTCTAAACAAATCTGCATACTGTCCCCTTTGATTCTCTGCCCTTCACACTGCATAGTACTACCCTGTCGGCAAACACATATGCAACTGCAAAAAGTCAAAAAACAGGTCTCGGCTCTTAAGGCTTTCTTTATAACTATTTGATTTTTCTGACCATTGCCTGCCACGCGTCCTGCCACGCTTCTTAGTGTGGTTAGCATGTTCATCTGACTTCCATACGTTACACAGACAGCAACAAAGATCAGTAGTCACGCTTCCAGAAAAGAAACACCCCTCCGTCGGCATCTGTCTCCATACTTCCCTCCAGGGATATCCTCGGAGTAAGTTCAATCTCCACCGCCACCTGGTCGGTTCCCGGAGCAGTCCCTTTTTTGACCTGCATATAAACCCTTTCATGCACATATCTGCCCAGGCCGAACTGCAGTTCGCCTTCATCATCCCTGGTAACCTGGATGTCGTCCACCCCCACAAGAGAACGGATCTGATCCATGACTCCTGGACCGGCCTCCCCTGTTGCCAGCGTACGGGCGGCGTTCAACAGGGTCAGGGCCTGAAATGGAGTAAGATCGGACAGGTCCCGCCCGAAAAGAATCCAGGCCAGAATCTCATCCTCATGCATGGGAGGATCAGACTCCAGGTCCAGAGCAGGGCTCAGGGCACGGCCATGGATCCGCACAGTTATATTCCTGTCCCTTTGGCGGTAGTGCGCTCTCATATCCAGGGTGGGGTCCGGGGGATATGCACCGTCAAGATAAACCTGGGAATCACGGTCCAGATCGAACCTGCGGTCAAGAAATGTAAAACGGCCTCTAACAGGGCTCAGCTCCCCACGGATCCTTGGTTCATGGGCCTTGCCGTCAATATAGAGATATCCGCCCCATTCAGAATCAAGGCCCCGCCCGCGCACGTATACCCGGGCCGGAAAATTCAACTCCAGGTCCAGGTCCACAGGATAGGCTTCCATGTCCAGCTGCCTGGGGGGAGGAGGGAGATCGCTCGGGGGCTTGTTCTTCTCCGTCACATCCAGGTGCACCACCTCCGGAGGAGACCCCGGAGGGAGACGTGCATCGATTCTTCCAAAGGTCAAAGCCCCCTTTACCGATGCCCGGGTCGTATCGCCGGAAAGCTCCAGGTCACAGGAGGTTATATTAACCATAGCCAGAGGGTGTCTCAGAATGTTGGCATCCTGAATCTGCAGATCGAAATCCCAGGGCATGTTCACTTCCGGGTCCAGGTCTAGACTGCCACTGCCCCTGATCCTGCCCGCCTCCCCATCACTGGCCGTAAGTTTTTCCAGGAGCACCTGCTCGTTTCTGGCCCGGATAAGCGCATTAATATCCTTTAAGTAAACCCCGGCGATTGTATGTTCAAAAACTCCGTCATCCAGTTCTATTTGGCCGTCCAGAACAGGCTCCTGCAGTGTCCCGGAAATATCCACCTCTGACTGTAAAAGACCTGTCAAGGTCATATCCGGAGGAAGGAAAAGAGGGGCCACCTCCCCCAGCTCAAGGGTGGAAACCAGCCTGCCCTGCAGGGAAGCCGGATCCTGCAGTTCAAATACGGCCGGTTCCAGGGAAAAGACTGCAGGAAGGCTCAGATCCAGTCCCAGAAGTTCATCAGGACCCTGCAGCAAAGCGGCTTTGATCTGCACTGCACCGTCTTCCAGGAGCAGGTCTGCACTCACGTCCAGATGGGGCATATCATCCATATCAGGATGAAGAGCCCTAAGCTCCCTTAGCCCAATCCCTGCTTTGGCCACCGGCCTGGCAGGATTGCCCTGCACCTTGAACTCCCCGCCCAACCTGCCCTCAATCACTTCGAAGGCCTCCAGAGGGATCTGGCTCAGCAAAATATCGTGCAACTCTGCCTCAAAAAGTACTTCTTCAGAAGAAAGTCCGCCGTGAAATGTCATCCGGCCGTCTCCCCAGGCCAGCTCACCTGGACTTATATTTATTTCTCCATCCCCCATCTTTACCCGAAAAGGCTTTAAAAGGGAAAAATCTTCATAGGCAAACCTGCCCTGCATTAAATCCAGACCGATGATATGATCACCTCTGTCCAGTGAGTAGGAGGCATCAGCCTTGAGCTCTAAAGGGTACACAGCCCGTCCATCCAGACTGGTGGAAAGGCTCAGGTCAGTATCCTGTCCCTGAACGACGGTCTCCCAGGAACTCAGGTAGGCCTCCCCCAGATCCAGACCGGCCAGATTCAGCTCGACATTGTAGTTCCTGCCCGCAAAAAGATCCTGCCCCTGCCCTGCAAGCTCCAGATAAACAACGCTCATGCTGTCCAGCACCATGTCCATAGCCTGGAAATCCAGAGTCCCATCCTGCCTGTCCTGTGTTTTGTCCAGAGAAATGCTGCCTTGAAGATCACCGTAGATTTCCAGCCCGGCCATACCGGCGAAGGCGTTCAGCTCAGGGACATCCACGTCCAGCGCACCTTGAGCCAGAAAAGTATCCAGGTCCAGCTCCAGGTCCCCGCGCACGCTGGAATCAAATCCGGATAGAAACAGGTTGGCCACTTTGAGATTTTTTTCAACCAGCTCAAAGTCGGAACCAAGTTCCACCCTCCCCGGCTCTGAATCCAGTGAGGCCTGGACTTTTCCCGAAAACCTCTCCCGGGTATACACCGAATTCAGGGAAGCCTGGATGTCCATGAGATCGAGATCCGCACCGGGCTTGAGCCCGGCAAGATCGGCATCCAGGTTCAGTTCCAGATCCTCCGGGCCTCCCCTGGCCGTGGCCTTTGCAGACAGACTGCCTGCCATCTCCCGGTTCAGTGCCGCCCCCAGAAACTCCAGGCTTTCCATGTCCAGGCCGGCCACCATGTCCATGTCCATTTTTTTCAGATCCACCAGCCCGGAAGCAACAAATGCGGCCTCCCTGGTGATAAGCTCCAGCTCTTCAAGCTTCAGAATATCAGGCTCAGACATGGATGCTGCGGCGGTCAGAACCGGTTTTTCCCCAACCAGGGCATTGAGAAGTTCCTGCCCTGAACTTAACTCTTCCCCGGACAGGGACAACTGCAGGTTGTAGGTCTCATCGGCAATATTTCCGTAAGTATCGGCCTTGAAGTTAAGAGAGCCTGCAAGCTCCAGGTCCGCAGCTTCCTCGGGCATGAGATTTTCCAGGGCGAAAACCCTGCTTTCAAGTGTAGCCTCGAAGCCCTGATCCTCAAGGTCAATCCGTCCCCGGACAAGGGCTTCCAGGTCCCGGGAGACAAGCCTTAGCTCCTTTAAATCCACCAGGCCGCTGTCGGCGTAATCCACATTAAAACCGATTTCCATTTCGCCGGGAAGCTGCGGGTAATGTTCAAACCCCAGGCCCTGGAGCATGATCCGGCCCCGGGCCAGAGCCTTGGTGCCGTTTACTTCACCTGGGTATTCAAGATCCGCCTGCAGGTAAAGACTTTCCAGATGAAGATCATGCCCCTTGAGTCCCTCCAGCCGGAGATTCACCTTGCCCGCAGGTGAGGTGACCGGCCCATGAAAGTCTGCTTTCATCTCTGCAGGACTACCGGAGTTGAATTCGGCCTTTTCCAGCAGTGGGTTTAGATCCTTTACCAGCATATCAGCACTGCCCTGCATAAACATTTCATCCAGGACAAGCTCGGCCCTGGAGTCAAGGCTGAAATGCTCAGAGTCCAGGTGCAGGCTTCTCAGGCTCACCAGGTTTTCTGAATAATCCATGCTCAGTTGCGTTTTCAGATGCAGAGGATGTTTCAGGTAAAAATCCAGGGGGTCAGGAGCAATGGCCGGGCTTATGGAAGCCTCTGCACCGACCGCAAGCTCCAGGCTCTCCTCCAGAAGCTTCAAATTGATGTCCATGGCCAGGTCCAGAAGATCTCCGCCCCTGACCGTCAATTTGCCCGGCCAGTCCTGGACAGGACCCCTGCCTTCCAGGACAAGTTCCAGGCTGTCGGGAATTTCTTCTGCAGGAAGGAGTTCAGGAAGTGTGGCCGAGTCAAAAAAACGAAGATATATCTCCAGCTCATGGGAATTGTGAGAAAAATCCATGGACATATCCAGGCTGGTTTCATCCCTGTCCAGCCGGCTGATGTTCAGACCGTCCACGGCAAAACCTCTCTGGTACGCTGACAACGCCCCCTGCATAAAAAACTCTGCTTCTTGCCCCAAAACCTCTTCTCCGATGCGCGCTCTATCCAGATACAGACTCTCCACGATGAGAGGCGGCAATGGCCACTTCCATTCAAGCTTCTCTTTTAGTTCATCAGGCACTTCAGGTTCTTCCATGGGCTCGGTGTGGGGGGTTCTGGACATGTAAAGGGCCGCGGCTCCCAGCTTTTTTATCACCATCCGCGCCTGCAGAAGATCTCTCCAGGACCATTCAAGCTCTGAATCCTGAACTTCCAGCCAGGCTCCGTCCTTATCGTGTATTTCTATGTTCTGGACCTGAAAATTGAAAGGAATGACGCCCGAAATGCCCCTTATCTCCACCCGGCCGTCTTCCCAGACCAGGACCCGGTTCAGGGTGGACTCCAGATACTTCTGTCCTGACTCTGTCTGTAGCCAGGCTAGTGCCGCTCCCGCCAGAAGCACCAGCAGCATAAGCAGGATGCCCAGGGCAATAACTCCACGTTTAATATATTTTTTCATTTAAAAAGCCTGTCCGATGCTTAAATAAAGCTGATATGCCGAATCCTTGCTTCTGCGGTTCAACGGAAATGCTATGTCGGCCCGCAGGGGGCCGAAATCAGTATAGTAGCGGTATCCGATACCGGTTCCCCACCTGAGATTTTCCGAAAAATCCGGATAGGAGTTCTCATAAGCCTGTCCCCCGTCCAGAAACAACACCAGACCAGAATTGCGGCTGACCTTGAAGCGCAGCTCCGTATTGATCTCAGCCAGGGCCAGTCCACCTATTGGATCACCATCCTCCATGGGTCCCACCTTCTGGTAAGCGTATCCCCGGATGGAGCCTCCGCCTCCGGCGTAATATCTCTCGTCCGGAGGAACTTTTCTTCTGTCTTCCGCCCCTATGGCCCCGTAGGCCACCCTGTTGGCCAGAATGATCCTTTTTTCAGGCCAGAGCGCCAGATAATTGCTCAGACTGGCGTAAGTCTTTAAAAACCTGGTTTCCAGATCCATGGTGTCCACAAAGGGAGTAAGCCTCAGATTGAAGCGAAAACCCTGGGAAGGGTCCAGTTCATTGTCTCGCGCATCAAACAAGAGGCTGCCCGGGAAAAAAAGAAGCCCCAGGTCTGTTTTCTCTCCCAGCTGCTCCACCCGGGCCAACCTGTACCCCGCACCGGCCCCCACGGACAATTCATCTGTAAGGTCACGGTCCACAGTGCCTGTGGCGGATATGCCGGTGGAGTCATAGGCGTCCTGATATTCTTCCCTGTAGCCTGACTTGAGGATGAGGCGCTGATCCGGGCGCATGAAGCTGGGAATAGTGTAGCTTACCCCCAGAAAACGCTCCACGTCGGAAAGCTGCAGATCCGCTTCCAGTGTCTCCCCCCTGCCCCTGAGGTTTCTGTGCATCCATCCAAGACGCAACTCCGGACCTATGTCCGACTGATATCCAAGACCCGCCCTGAATGTCCTGGGGGACCTCTCACGCACCTGCACCTGCATGGGCAGCAGGCTTTCTTCATCCAGTTCATGGCCGTGGTTCACTTCCACCACGGAAAAAAGGCCGGTGGCACTGAGATCCCTGCGCAATTCTTCCATTTGCGGCGCACTGAACTCATCCCCTTTCTGCCAGGGAATCTTTTCCCGGACCACTTCCTGCTGCACCCGCTCCAGCCCGGTTATTTCCATGTCCCCGAACCAGGCCCTGGGTCCGGGATCAAAGGTCAGATAAATGGATGCGCTGTGGTCGGCATGATCAATGACCACCTCCTGCACCCGGGATCTGGGAAATGGATAGCCCCGGGCCTTGAGATACCTGTCCAGTTCTCTAGTGGAGTCCTTCACCCGGGAAGAACGAATCCTTTCACCCTTGTACAGGCCGAGCACTTCAGGGTCTGGCAGTGCCCCATCCCATTCGGGATCCTGGGAGATGACCTCCACCTCCTGAATCAGAAATTCCGGGCCCTGGTTGACCTGGAACACCACACGGATGGGGGTCTCATCTTCATGGATGGTGTAGGAAATGTCCGGGGCGTAATAGCCAAAAGACCGCATAGCCCCGACAAATTCAGGTATATCGTCCCTGACCCTCCTTCTTAACTGGGAAGCGCTCACCAGAGGCCTTTCTTTAAGGGCGACAGTATCCGATACCTGGCTTAGTATCTGGCGCATTTGGGAATCAATGTCCCCGATGAACTCAGTCTCATATGAGGTCGCTGCAATCTCCTGCTGATTCTGGTCTGCAGAAGCATTCCCATGCAGACCTGGCAGTAAAAAAGCCAGCAAAAAAAATATGAAAATTTTGGTTGTCATTGGGGGATTATATGGCAGATCAGTCCGCAGAGCAAGGATTTCTAGAACTGAATCCAAAACATTGAGGAATAACTTTAAGAAAAATTTTCCAGCAGGATACCTTGTCCGGTTGGAAACTTTTGTGGTTGAAAAACCAGTTTACTGGTTTTTATTTGCGTTGTCACAACATGAAGGCAGGACCGCTGTGAAGATAAATTTTTTTCCTTATCCCTGGCCTTTTCTACCACCAGTTTATCCTCACCATTGTTTTCCTGTAAGGACACAACCAGGCCTGGGTCCCAGAAGCAGACTGCCAACACGCACCAGTGTGGCCCCCTCTTCCACAGCCTGCACAAAATCCTGGGACATGCCCATGGACAGGTGGGGGAGTTTTCTGCCGGTTTCCTGTTCCAGGCTGTCCCGCAATTTTCTAAGTCCTGCAAAGTAGGGCCTGGACTTTTCAGGATCATCCGCCAGGGGAGGCATGAGCATAAGCCCCTGCACGTCCAGGTGATCCATCCCACCGGCCTCCCGAATCAGCCATGGTACTTGGTCAGGGTCCATACCTGCCTTTTGCACTTCTCCGGCCAGATTGACCTGGATAAGCACCGGCTGCACGATTCCCAGAGCTGCAGCCTTCTTATGCAAGGCCCTCGCCAGCTTAACCGAATCCAGGGAATGCACCAGGGCAAACTGCCCGGGAATGAACCTGGCCTTGTTGCTCTGCAGACTGCCAGTAAAGTGCCATTTTATTTCCGGATATTCAAGGGCTTTGATCTTTTCCAGTCCTTCCTGAACATAGTTCTCACCGAAATGCATCTGACCGGCTGCCGCCAGAGCCCGGATCCTGTCCAACGGCTGCTTCTTGGAAACAGCCACCAGGGTCACCTCCCTTTCCGGGTCAACACTGTTTCTCAAAGAGGTTTCAATTTTTTTCCTGACTCTGTTCAGGTTGGCTGTGATTTTTTGCTGAACTTCCTCATCTGGGAGGTCACGGCTCGACATATTCTTTCTCCTGTTCAAAAATAAAATCAGCTGGTTCTCCGTCATCCTGCCCGGAGGCAGCACCAAGGCGGGCGAAAATAAGGTACCCGGTATGTGCAACCATGCGGTCTTCCGGCCGCAGGCGCTCAGGTACCGGTTTGTAACGCCTGACAATGATTTCAAGTACTTCCACGGAACTGAAGGGTCCACCCTGCATGGCAGCCAAAAGGGTGCTCACCTGGTTTACCGTGGGCAGCAGAAAGCCCATTGGTGCACCGGGGATTAAAGCCTCGGGGATATGTTCCAGGTACTCCCACGGGGTGCGCACGTCCAGAAATAGAGCGTCCGCGTCTTTAACCCCGAATCCCTGGGCAATATCTCTGCCTGCAATTTTTACCCTGGACTCCAGCCCGATTTTTTCCAGATTCTCCCGGCAAAGGGCAGCAAACTCCTCTCTGCGTTCAAAGGAATATACCTGTCCTGAATTCCCGGCAAACCAGGCCAGGGCCGTAGTCAAAGCCCCGGAACCGCACCCGGCCTCTATAACCCTGCACCCTGGTCCAATACCCAGCTTGACTATAATATATCCGATATCCTTGGGGTATATTATCTGAGTCCGGCGTTTGACCGACTTGATCAGATCATACAGGGTGGGTTTAAGTACAGTATATGCCCTGCCCAGGTGTGTATACACCACCGCCCCGTATCCCTGATGCACGACATTTTGCATTTGAAGCTGACCGTCATTGGTGTTAAGAATGTCTTCTGTCTGCAATACGCGAAAGTAACGCTTGCCCTTGGGGCTGACCAGCATTACCAGTTGGCCTGATTCTATCATTTATTATCCTCCGGCTTGAATCGGATCAGCGACCGTTGAGTTATTTATCTGCAGACCTGAATCACCACTGCCGGCCTTCAAGTGGTGCCCTTTCAGGCAGGAAACACCCATTAACCTTTAACCCTTGATCCATAATCCTGACTCCAGTAACCATTATGCCCTGTTTTATATATGAGCTCAAGACTGTACATTCTGCTGAAACACCCGGGGGAGGTCGGATCCTGAATGGCTGATTACCTGTTTGGACCGGTCATGTCCTCCAGGCTGGGCAGATCCCTGGGCATCGACCTGCTGGGGGAAAGGACATGCTCTTTCGACTGCCTGTACTGCGAATCAGGCCCCACCCTGAAAAAAACCATGACCAGGCAGAAATATGCACATGCCGGGGCAATCCTGGCTGAACTGAAACAATGGCTGCATGACAACCCCGACGACCATCCGGATCATATCACTCTGGGGGGAGAGGGTGAACCCTGCCTGAATCTGGAACTGGGCAAAATTATCCAGGGCATCAAAAGAATCGAGCCGGACATTCCCCTGGCTGTGCTGACCAATTCCTCTCTGCTGCACGACCATCAGGTACGAAAGGAACTGCAGCATGCAGACGTGGTCTTACCCTCTCTGGACACGCTGGTCCAGAAGGAGTTTATACGCCTGAACCGGCCCTTTCCGGGCCTGAATATCCAGGACATGGCCCGGGGACTTGAAGCTTTCTGCAATGAATTTTCAGGAAGGGTCCTGCTGGAGATCCTTCTGATACCGGGAGTTAACGACTCCAGGGCGAACATGGAGAAAATCGCCGCTTTTTTAAAAAACCTGGGCCATGAACGGGTGGACCTGACGGTAATGAGCAGGCCCGGCGCGCATATGCATCTCAAAACACCGAACCGGGAGACCCTGCACAGATGGCAAAGAGCCCTGCACAGCGCCCCGGAAACGGCCGGGAAAGGCATACAGCCCTGCAGCACAGACAGAGCAGCGGATCCTTCCATCATCCTGGATTCCATCCGCCGCCGGCCGCAGACTCTGGAGCAGCTCTGCAGCGCACTGGGCAGCGCACCTGAAGAAACCTCTGCCATGCTCGACCATCTGGTCCGGGAACAGAAAGTCCGTGCCCTTGGGCACAGAAAAGAAAAATTTTATACACTAAAGGAATTTTAAATGAGTACCTCCAAAAAAAGAAAAAGAAAGATGTTTTTAAGCGTTCTGCCCGGAGAGCAGATCGAACTGGTGCTGGCACTGGACGGGATAATCCAGGAATACTACGTGGAAATGCTGGGGCAGATCAAGACCAAAGGCAATATCTACAAAGGCAGGATCCACAATATTGATCAGGCCCTGCAGGCCGCGTTCATTAATTACGGAACAGGCAAGAACGGTTTTCTGCAGGTGGACGAAGTGCACCCGGAATACTACCAGGCGGAAATAAAACCGGGCAAGGGCCACAAGTACCCACCACTGCAGAAGGTCTTAAAGCCCGGCCAGGAACTTCTGGTCCAGGTGGTCAAGGAGCCCACCGGAAACAAGGGTGCTTTTCTGACCACATATCTTTCACTGCCCGGTCGCTATTTCGTGCTTACCCCCGGCCGGGAACAGCTGGGGATTTCCAGGAAAATAGAGGACGAAAAGGAAAGGGAAAGGCTCAAGGGGATCGTCCAGGAGCTCAAGCTTGACCAAGGTCTGGGGGTCATCGTCCGCACTGTCAGCGATGGACAGAACAAGACATCCCTGTCCAGGGATCTGCAGTTTTTGAAACGCCTGTGGAAGGAAGTGCGCAAGAAAGGAGTGGCCGAAAACACTCCGGCTCTTATCTACGAGGAAAAGGATCTGGCCTTCAGGGCCGCCCGGGATTATCTCACCGAGGATGTATCCGAAATCTGGGTGGACAACGAAGAAGTGGCCGAGCAGGTACAGGAGTTCGTCAGTCTGATTTTTCCCAGGCGTAAGAAAATGGTCCGCATCCACGGCGATCCTGAAAAGACCCTTATGGAACGCTTCAACCTGGAAAAACAGATCAGCCAGATCTTTTCCCGGGAGGTGGAGCTGCCCAGCGGGGGACGCCTGGTTTTCGACCAGACAGAAGCCCTCATGGCCGTGGACATCAATTCCGGAAAGATAGGCGGAGAAAAGGATTTCCGGGAAATGGCCTTTAAGACCAACCTGGAGGCCGCTGAAAACATCCCCAGACAGCTGATGCTCCGTGACGTGGGCGGCCAGATTGTCATAGACTTCATCGAGATGCGGGACAAAAAACACATAAGCCAGGTGGAAAAGGCTCTGCGCTCCGCCCTCAAGTCTGACAAGGCCCGCACTGATGTAAGCCGCATTTCCAGATTCGGTTTGATCCAGCTGGTGCGCCAGAGGCTGGGCATCTCAGCTTTGTCCGTGATTATGGAAAGCTGCCGGCACTGCCAGGGCACGGGAACCACCCGCAATCTGGAATGGCAGGCCCTGCAGGCCCAGAAAGAAATCTACCGCCTGCTGCGCAGGAAAAACTGCCCATCCCCCCTGGAATTTCCTGTGGACCAGGATCTGGCCGTATATCTCTTAAACCACAAGAGGGACAAGCTGGTGCACATGGAACAGCAGTTCGACAACCAGGTCCTGATCACACCCAGGGAGGGCTGAAGCCTTGTCCGCCAGGGTGCTTATGCACATCTGCTGTGGTCCTTGCTCTATGTATCCGGCGACTAGACTGCTGGAGCAGGGCCATGAGGTTACGGGATTTTTTTACAATCCCAACATCCAGCCCCTGCAGGAGTATCTTAAAAGAAGAGAGGCCGCAGAGCAGGCGGCCAGAGAGCTGGGCATGAAAATAATTTTTCAGGACCAGGACGTTGATCCCCGGGTCTACCTGCGCCAGGTGGCCTTTCGAGAAGATAAAAGGTGCTTTCTATGCCATCAGCTGCGCCTGGAACGTACACGCTCCGCAGCCCGCAGGGGAGGATTCGATTTTTTTTCCACCACCCTCATGTTCAGCAAAATGCAGCCTTTTGAGCAGATTTGCGCCCTGGGCAAGACCCTGGAGACTGAAAAATGCCGCTTTCTGGACCAGGATTTCCGTCCAGGCTGGAAACAGGGCATAGAAAGATCCCGGGCCATAGGACTTTATCGCCAGAATTACTGCGGCTGCATCTACAGCGAATTCGAAAGATTCAAGGGCAGCCTGCCCCGAAATGGACAGTAGTTTTCACGGCTACTGCAAACCCCTTTGTATAGCCTATGCTGCTCTATATTCATGTTCCTTTCTGCCGCACAAAATGCGCCTACTGTGCTTTTGCCTCCCAGGAGTATATTGAGGAGTCCGTCAGTGTCTACCTGCGCCTTGTGCAGCAGGAGCTGGAGATACGCAGCAGACAGCTACGGCGAAGAAAAGTTAGCAGCATTTACATCGGGGGCGGCACCCCCACTGTATTGCCCTTTGCATCCATGTCCCGGATAGTGGACGCCGTATATAAACACTTTGATCCTGTGCCTGGATGTGAATTCACCCTGGAGGCCAACCCGGAAAACATCCTGGAGATGGCTGACCTGCAGGCCTTTTCCTCCATGGGCGTAAACAGGATCAGCCTGGGGGTCCAGAGCCTGGATGACCGGCTCCTGTACACTCTGCAGAGGGGCCACGATTCCAGGCAGGCCATAAAAGCCGCCCGCAAGATCCGTCAGGCAGACTTCGCCGCACTGAGCCTGGATCTTATCTGGAGTCTGCCGGGACAGACCCTCCAGGGCTGGATGGCTGAACTGGCTCATGCTGTTCAGCTTGCACCGGATCATCTGTCCTGCTACGGCCTGAGCCTGGAGCCGGGCACCAGGCTATCGGCCGGTATCCAGTCCGGGGAACTGAAACTCCCGGATGAGCGCACTCAGACCGGAATGTATGTGCACGGTGCCCACTACCTGGAATCCTGCGGTTTTTTGCAGTATGAAATATCCAATTTCGCCCGGATGGGCTTTAGATGCAAGCACAACCTGGGCTACTGGGCCGGGGAGTCCTTTCTGGGAGCAGGCCCCTCCAGTGTATCCACCATGGACGGCTTAAGGTGGCAGAATCCTTCGGCAATATGCGACTACCAGGCCCTGGGGGAAAAAAATTTCAGTGATCTGGAATTTGAAAGACTGTCGCACAGCCGTAAGATCAATGAACTGGTCATGCTTTCTCTGCGCACCTCCAGGGGGCTCAACCTAAAAGATTATAAACAGCTCAAGGGCGAATGCTTCAGCCGCAGGTATGCCGGGGTAATCCAGGCCCTGCACCAGAACAGCCTGATACGTATGGCCCACGGCTACCTGAGCCTCACCAGAAACGGCATGCTGGTCAGCGACAGCATCCTGGAAAAATTCATGGAGTAGGTATTTTCATAAAACCCTCCTGACAGGACAAAATTCATGGACAGCACACACAAGATAATAACCGCCCAGGACTTTGTGCAGAAAAGACAAGACCTTTTGCGTCAAAAAATTGTATTCACCAACGGCTGTTTTGACCTCCTGCATGCCGGGCATGTGGACTACCTGGAAAAAGCACGTTCCCTGGGGGATCTGCTGGTGGTGGGTGTAAACAGTGACTCCTCGGTAAGGCGCATCAAGCCAGGACTTGACCGCCCGGTGAATGCCCAGGCAGACCGGGCCAGGGTTCTGGCTGGCCTTGGCTGCGTGGACCAGGTAATCATATTCTGGGAGGACACCCCTTACAGTCTCATAGAAAAGGTCCGCCCGCACATTCTGGTCAAGGGAGGTGACTGGCCAGTGGAAAGAATCGTTGGCCGGGACATAGTCCAGGGCCATGGCGGAGAGGTGCGAAGCATCCCCTTGACCCCGGGATACTCCACAACCGGGATCCTGGACAGGGTCATCCTTGCCGCCCAGGATGAATAGTTAAGGTCAGTTTATTAATTCGCTTTTCCTTACCGGTTCTCCGCTATCTTCGCCTGCTAAAAAGACTTTTTGCAGACACATTTTCCAAATACTTGTCTTTTGCAAAACATTTTGGCATCCTTTCATAAAAAAAGGAGAAAAAAGAAAATGCAGTTACTACCTGTCAAAAGAGCGCTTATAAGTGTTACGGACAAGACCGGGATTACGGAACTCGGCCAGTTTCTGTCCACCATGGGAGTGGAAATAATTTCCACTGGAGGAACCAGAAAAATGCTGCAGGACAAAGGGATGGATGTGACCTCGGTAAGTGATGTCACCGGATTTCCCGAAATTCTGGGCGGCAGGGTCAAGACGCTGCATCCCCATATTCATGCCGGGGTCCTGGCGGACAAAAACAACCCCGAACACATGGATACTCTGGCTTCCATGAATATCCAGCCCATAGACATTGTCTGTGTGAACCTTTATGCTTTTGAACATGCAATCCAGGACGATCCCGGCATTGAAAAGGCCGTGGAGCAGATCGATATCGGCGGGCCCACCCTTTTGCGAGCCGCAGCCAAGAATCACGCCAGTATCTGCGTTCTGCCCGACCCTGAATTTTACCAGCCCTGCATGGATATGCTTCGGGATAAGAAGGGAATAGACCTGGACTTCAGGATAAAAACAGCCTCTTTTACATTCGCAAAAACCAGCCGCTATGACCAGGTAATTTCGGGGTATTTCAACCAGAAAATATAGCCCATGCGCATAAAATAAAAAACGGAGAATCCTTATAGCTCAAAAACCCCTTGGAAACCTCACCGGGCTGAAGCCGCAACAGCTTAAGGCCCTGTCCAGGCTTTATTTCCGCAAGTTCCCTTCTGCTTCCGGGTTTACCACGGAACAGGCCAGAGAGCTTGCCAACCTAACCCACCAGATTAAAAGACAGATCGGCCTGATCATAGACCGTCGTGGACACGTGCTCATGGTAATCGTTGGCGATCAGGGAGGCATTCTCATCCCCGCCCTGGACCGGCTCAGGCAGAGCAGCGGCAGGCTTCGCGGGGTAAGACTTTTGCATACACACATGGGCAACACCTGCCTTACCGACGAAGACCTCATGGACATGGTCTTTCTGCGCCTGGACTCCATCTCGGTCATTACTGTGGATCAACAGGGCCTTCCGGACCAGTTTCAGTGGGCCCACCTCATGCCTTATAATCGCGAGAGATCCCCTTACAGGGTTTATCCCCAGCTGCACTGGAGTAGAGCCGGAGTAGATCATCAGGCCAGCGTGGAGTCCCTGGAAAAAGAACTGGGCAGAGAAGGTACTGCAAGACAGGAAGTCCCCTCCGAGGAAAGCGCCCTGCTGGTCAGCGTAGACACCCTCCCCAGACATGAACAGGAAAGGTCCCTGCAGGAACTGGGAGCCCTGGCCAGAACAGCCGGACTTGAGGTGGCCGACTCGTTGATCCAGAGGGTTCCCAGGATCAACCCCAAGTCCATTCTGGGCAAGGGCAAGGTGGCCGAGCTGGAGGTCATGGCTTTGCAGTCCAATGCATCGGTTATCATATTCGACCAGGAACTGAGCCCCACTCAGCTGCGCAACCTGACCTCCATAACCGACAGGAAGGTTATTGACCGCACCCAGCTCATCCTGGACATTTTTGCCCAGAGGGCCACTTCCAGGGCCGGCAAGCTGCAGGTGGAGATGGCCCAGCTCAAATACACCCTGCCCAGGCTCATCCAGCAGGACCGTGCCCTGAGCCGCCTGGCCGGCGGAATCGGCGGAAGAGGCCCTGGAGAAACCAAGCTGGAGCTGGACAGGCGCAAGATCAGGGATCGCATTACCAGGATCAAGGACGAACTACAGAAACTGCGCAGGCACAGGGAAAATATCCGGGCCAGGCGGGTGGAAACGGATATTCCCGTGGTTTCCCTGGTGGGCTATACCAATGCCGGCAAATCCACCCTGCTCAATACTCTGACCCGCAGCACAATCCTGGCCGAAGACAAGCTCTTCGCCACCCTGGATCCCACCAGCCGCAGGCTGCGCTTCCCTGACGAAAGAGAAGTGGTTTTAACCGACACCGTGGGGTTTATAAAGGATCTGCCCCAAGACCTGCGCGAGGCTTTTATGGCCACCCTGGAAGAGCTTTCTCTGGCCAAATTGCTGGTGCATATTGCTGATGCCTCCCATCCCGAGGTGGAGGAGCAGGTTGAGGCTGTGCAGGGACTGCTAAGGCTCCTTGAACTTGAAGACAAGCCTGTGGTCATGGTTTTGAACAAGTGGGACCTGGTGCCCCAGGACAGAAGAGAAATCCTGCAGAACGTATTCCGGGAGGCAATACCCGCCAGCGCCCGGGAGGAACAAACCCTTACCCCACTGATACAGGCCCTGGAAAGACTGCTTTAGGCTTGCCGGTTTTCACCAGTGGTGCTTGAAAAAGTTGGCCTGGTCATGGTGCGGGCGGACCTTGTCTTCAATCCTGACCAGTTCATCGCTGGAATAAGCCTCAAACACTCTGGCGATGCGGACGTTTTCCTCTACCTCTTCCAGGCTGGAGATGCCTATGATGGCTGTACTTACAGGAAAGCTCAGGGTATATCCCAGGGCTTCCTGCATGGAAACGGCGCCTCCGGGCTTAAGAATGCGGTTGACCGCGGTCACCTTCATGGCGATAATTCCCATCTGCTTTTCTGCCGCCTTTTTCAGAAGATCCTCCTGAAAGGGCCGGTAATGTATGTCTCCAGCGTTGAGGGTGAGAAGGACAGTGTCGAAATCATGGCGGGTTATGCCCCGGATCAGTACATCCGGGTCCTTGTGCCCGGTGATGCCGATATTGCGCACGACTTTTTCCGATTTAAGCTTCTCCATGGCCCGGACCGCCCCCTGTCTGTCCAGGGCCTGGTCCACGTCGTTATTAACCCGGACATTGTGCACCTGATACAGATCCAGATAGTCAGTCTGCAGGCGCTCCAGACTCTGCTCAATAAGGCGCATGGTTCCGTCGTAAGTGCGGTCATGGGTCTTGGAGGCCAGAAAAACCTCCTCGCGCCTGCGGACCATGACCCGGCCGATGTTGCTTTCACTGCCTCCTCCGCCGTATGTGGGAGAGGTGTCGATATAATTCACTCCAAGATCCAGAGCCTTGTCTATTATGGCTGCTGCCTCGTCCTGCCTGCCGGTCTGCTGCACTGTGGCTTCGCCGCCTAGGCTGAATATGGACACCTGGTGACCGGTGCGTCCAAGCTTTCTTCTGGGCATGTCCTCTGAGCCTGGATCAGCTGCACAGGCGGATTGGGGTACGCGCACAGCTTCAATGCCGGTTACTCCCAGGCCGGCAACAGCCCCGGCAGTGGTGCACATAAATTTCCTGCGGTCCATCTTTTTTTGCATAAATCCTTCCTTTAGGCTTACCTGGTTTTCATTCACCGGACAAGGGGCAGTCCTTTGAAACCAGCATCAGAAGTATAAAAAGGGGCTTCGTGCATACTGACCGTTGCATAAACCATGGCATCGGCCATGGCAAGAGTGTGGAGAATAGATGTGTCCGCTGCTTTTATTGCTAGGCTGTCGATTTTTTGCAGTCACGTCTTACTATATGCTTACTAGCAAAAAATAAGGGTTAGAGCCTATACTTGACAAGCAAGCCCTAACCCATTGATTCTGTTATGGTGCCGGGGGAGGGATTCGAACCCTCATGAGGTTGCCCCCGCGGGATTTTGAGTCCCGTGCGTCTACCAATTTCGCCACCCCGGCTTATAATGAAAAATTAGTCCATGAGTTTCTGTACAGTCAAGAGTTTTTTAAGATCCGGAGGGTCTCGACAAACCTTTTGACCTGGGCTATGCCTTAAGTAAGCAGCAACATATTACGTTTCTTTAAACAGGATCCATAATGACAGCTGGCCCTGCAGGTATTATCTTTTTATATTGAGCAGAAAGGCTTGTACAGCAAGAGCTCAAACTATTTTCTGGAGTACGGATGCTCAACGAAAAATTTTTAAGCGATCTGGAAAAATACATTAAGTCCGGCCAACTGGAAGAGGATTTTGAATGCTCCTCCGAAGATCGCCGCATGGAAATACTTGATTACCTGGAAAGGCTCATGGACCTGGCCGAGGCCGCTGATGAAACAGCCACCAGGATAATCTTCAAGAATACCGGCCTGGGACAGATGTTTGGTGCCGGTAAAAATAACGATAAGAGCTGAAAACCTGACCAAGAGATGATGAAAATGTCATTTTTTTTCGACCTGCACGTCCACTCCAGGCTCTCCGCCTGCAGCATTCTCTCCCTGAAAGACATCCTTTCAGAGGCCCGTTTGCTAAGCCTGGACGGAGTGTGCATCACCGATCACAACACCACTGAAGCCAGGCACCAGGTCCGGGAGGGAGTTCAGGATGACGGTCTTTGTGTGATTATTGGGCAGGAATACTCAAGCCTGGATGGCCATTTTTTAATCTTCGGCCCTCACGAAGAATTTGAATCTTACCTGCCTGCACCAGAGATAGCCCGGCGGGTAAACCAGGCCGGCGGAGTGATAATAGCCTCACACCCCTACAGGGCAATGCAGAAGGTGAATGAAAAACTGGCTTCTACCGGGACAATCAGATATGCTGAAGGATTAAACGGCAGAAATTCCGAACTGGAAAACACCCTGGCTCAAAACTGGCAGGGAAAACACGGAGTGAGCCTTACCGGGGGTAGTGACGCCCACTGCCTGGAAGAACTGGGCAGGGTCGGGACATTGTTTCCAGATCCGGTCCGCAACCGGGAAGAGCTTGTAGAGGCGCTTAAAAGAAGAAATTTCAGACCGGCGCGTAACCCTCGTTACAAACAGGTTGCTCACTGGCTGGAATCTTATGGCGGCGTCATCTAAGCCTGCAGACTGCCCGGAAGAAGAACCGGCCATTTCCTGTAAAGGGGCTGCATCAAGCCCAGGCAGGCTGAGGCTGATATGCCTCCCGGGGCTCATATTGAGGGGCTGTTATTTCCCGGCCGCCGAAATCAATCAGGTGCAGGTAGTCGTCCCTGTTTACATCCAGAAATCTTAGGAAGGAGTTGTTGAAGGAGTGCCCGGAGCAGTGAACCTCGAAAGACCCCCACAGAGAAGTGCCCATCAGACTCATATCTCCCATGAAGTCCAGAATCTTGTGCCGCACTAGCTCATCGCTGTAGCGAAGGCCGTCTGGATTGACTATCCCGTACTCGTCCAGGACTACTGCATTGTTCAGCGTGCCGCCCAAAGCCAGTCCCTGGCTCTGAAGTTTTTCTACGTCCTTTAAAAATCCAAAAGTCCTGGCCTTGGCCAAAGATCTTACAAAGTGCTGCGGGTTCTGCTCAAACTGGTAGGACTGACTGCCGACCATGGGGTGCGAAAAATCGATGGTGTATTTTATCTTGAGCCCGTTGTAAGGCTCAGCCTTAATCCAGCGTTCGCCGTGCTTGTAAACAAGGGGACGACTTAGCCCCAGCACCCGCCTGGGCAGGCGCTGCCTGCGGATGCCTGCTGTTCTAAGCAGAAAAACAAAAGAAGCTGCACTGCCGTCCATAATTGGAAGTTCATCCCCCTCTACCTCAATGTACAGGTTGTCGATACCCAGACCGGAAACCGCCGCCAGCAAATGCTCCACCGTGGATATGGAGACATCCCCGTTGCCTATGGTGGTGGCCAGCTCAGTTGATTTGACCGAGTGCGGACTGGGCTCAAGTCTTTTGGTTCCACACGGTCCTTTATGCAGAAAAACAAGCCCGGTATCCTCCTCTGCCGGGCGCATGTGCAGGCTGACTCTTTTCCCGCTGTGCAGACCGACACCTGAGCATTTAACATCTTTTTTAATTGTTTGCTGACGCATTCACGCTTCCTCCTGAAAGGGCAAAAATGCAAGAAACATGCCCAAAACTATCTATTTCAACATACTGAAATAACACTCTTAAATTTTGATGCTGTTCTTACTACTGTGTTTTTTTGACAAAATGCTGTTCTTTTTTAGCACTAGCCCTACTTGCATATTACAGCCGCCCGATCCAGTCCGGCAAGGTCCTGATAGACATGGCAACTGCTCCAGCGAGAAAAGATCCGCCTGACCTGGTCGGCCTGGGCGCTGCCCATTTCCATAAAGACCCGCCCGGAACCCCTCAAAACCCTTGCGGCATCATGTTCCAGCCTTTGTATATGTCCCAGACCTCCGGCCTCTGACAGAAGGGCCTGCCCGGGCTCAAAATCCCGCACTTCCGCCCCCAGACCTGCAAACTCCCGGGCGCTTATGTACGGCGGGTTACTGACTATAAAATCAAGGCTCTGGGGCTTAATACCCGCACCCATGTCCCCCCGGAAGAAAACAATCCTGTCTGATACCCTGTGCATACGGGCATTACTACGGGCAACAGACAAGGCCGGTTCGCTGATATCACAGGCCAGACCATGAAACAAGGGAAAATCCAGGGCGATGCATATGCCCAGAATTCCGCTTCCGGTACCCAGATCCGCAAAAACCTTCTGCTGCTGCCGGGAATAAATTTCCCCTGCAAGTTCCACCAGTAACTCTGTTTCGGGTCTTGGGATCAACACTTGAGGGCTCACCTGAAAATCACGGCTGTAAAACTCTTTACGGCCCAGGATGTATGCCACCGGCTCGCCTCTGCTTCTACGGGCGATCAAGACTTCATAACGCCGCCGGATCTCTTCAGAGGCCTGATCCTGAAAAACCAGTACCAGCTTTTCAGTGGGAAGATTCAGGACGTGGGCAAGAAGCACCCTGGCCGAAAGGCCGGGAGAATCCACTTTCGCCCGGCGCAGTTCATCCGTGCCCCGGGCCAGTATTGAGGCAATGGTATTCACAAAAGACAAGCAACCGCTCAGGGGATTTATATGCTGGATGAAGCAGTCTTATTACGCCGCCTGGGCCTGTTGAAGGGCCTGGGCCTGGAAATTCTGGACAAGTGGGTCGATAATTCCATCCAGGTGCCCCTGCATTACTGTTTCCAGGTTGTACAGAGTAAGGTTGATGCGGTGATCAGTCACCCTGCTCTGGGGAAAATTATAGGTGCGTATCCTCTCTGAACGGTCCCCGGAGCCTACCTGGGCCCTGCGGTTATCATCGAGTTCTTTTTTCTGCTCCTCCTCCATGCTCTGCAACAGCCTGGACCTGAGGACCTTCAGAGCCTTGGCCCTGTTCTTGTGCTGAGACTTTTCATCCTGGCAGGAAACCACCAGTCCGGTGGGAATATGGGTGATGCGGACAGCTGAATCAGTGGTATTCACACTCTGCCCCCCCGGCCCTGAGGACCTGAAGACATCTACACGCAGGTCGTTGGGCTCGATGTGCACGTCCACTTCCTCGGCCTCGGGCAGAATGGCCACTGTAACAGCCGAAGTATGTACCCGGCCCTGGGACTCCGTCTCCGGGACCCGCTGCACCCTGTGTACCCCGGACTCATACTTGAGCCTACTGTACACCTTTTTACCGGAGATGGAGGCAATTACCTCCTTGATTCCGCCGGACCCTGTCTCCTGCATGTTGAGCACTTCCACCTTCCAGCTGCGCTCCTCGGCATACCTGGAGTACATGCGGAACAGATCAGCAACGAAAAGTGCGGCTTCCTCTCCCCCTGTACCGGCCCGGATCTCCAGAATTATATTCTTTTCGTCCAGGGGATCGCTGGGCACGAGCTGCATTTTCAGGTCTTCCTCCAGGCTGTCCTTCTTCTCCTGGAGGCTTTCGAGCTCAATCCGAGCCAATTCACGGATCTCCGGGTCCTTGTCCCGGGCAAGCTCCCTGTTCTCCTCCATTTCGGACACAACTCGCCTGTACTCCCGGTAGGTACTGACAATGGGTCCCAACTCCGAGTGCGACTTGGACAGCTTCCTGTATTTTTCCTGATTGGAAAATACCTCCGGATCGCTGAGATCCGTTTCTATCTGCATGTATTGCTGTTCCAGTTCATCCAGCCTGGCAAACATATTCAAATCCGTGCGGGCAGATTAATATGCCCTTCATTCTCAATTTTCAACAATCCCTCAGTTCCTACCTGAATGCATAATCCTATTTGGCCGCCTGGCCATACTTCTTCTTGAAGCGGTCAATCCGTCCGGCAGAGTCGACAAATCGCTGCTGTCCGGTAAAAAAAGGATGGCACTGCGAACATACCTCCACTGTTATCTCCTGGCCGGCAGTGGACTTGGATTGAAATTCATTGCCGCAGGCGCACTGAATTTTGGTATCATGTAAAGTAGGGTGCAGATCTTTTTTCATGTCTAACCTCCGAAAATTTTTTAAAGACCAGTATCTATAGAACATCTGTTAATTATTGGCAAGTTATTTTCCGTCATATTTCACAGCAACAAGGTCAAGTTAATACTTGCCAGCTAAAAAAAAATATTCTATAAAAACCAGTTTCGTAAATCACACGTCCGGACGAAGCCCTCTGGGTGCTCTTCGCTGTTGAAGAGACGCTTACCGGACGGAGGAAAAAACCTAGGGAGGAATCTTATGAGTTATGTTACCATGAAGCAGATGCTGGAGACCGGTGTGCATTTCGGTCATCAGACCAAACGCTGGAATCCGAAAATGAAGCCTTATATCTTCGGGTCCAGAAAAGGCATACACATCATTGACCTGCAGCAGACCGTAAAGCTTTACAAACATGCCCACGACTTTATTTCCGACACCGTGGCCGGCGGGAAAAAAGTTCTCTTTGTGGGAACCAAGAGACAGGCCAGAGAAGTCATCAAAGGCGAGGCCGAGCGCGCAGACATGTATTATGTCACTAACCGCTGGCTGGGCGGCACACTGACCAATTTCCAGACCATCCGTAAAAGCATCGAACGTCTCAAGACCCTGGAGAGGATGTTTGAGGACGGCACCATAAACCGTTTCGTCAAAAAAGAAGTGGCCATGATGCAAAGGGAAGTAAATAAGCTAAATGCCGACCTGGGCGGAATCAAGGACATGGATTCCCTGCCGGGTGCAGCCTTTATCATCGATCCTAAAAAAGAAGAGATCGCCATCAAGGAGTTCCGCAAGCTGAACATCCCTATAGCAGCAGTGGTGGACACCAACTGCGATCCAGATCTTATCGACTTTGTCATTCCCGGTAACGATGACGCCATACGAGCCATAAAGCTCTTCGCCGGCAGTATCGCCGATGCCTGCCTGGAGGGAATGGCCAAGAGAGGAGACAGGGAGGAACATGAAGACAAGGCCGAACAAGCTCAGGAAGCTGAAGCCGGAATGATGCAAACCGAACCAGAACCTGCCATGCAGGAAGAGCAACAGGAGGAGTAAAAATGGTTGATGCCCAGAAAGTTAAGGCTCTGCGGGAAAAAACCGGGGCCGGCATGATGGACTGCAAAAAAGCCCTGCAGGACAGCGGGGGAGACGAAGAAAAAGCCATTACCTGGCTTCGGGAAAAAGGCCTGTCCAAGGCTCAGAAAAGAGCCGGACGGGCCACATCAGAAGGCTGGATAGGTTCCTATATTCACAGCAACGGCAAAATAGGCGTACTTGTAGAGCTTAAATGCGAGACTGACTTTGTGGCCAAAAGCGACCAGTTCCAGCAGCTGGCCAAAGACCTGGCCATGCAGATCGCCGCAACCAGCCCTGTATGCGTAAATCCCGAGGATCTGCCTCAAGAGCTTGTTGACAAGGAACGGGACTTCTACAAGAGTCAGGCGGAGAAAGAAGGCAAGCCCGAGCATATTGCCGAAAAGATCGTCCAGGGACGCCTGGACAAGTACTACAAGGAAGTATGCCTGCTTAAACAAGCCTATATCAAGGACGACTCCAAGACCATTGAAGATCTGATCAACGACACTGTGGTGGTCCTTGGCGAAAGCATACAGATCGGGCGCTTCACCCGTCTGGGCCTTGGTGAAGATGTCCAGGATTAACCTGCAGACTGTTTTTCAGGACTTCTTACAGCCAAATCCGGAAAAATAAGATGCCCAAGCCCAAATACCGTCGCGTACTTCTAAAGTTAAGCGGAGAAGCCCTGGCCGGGAACGAACCCTACGGTATAGATCCCGGCACTGTTTCTTCCATCTGCAGGGAGGTCATATCCGCCCAGGAACTTGGGGCCGAGATGGCCCTAGTCATTGGCGGCGGGAATATATTCCGCGGCGTGTCCGCATCATCCAAGGGGATGGACCGGGCCTCCGCGGACTATATGGGCATGCTGGCCACGGTCATGAATGCCCTGGCTGTGCAGGATGTCCTGGAGAAGATGAACGCGGATACCAGGGTCATGACCGCCATCTCCATGCACGAAGTGGCCGAGCCCTATATACGTCGCAGGGCCCTCAGGCATCTTGAAAAAAAACGCATCGTTATATGCGCGGCAGGCACCGGTAACCCCTACTTTACCACAGACACTGCAGCTGCTCTCAGGGCCATGGAACTCAAGACAGATGTCATCTTGAAGGCCACCAAGGTTGACGGGGTCTATGACAAGGACCCGGTAACCAACTCCGACGCTGTAAAGTACGATTCTTTGTCCTATATCGATGTTTTGAACCGCCGTCTCAAGGTCATGGATGCGGCAGCTGTCTCTTTGTGCATGGACAATTGTATGCCTGTGGCGGTGTTCAACCTTTTCCAGCAGGGCAACATAATCCGTGTGCTCCAGGGAGAGCAGATAGGCACTATAGTGCAAGGAGGATAATTCATGGATGATGTACTTAATGAGTGCAGGGCAAAAATGGACAAGGCCATAACCAGCCTGGAGAAGGACCTGACCAAGCTCAGGACCGGCAGGGCATCTGTGGGGCTTGTGGACGGGATCACGGTGGAATACTACGGGACCATGACCCCCTTGAACCAGCTTGCCTCCATATCCATCCCGGACAGCCGGACAATTGCCATCCAGCCCTGGGACAGAAATGTTTTCTCCGGCATAGAAAAAGCCATTATGAAGTCCGACCTGGGTTTAAACCCTGTCAGCGATGGCAAGCTTATCCGCATCAACATTCCTCCTCTCACCGAGGAAAGGCGTAAAGATCTGGTCAAGATGGCCAAGAAATACTCCGAAGACGCCAAGGTGGCCTTGAGGAACGTGCGCAGAGAAGCCAACGACACCCTCAAAAAGATGAAAAACGATAAGGACCTTACCGAGGACGAGATGCACAAAGGCCACGAAGAAGTCCAGAAAATAACCGACAGCTTCGTGATCAAGGTGGACCAGATACTGGCTGAAAAAGAAAAAGAAATCATGGAGTTTTAAACTGCAGGACAGGCTCCCCCGGCACATAGCCATTATAATGGACGGCAACGGCAGATGGGCCGGCAGGCATGGACTGCCCAGGGTGGAGGGTCACAAGCAGGGTACCCGCAGCGCCCGGTCCATAGTTGAAGAGTCGCGGCGTCTGGGCATCCAGCATCTGACCCTGTACGCCTTTTCCAAAGAGAACTGGTCGCGCCCCCGGGATGAAGTAAATTTTCTTTTCAATCTGCTGGGGGAATTCCTGAACGGTGAACTACCTACTCTAATACGTCAGGATATCCGCCTGAACATCCTTGGAGAAACAGGCGAAATTCCTCTGGCCACCAGAAAAATACTGCAGATGGCCAGCAACCGCACCAGATCCAACCGGAGCATGCAGCTGAACCTGGCCCTGAACTATTCCGGACGTCTGGAGATATTAAGGGCCTGCCGGCTGATACTGGACAAGGGTCTGGATCCGGCCCGGATGGACCCCGGGGAGTTCGGTCAATATCTTTACACCGCCGGTCAGCCCGACCCCGATCTGGTAATCCGCACCAGCGGAGAATACAGGATAAGTAATTTTCTTCTTTACCAGTCAGCCTATTCGGAATTCTACTTCACCGAGACCCTCTGGCCCGATTTTGACGCCGGGGAACTGCACAAGGCCCTGGAAGACTACAGCCGGAGAAACCGCCGCTTCGGAGCCGTGGAGCCTGTATGAATGTAAGCCCTCACCTGCAAAGAGTTGCTACAGCCGTCCTGCTCATTCTGGTCCTGGGCGGAGCAATCTACCTGGGACACGCTGGAATCGCCATTCTGGTGGTCCTGGTTTCCCTGCTGGGACTGTGGGAATTCTACTCCCTGTTCTGGTCCGGCAAAGAACGGCTTTTGCTCAAGACCCTGGGATGCCTTGCAGGAAGCCTTTTTCTTCTGGACTATTCCCTGGAAATAACCGGCCACCCGCTGCTTTTCCTGGTTCTCATATTCTGGGTGGCCTGGCTCGGCTTTCTTATGGAATTCAGCAGGCAGAAAGACCAGGCCGGGCTTAATGACTACATGGTGCTCATTTCCGGCATAGCTTACGTCCCCCTTGTAATGAGCCTGTTTTTTACTCTAGAGGCCCCGGAAATCATCCTGGTTCTGGCGGCTACTGCAGCTTCCGATGCCGGAGCTTTTTACTCGGGTTACCTGTGGGGCAACAGAAAAATCTGGCCGGATGTCAGTCCCAAGAAGACCTGGATGGGAAGCCTGGGAGGACTCATACTGTGTACAGCCGTCACCCTGGGCCTGGGGCTCTTGCTGGGCAGTGCCCTGTGGTGGCAATTAGTGATTCTGGGCATTATTCTAAATGTCAGCGCCCAGCTGGGAGACTTTTTCCAGTCTTCGCTTAAGAGATGGTGTCGTGTCAAGGATACAGGACACATCCTGCCTGGACATGGAGGTGTTCTGGATCGCATAGACAGCCTGCTGTTGCTCTTGCCCGCTTATGTGGTAGTTTCGATATTCGTAAACATATTGTAATTATTGACCACCTCAGAACTGGACAAACTTGCAATACATATCAGACCTTGACCTGCAATCACGGCCGGATCAGCCCCGCTGCCTGGCCATCCTGGGCTCCACCGGCTCTATAGGCACCAGTGCGCTCAAGGTGATCCGGCGGCATCCGGAAAAATTTCGCGTAAAGGCCCTGGCCGGAGCCAGAAACATTGAACTTCTGGCAGAGCAGGCTAACGAATTTCGGCCGGATTATCTGGGTGTGCTTGAGGAGCAGTTGGCGCATAAGTTGAGGGATATGCTTGCTTCTGACTACAGTCCGGAGATACTGGTGGACTCCCAAGGCTACAACAGCATTGCCTCCCTGCTGGAAGTGGACATGGTCCTTTCAGCAATGGTGGGGGCTGCCGGGCTTCTGCCCACCCTGGAAGCAGTGGACAGGGGCAAAATAGTTCTTCTGGCCAACAAGGAATCCCTGGTCCTGGCCGGACATCTCATCCGCGCCGGATGCAAGAGGAGTAAGGCCGTTATCCTGCCTGTGGATTCGGAACACAATGCCCTGTTTCAGGCCCTGCAGGGACATGAGGCCGGTGAGCTGGACTCGGTGATTCTCACCGCTTCCGGTGGACCATTCTGGGGACGCAAGGCCTCCAGCCTGGAGGATATGAAGCCGGAACAGGCCCTGGCTCACCCCAACTGGTCCATGGGGGCCAAGATAAGTATAGATTCGGCCACCATGATGAACAAGGGCCTGGAACTAATAGAGGCGCACCATCTTTTCGGCATATCCATGGACAGGGTCCGGGTGCTGGTGCACCCTCAAAGCATTGTACACGCCCTGGTTCAGTTCCGCGACGGATCAGTTCTGGCCCACATGGGAGTACCGGATATGCAGATGCCCATCGCCCACTGCCTGGGCTATCCCCAGCGCCTCGACCCCGGACTCGCTCCCCTTGACCTGGCCGCCTGCACCGAGCTGGGATTTTACAAACCGGACCCCGGGGCTTTTCCCTGCCTGGAACTGGCAGTGGAGGCCATGAAAAGCGGACCCAGCTACCCTGTGGTTCTTAACGCCGCCAACGAAATCTGTGTGGACAGTTTCCTGGCCGGCAGGATCGGATTTATGGACATACCCAGGATAAATTCCAGGGCCCTGGAGGAACACAGCCCAACACCAGTTGACAGTCCCCGGGAAATTCTTAATCTGGATCATCAGACCAGACAAAGGGTAAGTGAATTTGTCCTGCACCCTGCTGGTTAAAAACTGCTTAACCAATACATACTCTAAATAGAACAACCATGCTAACAAGCGCTATAGCCATAATACTGGTACTGGGACTGCTCATCTTTTTTCATGAACTGGGTCATTTTCTGGTGGCCAGGCTTCTGGGAGTGGGAGTGTCTACATTCTCCCTGGGATTTGGTCCCAAGCTGTTCGGCTTTGTCATGGGCAAGACGGAATACCGTCTTTCTGCAGTGCCGCTGGGAGGATATGTGCATCTTGTTGGGGAAGGAGAAGAATCGGAAATTCCCAGAGGGTTCACTTCAAAAGAAAGTTTCGCTCAAAGACCTCCCTGGCAAAGAATCCTGGTAGTGGCAGCCGGACCCGTGTTCAACTTTGTCCTGGCCTGGTTTATTTACTGGGGTCTTTTCTTTGCCCACGGGCAGATGCAGATGCTGCCCCAGATAGGTGATCTGGCCGAGGACGGCCCGGCCATGGAGGCCGGGCTGCAGCCTGGAGACCTGGTGCTGAGCATAAACAGCCAGGAAGTTCGCTACTGGGAAGACATGGTCCAGCATATACAGCGAAACGAGGGCGAGCCACTGGAGCTGGAAGTCCAGCGCAACTCCAGCATAAAGGAATTCACCCTGGTCCCCAGAATGTCGGTCCAGGAAAACATATTTGGGGAGGAAATAAAGACCCCGCAGATCGGGATAGTGGCCTCGGGCGAGACGGAAACCATCTCCCTTGGGTTTATAAGCGCCGGCAAGGAAGGCCTGTCCCAGACCTGGATGCTCATCAAACTTACTGTGGAGGCCATCAAAAAGCTTATTGAGCGTATCATCCCCCTGGACACCATCGGGGGTCCCATCCTTATAGGTCAGCTGGTGAGCGAACAGAAGCAGGAGGGCATGGTAAATCTGCTGGCCTTGACCGCCCTCATCAGTATCAACCTGGGGCTTATCAACCTGCTGCCTGTACCGGTACTGGACGGTGGGCACATCCTTTTCTACACCATAGAAATGATCACCCGCAGACCGCTGAATGAGCGCATGCGCCAGATAGCCACCAGGATCGGAATACTGTTCATACTTTCCCTCATGGCCTTTGCCATAATAAACGATATCCTGCGGCTGGTGGGCTGATAAACCCGGGAAACCGATCCGGTTTACACATGTACCTGGTAATTAATTGCGCTGAAGGCGACTTGCAGATTGTCCTGGGAAACAGCGAAAGGCTCTGGTTCTCAAGCAGCCTGTACGTACCCGGACGGGCCATGAAGCACATGGCTCCAGGCATAGTAACGGCCCTTGAGTCCCTGGAGCTTGAAACTCATGAACTACAGGGCATTGCCTGCGTATCCGGGCCGGGATCTTTTACCGGGGTGCGCATGAGCCTGGCTCACGCCCTGGGAATGGCCTGTGCTCACAGTATCCCCCTGGCAGGACTTAGCTTCATGCAGGCCCTGGCTATGGGGCCCGGACCTCTAATTCACGGCACGCTTGTGGTACTGGTGCATTCCCGGCGAGAACAGGTGTATGCCCAGGTTTTTTCCTGCCCCGACCTTACGGCTTCCTGCCCTGCAAAAAACCTGCACCTCTCGGAACTAAAAGACCTTTTATCCTCATGTCCAGGTCCAGTGTACCTGGCAGGCAGCGGTTTACGCCGGAACATGGACTTTTTTCACCCCCGCAAGTCCACAGTCCTTTCCCTGCACTGGGACGTGCCCTCACCCCACAACCTCTTACGCATGGCCCTGAATGCTTCATGGAATACACCCCTGCCCGCGCCGGAATACCTGCGGGACTCTGAAGCCGAAGAAAATCTGTCCCGCATCGCCGCCGGCCGCGGCCTTGACCTGAACCAGGCCAGAGAATACCTGCAACGGGAATAACTCAACTCCGTTTCAGCCTTGCCCCAAAAAAAAACTCCCCCAGGTGTTCGTCAGCTCCTGTTCCGTAAGTCTGCAGGCACTTAAAATCTTTGTGTTTCTTTAGAAAGTCTTTCACCTGCTCCTGGTTTTCCTGCCTGGTAAGGGTACAGGTGACATAGATGATCTCCCCTTTCCGGGGCAGGATATCTGCGGCGGAAGCAAGCAGTTCCTTCTGGATGCGGCTTAACTCCGGCACATCCCTTGCGCTTCGCTTCCATTTGGTGTCCGGCCTTCTGGACAGTACTCCCAGGCCGGTACATGGGGCATCCACCAGCACCGTGCCGGGAGCTTTTTTCAGAGGCGGTCTTTGCCCCTGGGCTGCAAATATCAGCACTTGCACCTGCCCCTGAAGTTCTTTTTTCAGTCCAGCCAGCCTTGGCCGATGAGTATCACTGGCCCATATCTGCAGGCCCTGGCTGCTCATGAGCATGGTCTTGCCGCCTCTCCCGGCGCACATATCCCACACAGGAGACTTCCATTGGCCCAGGCCCAGTTCCCAGAGGACTTTCTGTCCGGAAAAGCTCTGCCTGACGACCTTTTTTTTTCTTTCAAGGTCTTCCAGGTCGGGATAATTATCCCTTAAATGTACAGAAGGACCAATCCGCTGGACCACGTAATGCTCATCCAGGCTGCCTGTATCTGCTCCCGGGGCAAGTCTTACTCCTGCAGCAGGTTTCTGAAGGCTCTGCTTCAGGTATACCCGGGCCTTGTCAGACCCGTAGTCCTTTTGCCAGAGCTTTACCATCCATTCCGGGCATGAATAAAACCTGGAAAGAAAAAGCACTTCTCCGGGATTATCCTGACTGAAGAAATCCGGGTCAGAGGCATCCACTCGGCAGCATTTGCGCAGGACTGCATTAACCAAAGAGGACATCCGGGCACCGAATTTCTTGCGGGCCAGGGCTACAGCCCTGGAAACAGCAGCATAATCCGGAATACGTTCCAGAAAGAAAATCTCGTATGCAGCCAGCCCCATCAGGGCCCTGGCTCCACCGGACAGCCGGGCAGGTGATTTAAGAAAGCAGTTCAGCACAAAATCCAGGCGGCCCTTGTAGCGCAAGTAGCCATAAGCCAGTTCAGTGGCCAGGGACCTGTCCCTGGGGTCCATTTCCGGGTCCAGGTTTCTGTCCAGGACCATCTGCAGGTCCCGGCCGGGCTTGAGCGCTTCCAGGACCACGTTCAGGGCTATGTTTCGGGGATCATTGAGGGAGAATTTTTTTGGAGTTTTGTGTTTCATGCATCACCGGTCAAAGACCAGTTGCCCTGTCTTTATACTCACCCTGTCCGCAAGCCTGCTGAAGACTGTCTGCGTTTTCCTTAACCTCTTCATTCTCCGTCCTCCGGCCATGGACGGCATCCACGAACTTATCCAGAGCCAGTCTTACATGCTCCAGGGTCACCCTGGTATCCAGACAAGGACCTTTAGGGCGCTCGTTCAAGACTCCGTAAACGGGTATGGGGTAGGCATCCTGGATTCCGCTGGCCAGATCCCGCTCGCAGGCCACTGCCACAATAAGCCTGGGACGTATGTTGACCACAATCCTTCGGGCTATGGTACCGCCTGTGGCAATGGCCATATGCACCCCGTATTCGCGACTTAAATCAAGAAGCCCTGAGATGCTGCATTCACCGCACCTTTTGCAGTTGTTTACATTATATGTGAGCCTGCGGCTGCAGATGCTGTTTTGCAGGCAGTGGGGCATGAGCATGAGCACCTTGTTCGGAGGATACATGCGGCTCTCGGACAAGACCAGTTCATTGTTCACCTTGATGAAGGACGCCCGTATCTTTTGTTTGGGGATGCGCAGCAGCCTTCCGAAGATGGTCATAAGCGGCAGAAAGAATTTTATACTGATGCCCCGCAGGTTCCTGGAATAAAGAACAGGACGCTTGAGCAGGATGTTCAGAACCAGACCCAGGGATACCCAGAAGATAAAACATATGGCCAGGGCTACAACCGTGCCCATAACCCACGGTGCCCAGGGATGGATGCTGTCCAGTCCCACGTAAGGGATATACCACAAAAGAAGCAGAATCAGACATACAAGGACTGATGTCCCGGTAATAAGTCCTATGAACAGCCTCTTTCTGGTTTCAAAGGAGTCCTGGATTTCCTTTTCCAGAAAATTCCGGCTTTCTGTGCTCATGTTATATTTTAAATAAAAGCTATAGTTTAAGTAAAAACACGGTAATCACTCCCGGCATTGCTGCATGAAACCGCAGTAAAAGCTGCGGGCGGACATTTCCCTGCTGTTTTCAGGCTTTACCCTGGCAGTCAGGTACATCTTGTCCCTGCAGGCAATGGCCAGATGCTCGTCTTCCAGCCCTGCCACAGTACCCGGGCTTACTTCCGGGGGCCTGTCCCCGCCGACCCTGCCCGGGTAGACCTTAAGGCGGATGGTCTTGCCGGCTGGACTGTTCCAGTCAAAATAAGCCCCGGGCCAGGGAAACATGCCCCGGATCTGGTCATGGATCTGTTTTGCCGGCCTGTCCCATACAATCCGGCCTTCTTCCTTGGTAAGCTTGCCTGCATAGGTGGCCCGGTCATGATCCTGCGGCACAGGGACAATCTTTCCCTGATTCAATGCCTCCAGGGTCTTGACCGCAAGGTCCCCCCCCAGGAGGGCCAGCTTGTCATGCAGGCTCGTAGCGGTGTCCTGCTCTTCTATGGCCAGGGACTCTTCCATGAGCACAGGTCCCTCGTCCATGCCGGGAGTAAGGCGCATGATGCTGATCCCGGTCCTGTTGCGGCCTTCTATGATGGCTCTCTGGATGGGGGCTGCGCCCCTGTACAGGGGCAGAAGCGAGGCATGCACATTGATGGGCATCTCAGCGGCGATGTCAAGAACAGCAGAGGGAAGAATCAAACCGTAGGCCGCCACCAAAAGATAGTCCGGCTTGAAATCAGCCAGTTTTTCCACTTCTTCCAGAGACTTGAAGTTGGGCGGCTGGATCACAGGCAGACCATGCTCCAGGGCCAGTTCCTTGACCGGAGAGAATGAAAGTTTTCTCCCTCGCCCACTGGGACGGTCCGGCTGGCAGTAAACAGCCACCACAGAACCACCGGACCACTGCAGCACTTTTTCCAGCACGATGCGGGCAAAATCAGGAGTGCCCATGAAGACTATTCTTTTTTGTTTTCCAGCCATTTTTTCACTTTTTTGTCATACATGGTCCTTTTAAGCCGGCTGATATGATCAATAAACAGTATGCCGTTCAAATGATCTATCTCGTGCTGCAGGCATATTGCCCACAGATCCTCGCCTTCGTGGATCACTTCCTCTCCATGCAGGTTCAAGGCCTTTACCTTTACCTTCCTGGCCCGGCAGACCTTGGTCTGGTAACCCGCAACGCTCAGGCATCCCTCCTCGGTGGTGGTCTCGTCCTGGGAAGCTATAATCTCTGGATTTACGTAAGTAAAAAGCTCTTCCTGCTTGTCAGGCCCGCTTAAGTCCACTGTCACCACCCTCAGGGATTCTCCCACCTGGGGAGCGGCCAGCCCTATTCCCCTGTGCTCATACATGAGCCTGGCCATGTCCCGGGAAAGATCAATGATGTAATCGTCGATCTTCTCCACCGGCCTGGCCTTCTGGGTCAGGATCTTATCCGGGTATATATGTATCTTTCTGGACATGATAAGTATATTAGAGGGCAAGGCCCCGGCAGATCAAATATTTCGTCCTGTTTATTTTATATAACAGTAACCGGGCCATTTATTGCTCCGGCTTCTTTTCCGGTTCCCGCAGCCGGATGCCCAGTTCTCTCAGCTGACGGACGGATACTGTCGCCGGAGCCTCGGTCATGAGACAGGAAGCCTTTTGGGTCTTGGGAAAGGCTATTACCTCCCGGATGGAAGAGCACCCCGCCATGAGCATCACAAGGCGGTCCAGCCCGAAAGCGATCCCTCCATGAGGCGGGGCTCCGTATTCAAGAGCCTGCAAAAGAAACCCGAACTTGTTCCGGGACTCCTCCAGGTCCATGCCCAGGGCCTTAAACATTCTTTCCTGATCCTGCCGGGTATGGATACGGATGGATCCTCCTCCTACTTCCTGACCGTTTATGACCATGTCGTAAGCCCGGGCCAGGGCCTGACCGGGTTCTCTTTCCAGAAGTTCCATATGCCCGTCCTTGGGGGAGGTAAAAGGATGATGCCTGGCCATCCATCTCTTTTCGTCGCCATCCCATTCCAGAAGGGGAAAATCCATGATCCAGATGGGAGCAAAGGTATCATTGGGAATGAGTCCGAATCTCTCACCAAGCTTCAGGCGCAGGTAGCCCAGTGAGCTGTTCACCACCTCCGGGGATGCAGCCTGAAAGAAAACTATGTCTCCGGTCTCCAGGCCCAGGGCCTCAGTAAGCCCGTTGCACTCCTCCTGGCTCAGAAACTTGGCGATGGGGGACTGCCATTCATCTTCCTTTATCTTGATCCAGGCCAGCCCCTTGGCACCGTATATGCCTACAAAATCTGTATAGTCGTCGATTTCCCTGCGGCTCAACTCTGCTCCTCCGGGCACACGCAGGGCCTTGACCAGTTCCGCCCTGGCAAACAGATTGAATTTGGAACCGCGCACCACTTCAGTGACATCCCTGAGGGTCAGATCAAAGCGCACGTCCGGACGGTCCAGGCCGTAGTCCGTAATGGCCCGGGAATAATCAAGCCTCTGAAAGGGGGTTTCAAGCTCCACGTCCATGACTTCCTTGAAAAGCCGGGCAATCATGTTTTCCGATTGAGACATGACCCCTTCTTCCTCCACAAAGGACATCTCCATGTCCACCTGGGTAAACTCGGGCTGACGATCCGCCCGCAGGTCCTCGTCCCTGAAACACTTTACCACCTGGTAGTAGCGATCCATGCCGGCGCACATAAGCAGCTGCTTAAAAAGTTGCGGTGACTGAGGCAGAGCAAAAAAATTTCCCTGATTCAGACGGCTGGGCACCAGAAAGTCCCTGGCTCCCTCAGGGGTGCTCCTGGTGAGAACAGGGGTCTCCACCTCGGTAAACCCGGCTGAATGCAGGTGGTTTCTGATCTCATGCACCACCTGACTGCGAAGACGCAGGTTCCTGGCCACCCCCGGGCGTCTTAGATCAAGATAGCGATGCTTCAGCCGCAGGTTTTCTGCCGCCTCAGCCCTGTCTTCTATGAGAAAAGGAGGGGTTTTGGAGCGGTTAAGCAGCCTGAATTCCCTGACCGCGACCTCTATATCTCCGGTGTGCAGGCTGGGATTGATCATATCCTCCGGCCTTTTGCGCACCACCCCCTTGACAGCCAGGACATACTCGCTGCGCAGGGCGTGAGCTTCTTCCAGGGCCTTTGCGCTTACATCCGGAGTGAAAACCACCTGAGTCAGACCGTCCCTGTCCCTTAAATCTATAAAGATCAGTCCGCCGTGATCCCGGCGGTACTGCACCCAGCCCATGAGACACACTTCTCTGTCATCGTGCTCCAGGGTCAAATCATTGCATCCATGGGATCTCACCCACCACCCCAGAGGCTGGGTCTCGAGCTTGATTCTGGCTTCATCCATTGTGTCTGTTTCCTGTATGCAGTTGAGGGTTATTTTAAAAACTGCTGCCTCTCGGATTAAATACCAGGCCCAGAGCCTGTTCGGCATCGTCATGGCTTACGGCTCTCTGCACTCCGGTGGACATGTCCTTGACCTGTACCTGGTTTTTATGCATTTCATCCAGACCCAGCAATAGACACGTCTTGATGTTTTTCTTGTTGGCCTGGCGCAAATGACTCTTTACGCTTCTTACCTGAAAACCCATCTCACCGCGATAGCCTTTTCCCCGCAGCCTTTTTACCATAAGCATGGCCTTGTCCATGGCCTCCTGATGCAGGACCGCCATATAAAAATCCAGAGGCCTTTCCTGGATATTCTGCAGAATAAGAGCCAGGCGCTCCATTCCGCAGGCAAAGCCAATACCCGGAACTTCCGGGCCGCCCAGGTCCCCTACAAGGCCGTCGTACCTGCCCCCTCCGGCCACGGCTGACTGAGAGCCGATATCATTGGAAATGACTTCGAAAGTAGTCCTTTGATAATAATCCAGGCCCCGCACCAGAAATGGATTAAGCTCGAAGGATATACCAAAGCTCTCCAAAATGGCCAGCACACGGTCAAAATGTTCTTTGCACTCCGGGCACAGGTTGTCCACTATCCTGGGGGCACCTGAAGCCACCTCCCGGCATCCCGGGGCCTTGCAGTCCAGGACTCTCAAAGGATTGGAAACCGTCCGGCGCTGACAGTCTTCGCAAAAGACATTCTGGTCCATGCCAGCGAGAAAAGCTTTTAATTTTGAGTCAAATCCGGGGCGACAGGCAGGACACCCCAGTGAGTTGATCTCCAGGGAAAGTTTTTTAAGGCCCAGGGCATGAAGATAGTCCCAGAGCATGGACAGGATCTCGGCATCGGCATACGGGGAATCCTCTCCCAGCATCTCCGCATTTACCTGGTGGAACTGGCGGGTCCTTCCTTTCTGGGGCCGTTCATATCTGAACATGGGCCCCAGGGTGAAAAACCTGCTTACATTTCCTGAACTGGCTGCAGGACTGTCTATATAGGCCCGGATCACCCCGGCGGTGGCCTCCGGGCGCATGGTCAGACTCCTGCCTCTTCGGTCAGGAAACGTGTACATTTCTTTCTGGACTACATCTGTTTCCTGGCCTATGGATCGGGCGAAAAGCTCAGTCTGCTCCAGAATCGGGGTGCGCAACTCCTGGTAGGCGTACCTGGACAATACCTCCCTGGCCTTGTCTTCCATAAAGGTGTAAGAAGTACTTTCGGGAGGAAAAAGGTCAAAAAAGCCTTTAATTTTGTTCACTCTGCTCATGCTTGTTCTTTTTTCTCCGACTGGACAGCCGAAAACGGGGATAGTAAAAGCTTTTGAATCTGGAGTTGTTCCGGCAGGTACAACTAAACTCCAGCCCGGCCTTGTTGTCTGCTAACATATTGTACGTTGACATAAACGCAATAATGTTAGAGCAAGTATTGTTAAATGTCAAAACCTCATGGGAGTTCAGATGATTCAGGCTCTATCCATAGTGGGTTATAAAAAGAGCGGCAAGACCGGTTTGATGCTCAAGCTGGCCAGGGAACTTCAGAAGAGAGACATGAAGGTGGCTGCAGCCAAATTTTCCGAACATGGCTTTGATCAGGAAAACACCGATACGGCGCAGCTTTCTTCCGTGGTCAAAGAAGTTATCGGCTTAAGTGGGGAACAGTCATTTTTTAACTGGCAGGAGAAAAAGTACCTGCCGGATCTCTTACCTCTTTTGCAGGCAAAAATGCTCCTGGTGGAAGGTGGAAAACATCTTGGCTGGCTGCCACGGGTACTGGTTTTAAAAAAGCCGTCGGATGCGGAAGCCCTGGACAAAGGACTGGCCGTAGCCACCTGGGGGAAGATAAAGACCCATTACCTGCCTCATGCCGGCAGTATCCAGGACCTTGCGGACATTGTGCAGTCCAGGGGATTCGCCCTGCCCGGACTGGACTGCGGCACCTGCGGCCGGGAAAGATGCCTGGACCTGGCCCGGGAGATGGTTGCCGGAAAGGCCGGCATTCAGGACTGCCAGGCCATGCACTCCAGGATGAAGGTCACCGTAAACAACCAGGAACTGGCCATGAATCCCTTTGTGGAAAGGATCATAACCAGATCCATCCAGGGCATGCTATCAGAACTGAAAGGCTACTCCCCGGGAAAGATAAATATATCCATTGAATGACCAGAAAAACCACCCACATTAAGTGGCAGGCCGTGTTACTCTTTTTCCCCGGAAACCACCCGCAAAAAAATCTCACCCTCAGGTAGAATCAGTGAGTCAAGCCTGTTCTGCACCACAGGCAGGTCTTTACCCTGAAATTTTATGTTCTTAAGTTCAGAAAAAAACTGATCCGGTCTGGACTTGAAAAAATGTATCAGATCATTGGAAGAAAAAATGATGCCCTGGTGCAGGAAAAGTCCCGCCAGGTCCCTGCCCACAGCATTGTAGAGACGCACCTGGATGCGAAAGGATTTATCCTGCTGTGAGTCAGTTTCCTTTTCCTGACGGCTGGACAGAGAAATACCCTCGCGCATGCGCTTGAAATACCCGTCCCGGCGCATAGTCGCCCCCACAAGACCCGGCATGGCTGCAGAAAGTGCCAGCCTGCATCCAGGCCTGATCATGGCCTGATCAATATCGTCCACTGCAGATCCATCCAGAAAAATGGTCTGCAGGCTCTTTTCGGTATAAACCCCGCATACCCCCACCAGTTTGCAGAGAAATTCCCGCAGGGAGCATACCTTTGGCACCGGCATGAAAAAACCCTGCTGCAGCATCAGACTGAACTGCTCCGGCGCATCATGTTTAAGCATCAAAACTGGCAGGCCCTGCATGTCTTTGTTGCAGGGCTCAGGATATCTGGCTGTATATGTCATGTATATGTCCGGAAAAAAGAAGGAAGGCCCAGGAGCCTTCCTTCTTTTTAATGTGTATTATTCAATACTGACTAGAAGTTATAGACACTGTCCAGCTCTTTGTCCGGCACATCGAATACCACGTTGTGCGGAGCCAGGGGTTCGCGGGAGAAGTATCTGGGCAGGCGGTCGTGTGCAGGGCCGAACCCGGCCTTCTCGTTGAACTCCCTCTCCATCTTGAGGATCTTCTGTCCCAGGGCCACTACGTCATCACCGGTCATTTCCAGTCCGTACATGTGGTTGATGGTCTGTACCATGGCCTCGAAGGTCTCGCCCTGATCCAGAATGGCAAAGGCCACGAACAGGCAGAAGCCGGTGGAATCCAGGGCTGCGGTAGCCACCTGAAGGTTACGGGACAGTTCGGCCTGACCGCTGGTCTGCATGGGATCCACATCTCCGCCTACCTTGAGGATATTGGCGGTCACAGCGTAGCCGGCGGTATGGTCTGCCCCCTGGGTGGAGGTGGCGTAAGTCACCCCGATACCCTTGACTGACCTGGGGTCATAAGCAGGCAAAGCCTGTCCCTTGACCACTGGAGCATGCTCCATGCCGTAGCAGCGGGCAGTGGTTGCGGCCCCTGCTCCCAGAATACGTCCCAGGGGAGTGCCTTTGCCCACTTCATGCACCAGGTTGATGGCCCCTTCTGCATCACCGAACTCTATCACTCCTGCCTCCATGGCCACACCGATGGTCACCCCCATCTCTATGGTATCCAGGCCGTAATGATCATCCAGGTAATCCAGCCTGGCAATGACGTCCAGGTCGTCGATACCGCAGTTGCCGCCATGGGACCAGACGGTCTCGTATTCCGGCTGCTTGGACATATAATTACCGTCCTTGTCCGTGTATATACCGGAACACTGGATGATGCAGCCCCGGTGGCAGCCGTGGGTGGGCTGGCCGCCTTCGCGTGCTTTCATGTTTTCGGCCTGCTGCTCCCCGGAAATATTCTGGGCGTGCTTGTAGCGGCCTTCCCTGAAATTGTACGTAGGATAGCCGCCGGCCTCATTCAGGATATTGGTAAGCACGTTGGTGCCGTAAGTGGGCAGACCCTGACCGGTAACTGCGTGACCCTTGAGGCCTTCAACAAACTTCTTGTTGGATTCCTTGAACTCGTCAGGGCGGACAGGCTTGCGGGTCTTGGCGCCAGCGGCGTCCACAACAATGCACTTGATGCCCTTGGAGCCCATGACAGCACCCACGCCGCCGCGTCCGCAATGCCTGGTAGGCCTGAATTCAGGATCTGTGACAGCTATGGAAGAGTTGGACATGCGCATCTCCCCGGCAGTACCTATGGAGATGACCGAGACTTTTTCACCGTGCACGGGCCTGAGCTGGTCAATGAGGTCGTAATTGGCCAGCATCTTCAGTTCATTGGCCTTTTCAATATTTACACCCTGATCGTTGATTACCACTTTGTACAGATCATCTCCCTGGCGCTCGCCTTCCAGGATGATTGCTGCATAGCCCAGCCTGGCCAGGGCCTGAGCCCCCGTTCCGCCGGCGTTGGACTCCTTGATGGTCCCGGAAAGAGGGCTTTTGCAGCCAACGGACATACGCCCGGATGATGAAGCCGCCGATCCGCTCATAAGACCGGGGGCGATGACCAGCTTGTTCTCCGGCCCCAGGGGATGGCAGTCCGGGGGAACCTCTTTGTAGACCACGGAAGTGGTCATGCCGCGTCCGCCCATTCCGGCATAGTCGCCGATGGGTTCTTGAGTGGCCTTGGGACCGCCCGGGGCCCCCACGTCGATTCTCAAAATCTTGTCCATGAAAATACCTCCTTGAAAGGGTTGTGTCTGTATGTGGTAGACTGTTTATGCCTTTATCATGCCTTAAGCTTTCCGGATGCAGGGTACTTTAAGC
>Ga0207421_10000793_pt1 | contig 40888 bp, 37 predicted proteins | sample SodLakKL_010_SED_4_FD_187542 | JGI IMG/M metagenome (GOLD analysis project Ga0207421, IMG submission 187542) | Alkaline sediment microbial communities from Lake Tanatar, Kulunda Steppe, Russia - 8KL_010_SED (SPAdes) (version 2) | ecosystem: Environmental > Aquatic > Non-marine Saline and...
CCCGCTCCACCGCACACCGCACACCGCACGCACGCACACCGCCCGCACGCACACCGCACGCACACCGCCCGCACGGCGCCGAGTACCCGGTCGGCGCTCAGCTGCGGCCGAAGATCTGGGTGCCGTAGGTGCGGTACCAGCGCACGAAGCGGTGGATACCTTCGGCGATCTCGATCTTGGGCTTGTAGCCGAACTCCAGCTCGAGCGGAGTTACGTCGGCCCAGGTCGCGGCCACGTCGCCCGGTTGCATCGGCAGATACTCGCGCTCGGCCGGGAGACCGAGCTCGGCCTCGAGCACCTCAATGAACTCAAGCAAGCTCACCGGCGCGCCGTGCCCGATGTTATACACACGATACGGCGCCGGCGACCACGACGGGTCCAGCTCCTCGAGCGACTGCAGCAACCCGGGGTCGGGCGGCCCGTCTGTGGGTTCCTCGGGATTATCGATCACGCGCAGAATGCCCTCGACGATGTCGTCGATATAGGTGAAGTCGCGCTTCATCCTACCGTGGTTGAAGACCTGAATCGGCCGTCCGGCGAGGATCGCGCGTGTGAAGAGAAACAGCGCCATGTCGGGCCGCCCCCACGGGCCGTACACCGTGAAGAAACGCAGCCCGGTGGTCGGGATCCCGTACAGGTAGCTGTAGGTGTGCGCCATCAGCTCGTTGGCCTTCTTGGTGGCGGCGTAGAGGCTCACCGGATGGTCTACGTTGTCGGAGGTTGAGAACGGCATGCCGGCATTTAGCCCGTACACGCTCGAGGTAGACGCGTAGGTGAGGTTGCCGACGTTGTAGGCGCGACAGGCCTCGAGCACGTTCAAGAACCCCGCGACGTTGGCGTCGACGTAGCTGTAGGGGTTGGTGAGGCTGTGACGCACCCCGGCCTGAGCGGCAAGGTTACAGACCGCGTCGAAGCGCTCGCGCCGGCAGAGCTCAAACAGGTCGTCGCGCCGCTCGAGGTCCATCCGCACAAAGCGATAGTTCGGGTACTTCCGCGACGTGGTGATTGTGTCGTGAATCTCGGCCGCCGCCGGCGCCACCCCGCTCTCGGCGAGCCGCGCGTACTTCAGCCGGATGTCGTAGTACTCGTTGAGGTTGTCTATGCCGACCACCTCATCTCCGCGCTCCGCGAGCCGCTCAGCGAGGTGGTAACCAATGAAGCCGGCGGTGCCGGTAACCAAAATCTTCATGCCTCAGTCCTTGTGGCCCGCGCCGGCTCGCAGGTGGACGCGCGGGGTGGGGCGGCGGCGGCGGGGGTACCCGCCGCCCGCCGCCCGGCGGACGGGCGCGGCGCGGGCGCGCGTCGCGGGTTAGGAAATCTCGCGCTGCAGCTCGTCGGCTTTGTCGGTAGCCTCCCAACTGAACTGGTCGCGACCGAAATGCCCGTAGGCCGCCGTCTCTTGGAAGATCGGCTTCTTGAGATCGAGCATACGGATAAGCCCGGCCGGGGTGAGGTCAAACACCTTCTGCACCGCCGCCTCGATTGCGCTCTCCGGCACCTGTGCGGTACCAAAAGTGTCGACCGTCACCGAGATCGGGAACGGGACACCGATCGCGTACGCAAGCTCCACCTCGCAACGCGCCGCAAGCCCGGCGGCCACGATGTTCTTCGCGACGTAGCGCGCCATGTACGCGCCCGAACGGTCTACCTTGCTGGGGTCTTTGCCGCTGAACGCGCCGCCGCCGTGGCGGCCCATACCGCCGTACGTGTCGACGATAATCTTTCGCCCGGTCAAACCGCTGTCGCCGTGCGGGCCACCGATCACAAAGCGCCCGGTGGGGTTGATGAAGTACTTCGTGTCTTTGTCGAGCAGCCCGGTGGGCTCCAGCACCGGTTTGATCACCTTCTTGATGATCGTCTCGCGCAACTCATCGTAGCCGACGTTGTCGTCGTGCTGCTGGCTCAAAACCACCGTATGAACACGCGCGGGCTTGCCGTCGTGATACTCCATCGTTACCTGGCTCTTGGAGTCCGGGCGCATCCAGGTAATCGTGCCGTTCTTGCGACACTCGGTTGCTCGCAGCAAGAGCTTGTGCGAATACGTGATCGGAGCCGGCATCAGTTCCGGCGTTTCGTCGCACGCAAAGCCGAACATCATCCCTTGGTCGCCGGCGCCCTGCTCGCCCTCGTAGAGCCCTTTACCCGAGACACCCTGGTTGATGTCGGGGCTCTGCGCGTGAATGGCGTTCATCACGCTCATGCTCTCGTAGTCTAGCCCGTAGGATGGGTCGGTATAGCCGATGCGCTTGGCGACCCCGCGGGCCACCTCTTGAATATCAACGTACGTGCTGGTGGTGATCTCTCCTCCCACCAGCACCAAACCGGTGGTGGTGAAGGTTTCACAGGCCACATGCGACTCAGGGTCGTCGGCTAAGCACGCGTCTAAGACCGCGTCCGAGATCTGATCGCAGATCTTATCGGGGTGTCCCTCGCTGACCGACTCCGAAGTGAAAAGGTATCGTCGTTTCTCCATGCTGTCTCCTTTCGTATCGAGTTCAGTATCGATAGTTGTTGCCCTTGAACGGCCCGTCCTTCGGAACTCCGATGTACTCGGCCTGCTCAGGCGTAAGATTCGTTAATGTTGCTCCGATCTTTTCGAGGTGCAGCCGCGCAACCTCTTCGTCGAGCTCCTTGGAGAGCGTGTACACGCCCACCGCGTACTCACCGCGCTTGGCCGCGAGGTCGATCTGCGCGAGCGTCTGATTCGAGAAGCTGTTCGACATCACGAAGCTCGGGTGCCCGGTAGCACAGCCGAGGTTCACGAGCCGCCCCTCGGCGAGCATGAATACCGAGTGCCCGTCGGGGAACCGATACTCGTGCACCTGCGGCTTGATCTCGATGCGCTCAATATCGCTGCGCTCGTTCAGCGCCTCCACCTGTATCTCGTTATCGAAATGCCCGATGTTACACACGATCGCCTGGTCCTTCATGCGCTCCATGTGCTCCACCGTGATCACATCGCGGTTGCCGGTGGCGGTAACGTAGATATCGGCCCACCCGAGCGTGTCTTCAAGCGTCTTGACCTCGTAACCTTCCATCGAAGCCTGGAGCGCACAGATCGGGTCGATCTCGGTGATCACCACGCGCGCGCCGAGCCCACGCAGGCTCTGGGCCGAGCCCTTACCGACGTCCCCGTAACCGCAGACCACGCCGACCTTGCCCGCGATCATGACGTCGGTTGCTCGCTTGATGCCGTCCACCAAGCTCTCGCGACACCCGTAGAGGTTGTCGAACTTGCTCTTGGTGACCGAGTCGTTAACGTTGATCGCCGGCACCAGCAGCGAGCCTTCTTTCCCGCGCTGATAGAGACGATGCACGCCGGTAGTGGTTTCCTCGCTCACGCCCTGCCATTCAGACACGACCTGATGCCACCAGCTCGGCCGCTCCTCGGCGATGCGCTTGAGGAGCGCCTTCACCACACGCTCTTCGCCGGCCTCCGACGGGCTCTCAACCCAGTCGTCGCCCTTCTCAAGCTCGTATCCCTTGTGGATCAACAGCGTGGCGTCACCCCCGTCGTCCACGATCTGGTGCGGTCCGGTGCCGTCGGGCCAACTGAGCGCGTCGAGCGTGCACTGCCAGTACTCCTCGAGCGTCTCGCCCTTCCACGCGAACACCGGTGTGCCGCGCGGCTGCGCAGGCGTGCCCCCGGTCTCGGGACGCCCCACCACCACCGCGGCGGCGGCGTGGTCCTGCGTTGAGAAGATATTGCAGCTCGCCCAGCGCACATCGGCGCCGAGCTCCACCAGCGTCTCGATCAAGACCGCGGTCTGAATCGTCATGTGCAGACTGCCGGTGATCCGAAGCGCCGCGAGCGGTTTGCTCGGCCCGTACTTCTCGCGCACCGCCATCAACCCCGGCATTTCTTTCTCGGCGATCTCGATCTCCTTGCGTCCCCACTCGGCGAGGCTCAGGTCGCGAACGCGATACTCCACACCGGCTCCGGCGTCGCCGTTGGCCTGCGTACCTACCTCGGTATTTGTGTCGGTCTTCATGTCCTCGTTACTCCTTAATCCGCAGTAGTGTAGCGTATTCGGCGATCTTCGTGAAGGAAGGTGGGCTTGCGGAATTGCGGACCTGCGGGCGCGCGCGGGGGGGATTTGAGCCCCTCAATCCGTCACGATTTTGCAAAAACCTTAGCAATTGCGCAAACCTTAACACTGGGGTGTTTGAGGTAGACTGGGGTGTTTGAGGGAGACTGGGGTGTTTGAGGGACAGTGGGGTGTTTGAGGGAGACTGGGGTGTTTGAGGGACACTGGGGTGTCTGAGGGAGCGCAGTTCACCCATTTTTAGACTGAACTTCGGAGGCGCTACCCAAGCCCGCCGGTGATGCGGCATCTCTTGTCTTGCCGAACGAAACCTCGTGCGCCGGCCTCCCTTCGGCTTCCGCTCCGCAGCGCTAAGACCCGGTCGGCAAGGGGGGAAGGCGATGGTGGTGGTGGTGGTGCGACCGACGGGGCGAGCCGGGCGGGTAGCGGTCCGGTTCCCGCGCCGCAATGTATGTGCACACGGGGCGACCGACGGGGCGAGCCGGGCGGGTTGTGGGGCTCAAAGAGGGCGGAAATCTGCCCGCGACGATGCTAAGGTTTTTGCAATTGCTAAGGTTTTTGCAAAATGCTGACGAAACGGGGCGAACTATTCCCGGGCAACCGGCCGGCGAGTCCCGGGCAACCGGCCGGCGAGCGCACGTCGAGCGCACGCCGAGCCCAGGCCGAGCCCGGGTTGGGGGCGCTGCGGGGCGGGGAGGGGGTAGCGGAAGGCCGCGAGGGGCGCGCAGGGCGGAGCGGGAGCGAGCCCGGTGCGCGCGCCCCGGCGACCGCCGGGCGGGACGCGCCCGCGGCGCCGCAGGGGCGCGGGGGCGGCCCGGTCGGTGGGCGCGCGGGCTGGAGCGAGGGGGAGCCTTCCCCCCCTCGCGAGGGGGCTAGCCGCGCATGCAGAGGACGAGGTCCTTGACGGCTTTGACCTCGTCGAGGCGGCGGAGCGGCATCTCGTGCGGGGCGTTGTGCAGGAGCTCGGGGGTCTCGCGCGCCTCGTTGATGATGGTTTCAAGCACCTCCACGAAGGCGTCGAGGGTGCGCTTGTTCTCGCTCTCGGTGGGCTCGATCATGAGCGCCTCCTTGACGATCAGCGGGAAGTAGACCGTGGGGGCGTGCATGCCGTAATCGAGCAGGCGTTTGGCGATATCCATGGTGTGGACGTCGTCGGCGCCTTGGATCTTGCCGCTCGCGACGAACTCGTGCATGCAGCCGCGCTTGAACTTCACCGGCAGGAGCTTCTCGATGCGGCTTTTGAGGTAGTTGGCGTTCAGGACCGCGTTCTCGCCGAGCTCGCGGATGCCGCTGTCGCCGTGCATCAGGATGTAGGTGAAGGCGCGCACGAGCATGCCGAAGTTGCCGTTAAACAGCTTCAGCCGGCCGATTGTCTGCGGTGGGTCGGCGAAGTAGTACGGGCCGCCGTCTTCGTCGCGCGCGACGATTGGGCCGGGCAGGAACGGGGTGAGCACCTCGGCCGCCGCGACCGGGCCGGCACCGGGGCCGCCGCCGCCGTGCGGGGTGGAGAAGGTCTTGTGCAGGTTGAAATGCATGACGTCTATCCCGACGTCTCCGGGCCGCAGCGTGCCGAGCAGCGCGTTCATGTTGGCGCCGTCGCCGTAGACGAGGCCGCCGCACTCGTGCACGAGGCGTGTGACCTCCTCGATCTGCTCCTCGAACAGGCCGAGCGTGTTGGGGTTGGTGATCATCAGCGCCGCGAGCGTTTCGTCGCAGCCTTGTTCGAAGGCGCTTAAGTCTACATTGCCGTTTTCGTCCGACGGGATCTCTACCGGCTCGTAGCCCGCCATCGTAACGGTGGCCGGGTTGGTGCCGTGGGCACTGTCGGGGATCAGAACCTTGCGGCGGTCGGTGTCGCCGCGCGACTCGTGGTAGGCGCGGATCATCATGATGCCGGTGAACTCCCCCTGGGCTCCGGCGGCCGGCTGCAGGGCCACGCCGTGGAAGCCCGCGACCGCGGCGAGCTGCTGTTGAAGCCGATACATCAGCTCGAGGCTGCCCTGCGAGAGGCTTTCCTCCTGCAAGGGGTGGTGCCCCACGAAACCCGGCAGCGCGGCCATCGCTTCGTTCACCTTGGGGTTGTACTTCATGGTACAGGACCCCAGCGGGTAGAAGTTGGTGTCTATTGAGAAGTTGAGCTGCGAGATCTGCGTGAAGTAGCGGACCACGCCGGGCTCGCTCAGCTCCGGCAGCTTGAGCTCATCGCGCGCGAGGTCTTCGGGAAACGCGCTCTCGGGCACGTCGCACTCCGGCATGATCGCGGCGCGGCGACCGGGTTCGGACTGTTCGTAGAGTAGTGCGGGTATTGGTTTCTTCATGGCGACGTCACCTCCTTTACTGGGTTACGCTTTCAAGCGCCGTTACGAGCGCGTCGATGTCGTCGCGCGTGTTCATCTCGGTTACCGCTACGAGCAGCTGGTTGCGCCGCGGCTCAAAGTAGCGCCCGAGGTCCAACCCCGGCGAGATGCCTTGTTGCGTGAGTTCCGAGACAACCTCCGAGGCGGAGCGCGGAAGCTCTACGACGAACTCTTTGAAGAAGCGGTTGTCGTCCGGCACCGCGCAGCCTTTGAGTTTGTCTATCTCGGCCGCGGCGTAGTGGCTCTTGTGGTAACAAAGCGAAGCGACTTCGCGGAGGCCTACAGGGCCCATCAGCGCGAGGTAGATTGCGGCGCGCAACGCCATGAGACCTTGGTTTGTGCAGATATTGCTGGTCGCTTTCTCGCGGCGGATGTGCTGCTCGCGGGTGTTGAGCGTAAGGACGAAGCCGCGGTTGCCGTCGGCGTCTGTGGTTTGTCCCACAAGGCGGCCGGGCATGCGGCGCACGAGCTTCCTGGTGGTGGCGAAAATGCCCAGGTAGGGTCCGCCGAACGAGAGGTCTATCCCGAGCGGTTGCCCTTCGCCGGTGACGATATCGGCACCGTCGGCACCCGGCGGGCGGGCGAGCCCGAGGTAGATTGGGTCGGTATGCACCACGAGCAACACGCCCTTGGCGTGTAACTCCTCGGCGAGGTCGGCGAGGTTTCGCATGCGGCCGAAAAAGTCGGGGTTCTGCACGATGACGCAGGCGGTGTTTTCGTCGGCCGCGGCGGCGAGTTGCTTGAGCTCGGCCTCGCCTACGGGGTCCTGCGGTGAGCCGCCGGCGGCGTGAAACGCCTCGGCGGCGGCCGGTGCCCCGGCGCCCGCGCTGCCTGTGCCGCCTGCTGCGCCGCTGCCTCCGCCGGCCGCGCCGCTTCTGCCCGCGCCGCTGCCTGCCCCTCCGCTGCCTGCCCCTCCGCCGGGCGCGAGCGCAGCAAGCTCAACATCCATCGCCTGCAGGTAGGTTTGCATCACCCGGCGGTACTGGGGATGCAGCCCGCCGGAGACCAAAATCCTTGTGCGCTTGCCACGCGCGGCGTTGTACGCCATGAGCGCCGCCTCGGCTACCGAGGTAGCGCCGTCGTAGTGCGACGCGTTCACGACCTCCATCCCGGTAAGCTCGCAAAGCATGCTCTGATACTCGAACATCGCCTGCAGCGTGCCTTGGCTGGCCTCCGGCTGGTAGGGCGTGTAGGCGGTGGCGAACTCGGCGCGCGAGGCCAGGTTCGGCACCGCGCGCGGGATGAAGTGGTTCCAGGCGCCGCCGCCGAGAAACGACATCCCCGACACGCGCGCGTTACGCTCGGCGAGCGCCTCGATCTCGCGGGTGACGTCCAGCTCCGAGAGCGGAGGCGGGATCTCCAGATCCGGAAACCGATGTTCCTCCGGAATGTCCTTGAACAGATCGGCTACTGAGTTAACGCCGATGCTCTCGAGCATCGCGCGTCTGTCTCGATCGGTGTTGGCTACGTACGCCATAGCTCCTCCTTATCTGGATTCCGAGCTCCGCCTTTGCGCGCGGTCCGGCTAGTCCTCGAGCCCTTCGGTGTATTTCTGATACTCGTCGGCCGACATCAGACCGTCGAGCTCCGAAGCGTCGCTCGGCTTCACTTTGATCAACCATCCCTCGCCGAACGGGGCTTCGTTGACCGTTTCGGGCGTCTCTTCGAGCGCGCTGTTTACCTCAACGATCTCGCCGCCTACCGGCATGTAGACGTCCGAGGCTGCCTTAACGCTCTCGACCACCCCGAAGGCATCGCCTTTTTTCAAGGTTGCGCCAACCTCCGGCAACTCCACGAACACGATATCACCGAGACTATCTTGCGCGTAGTCGGAAATACCGCAAACAACAACGTCGCCGTCTTTGCGGGCCCATTCATGTGATTCAAGGTACTTCACATCCTTGTCAAACGTCATCTGTAACTCCTTGTTTAGGTGTATTTTTCTCTCGCCGAATCTATTTGTACGCCGGCTTGTACAGCGGACGCTTCACAACCACCGCGGCTTTGCGCTTTCCGCGGATATCAACCTCGAACTCGCTTCCAACCTTTGAGTAGGCGCTGCCTACGAAAGCGTTTCCGGCATAGGCCTCGGCGCTGGGTGCGAACATGCCGGTGACGACGCTGCCGATCTTATCTCCGCCGGCGTAAATCTCGCAGCCTTCGCGCGGAACCCCGCGTTCGGTCAGCGTAAAGGTGCACAGCTTGCGCTCCGCGCCGGCCTCTTTGCGCGCGAGGATTGCGTCACGCCCGATGAACTCGCTCTCGAGGTCGCACGCCCAGGTAAGCCGCGCCTCCACCGGAGTAACGTCGCGGCTAAGCTCGTGGCCGTACAGCGCAAACCCGGGCTCGAACCGTAGACTGTCGCGCGCCGCCAGCCCGATCGGCTCAAGCCCTGCGCGGCCGGCGGCCCCGCAGCCGAGAATCGCATCCCATACCTTCTGCGCGGCCGAGGCGCTCATAAACAGCTCAACGCCGTCCTCACCGGTATAGCCGGTGCGCCCAACCAAACACTGAACGCCGGCGATACTAGAGTCGGTCGCGCCGAAGCGCTCGATCTGCGAGACCGCCCCGTCGGTGACCTCATCCATGATCGCGATCGCCTCGGGGCCCTGCACCGCGAACATTGCGGTAGCCGGTGAAACGTCGGTAAGATCCACGTTGTAGCCTTCGCGGTGCTGCTCAAACCACGCGAAGTCGCTCTCGGTGTTCGCGGCGTTCACCACGATCCACCAGGTATCGGGCAGCCGGTAGACGAACAGATCGTCGAGCACTCCGCCGTCCGGCGCGCACAGTAGTCCATAGCGCGAAGAGCCGACCTCGATGCTCTCGATACTGCTTGAAACGAGCCGCTCGAGATAGGCGCAGGCGTCGGGACCGCGCACCTCAAACTGGCCCATATGCGAGATATCAAAGATGCCGGCCGCGGAGCGGACCTTGCGATGCTCGTGCAGCGCTCCGCCCGCATACTGTATCGGCATCTCCCAGCCGGCGAACGGAACCACCTTGGCACCATGCTGTATGTGCCATTCCCTTAACGGGGTGTGTCTTAGCGATGTCTCCATGCTTGGCAGTATACCCTATGATTCCGAGTAGGTACAAACCTAAATTCCGTGGTTTTTGCGCTCACTTCGCACTCACTTCGCGCTCACGGATTTTTCTGCAATTTCTGCTGCAGCGCTTGACACGTTGCGGCGTTGGAGTTCCTGCCCCGACTCTCCACAGGGTTGTTCGTTCTTCTCCCGATTTTTCCCACAATTTATCCACAAGGCTGTGCAAACTACACGGAAATACACGCAATGTAGCGGAGCGTCGGTAGTCGACCGAATCCGTGATAAACAGATGTTTAGGTGCGTTAATCTAGCACGGTGTGGCATTGTAATAGTGGTAATAGAGATTTTATCGGATAAGGCGGGGCCACGCTTGGTGAACCGGGTAACGCCGACCGAAAGCCGAGTGCGATACGCACCGGTAGGCATGGTCTCTACAAAAAGTTATCCACAGGTTATACACACCGTGACGAATAGCTATTTTTTGTGGATCTCGAAACAGACGGGCTATCTACAACCTATGCAGCGCTTTAGAAGCTTGGCGAAACCCGCCGGGTTAATTAGCCGGGCCCGGCGGCAAGGTCGTCGCCGGAGCCGGTCGGCCTTTATTTGTTCTATTCGCTGTTGCGACGCCCGCCTCGGCGGCCCCGCCGGCGCCCGCCTCGGCGCGAACCGTTTCCGTCGTTGCGTTCGCCGTTACGCGTACCGTTTCCGCCCGCCGTGCCGCCCTCGCGGGATTTCTCGCCCGACGAGCCCGGCCCCGGCCCCGGCCCGCCTGCGCCGCGGTACGAAACCCGCACCTGTTTGTAGAGCCCTTCACCTTCGCTCGCGGTCTCAATATCGGCCACATTATTGAGCGTGGTGTGGATCAAACGTCGCTCAAACGGGTTCATCGGCGCGAGCAGTTGCGAGCGTCGGCTACGCTTCACTTCGTCGCCCACCTTCTCGGCAAGCCGCACGAGTCCTTCCTCACGACGCGAGCGGTATCCCTCGGTGTCGAGGATGATCTTGGTGTCGGCGGCGTCAAAGCGGCCGGCCACCACGTTTGCCACAAGCTGCAGCGCATCAAGCGTACGCCCTTTGCGACCGATGAGCACTCCCGAGTGTTCGGAATCGATCCGCAGCCCGAGCTTGCCGGTCTCGCGATATCCGATCACGACCTCGGCGCTGTAGCCCATCTTCTCGAGCGTGTTGCGGACAAAATCCACCATCGCGTGCTCAAAGTCGTTTTCCGGCGTGAGCGCCTGATGGCGTTGCGCCACACCGCCGGCGTGCTGCTCGGCCTGGGGATACTCGGCATCGAGCGCCTGCTCTCCGCCGTCGTCGTAGCCGTCTTCGCCATGTACATGCACGCGGATTGTCACCCGCTTGTTGCGGTTGAACAGGCCCGATTTGTGCGTCTCTACCAACTCAATATCAAACTGATCTTGCTCCAGGCCGAGCGCGGCGACCGCGGTCTCGATCGCCTCTTGCTCGCTTCTGCCTTCAAACTCGTGTGTCATTCCGAAATCTCCGTTATCGCCGCTTATAGCGCTGCACGAGCGTTACCACCGTGTTAGGCGGTCGCGGCAGCCGCGCGCTTCTTCTTCACGATGATGTTCTCGGCCGCCATCAAGATGTTCGAGAAAATGAGGTAAACCAATAATCCCGAGGGTAGGTTGTAGAGCACAAAGAAGAACACGATCGGAAGGACGTACATCATCATCTTCATCTGGCTGTTTTGCGCCGCACCCGGCTGCTGCATGAACTTGCTCGCGACCATCTGCGTTGCAACGAAGATGACCGGCAAGAGTCGCAGATCGTTCCAGCCGAGGATCGGCAGCGTGAACTCGCCGAAGTTCAGGATCGAGTCCGGGGCCGAGAGGTCGGTGATCCAACCCGGGATGAAGGTGGCGCCGCGTAGATCGAAGTGGTTGTTGAACAACCCGAACATAGCGATGAAGAACGGCAGCTGCAGCAGAATAGGGAGACATCCGCCGAGCGGGTTGATGCCTTCCTTCTTGTAAAGCGCCGCGGTCTCGGCGTTGAGCTTCTGCGGGTCGTTCTTGTACTTCTCGCGCAGTTCCTGAATCTTGGGGCTGAGCTCCTGCATGCGCGCCATAGAGTCGCGACTCTTGCGCGTGAGCGGCATCAGAAGCGCCTTCACAACGAGAGTGAGAATGATGATCGCGACGCCGAAGTTCGGAACCGCGCGATAGATAAGGTTGAGCGCCGCCTTGAGGATGTCCTCGAGCCAGCCGAGCATGAAGCGCGTTTCAACCATCTCCTCGAGCTCGAGATTGCTGATCCCGAAGGCGTTGTCGCGCGAGCGGTTGTAGCGCGCGAGCGCGTCGTCGGTACGCGGTCCCACAAAGAAGCGAAAGGTGTCTGTCTGGAACTGACTGCGGATCGTGGGGCGACTAAAATGCAGCTGCGCGCCCTCCTCAATTCCCGGAACCTGGTCTTTCGCCATCGTGATCGCGTAATCAACGTTGCCCGGAACCGCGATGATTGCAAAGTACTTACCCGCGATAGAGACCCAGTTCGGACGGTTGTCGAGGCGCTCGCGCTCTCCGGGGTTGAGCGTCTCGCGGCGGACGCGGTTTCCGTCGTAGTGGTCGAACCGGCGGTACTCGTGGCGCCCGTCGAGCTCGCGCCAGCTCGGCCCGATCTGCGGGCCGATCCCGAGGGTGTAGGCACGGTTGTCGATGTTCACCGGCACCGGGCCGGCGCCGCGATTCTCCATCACAACATCGAGCTCAAAGAGGTACTCGCCGGGCTGAAATCGATAGACTTTACGAACTCGAAACTCGTGCTCCACCGGATCGCCGTTTTCATCGGTTTGATTTTGGTCCTGCACGCGAAAATCGCGATAGAACTCTACGGTATGCTCATCGGTGTCGGTACGGCGGCGAAAAACTGCGTCGATCGGGTCTGCGCGGTCGTCGCCGAACGCCAGCGTAAAGGCACGCGCCTCGGAATCACCGCGTTTAATCATCTCAACCGGCTCTTCCCTGTCCCAGTGATCAAACAGGCGAAACGATACGATGTCGCCCCCGCGAGAATCGAACCGAACCGAGAGAATGTCGTTCTCGTAGAGATACTCCTCGGCCTCGATCTCTTCCTCAACCGTTTGAACCTCGAACGAGGGAGCGGCTGCGGTCATTGCCGGTGCGTCCTCTCTCGGCTCGGCGGCGTCGCGCGGTTCGGAGGGCTCGCGTGGCGCGCTCTGATCGGGCGCCGGAGCTTCTTCGGCCGGGGGCGCCGGCTGAGCGACCTCCTCGGGCGGATACAGTGCGTTTTGAATGGAAAACCCGATCGCGATTACGATGACCGAGAGAACCACGGCAAGCAGCGTGTTTTTGTCCATGGCTTATGCGTCTCCTGAACAGATAGTCGTGTATAACGGCCGAGCACAATCGACAATGCGCGTTACAGGCGTCACTTGCAAACCGGCGTGCATCTCGGCGCAGCCTACAGGCCGGCCTTTTGGACCAGGTAGGAAAACTGCCGGTAGCGGTCATGAAAGCTGTATGAGCCGACAAACATAATCAGCGCACAGTCGTACCCGCCTCGAAAGCTCGGCTTGGCGGTACGAAACAGTTCGCGGGCAACGCGTTTCGCGGCGTTGCGCCGCACGGCGTTCTTGAACTTCCGTTCCGGAACTACCACCACTCGATTGTAGTCCCGGTTATTCTCAATATACCGCAGTTTCATCCCCCGGCAACCGACCGATCGGCCGAAGGAGAACACACGGTTAATCTCGCATCGTTGTCTCAGGCGTTCCGCCTTCGAAAAGCGACAATCAGGCGTATCTTCGTTAGTACGGTTTCTTCTCATCCGCTACGGTGAGCTTAGCGCGACCTTTTGCGCGGCGACGCTTGAGCACCAAGCGCCCGCCGGCTGTCTTCATGCGGGCTCGAAAACCGAATTTCCGGTTGCGCTTCACGCGACTTGGTTGATAGGTGCGTTTCATGTTATTGGCTCCTGCTCTATGCTGGTATTAATCTGGTTTCGTTGGGTAAGTGAGTATAGCCGCCCGCGAACAAGGGTGTCAACGCATTGCACGCAGACGCATTGCACGCAGACGCATTGCACGCAGACGCATTGCAAACAGACGCCTTGCGCACAGACGCCGGCAGCTGCTACCGCCCGCGGTTCTCGCCGCGGTTGCGTTCGTGGCGCTTGCGTTCCTCGGCGTTGCCTTCCTCAGCGTTGCCTTCTTCGGCGTTGCGTTCGGCTATCATCTTCCCCAGTCGCTCGAGGCGTTCGCGTAGTTCGGGGTCGTCGATGCGATCAAGCCCCTCGGGGTGCTCGGGTTGCTCGCGTTTCTTAGACCGCTCCGGCTCACGCTTCGCTTCGCCGGCCTGCTTGGCAGCCTGCTCGAGGGTCTGCTCGGGGGTCTGCTCGACGGGCTGCTCAACGGCCTGCTCGCGCGCATCGGGCTCGTTTTTGAGCCGCATTTGGAGCGTTTTGATCGCGAGCTCGGGGAAATCGCGCCGCAGCCGTTGAACCAGGCGACGCTCCTGCATCTGCAGCATCTGCATCCAGCCGGGGTGGTCCAGCTCCACCACCAACGCGTCGCGGCGTATATCGACCGGCTCGCTATGCGCAGCGAGATCTATACCCACGAGCGACTGCCAATTCTGGTGTAGCGCAACGTACTGGCGGCCCGCAGAGCTATCCACGGAACTGAACAGCTTCGCGACGAGCTCGCGCGCGCTCTTACTGTCGTCGGTCATGTCGTCGGTAATACCGCCTGTCGTCCGTTATCCGGATCTCGGGTATCCGGATTTGGGAGTGAAGTCGCCTTCACGCACCTCGTATATCAGCGTATCAGAGTTTGCGTAGCGCGAAAACGGCTCATCCGGCAGAAAGGTGAAGATCGCTTGTTCGTACTGCGGTAGCCGCTCGAGGAAGCGCTCTCGGCGGTCGGGGTCGAGCTCCAGGAGGACATCATCGAGCAACAATACCGGTTTGAGCCCGGTCTTGTCGGCGAAGAACACCGCCTGGGCGGTACGCAGAATGAGCGACACGAGCCGGACTTGCCCGGTGGAGGCGATCTCGGTGAAGTCGTGCTCGGCGTAACGATAGCGAAATCTGTCGCGGTGCGGCCCAGTGGTGGTGGTACCGAGTGCGAGGTCACGCTCGCGGCGGCGCATCAGGACCTCGCGAACCGCCTCGGCGTGGCGTTTTGTGTCACGTTCCGCGCCGACCTCCACCTCCGCCTCGGCCCCCGGCGTAGGCCACGACGGGTGATACGCTACCGTGAGCTCGTGGGGTAGGCCGGAGACTCCGCGAAAAACCCTCGAGAAGGTTTCGTTGAACTCGCCGATCAGCGCCGAACGCCGCGCCTGTAACTCCACCCCCGCCTCCAGCAGCTGCTCGTCGTATACATCCACCAAGCTGCGCTGCTGCTGCTTGAGCGCAGTGTTGCGGGCCTTCAGGACGCGCCGATAGCGGCGCAACAGGTCTATGTAGTTCGGCTGATACAGGCTGAGCGTCTGATCGAAAAAGGTTCGTTGCATCTCCGGCGCGCCGGTAACAAACTCAATGTCGCCGTGGCAAAACACGATGCAGGGCATCACCTCGAGCAGCTGCTTTCGGTCTCGCACCGGTTTTCCGTCGCGCTCGATAGATTTGCGATCGCGGTCTATCCGCACCACTACGCGCGTCGGTCCGGCGCCCTGCGTCTCGATCTCGCCCGCGACGCTCATCACGTCCGAGCCGATGCGCCGAAGCTGCTCATCCCTGCGCGTTCGAAACGAGCCGCCGTAGCACAACAGGTACAGCGTCTCCAGAAGGTTGGTTTTGCCTTGCCCGTTCTCGCCCACGAGAAATACTTGAGGCGCGTCGATCGCGAGCTCACGGTCTACGAGATTGCGAAACCCAACGGTCTTGACCGAAACAATACCCATCCAAACGCCGCCCTCGACACCGCGGTGGCAAGAATCGCGCCGCGATCAGTCGAGCTGCATCGGCATCACGATGTGGAAGTAGTCCTGCTCGGGATTGGGGATCAGCATTAGCGCTTTGTTCGGCTCGCTGAAGCGCAGCACGATACTCTCGCTTTGGATCACCCGAAGCGGCTCGCTGAGGTAGAGAAAGTTGAGCGCGATCTTCATCTCGGGACCCTGATACTCACAGACGAGCTGCTCGCTCGCGGTTCCGATCTCCGACTCATCGGAGCTCAGCGTGAGCTGATCTTCGGCAAGCGTGAGGTAGATGCGCCGCGATTTCTCAACGAGCAACGATACGCGCTTGAGCGCCTCAGCAAGCTGCGCGCGGTCGGCGGTGAGGGTGTACTCCTGTTTGTCGGGGATGACACGGCGATAGTTCGGAAACTGTCCTTCGATCAGAGCCGTGGAAAGCTTCTGATTCTCGAACTCAACGAAGAGATGCTTCTCGGTCACCGCAACGGCTATTACACCTTCGCCTGAGGCGAGTTTCTTCACGAGGTTGAGAATCTTCGGCGGTACGATTACGCCGTTGAACTCCGGAACCTCGCCTTCGGGAGTTTTCTTGATATACGAGAGACGGCGCCCGTCGGTAGCCACCATTACGAGGTCACCGTCCAGTTGCTCGAAGTACACGCCGTTCATGAAGTAGCGCGTTTCGTCGTCCGAGACCGCGAACACGGTGTGCGTGATCATCTCGATGAACTCGGTCTGGGGGAGCTCCCAATACGACTCGCTGCTGGTGAGTTGGATCTCGGGATACTTTTCGGCGGCGATGCTTCGGAGGCGAAAATCGGCCTTGCGCTCGGTAGGCGTGATCGTGACCTGCTCGTGAGCGTGCCGGAGCACGACGTCACCCTGGGGCAAGGAGCGAAGAATACCGAGGAGCTTATCGCAGTAGACCGTAGTGCGGCCGGCGGTTTCTACCTCTACCGGGATCTGCGTCTCGAAGCTTACCTTCAAGTCGGTGGCGCGGATTCCGAGGTTGCCGTCCTCGGCCCATAGCAAGACGTTGGAAAGTACCGAAAGCGTGTTTTTGCTCGAGATGATCTCCGAGGCTATCGCAATTTCTTTCATCAAGGTGTCGCGGTCAACTGTAAACTTCATGATGGCCTTACTCCGTGCTTCTTAATGCTTATTATAGTAATATTCTAGTTGTTTTAGTGGTAGGGGACACTAATTTGTGGAAAGGTCCCCTAAAGCTCGATATACGCCGTAGTTAACTCCTGTAGAAATTCGGCGATCGGACGACGCAATACTCCACAATCGCACAGCCTGGCGCGGTTGTCCACAATGAACTGCTTGGTTTTCCGGAGCTTTTCCACCGCGATTCTTGCCGGTAGGGTACTCTCGGCTAGTGTGCGTTGACTGCATCTCGTTGCAGCAGCTGCGCTACTTTGCGCCGTGTTCTTTGATGCTTCTGATTAGTGACTGAATTGTCGGCTCGAGTGTGGGGTCGGTGCGCATGCGATTCTCTATCCGCTGGCAGGCGTACATCACGGTGGTATGGTCGCGACCGCCGAACTCGAGCCCTACCTCGGTGGTGGAGAGCTCGGTGAGCTCGCGGCAGATATACATCGCTACTTGGCGCGGAAACGCGATAACCTTGGTGCGTTTCTTACCCTTGAGGTCCTGCGTCGAGAGGCTGAAGTAATCGGCCACGGTGCGCTGAATGACGTCGACGGTGATGTTGTGCTGCTGGGGACTCGAGAACATGTCGCGCAGCTGTTGCTGGGCGATCTCGAGCGTGATCTTTTTATTGACGAGCTCGGCGTACGCCATGAGCTTCGTGAGCGCGGCCTCGAGATCGCGGACGTTGGTGGTGACGTTGTTACAGATCAGCTCGATAACTTGCTCGGGGATATCGATCTGCGCGCGTTCGGTCTTCTTGCGAAGGATCGCGTAGCGCGTTTCGTATGAGGGCGGCTGGAGGTCAACATTGAGACCGCGCTCAAAGCGGCTTCTGAGCCGGTCGGTGAGGTCGCGAATCTCGGAGACCGGACGGTCGCAGGTAAACACCATCTGCTTGTTGGCGTCGTACAGCGCGTTGAAGGTGTGAAACAGTTCTTCCTGCGTCTCGGGCTTTTTCTGAAGGAAGTGGATATCGTCGATCAACAGTACGTCGGCATAGCGGTACTTGTTCTTGAAGTTCTGCATGCGCTTCTCGCGGATCGACTGAATGAAGTCGTTGGTGAAGCTTTCCATCGTGACGTACACGATCTTGAGGTCGCCGAACTCACGATGCACCGAGTTTCCGATTGCCTGAATAAGATGCGTTTTGCCGAGCCCTACACCGCCGTACACTAAACACGGGTTGTAGCCGGTGCCGGGGTTCTTGGCGATTGCGATCGCGGCGTTGGCCGCGAAGGAGTTGTTATGGCCGACCACGAAGTTCTCGAAGGTGTACTCGGGGCGCAGGTTAGGGTGCGAGGCGTTGCGTAGCGGCGTTCGCCGGCCGGCGGTGGCTGCGGCGCCGGCCCCGGTGTAGTTTCCCGCAGATACACCGGAAGGCCCTGAGGCAGCGTTTGAACCCCCGCGGGGGGCGCGCTCGCCGGGGGACGCGCCGGGGGGCGTGGAGCCGGCCTGGGTTGCGCTGTTCTGCACGGAGCCCGCCGCAGGTGCGGTGCGAGCCGACTGGAGCTCGTCTTCGCGATTGTGGTGTTCATGATCGTCGTGGTTTACGGTGTGCGCGGGCGAGCTTGCGGCGGGGCGCTGCACGCGAAATTCAAGGGCCAGTTGCATCCCGGAGAGCTCGTGAAGCTTATCTCGAATCCGCGAGAAGTAACGTTGCTTGACCTGGTCTCGGTAGAAACTCGAGGGAACGCGCACGATGATGGTGGCGTCGGCCGAGTCGGCGTACTCCATGCCGTTGAACCACATGCTGAACTCTTGTTCCGAGACTTCATCGCGGAGCTGCTTGATTGCTTCGTGCCAGAAGATGCTGTAATCCCAAGACATGGTGCCGCTCAGTGTACTGCAATAACGCCGAGTGCGACCAGAGCCTATGTTTACTCTAGCCTGTTTTCTCGGTATAATTTGAAGGTCAGTCTTATGCAAGCTATTACCCGTCACCAGCTCATCGAGTTTCGGACCGAGTAACTGGAAGTCACAGGGAACACAAGGATAACGCCGTGGAAATGTATTCTGCCCAAAGTATACAAGTTCTCAAAGGTCTCGAGGCCGTCCGGAAGCGCCCCGGGATGTACATCGGTACGACCGGACCCGACGGGCTACATCACTTGGTGTACGAAGTGGTCGACAACAGTATCGACGAGGCGCTCGCGGGGCACTGCGACACCATTACGGTCTCTATCGAAAAAGACAACATCATCCGGGTCGAGGACAACGGGCGCGGCATACCGGTAGATATGCATACCGACGAGGGCGTGAGCGCACTCGAGATCGTGATGACGAGGCTACACGCCGGGGGAAAGTTCGATAAAAAGAGCTACGCGGTCTCCGGCGGCCTGCACGGCGTCGGTGTATCGGTCGTGAACGCGCTCTCGGAATGGTGCGAGGTCTACGTTCACAAAGAAGGCACGATCTACTTCCAGCGCTACCATCGCGGTGTGCCCGAGAAGGCGGTTTCGGAGATCGGGCCCACTGAGCGTCACGGCACCGTCACGGTGTTCAAGGCCGACGCCGACGTTTTTGAGTCGCTCATGTACAGCTTCGACGTGCTCTCGAAGCGCTTGCGCGAGCTCGCGTTTCTTAACAAAGGTATCTGCATCGTCATTCGCGATCTGCGCCTCCCGACCGAGAAGTCGCACGAGTTTAAGTTCGACGGTGGCGTTCGCGAATTTGTGGAATACCTCAACAAAAACAAGAACAAGATTCACAAAGAGCCGATCTACTTCGAAAAGACACGCGAGATGATCGGGATCGAGATCGCGCTCGAGTACAACGACGGCTATAACGAGAACATGTTCTCGTTCGCGAACAATATCAACACGCGCGAGGGCGGCACGCACCTAATCGGCTTCAAGTCGGCCTTGACGCGTACGCTGAACGATTTTCTCAAACGCTCGAAGCACGCCAAGAAGGCCGAGGAAGGGCTCACCGGAGACGATGTGCGCGAGGGGCTCACCGCGGTGGTGTCGGTGAAGGTTCCCGAGCCGCAGTTCGAGGGCCAGACCAAAGCCAAGCTCGGCAACAGCGAGGTAAAGGGCGTGGTAGAGGCAGTCGTAAACGAAGCGCTCGGTGATTACTTCGACCGCAACCCCAAGGTCGCCGAGGCGATCCTCGAGAAAACCGTGGTGGCGGCGAAGGCCCGCGCCGCGGCGCGCAAGGCCCGCGAGCTTACCCGCCGCAAGAACTTCCTCGAGAGTAGCGGCCTTCCGGGCAAGCTCGCCGACTGCAGCGAGAAAGATCCGCGGCGAGCCGAGCTCTACATCGTTGAGGGTGACTCCGCCGGCGGCAGCGCCAAGATGGGCCGCGACCGCGAGTTTCAGGCAATCCTACCGCTGTGGGGCAAGATGCTGAACGTCGAGAAGACGCGCATAGACAAGGTGCTCTCAAACGACAAGCTCAACCCCATCATCCAAACGATCGGCGCCGGCGCCGGAGACGAGTTCACGCTCGATAAACTACGCTACCACAAGGTCATCATCATGGCCGACGCCGATGTCGACGGCTCGCATATCCGCACGCTGCTTCTCACGTTTTTCTACCGCTATATGTTTGAGCTCGTGGAGTCGGGACACGTTTACATCGCGATGCCGCCGCTCTACAAGCTCGCGCGCGGTAAACGGGTGGTATACGCCTACAACGAAGCTGAACGCGAAAAGGCCGTCGCCGAGGTGTTCGGCGAGTCCGAGGATAAGATCTCGGTGCAGCGCTACAAGGGTCTCGGTGAGATGAATCCGGAGCAGCTGTGGGAAACCACCATGAATCCCCAGACGCGCAACATCATACAGGTGCGCTTAGACGATGCGGTTGAGGCCGAAGCGATCTTCACGACGCTGATGGGCGAGCACGTTGCACCGCGACGATTGTTTATCGAGAAAAACGCGCTCAGCGTCTCTAACCTCGACGTATAACAACCTCGACGTATAACCCGACAGGAGTAGCTTGTGGCTGATAAAGAGTTTCACGGACGAGTCATCCCGGTTGCGATCGAGGACGAGATCAAGGAATCGTACCTCAACTACGCGATGTCGGTCATCGTGAGCCGCGCCTTGCCCGACGCGCGTGACGGGCTCAAACCGGTGCATCGCCGCATCCTGCACTCGATGAACGAGATGGGCCTGCGTGCCAACCAGGCCTACAAGAAGAGCGGCCGTATTGTCGGTGACGTGCTCGGTAAGTTCCACCCTCACGGTGACCAGTCGATCTACGACGCGCTCGTGCGCTTAGCGCAGCCGTTCTCGATGCGCTACCCGATGGTAAACGGGCAGGGCAACTTCGGTTCGGTCGACGGTGACCCGCCGGCGGCGATGCGGTATACCGAGGCCAAGCTGCACGCGGCGGCCGAGGAGATGCTGCGCGACATCAAGAAAGAGACCGTTGATTTCGCGCCGAACTACGACGACACGATGGAGGAGCCCGCGGTTCTGCCGGCGGCGTTCCCGTATCTGCTCACCAACGGCGCGAGCGGCATCGCGGTCGGGATGGCGACCAACATCCCGCCGCACAATCTCGCCGAGATCGGCGAGGCGGTCTGCGCGCTCGTCGACAATCCCGAGATCACCGACGACGAGATCTGCGATGTCGTCTCAGGCCCCGACTTCCCGACCGGCGGCATCATCTACGGTCGCAAGGGCATCCGCGAGGCGTTCAAGACCGGGCGCGGACGGGTGGTAGTTCGCGCGCGTTTCACGATCGAGAGCACCAAGACCGGGCGCGACCGCATTCTCGTAAACGAGATTCCGTACCAGGTGAACAAGGCCGCGTTGATCACGCGCATCGCCGATTTGGTGCGCGACCGTAAGCTCGACGGTATCAGCGACCTGCGCGACGAGTCCGACCGCAACGGCATGCGGATCGTGATCGAGCTTAAGAAAGGCGTGAGCCCCAAGATCATCCTCAATCACTTGTTTGCGCACACTCAGCTACAAGTGAACTTCAACGTCAATGCGCTCGCACTAGTAGACGGGCGGCCCGAGACTCTCTCGCTGCGTCGTATGCTCGAGTGCTTCGTTGGACATCGTAAGGAGGTGATTCTCAGGCGCACGCGCTTTGACCTCCGCAAAGCCGAGGAGCGCGAGCATATCCTGATCGGGCTCAAGATCGCGCTCGACAATATCGACGAGGTGATCAAGATCATCCGCGAGTCCAAGAACGTGGAGCGTGCCAACTCGGCGCTTCAGAATCGCTTTGAGCTGAGCGAGGTGCAGGCTCAGGCGATCCTCGATATGCGGCTGCAGAAGCTCACCTCGCTCGAGACGCAGAAGATCATCGACGAACTCGAGGCGGTGAGAGCCTTGATTCGCGAGTTGCGGGGCATCCTCGAGAGCGAGCAGAAAGTGCTCGATATCATCAAGCAGGAGACCCGCGATATCGCCGAGCGCTACGGTGACGAGCGGCAAACCGAGATCGTGCCGGATGAGATCGAGAGCATCGATATCGAAGACCTCATCCAAAAAGAAGACATGGTGGTGGTGATCACCAACTCCGGCTACATCAAGCGCATTCCGCTCTCGGCGTACCGCGTGCAGGGCCGCGGCGGGAAGGGCAGTAACTCGGCCTCGCTCAAGGACGAAGACTTCGTGAGCCAGGTCTTCATCGGCTCTACGCACGACTACATCATGTTTGTCTCCACCGCCGGTAAGGCCTACTGGCTGAAGGTGCACGAGATTCCGGAAGCCTCGCGCACCGCGCGCGGGCAACATGTGCGTGGCCTGCTTCAGGTCTCGGGCGACGAAGAACTGGCGGTCGCGGTCTCGCTGACCGAGTTCCGCGAGGACCGGTATCTGTTTCTTGCGACGCGCCACGGCGTGGTCAAGAAGGTCCGGAGCTCCGAGTTTTCGCGCGCCAAGACGCGCGGGATCGCCGCGATCAACCTGCAGGACGGCGACTCGGTGATGACCGCGATGCTTACCAGCGGCGGGGACGAGCTGTTTGTGGTGACCCGCCACGGTCGCGGTCTGCGCTTCGCCGAGGACAGCGTGCGCCCGATGGGCCGCCCGAGCCGCGGCATTACCGGCATTCGCCTTGCGGCCGGTGACGAGCTCGCCGGCGCGGTGGTGGTAAACCACGAGGAACATATGGTGCTGCTTACCGAGTACGGCTACGGCAAGCGCACCGCGTTCGAGGCCTTCAGCCCGCACGGGCGCGGCACGCGCGGCCAGATCGCCTACAGCACCAACGACAAGACCGGCGAGGTGGTAGGCGTGCTCTCGGTCAAGGAGCAGGACGAACTGCTCGCGATCACCTCGCAAGGCAGCGCAATCCGCACCGCGATCGAAACCGTGTCGGTGCAGTCGCGCGCGACGACCGGCGTGCGCGTCGTCAACATCGAGCGTCCGGACTACCTCGTGGGCGTCGGCGCAGACCGCAAGTAGCCGCCGCGGACGCGTGGGTGCGCGGACGCGTGGGCGTGCGCGGAGCCGCCGGGCGCGTGGGTCCAGGCGGCGTCGCGTGGGAGCGCGCCCTACGGCGCGCCGCGGTACGTCGCAGTGCCTGATAAGCCGTGCTCCGCACCGCGGGGGCGGCTGCGCGGGGTTGTGAGCGGCTGCGCGGGCGCGCCGGACCGCCGGACCGATTGGCCGCGCGAGGCAGTGTTTCACGTGAAACAATGAGTACGAGCGATTCCGTCTTGCGTGTTCCGCGCAGCACAGCCGAGATAACCCTCACCATCAAAGGCTCTCGTTTCATTGCGCGAGCGCAAGCAGCGGCGGACGTCGCTGCGGCGAACGCGGCGATCGATTCGGTGCGGGCGAAACACCCGACCGCCACGCACGTGGTGTACGCCTTTCGAGTCGGCGGAAATACCTCGGAAGAGTACGGGATGAGCGACGCCGGCGAGCCGAAGGGTACCGCCGGGCGCCCGACGCTCGAGGTACTCAGAGGCAGCGGGGTAGTGGACGTGGCGCTCACCACGGTGCGCTACTTCGGGGGAACCAAGCTCGGCACCGGAGGCCTGGTACGCGCCTATACCGAGGCGGCTCAGGCGGTGCTCGCGGAGCTTCCTACGCGGACGCTGGTCACGCGCGTCACGGTGCGTGTGAAGGTCGGCTACGAGCACCTCGATGCGCTACAGCGGTTACTCAAGGCCTACGGCGCCGAGGTTCTCGAGCAGGACTACGCCGAGGACGCGTCTCTGTGCTTTCGCGTTGAGGAGGCGAGGTTCCCTGAGTTGCAGCAGCGTGCTCGCGATGTTTCACGTGGAACAATCGATTTGATCCCTACGCCGTAGACGTAGTTCGGGACCGTGGGCTCAAGTCCAAACGCCCGAGATCGAAGCGGCGGCTATAGATCGTGTTTCTCGCGGAAGCTCTTGAGGCGCCGATGAAACTCTTCGATCAACCGCCCTCGCTCAACATCCGACACGAACGCGCCGTTGAGCGTGGTTTCGTTGAGCTTTACGAGGTCGTCGGTGGTGAGGTCGAAGTACTCGACCGCCTTGATGTAGTCGTCGGTGAGGTCGGTGTCCTGGATAAACGGATCGTCTGAGTTGATAGAGACCGGCACCCCGGAGCGGTAGAGGTGTCCGAGCGGGTGGTTGCGCTCATCGACCCAGGAGCCGGTTTGGAAGTTCGAGGTGATGCACTGCTCGAGCACGATGCCCGCCTCGGTGACGAACTGCTGGAGTTCCGGGTCGTGGATGATCGAGGTTCCGTGGCCTATCCGTGAGGCGCCGAGACTCTTGAGCGAGCGCCAGATTTGATCGGCCCCGCTTACCTCACCGGCGTGAATCGTGGAGCGATAGACGCCGTCGCGATTTACGGTAGCGAAGAACTCGGTGAACAACTCCGGCGGATAGTTGATCTCGTCGCCGGCGAGGTCTATGCCGACGATCTCGGGAAGCTCGAGGCTGAGCAGCGAGCGATAGAGCTCGATCATCTCGTACTGATCTTGCTTCATGCGGTTGAAGGTGATCAGGTAACGCACCTCGCAGCCGATCTCCTCGGCCGCGGCTTTGCCGGCGTCTACCACGAGCTTGGTGACCTCGAGCCGATCGAAGTTGTTGTAGTAGGCGAAATGCTCGGGCGAGAAGCGCACCTCGATATAGAACAGCCCGTCGTCGGCAAACTCCTTGACCGAGTGGTAGGTGATCTGCTCAACATCCTCGAGCGAGCGGTACCAATCGTTCTTGAAGTACGACAGGAACTTGAGGAAATCCGGCTCGGAATCTTTCGGGAACTGCACCCGGCTCTTGAACTCGGCAAAATCCGCCGGGAGGCCCAGCCGGTTCCTGGTCGCGATCTCGTGCAGGGTCTTGAGCGAGAACGTACCCTCGAGATGGCGATGCAGCTCGGCCTTGGGGAACTCGCGTGTTACGCGCTTGTCGAGCAGTTTGTTGTGGTCTGAAGTCGTGCGCGGCTCACTTTTCATAATCGCATTATCCTTATCGCCACAGTAACTCTAAATCATAATACATCGCACGAGAATTTCAATTGATGCAAGCCTTTCAAGCGTCGGATTCTTATAAAATATGCTCAAGAAAGCGTTTTGTGCGCGATTCTTTCGGTCGATCGAAGACATCTTCCGGAGTTCCGACCTCCACGATCTCGCCCTCGTCCATAAAAACGACCTTGTCGGCCGCCGCGCGTGCGAAGCCCATCTCGTGCGAGACCACGACCATCGTCATGCCTTCCTTCGCGAGGTCGAGCATAACGTCGAGCACTTCCTTGATCATCTCCGGGTCGAGCGCCGAGGTCGGCTCGTCGAACAGCATCACTTTCGGGCTCATTGCCAACGCGCGAGCGATCGCGACGCGTTGCTGTTGGCCGCCCGAAAGCTCGTCGGGGCGTGCATCGGCTTTGTCGCCGAGCCCTACGCGCTGCAACAACCGCCGCGCGTTTGCATCGGCGTCGGCCTTGGGCTCGTGCTTGACGGTGCGCGGCGCCATCGTGATGTTCTGTAGCGTGTTAAGGTGCGGAAAGAGATTGAAGGCTTGAAACACCATCCCGAGGTTCTCGCGAATCTTGCGGATATCGACGTGTGGGTCGGTCACGCGGTCGTTTTCGACCCAGATATCGCCCTCGCTCAAGGTTTCGAGGCGGTTGATCGCGCGCAGCAGTGTGCTCTTGCCGCTTCCCGACGGTCCGATAATCAGCACCACCTCGCCGGCGTGAATATCGAGGTCCACGCCGCGCAGCGCGGTGATCTGGCCGCGCTCACCGAAGTACTTGCTTGCACCGCGGATCTTCACGCGGATCGTGGGCCGGGCCCCGGTTTCAGTTCCGCCGTTGGAGTCAGGATTGTACGCCACGTTTATCCACCCATCCTTCTAAGAACGAAACGATCTTCGAGAGAAACAGCGTGATCACGAGGTAGACCAGCGCTACTACGGTGTAGGTCTCGAAGTAATTGAAGCTCACCGCCGCGTACTCGCGACCACGGCGCAGTAGGTCCGAGACCGCGATGATCGAGACCAGCGACGAGTCTTTTAGAAGCGCGATGAACTCGTTGCCGACCGGCGGTAGAATTACGAGCAGCGTTTGCGGCAAGATCACCTTGCGCAGCGCCTGTCGCCGGCTAAGCCCTAACGCCAAGGCGGCCTCCATCTGGCCCTTCGGGATCGCCTGCAGCCCCGCGCGGAAAATCTCGCCCATGTAGGCGCCGTAGCAGACCGACATCGCGATGATCGCGGCGGTCAGGCGCGGTACCTGCACCAGCTGTCCGAGCGCAAAGTAGATGTAGAACAGCTGTACCAGTAGCGGTATCCCGCGTATCACCTCGACGTAGATCGTCGCGATGCGGTTTATCACCAAGACGCGCGAGATACGCCCGAGGCCGGTAATCAGGCCGATCACGAGCGAGATCAAGATCGAGATCACCGTGACGCGAAAGGTGGTCACCACGCCGTCGGGGATGAACACGAGAATGTCGCGATACGGGGTCGGCGAGAGGATCGGCAGCGTGATCAGCATCGCGATCGCGCCGAAAAACGCGATACGCCATGCCGAGAAGACCGATTTCTCGCCCCGGTCGGGGATGAGCGCTCCGTCGCTGACCGTGACGGTTACCCGTCGTGACGGCGGCGCTGGTGCGCCACCGTCCTCGGGTTTGCGATTGTGATCTACCGTAGCCACTTTTCAGTTAGCTCGTCGATCGTGCCGTCGGCCTCGACCTGTGCAAGGCCCTCATTGATCATCTCAAGCAGCGCGTCGCGCCCTTGCGGAACCGCGATGCCGTAGTACTCGTCGGTAAACGGTTCACCGACGATCTTCAACGCCTCGGCATACGTCTCGTTCTGCAGCGCGTAGTTCGCGGCTACCGGGGTGTCGGCCACAACGCCGTCGATGCGCCCGGCGGCGAGGTCCTCGATCGCGAGCCCAACCTCATCGTAGGTCGCGCTTTCGACGCCGTCTACATCCTCGATCGCGAACGCACCGGTGGTGCCGATCTGCGCCCCGACGGTCATGCCGCCCATGTCCTCGAGGGTCTCAACGCCTTCGCGATCGACCGGGACGATCAATACCTGACCGGCGTTGATATAGGGCTCCGAGAAATCCATGTTCTGACGGCGTTCCTCGGTGATAGTCACCGACGAGATAACCGCGTCGTACTCCCCGGTTGCGAGCCCGGCGAAGATACCGTCCCAAGCGGTGTTACGAAACTCAACCTCGAAACCGGCCGCCTCAGCGATTGCGGTCATGAGGTCGATATCGAACCCTACGATCTCGCGATCCTCGTTCAGGAACTGCATCGGGGGCCAGGTTGCATCGGTAGCGACCACGATACTGTCGGGCCGCTCGTCGGCCTCGGGAGCGCCGCCGGCGAACACCGCCGATACCGCGAATATCAGCAGAACCAGAACTACAGCCACCTTTTTCATACCTTCACTCTCCTTTATTTGGTGGGGTTGGCGAATTATTGATAATTATGCAATTACAGGTCAATATATTTGCAGAAAACTACAGCGGCAAGGCATTAATATTATGGGGTTTGCGGTGACGGCTGCCGAGATTGTGTTGTATTTCGGCGTGTACTCTTTTCTCGGCTGGGTTATCGAGTCGAGCTACCGCACCGCAAAGCGCGGGCGGCTTATCAACTCAGGGTTCCTCTACGGCCCGTTCATTCCGGTGTTCGGGTTCGGCGGGCTGATTATCCACGGGCTGTATCTGCCGCTCGGGGCGTTGCCGTACGCTTCAGCGCTCGTGGTTATGACGATCGCGGTCACGCTGCTCGAGCTCATCACCGGGCTCGTGATGCACCGGGTGTTTGGGCTGATGTTATGGGACTACTCCGAGCATCGCTACAACCTCGGCGGCTATATCTGTCCGCGCTTCTCGTTCTACTGGCTCGGCCTCGCGGTTGTGGTGACGCGCGTGCTGCGCCCGGTTCTGTTGGAACTCTCGGCGCAGCTGCCTCCGCGCACGAAGGAGGCTCTCGCGGCGTTGTTTGTGCTGTACGTGGTACTGGATGCCGCCACCTCGAGTTCGGCGCTGTGGCGCTTCGCGGCGCGGTTGCGTACGCTTGTGGAGGAAGCCGAGGCCGAGGTGGAAGCGTTCGGCTCACGAGCCGGTGCGGAGCTCGAGCGCTTTGCCGAGCAGGTGCGCAACACGGTGCGGACGCGCACAAGCTATACCCTGCATCCAATATCCAAAATATCCAGTATCTTGCCGGAACACCTGACCGCGTTGCTGTCGCGCCACTACGAGCTGCACGAGCTTGTGGAGCGCGCGATCGATCGTGTGCGCCGCCCGTTCGGCGAGGAAACGCGGCGTGAGCGCGAGCTCGAGGAGTTCGCCGAGGTTCGCGACCTCTTCAATGAGGTTGCCGAGAGCGAGGCCTATCGGCGCTTGACGGAGATAACCTTCGGCGATACCAACCTCCACACCCATAACGAGCGTGTCGCTCGCGTTGCGTTTCGGCTTGCCAAAAGGCTGGGCCTCGATGCGCATGCGGTGTTCCGCGGCGCGTTGCTGCGCCTGCCGGCCGCTGAGATAGACCCCCGCGCGCGAGAGAGCTGGAGTAACTTCACGCGGGCCTACTTCTCGGAGCTGTGGGAACGCTGGGCGCGCCGGCTGCCGTTTAGCGTGGTTGAGCAGGACGTCGTTCTGCACTCCACCTGGCCGCACTCGCCGCGCCCGCCGCGTACGGTAGAAGGGGCGCTGGTCGCGGCGGTGGCGCTGACGCTTGCGGTTCGCGAGCGCGGGCGAGCGCGCAGCATGCCGAACGCTCTGCAGCGCGCGCGGCTCTTTCGGCGGTCGCGTTTTCGGCGGTCGCGATAGTCATGTAGCGGTGATTGGTGTATACTGGGCCGCACTCGTGCTATGGGCAAGATAACGGTTTTTGCGAATCAAAAGGGCGGCGTCGGCAAGACAACTACCGCTGCAAACCTCGGGGCGTACCTCGCCCACAGCGGCAAGCGCGTGCTGCTCGTCGATTTCGACCCGCAAGGGAATCTCACGAGCAGTGTCGGCTGTAGTCCCGACGGTGCCGGGATCTATGAGGTAATGAGCGGTGAGGTAGAGCCGAAGCAGGCGCTGCGCAAGACCGCGGTCGATCACATGTTCGTGATTCCCTCGAGCGTTAACCTCTCGGGTGCCAATATCGAGCTCGTGAACGAGGAAGACCGCGAGCAGTTCCTGAGCGAGGCGCTCGATCCGCTGCGATCACATTTCGACTACCTCTTCATCGACTGCCCGCCGTCGCTCGGCATCCTCACCTTAAACGGCCTGGTTGCCGCCGACAACGTGATCGTGCCGCTACAGTGCGAGTACTTCGCGATGGAAGGGCTGACGCAGCTGCTCGAGAGTATCGGCGCGGTTCAGAAGTCTTACAACAAACGCCTTACGGTGTTCGGAATTCTATTCACGATGTACGACGGGCGCACCCGTCTCGCGCAAGAGGTGGTAGAGCAGGTGCTCGGCTACTTCGGCGACAAAGTGTTTCGCACAATTATACCGCGAAACGTGCGGCTCTCGGAGGCTCCGTCGCACGGGGTGCCGATCTCGCTATACGACCGCGACTGCAGCGGCGCACGTGCCTATGAGCAACTCGCGCAGGAGGTCTTGGCGCGTGGCTAAGAAGCGACTCGGAAAGGGCATCGACGCATTGCTGCAGGGCAAAGACGTGGTCGATGAGCGCAGCCAACAGGAGCTCGAGCGCGAGCTCAGCAGCGAGGCCGACGCTGTCGGCGAGACCGCGGCCGGCATCGTCGAGGTTTCGCTCGAGCGGCTTCAACCTAACCCCGAACAGCCTCGTAAGCAGTTCAATGAAACCGCGCTCAAGGAACTCGCAGCCTCGATAGAGACGCAAGGCGTACTGCAGCCGATCCTCGCCGAGCAGACCGAGGACGGCGAGTACCACATCATCGCCGGTGAGCGCCGCTATCGCGCCGCGCGGATAGCCGGGCTTGCGCAGGTTCCGGTGCTCGTGCGGCGCTTCTCGAAGCAGGAGAAGCTCGAGATCGCGCTGATCGAGAACGTGCACCGCGAGGACCTCAACCCGATTGAGCAAGCGGCGGCGCTGAAGTCGTTGCAGGACTCCGCAGGTCTTACCCAGGATGAGCTCGCGAAACGGCTCGGCATGAACCGCTCCTCGGTCGCGAACAGCATTCGGCTTCTCAAACTGCCGGAGGAACTGCAGGAGGCGCTCCGCGGTGGCCGACTGAGCGCAGGCCACGCGCGCGCGTTGCTTGCGCTGAAATCGCACCACGAGCAGCTCGCGATATATCAGCGCGTCGTGAACGAAGGGCTGTCGGTGCGGCAGGTTGAGCTTCTTGCCTCCGGGAGCGAGCTTGGCGGCGGTGAACGCGGCGGAAGCGCCGGCGGAAATGGTACAGGCGCGGAGGAAGGTGCAGCCCTCGACGGCCGCGAGACCACCGGCGGCACCGGAGGAGCGCAACCCGCAGGGGCCCAAACCGGCGGCAAATCGGTTGAGTTGCTGGAGATCGAGCAGCGCTTGATCGAGCGCTTCGGTACCAAGGTAGTCGTGAAGGGTAGCAACAGCCGCGGCACCATCGAGATCAGCTACCTCTCAACCGACGACCTCGACCGCGTGCTCGAGCTGCTGTTCAACGAGGGCTGAGGACGGCTGCGGGCGTCTGAGCGCCCCCGAGGCGCAGAGTCCGGAATTGCGGCCGCGTACGGCTCACTGCGCGGATCAACACCGCCGAGCCGACCCCGGCGCGGTCGGCTACGACATTGAAGCAGTGATACATTCCGTAGATGAGGTACACGTAGGCTGCGCCGCCGTCTTCGAACATCGCGGCGGTGCGAGGCGTGCGTCCTCGGTGCGAGTGCGAGGCGGGGTCGTCCTCGCGGTACGCCTCGGTTTCCACGATGCGTCCCACGACAAGCTCTCCACCGGCGAAGCGGCGAACCAACAACCGCCCGAGGAGCTCCGGAGCGAGCTCGAGGACCTCACGTCTGAACCACTCACGCGATAGTGGTATTATCTGCTCAGGCTGTGTTTGATTCATGAATATTGCGCTCGTCGCTCGTCACGGGTTTTCGAGATTGTGTTGCGCGAGCGATTATACTATCATGAAGGCAACGAGAGCCAGATATGAGTAAAATTCGGAGCGGCGGCCGGCCGTGGTCGGGCGCCGGATCGGCGGAGTCGTCGGACACCCTCATCGCCGCCCAGGCGCGCCGTAATCTCGATAGTTACCGAATCGGACGGCGGCACGTTATCGCGATCATGGTCGTTATCGGGCTGCTCGATGTGGTCGGGATTGCGTATCTCCTGCGGGACCCCGGTGTTGCGGACGCAGTGCATCGTCTTGGAATACCGTTTGCCCGCACCGCGCCGGCCGAGCGTCCGGAGCCGGAGGAGCCTCGCGAGCCCGAGCGCCCCGCCCCTGTCGCGCCCGAGCCCGACCCCGAGCCCGAGCCGCGTGACCCTGCTGCGCGTGAGGCTGAGTTCACCCATTACGTGCGCTGGGGCGATACCTTCTACACGCTCGCGCGCCGCTACTGGGACAACGAGCACCTCTGGCCCGATCTCTGGAGTCTCAATCGCGAGCGTTTTCCCGACCCCGACTTCATCGCCGAGCGCGATGTGGTGGCGATATACCCGCGGCTTGCCCCCGACGGCGAGTTTCAATCCGCCGAGCTCAACCGCTTGTTCGAAGCATACCTCGAGGCGTACCGCGCGTATCAACGCGTCGGCGATGATCTCATCGCCGAGGCTCGCCGCAGCGGGCGTGCATGGCAGCGCAAGCTCGGGCGAATGAAGCGCGACAAATCGACATGGCTGTTGTACTCGGCGTTGCGCTTCGACGAAGGGTACCTCGATCGCTACGAAGCCAAGATCGATGCCGACGATCTGGCGGTGGTGCGCAACTACATCGACCGCTTCGGCATTCCCTCGAGGCGCTGAAGGGCCGTGTAATGGTGCTATATCTTTCCCAACACCGTGCCGAGCTCGCGGGCTACGGTATCGACGTGCCGACCTATACCAGCACGGTTGACCGCGTTATCGGCGAGCTGCTCGCCGATGAGGCGCTCGCGCAGCGCCGCGAACAGTGGTTGCGTACCGAACTCGAGTACGATATCGGCAAGTCCGACCTGTTGCGCGTACACGACCCGCGCTACGTTGAACGGCTCTACTCCTCGGCGGTAATCGATGAGCTGATCGCGGCGTTCGAGCTTATCGATTCTGAGGGGCGTTACCATCGCTATGCACCCGAGCGTGCCGAGTTGCCGCTCGCGGATCTCTTCTTGGATCTCCTCGGTGCGTGTGCGGGCACCTATCAATCCAGTCGTGTCGCGCTCGAGCACGGCTTCTGCTACTTTCTCGGCGGCGGATTTCACCACGCCAAATGGAACACGCCCGACGGGTTTTGCTTGATCAACGATATCGTCATCGCTGCGCGCCGTTTGTTGTCCGAGGAGCTCGCCTCGCGTGTGTGGATCATCGATCTCGATGCCCACAAGGGCGACGGCACCGCTCCGCTGTGCCGCTCAGATGACCGCATTCTCACGCTGAGCATCCACATGGCGCACGGCTGGCCGCTCGATCGCGAGCCGAGGCTACCCGACGGCAGCCTGCATGAGTCGTTCGTCGCGAGTGACCTCGATATACCGGTTGCCGAGGGTGAGGAGCGGCTTTATCTCGAGAAGCTGCAGCTGGGGCTCGCGAAGTTCTCGGGTTACGGCGCGCCGGATCTCGCGCTGGTGCTCGGCGGCGTAGACCCTTACGAGCACGACGAGCTTCCTTCCACCGCGCCGCTTAGACTCAGCCTCGAACAACTCGAGCAGCGTGACCGCTTTGTGTACGGTTTCTTGAAGGAACGGGCAATCCCCCAAGCCTGGGTTAAATCGGGAAGCTACGGACGCGAGGCCTGGCGGCCGATCGTGCAGTTTCTGCGCTATGCGCTCCACGACCGCCTTGGTTCGCGGTGAGCCCCCTTTTGCAGTGAGCCCCCCTTCGGAGAGCGCGGCGGTTTAGCTGAGCCGCTACAGGCCGAGGATCAGGTTTGCGAACCCGAAGTAGATTACCAGGCCGACCGCGTCGGCGATGGAGGTGATCAGCGGGCCGCTCGCGATCGCCGGGTCTATCTTCGCCCGCGTAAGGATAAACGGCAGGATCATTCCGACCAAGTTTGTGAGCAACAGCATCGTTATCATGGTCGAGAGCACTACCAGCCCTATCAGGTGCCCGCCGCGGAAAATACCGAGGAGCAGTCCCATCGCGCCGAGCGCCGCGCCGATCGCGAGGCCGATCGCGATCTCCTTGAGGAACACGCGAAACCATTGGTCCAACTTGACGTCGCCTACGCTCATAGAGCGGATCATGATCGTGGCCGACTGCGAGCCGGCGTTACCGCCGGTGTCGATGATCAGCGGAATAAAGAACGCGAGCGCCACCGCGGCCTCGAGCGTGGCCTCGTACGACGCGATCACGCCGGAGGAAATGAGGTTCACGAGTACCAGGATCGCGAGCCAGCCGATCCGACTGCGAAACAAGCCCCAGACCGAGGTCTCCCAGTAACTGCGTTTCAGCGGCGTAACCGCTGCGGTACGGTGAAAGTCCTCGGTGGCCTCGATCTCAGCGATCGCGAGCGCGTCGTCGAAGGTGACGATGCCGAGCAGAATATCGCGCGAATCCACAACCGGAAGCACCTCGCGATCGTAGCGCTTCATGAGCCGTGCGGCCTCTTCGCGGTCTTCGTAGGCGCGAATACTCACGAAGGAGTAGTCCATGATCGATCGTAGCGTGGCGCTGGGGTCCGCCAAGACGAGATCTTGCAGCGAGATCGCGTCCACCAAGCGTCCCGACCGCTCGGTGACGTAGATCATGCTGATGGTGTCGATCTCGGGCCCGCGCTCGCGGATATGATTAATCGCTTGCTCTATCGTCCAGTCGGCGCGCACCGAGATGTAGTCGGGGTTCATGAGACGCCCGACGCTCTCCTCGGGGTAGCCGAGCAAACGGCGCGCCTCGCGTAGGTCTTCGGGGCTGAGGAGCGTCAGGAGCCGCTGCGTCACCTGCCCGGGGAGCTCTCCGAGCAACTCGGTACGGTCGTCGGGGTCGAGGTTCGTGAGAAGCTCGCGCGTTTCGGAGTCGGTGAGTTCGAGCAGCAGCCGGTCGCTACTGTCGGCGTCGAGCAACGAAAAGACCTCTACCGCGAGCTCGTTCGGCAGTGCGCGAAAGAACAGTACGCGATCGGACTTGTCGAGCGCCTGCATCTCGTCGACGATCTCGGGCGCTACGATCTCGAAATCGGGCCATGCTTTACGATAGGTCGCGATTCCGCGCCAATTGCGATCTTCGACGTACCGCTGAATCTCTTTCGGCAAGAGCGATGTTGATGTCGTCGTCATAGCAGGCCCCCAGCTTGGGTCGGGTAAAAATACAAGACCATGTAAAAGCTTGTATCTGCAGGCGCAAAAAAGGAAGCGGACAGGTACCGGCGGCGGGGACAGGCGCGGCACCAAGCGGCCGCCACTTACCTACATTCTTGTAACGTAGATAACGCGCCGCTGTCAATTGCCGTCAACGTCCGGCAACGGCCGCGCGGTGGGCCGCGCAGGCAAGCCGCGGCGCGCCGCCTGTTGCGAGCCTCTTGCGCGTGATCGTCCAAACACGAAACACCACGCAACAACGCGTTGACCGAGCCTATCGCCGGCTGTATTCTGTGCGTACCGACACGAGTTGTGTGGATGGGCTATGTTGCGCCGGAAACTCAGGTCGCGCGCCGCTGCACCGAGCGGCCATCCACAGAACTTGTGTCGGTGAGTTTTTGTCACCATGATGATTCCGCATCGAGACGAAACCCTACGGCGAGTGATTCGAGACCTCATTATCGCCGAGCTAGCGCAGCTTCGTCGCATCGACTCCCTGCAGCTCGCGCACGCTTTGCAGGATGAGCAGCGTCTCGGCCCTGAAGGTTTCGGGATGGATTCGTTCGAGTTCATGACCGTCGCGGGGACCCTCTCGAGCATGTTTCGGCTGCATCGAGTTGGGCTCGAGGAGTATCTGCCGGCGCGGCCTACGGTGCGCCAATGGGCGGAACTCCTTGCCGAGGCGATCAATCGCGGCGAGCACCGCGCCGACGATCCCTCCGGTGCGATCGCGTTCTTTTCTTCCGGGAGCACCGGCCGGCGCACCCTGCATCTGCACTCGCGCCGTACGCTTGCGAGTGAGGTCGCGTTTTTCGCCGAGTTGATCGGCCGCCCGGAGCGTATCTTCCTTACCGTCCCGACGCACCATATCTACGGCTACCTCTTCGGCGCGATGCTGCCTGATTACTATGCCCGGCACGCCGCGGGTTCAGCGGCGGATCCAGCGGCGGATCCAGCGCTCGCCGCAGCGCTCGGCGCGGCGTCCGCATCCGTTCCGCCTCGGTCGGTGCCCGAACTGCTCGAGCTGCGGGGGCTCGCCCTCGTGCGTCCGAGCGAAGCTGCGCGCGGGGAGCCGGGCGCCGGCGACCTCGTGATTGCGTTTCCGACCGCGCTCGAGCAGCTACTCGCGAGTGGGCGCCGCCCTGAAGCCGGCGCAACCGTTGTGACCTCTACCGCGCCGTGCCCCGAGTACGTGGCGTCCGAGGTGCGCTGCGCCGGGGCGCGTTTGATAGAGGTGTACGGTTCCACCGAGACCGCGGGAATTGGGTATCGCGAGCACGACCGGGCTCCGTATCGGCTTCTGCCGGAGCGATCTCGGTACGGGGATGGGCTGAAGCTTCCGCTCGGACCGGCGGGCGATGACGCTGTTCTAAAACCGACCGAGCTACCCGATCTTCTCGAGTGGGTCGATGATCGGCATGTTCGGCCGATCGGACGACGAGACGGTGCGGTGCAGGTTGGGGGCGTTAACGTGTATCCCGCAAAGGTAGAGCGCGTTTTGCGCGAGCATCCCGAGGTGAAGCACGCGGCGGTTCGGGCGTCTTCGCACCACTCGGGGCGGCGTTTGAAGGCATTCGTAGTTCCGCTCGAAACGGCGCCCACGATCGCCGGGCCTACGTCCGCGCCCACGTCCGGGCCCACGTCCGAGCTCGAACAGCGCCTTCGATCCTACGTTGCCGGCAAGCTATCGGCGCCGGAACGTCCGGCGGTCTACCGGTTTGGTGCCGAGCTTCCGCGCAACGCGCTCGGCAAACTCAGCGACTGGCCGGTGTAAGCGACGCACTCGCTCGCGCCCACGCGCGGTCGGCCCGGCGGTACCGCTGGACGCCTGCATTACCTGTGGCGGTGAGGTCCGGATATCGTGAACACCGCCGAGCCGTATCGGTGTCGACCGTTTTGTCCGTAAAACTCTTCCGAGACTACGGTTTGCGAGTACACCGCCTCGAGACTCCAGGAACGGACTCGGAGCGCCCCGCCGACGCCGGCCTGTAGCGTTCCTACCGCGCGGCGCACCGGCCGTCCGTGACTCGTGCGGGTGTTGTTACCGCTAATGAGCTTGTTATGCCGAACCGCCCGTCCGCCGACACCGCCGAACGCAAAAAGGCCGAGCCCCGGCCGCGGTTCGGCCACCGCGTTGCGCGAGGCTCCGAGCCGCGGCGGGCCGAAATCATCCGGCAGATTGACCCCCACTCGCACGAGCGTCGCGAGTTGCAGATGCCGGCGAACGCTCCCGAGCGCGAGCTCGGCCGAGGGCAGGAGCTGCAGACCAAATCCGCGTTGGCCTCCCAACCCGATTCGCCCCACCCGTCTCAGCCACAGCTGCAGCGTCGGCTCGTTGCCGAGTTGATTATGCCAGCCTCTCGGATCGCGCCCACCCCACATCTCATGAGATCGTGTTTGAATCTCACCGGCGTGTGTAATCGGCCCAACCAGTCCGATATCGAGCTGTAGCTGATCGAGGCTATGCTGCGAAGCGCGGTGGTGAGCCACCCCCAGGTAGGCATAGCCTGCGTACGGCCGATCGTCTTCGTTTATTTCATCGGTTCCGAGGTCTTCGGGAGTGTACATCTCGTGCGCGAGCACGTAGCCGACGCCGGCACGAGTGACGTTGCGGCCGAACGGGAGCCGGGCGGCCAGGCGCTCGCTCCATCGGGGCCGATGCGTTACGCTCGCGGCGATCCCGTGTGTGTAGTAGCGATCGGTATGATCGAGTTGGTTCAGCCAGGGACTATCGTTTTCTTGGTGGTAACTCACCGCAACCGGCCGCGACGCCTGGGCGGGTTCGGCGCGGTCTTGCGCAACCGCGGGCCAATGAGGTGAGAAAGACAGCATGAGCACAGCTATCGTGAGCGTGCGCATCGTGAACGAGTTCATCTACAATGCCGACAATACCATGTTGTGAGATCGCGGTGCGACCGTGCCGCGGCAAAATTCTTGGCCGGTTCTTGGCCGGCGCGGCGTTGACAATCGTAGGCGCCGACGCTATAGTTGAACTCTCACTTGGCATACACGGAGAGATGTCCGAGCGGTCGAAGGAGGCGGTCTTGAAAACCGTTGAGCCGAAAGGCTCCGTGGGTTCGAATCCCACTCTCTCCGTCGGTACGATGTAGCGAGCATGGAGAGGTGCGAGAGCGGTCGAATCGGGCTCCCTGCTAAGGAGTTGTACTCGTGAGGGTACCGAGGGTTCGAATCCCTCCCTCTCCGTACGGTATGTGCCCATAGCTCAGCTGGATAGAGCGTTAGATTGCGGATCTAAAGGTCGGAGGTTCGAGTCCTCTTGGGCACGCGTAACACCCCATAACAGGCGCCCCGTTCGGGGCGCCTGTTGTGTTTTCGGACGCACAATGTTGCCGTCCGGTCATTTCCCCCACCTCCGACAGGCGACCTGTCGCTCTCCTCAAACGCTCAACGGTTCAACACGTTTTATTTCGGGACCAGCCTTCTGCTCGGCATCCCACAGGTCGACCGCACGCTGCGCGTTCAGCCGGAATTCCGGGCTATTCCCGAAGAGCCTTGAAAGTCGAAGCGCCATCTCCGGACTCACTGCTCGTCGCTCACGAATCATCTCATTCACGGTCTGGCGGGATACACACAATGCCTCGGCAAGTCGGGAAACAGTAAGCCCGTAATCGGGCATAAAATCTTCTCTCAGCATTTCACCGGGATGAATTGGGCGGATGTTCCTCACTCTGCTATTCGGTATGCTCATTGTTTGGCTCCTCTTAATGGTAATCCGTTATCTCAACATCAGAAGCGTCGAGAGGTGATCGATGCCCGATATCAGCGTGCGGAAGATAGACCCGGAGATCTACGAGAAGCTTTGCTCTCGAGCCGGACGCCACGGTGTCTCCATGGAAGAGGAAGTCCGACGCATCCTTGGTTCAGCAGTCAGTGCGCCGGAACGGCTCGGCGACCTGGCGACGAGCGTTTTCGGAGAACACGGTGTTGAGCTCGATCTGCCGGATCGGGAGCTCCATGAGCCGATGAATACGGTTCAGTAATGGCGGTCCGTCGTTCAATGGGGCGTCCAATGAGTTCTCTCGACGGTCAGATTGCCCGGGCACAGGGCTTCTCCCTCGCCACACGAAACGAAAAAGACTTCGACGGGTGTGGCATCGAGGTCGTTAATCCGTTTACCTACGCCTGAACGCGGCGCGCAGTACCGCCGGGCGCGACCTCGCCGATCTCACGGCCGACGTGATCGGCGCCAATGCGACGGCGACTACCATCTGCTTCCGCGCAAGTCCGACGAGAAGGTTGTCTCTTCGTTTGGGCGTGTCCCGACCGGCAACGGGGTTTTACCACGATGCGCTGCATAGCCGCGGCTGACCGGCATCCGCCTTCTCCCCTCGCTCCGCCCCACGCCGGCCGGGTCGCGTGCTCTACTCCAAGTCCTCGGCGCCGCTACGGAGCGCCCGGAGCGCAGGCGGCTCCGCTCGCTCCTCCTCCGCCGGGCCACTGTGGCTCACTGCCGATCGCCACGCCCGGCGGGCGGCGCCTGTGGGCTTTCCGTTGCGCCCGCTCACGCTTAAAGGAATCGTTCGCGAAAGCGATCTTCCTACCGGACGTGGCGTTAGCTTCCGACGTCATCGATCGACGACCCAGTCAACACGTCGCTACGATGCAGGCGTCATTAACTGTGGTATTTCCGATTCGTCAATGACATCCGCGTTGTTCCGCAGAGATTCTACAATGCCGTGATTCAATGTGCTCGATATGACCTGAACACCGTTACGTCGCGCCGCCCGTATTGCCGGTACGAAGTCCGAGTCACCGGTGACGAGTATCACCCGGTCGACTACGGAATTGAACGCAATCCATGCCATATCAAGTCCAAGCTTTGTATCGACACCCTTTTGCTGGATATTCGGTTCAAACGAGTCATCGGTAAACGTCGGCGAGTCCCCTCCCTGTTTCCGAAGAGCATTGAGGGCAGTTCGTTTCAACTTCCAGCCGCGGAATGCCAACGTCCCTTCGCGAACAGACACGAAGTCGGAGCATTTCAGCTCGCGGAATAATCTGAGCTGATGATCGTATACTTCCCCCGACTTGAAATTCAGTGTGGTGTTCGAAATCGGTTTCGTTACCTTGGCTTCAAGCGAAGGTGAATCGTAATAGTAAATCCGCAATAGATCATGATTCGCGGAATGAGTACGGGATAGGCTGTGCGCTAACGCCAACACATCTCTTGCCTCGATGCGGCGGCCGAAAGCCTTTCTGAAGAGGGGCTTCACGAAACCGCCATCCAGGAGTACAGCGTGCTTCATTGGCGTACAAAAAAAAGGGGGCCATCGGGGACACCGTACGGTGTTTACATAAACCCTTCAGACCCCATCCGTTATAGCTGTAACCATAGCACAAACTTCTGTAGCAATCAAATCCGAGTCGAGCTTTCCAATGAGACCGCCGGACATCACTTCACCCCGCGCGAAGTAATCCGCCCTTCGGTGTGGACTGGAGCAAGGACGAAAAGGCCGTGCGCGATGAGCACAGGAACGATGGCTTTGCCGGTCGCTTCGGGCCCGGCCTTCCACGCAAGTCGGATGGCTCGCTGCTCTTCCTCATGCACCTGGCGAGCCACATGCGCGCGCTCGAAGAGGGCGGTTCGCGCATTGGCATAGTGCTGAATGGCAGTCCGCTTTTTACCGGCGCGGCGGGAAGCGGCGAGAGTGAAATCCGCCGCTATCTTCTCGAGCACGATCTGGTTGAGGCGATCGTAGCGCTGCCGACCGATATGTTTTTCAACACCGGCATATCGACCTATGTCTGGATTCTTTCCAACAAGAAGGAAGCGAGGCGCCGTAGCAAGGTGCAACTGATTGATCCCGCCGACCTCTGGAAGAAAATGAAAAAGAGCCTCGGTGAAGTGCGCAAACAGCTCGGCGCCGACGATATTGACCACATCGTCAAACTTCATGGCGCCTTCGAAGAAGGCGAGCGCGTACGCATTCTCGACACCGATAACTTCGGCTACACCACCGCCACGGTCAACCGCCCGCTTGGCGACGAAGCGGGCAACATCAACCTCGACAAAAAGGAAAACCCCAAACCCGACCCGAAGCTCAAGGACACAGGGAACAAGAACATTCCTCTGGCTTTCGCCGAAGATTCATAACTGCAGTTACTACGATCCGATCAGCTTCAAGCCAGTAGAGCAATCCGTAAGGGAATCGGTCCAGTAGTATTCGCCTCGGGCACTCGCTGTGAACTCAACGGTCACCGGCGGACAACTCTCGCTTCATCTGCTCGTACGATACGGTCGATTCTTTCCCGCTCTGGAGTTCGTCGATCCGGCGTTCTGACTCCTGCGCCCAAGCCTGCTCGATTTCCCTCTCCCGCTCCGAGCGCATACTCTCGTACAATCGCTCAATCAGCTCGGCTCGTTCAACCGGCGGAAGCGAGAGTGCCTCGTTAATGACCGACTCTGTTCGTTCACTCATCGTTATCACTACAATAGCCTATATTCCCCCGATACTGAACCCATGTCCGCTCCTTCAGCGTGCCGGCTGCGCACTTACCGGCTACTCGACTACGCACACGCGGGAATTGGACAGGTCAGGGCTGTTAAGGAACCGATTGTCACGTGGAACGGAC
>Ga0207421_10000795_pt1 | contig 40830 bp, 48 predicted proteins | sample SodLakKL_010_SED_4_FD_187542 | JGI IMG/M metagenome (GOLD analysis project Ga0207421, IMG submission 187542) | Alkaline sediment microbial communities from Lake Tanatar, Kulunda Steppe, Russia - 8KL_010_SED (SPAdes) (version 2) | ecosystem: Environmental > Aquatic > Non-marine Saline and...
AGAGCTGGCCGACGGGGCCCGCGAAGCCGGGTTAAACTTCTAGAAAGGGGGAATTGCACGGGTGTCAAAGATAGAACCATCACAAGAACTGGTAGAAAAAGTGGTCCAGGTCAATCGTGTGGCCAAAGTTGTAAAAGGAGGCCGCCGTTTCAGTTTTAGCACGCTGGTAGTTGTAGGCGATTACAGCGGCGTGGTTGGAACCGGCATGGGTAAAGCTGGCGAAGTGCCGGAAGCGATCCGCAAAGGGATTGAAAATGCCAAGAAGAATATGATCTATGTGCCCATGGCCGGGACTACTATTACACATGAAGTTACCGGCCGTTTTGGAGCCGGAAAAGTCCTATTGAAGCCTGCTTCTGAAGGTACCGGTGTGATCGCCGGAGGGCCTGTCCGTGCGGTTTTAGAGCTGGCCGGAGTCAGGGATATTTTAACCAAGTCCCTCGGTTCGGATAATGCAATCAACATTGTCAACGCCACCATGGAAGGCTTAAAATCGCTGAAAAGGGTCGAGGAAGTAAGTTCTTTGCGCGGTATTGAAGTAGAGAAGCTGCTCGGGTAAGGAGAGTTGACCGTTATGGCAAAAATATTGCTAATCACCCTGGTTAAAAGCCCGCTGGCTCGCAAGCCCAGGCATCGGCGCACCATTAAAGCGCTGGGATTGAAAAAGATTGGCCAGACAGTGGAGCATAAGGATACACCGGTGATCAGGGGCATGGCTAATACTGTAGGTTATTTATTAAATGTTGAAGAAGTTAAGTAGCTGGAGAAGCGTTATACAGGGAGGTGTAGCCGATGCGTTTACACGAATTAAGGCCTCCTGAGGGAGCCAGGAAAGCGGCTAAACGTAAAGGAAGAGGAATGGCTTCCGGGCTGGGTAAGACGTCCGGCCGGGGGCAAAAAGGGCAAAAAGCCCGGTCAGGCTCAGGGATCCGTCCCGGCTTTGAAGGCGGGCAGATGCCGTATTTCCAGCGTTTACCAAAGCGCGGTTTTACCAATACACATAAAAAAAGATGGAACATTGTAAATTTGAATGATTTGAACAAATTCGAGGAAGGAACAGTAGTGACACCGGATCTTTTACTGGAAGCCGGAATTCTAAAGGATTTGCGTGATCCTTTGAAAGTGCTTGGTGACGGTGAATTGGATCGCAAGCTGGAAGTCCGGGCCCACCAGTTCAGCAAGCAGGCCCTGGCTAAGATTGAAGCGGCCGGTGGAAAGGCAGAGGTGATTTAAGTGCTGGAAACAATTCGTACAGCGTGGCGGATCAAAGAATTGAGAGAGAGGATTCTCTTTACCCTGGCCATGTTCGTGGTTTTCAGGGTCGGTTCGGCAATCCCTGTACCCGGTGTGGATGCAACCCGTTTGGCTGAATTTTTCCAGGAGGACACCATCTTCGGTTTTGTTAATATTATCGGCGGTGGCAACCTGGCCAACTTCACCATCTTCGCCCTGGGTATTATGCCTTATATTAACGCTTCCATTATAATGAACCTTTTGACGATAGTCATACCGAAGTTGAAAGAATGGAGCCAGGAAGGACCAGAAGGCCGCAAGAAGATGACCCAGATTACCCGCTACGGGACCATCGTGATTGCCCTGATCCAGGCTTTCGGGTTGTCGACGATAATTGCCGGAGAAGCCGTGGTAGACCGGACCACGCTTTCATATATCACCATTATTATATCACTGACAACCGGTACCGCATTCCTGATGTGGATGGGCGAGTTGATCACCGAAAGAGGGATCGGCAACGGTATATCACTGCTCATTTTTGCCGGTATTGTGGCCGGGTTCCCAATGGGAGTGGCCATGATTGCCGAGCAGTACCGATTTGGCGAAATTAACATGCTGATGATTGTTCTGGTAGCCCTGGTCCTGCTGGCCCTGATTGTGGGTATTATCGGCCTCGATCAAGGGCAGAGACGGGTTAATGTGCAGTACAGTAAACGCGTGGTGGGCCGTAAAATGTACGGAGGCCAGGCCACGCATATACCTATGAAAGTAAATCAGGCAGGAGTTATTCCGGTAATCTTTGCTTCGGTAATCCTGAGCTTTCCGCAAACGCTGGTCAGCTTTATTCAGCACCCGGTAGCCCAGAGCATTGCCGCAAGCCTCGGTTGGGGTACCAACCTGAACCTGATTTTATATATGACCTTGATTATACTGTTTACTTTCTTTTATACTGCGGTACAGTTTGATCCTTTTCAGGTGGCCGGTAATATTAAAAAATACGGCGGCTTTATACCCGGCCTGAGGCCGGGGCGTCCGACTGCCGACTACCTGGCCAGGATAACATCCCGGTTGACCACGGCGGGAGCATTTTCACTGGCTTTTATCGCCGTGTTTCCCATACTGCTGGAACGTTTGACCGGGATGAACATCATCTTTGGCGGGACTGGATTAATTATTGTGGTCGGTGTAACCTTGGAAACATTTAAGCAGATTGAAAGCCACATGTTGATGCGGAGTTATCGCGGATTCATGAGATAGAGAAGGATTATGATCAAGCTCAAGTCATCGAAGGAAATTCAGTTGATGCGGGAAGCCGGTAAAATTGTGGCCGAAGTCCTCGAACTGATGGATGAGATGGTAAAACCCGGCGTTACAACTGCCAAACTGGACAGCGCAGCGGAAAAACTGATCAGGAAATATGGCGCTGAACCGGCTTTTTTAGGCTATAACAATTTTCCCGCATCTATTTGTGCCTCTGTAAATAATGAAGTTGTGCATGGAATTCCAAACTTGCGCAGACTCAAAGAGGGCGATATAATCAGCATTGATGTCGGTGCTTACCGTAAAGGTTATTATGGCGATGCCGCAGCTACTTTTGCGGTGGGCAGGATATCAGCCGAGGCACAGAAACTGATTGATGTTACGAGGGAATCTTTGCAAAGAGCTATTGAAAAGATGCAGAACGGAAATAGGCTTTCCGACATTTCCCATGCGGTTCAGGCCTATGTTGAACAAAACTCGATGTCGGTTGTTCGTAATTATGTTGGCCATGGAATTGGCGAACAAATGCATGAAGAACCACAGGTGCCTAACTTTGGGCTGCCGGGACGAGGCCCTCTGCTTCAGAAGGGGATTGTCTTAGCTATCGAGCCAATGGTTAATGTCGGTAGCTGGGAAGTGGAAGTCCTTGGTGATCAATGGACTGTGGTGACCGGTGATGGCAGACTTTCCGCTCATTTTGAGCATACCGTGGCCCTTGGTGAAAACGGCCCAGAGGTAATGACATTTTCCAACCTTTCTTAAGGGGGCGGAGTGATGATCGATTTGAAACCGGGACAACTGGTTCGTTCATTGGCCGGCCGCGATAAAGGAAAGCATTATTTGGTACTGTGGGAGCTTGATCAAAAATATGTGCTTCTGGTTGACGGGCGCAGGCGGCCCTTTGCCCGGCCAAAAAAAAAGAACAAAGCTCATCTACAGCGCTATGATCGCAGAGCAGAGTTTGAAGAGCCGTTTAATCCCGAAAAGGTAACCGACAACCAGTTCATTGATTTTTTAAAACAACTGGTTCCGAGGACCGGGGGTTCCGAAGAGGAGGTTTAACTGGTAACATGAGCAAGAAAAAAGATGTTATTGAAGTAGAAGGGACAGTAGTCGAACCGCTGCCGAATGCCATGTTCCGGGTTGAGTTGAAAAACGGGCATAAAATTCTGGCTCATGTTTCGGGCAAGATCCGGATGAACTTTATTCGCATTCTGCCGGGCGACCGGGTTTTAGTAGAATTATCGCCTTACGATCTGACTCGGGGGCGCATTACCTACCGTTATAAATAAGGAGGTTCGCTATCATGAAGGTGAGGCCCTCAGTGAAAAAGATGTGTGAGAAATGCAAGATAATCCGGCGTAAGGGCAAAATTGTTGTCATTTGTCAAAACCCGAAACATAAGCAAAGACAAGGCTAGGTTTTCCATTAGATAAATCACTAATGATAATCAGGTCTGGAGTGATTATGCTCAAGGAGGTGTTAAAGGATTGGCCAGAATTGCAGGAGTTGACTTGCCGCGTGAAAAAAGGGTCGAGATTGCATTGAGTTATATTTACGGAATCGGAAGAAACCGGGCAGTAGATATCCTGTCCCATACCGGGATCAGTTCCGATACCAGGGTGAGGGATTTAACCGAAGACGAATTAGGCCGGCTGCGCGAATTTATCGATAAAAACTATAATGTCGAAGGGGACCTGCGCCGTGAGGTGGCTTTGAATATCAAACGCCTGGTAGAAATCGGCTGCTATCGCGGTATCAGGCACCGCCGCGGCCTGCCGGTTCGGGGACAGAAAACCAAGAATAATGCCCGGGGCCGAAAAGGACCGCGTAAAACTGTCGGCGTACGCCGTAAAAAATAATAAAACCTTTAACAAGAAGGGAGGAATAAGTGAGCCTTGGTTAAGAAAAGAACTACTCGCTCCAAGCGTCGCGAGAAAAAGAATATTGAACGCGGGGTTGCCCATATAAAATCAACTTTCAACAATACTTTTATCAGCATCACCGATACTAATGGCAACGGCATTTCCTGGTCTAGCGCCGGTAATGTTGGGTTTAAAGGATCGCGTAAGTCGACTCCCTTTGCCGCCCAGCTGGCTGCAGAAACTGCGGCCAAAGTGGCTATGGATCATGGGATGCGGCAGCTCGAAGTATACGTTAAAGGACCGGGCGCCGGCCGGGAAGCGGCTATCCGCTCGCTGCAGGCGGCAGGTCTTGAAGTTAACGCCATAAAAGATGTGACCCCGATTCCACATAACGGATGCCGCCCCCCGAAAAGGCGGAGAGTATAGTTACTTTAAAGAAGGAGGTGTAATATTACCTAAATGGGACGTTACACAGGAGCAGTTTGTCGTTTATGCCGCAGGGAAAAAGATAAACTTTACCTGAAGGGAGATCGCTGCTATTCCGATAAATGCGGTGTTGTGCGCCATGCTTATGCCCCCGGTGAGCACGGACAGGCAAGGCAAAAGTTTTCCGAGTATGGCCAGCAGCTGCGCGAAAAACAAAAAGCTCGCCGTATTTACGGTGTTATGGAAAAGCAGTTTCGCAGATATTTTAAAGAAGCCGATCGCCGCAAAGGGGTTACCGGCGAAGTATTGCTCCAGCTGTTGGAAAGTCGGCTGGATAATATCGTATTTCGCATGGGCCTGGCCCGTTCCCGCAATGAGGCGAGACAGCTTATAAATCACGGCCACTTTGAAGTAAACGGCCGTAAAGTTGACATACCTTCCTACCTGGTTAAGCCGGGTGACCTTGTTGCGGTCAGGGAGAACAGAAAGAATAAAGCGGTGTTCAAAGAAGTCGTGGAAACAAGAGAGCAGCAGGAATTAGCGGATTGGCTGGAAGCAGACTATGAAAAACTTCAAGGTCGGGCTTTAAGGATTCCACAGCGGGATGAAATTGATGTGCCGTTGACTGAACACCTCATCGTGGAACTTTATTCCCGGTAATTAATTATGCACCCTCAATATATTAAGCGAGGAGGGTAAATAGGAAATATTATGATTGAAATTGAAAAGCCGAAAATTGAGTATGTAGAAAAAGATGATCAGAATAACTATGGGTGTTTTGTGGCGGAACCTCTGGAAAGGGGCTACGGGACCACCCTGGGCAATGCCCTGAGGAGGATCCTGTTGTCCTCGTTGCCCGGTGCGGCAATAACTAATGTCAAGTTTGATGGAGCACTGCACGATTTTTCCACTCTTCCCGGGGTCCTGGAAGATACGATCGAGATCATTCTAAACTTAAAAGCTGTTTCTCTGAAAATACATTCAGATGAGCCGCAGACCTTAACTATTGATATCGATCAACCCGGGGCTGTAAAGGCCAAAAATATCAATGCCCCGTCCGATGTGGAAATACTAAATGAAGAGCAGCACATATGCACCCTGGAAGAGAATGCCAGGCTGTACATGGAAATGACTGCCGTCAATGGAAGAGGCTATGTCCCTGCCGAAAGGAACAAGCTACCCCAGCAGCCAATCGGGGTTATTCCTGTAGATTCATTGTTTTCGCCGATCCGCAAGGTTAACTACAAAGTAGAAGATACCAGGGTCGGGCAGATCACCGATTATGACAAGTTAACCCTGGAAGTGTGGACCGATGGAAGTATCAGGTCTGATGAAGCAATTAGCCTTGCCGCAAAAATTTTAAATACCCATATTTCCCTGTTTGTTAACCTTACCGAGCAAGTTGATGAAGTTGAAATTACTTCCGATCGGAAAGAAGAAGATCTGGAACGGATTCTCGAAATGACCATCGAAGAACTCGACCTTTCGGTCCGTTCATACAACTGCCTGAAACGGGCCGGAATCAACACTGTTAGTGAGCTGGTCCGCAAGCCGGAAGAAGAAATGATGAAAGTACGCAACCTCGGTAAAAAATCACTGGAAGAAGTGGAGCAGAAGCTTGATGAACTCGGCTTGGGCTTCCAGAAAAGCGGGGAATAATTGCTTGAGTAAGTCTTCAAGGAGGAAATAGAGAATGTCATACCAGAAGCTGAGTCGAAAAAGCGGCCCCAGAAGAGCCCTGCTGCGCAGCCTGGTGACCTCGTTTTTAAAAGAAGGCACCATGGAAACTACCGCTGCCAAAGCTGCTGCTGCAAAGCCGCTGGCTGAAAAAATGATTACCCTGGCTAAAAGAGGAGATATGCATGCCCGCCGCCAGGCCCTCGCCTTTTTGCTTGATGAAGATGTGGTTACAGCCCTTTTTGACAAAATCGGCCCCAAAATGGAAGGCCGCGAGGGCGGCTATACCCGAATTATCCAAAAAGGACCAAGGCGGGGAGACGGAGCCCATATGGTCATTATGGAGCTTGTGTCCGATTAGTCGTTATGGCCGCTCAACCTTCAACAATAATTGAGGCAAAGGACGTAGATTTTTATTATCCAGGCGGGGAAGATGCTGACTCGCCTGCTCTTTCCGGGATCAACCTTACTGTTAATCAGGGGGAATATGTGGCCCTGGTCGGCCCCAACGGTTCCGGAAAAACTACTTTCTTGAAACTTTTAAATGCCCTTTTAATTCCTACCCATGGTCAGGTATTGGTAAAGGGCATTTCTACAGCGGTAGAAAGTACACTGCCGGAAGTACGGCGGGTTTGTGGGATGATCTTTCAAAATCCCGACAATCAGCTCGTTGCGACTACTGTCGAGGAAGATATAGCTTTTGGGCTGGAGAACCTGGCCCTCCCGCCGGAAGAAATAAGGAACAGGGTTTTTAAAACTGCAGCTTTACTGGGTTTAGAGAAATTGCTCAGTCAGCCCCCACATTTACTGTCCGGCGGAGAAAAACAGCGGGTGGCCATTGCCGGTGTTCTGGTCATGGAGCCGGAGTGTATCCTGATGGATGAGCCCACGGCTATGCTTGACCCGGCCGGCCGCCGCGATGTCCTGAACACCGTAAGGGAGCTGAATCGGAACCGGAACATAGCCGTAATCCATGTTACCCATTTTCCAGAAGAAGCGGCCGGGACCGACAGGGTTGTGATCCTGAATGAAGGAAAGCTGGCCGCCGATGGAGCTTCCGCAGAAGTGATGACCGATCTTCAATTCTTGCACGGCCTGGGTTTACAGGGAACGACTGCCGTAGAACTGGCAGCGTTGCTTCGTCAAGATAGCTTTCCCCTGCCGCCGCAAATACTTTATAACCGGGAGCTGGTGGACAGCCTATGTTCATTGGGACAGAACAGCTGACTCATACTTATATGCCCGGGACCCCTTTTGCCACTAAAGCGCTGCATGATATATCATTTAATTTTAAGCAGGGCGACTTTGCACTGATTATAGGGCCATCCGGTTCTGGAAAATCTACCCTTATACAGCATTTAAACGGTTTGCTCAAGCCGACTTCCGGGCAGGTAGTGTTTGAAGGGAAAAATATCGGTTCCGATAAACAGGAGCTGCTCAGGCTCAGAAAGCGAATCGGGCTGGTTTTCCAGATGCCCGAAGAACAATTTTTTTCGGAAACTGTTTTTGATGAAGTTGCTTTTGCTCCCCGTAATCAGGGTTTTGATGAGAATGAAGTAGAAAACAAGGTCATCGAAGCCCTTGAAAAAACAGGCCTTGATCCCAATGAGTTAAGAATGCGCCATCCTTTTCAACTCAGTGCTGGTCAAAAAAGGCTGGTTGCTATAGCCGCGGTGTTGTCTTTAAACCCGGAAGTATTAATCCTTGATGAACCCACCGTGGCCCTCGATACGGCCTACCGGAAAAACCTGTTTGATCTTTTAACCGGGCTAAACCATAAAGAAAAATTGACCATCATTATATCGACCCACCACCTGGACGAAGCAGCCGCTCTGGCCGACAGGGTCCTGGTGTTAAAACAGGGCGAACTGGCCATGTTTGGCCCGGCGGTAGAGGTGTTTGGCAGGCGTGAAGAACTATATAGCCTTGGCCTGGCCTTGCCCCCGGTAACAGAAATAATGCACGGACTTGCTGAAAAAGGGATGCCTGTAAGCACATCTGTATATACGCTGCAGGAAGCACGGCGGGAAATTAATAAAGTTAAGAGGCGGGATAGATCATGACCCGTAGTATAACCCTGGGCCAGTATATTCCGGGCCAGAGCTTTATTCACCGCCTAAACCCGCGCCTGAAAATTTTGATCCTGGTTTTGATCCTGGTTTTGCTGTTCTTGTTGGAAACTTTCGGCGCTTTGCTTGCCTCGCTGGCCGCGGCCCTGGCTATGTTTGCCCTGGCCGGAATTCCTTTCAGCTACCTCATGCGGGGACTGCGCCCAATTTTTTATATTGCTCTTTTTGCCCTGATCATCTACTTTTTCTTTACCTCGGGCGGAGTGGTTTTGTTACGGATCGGGTTTATCACGGTTGAATCTGAAGGGGTGGAGCAGGGATTGTTTATTGTCGCCCGCCTGGTGGTTTTGGTTCTATTTTCGCTGCTGGTAACCCTGACCACGACCCCTTTATCCCTCACTCACGGGATGGGTTATTTTTTAAAACCGCTGCGCTATGCCGGTTTGCCCACTGAAGAGGTGGCCATGATCATGGCTGTAGCCCTGCGTTTTATTCCCACCCTCATGGAAGAAAGCCAGAGGTTGATGCGGGCCCAGCTGGCGCGCGGGGCGGATTTCGAGACGGGATCTATTTTCCGAAAGGCCGGGAACATGGTGCCCTTGATTGTTCCCCTCTTTGTCAGTGCTTTCCGCCGGGCCGACGAGCTGGCCCTGGCCATGGAAGCCCGGGGTTACCGGATTGGCGCCAGAAGGACCCGGATGCATGAGGACATCATAACCCTTAAAGATTGGGGCGCCCTGGCCCTGGTCCTGGTTTTGGTCGCCCTGGTCTGGGCCTTTAGTCTTTGATCGGTTAAGCCCGTATTTAATTATAAGAGGCTTGTTCGTTTATGGTTTACAGGCAGGTACAATTTTTAGCCAGGCCTGTTTTTACTACCACTTATGTAAACCTTTGACTGTTTCAGGAGAAGAACCTTTACAGGTCATTGATGGTCTAACCCAAAATGACGGCAGGCCGGCGTAAAAACGGTTTGGAGGAGTCTTTAGTTTTGTATAATACCATGTTGTACATCACTTACGATGGTACGAATTACAGCGGCTTCCAGGTCCAGGAAAATGCACCTACGATCCAGGAAGCTGTTGAACGGGCGCTTAGCATAATCTATAAACAGCCGGTGCGGATAACTGGTGCGGGCCGAACCGATGCCGGGGTCCATGCCCGCGGCCAGGCAGCAAACTTCATGGCTCCATTTTTTATTTCAGAAAATAAGCTCCCCTGCGCCGTTAATGTCCTCCTGCCCCCTGATATTGTGATAACCGGAGCCCGAAAGGTTGGCGGAGATTTTCATGCCCGTTTCGATGCCCGGCGTAAACTGTATAGCTATACCATTGACCGGGCCCCTTTCCCACAGGTTTTTAAACGTTTTTACTGCTGGCATTTGCCCGGCAAGTTGGACCTTGATTTGATGGAAAAAGCTGCATTGAGGTTTGAAGGGACTCATGATTTTAAAGCTTTTCAAGTATCGGGAAGCGGGGTAACCGATACGCAGCGGACCCTGTACAGGGTTGAACTTAAAAACCGGCCGGAAGAACAGTTGTTGACGATTTATTTTGAAGGAAGCGGGTTTTTGTACCGTATGGCCAGGCTGATCACCGGTTCGCTGGTCCGGGCCGGCAGAGGAAGGCTGAACCTGGCTGAAATTGATAATGCCCTGCGGGGTGAAAATAACGCTGCGTCCGGGCCTACATCTCCGGCAGTCGGGCTCTGCCTGGAAAAAATATACTATGATCATGATTTATAACCCAGGGAAAAGCCATGCCGAAAAAATATTTTTCGAAAAAATATTTTAACCGATAGTTCTCGTTATCGGGGTTTTAAGCTTGACAGGGGAGGGCCTGTATATTAGAATGTAGGTTGTGGCTTGACTGGAAGAGGTTAAAGGAGAGAGTGGAAATGCGCACTACATACATGGCAAAACCAAGTGAAATTAAACGAAACTGGTATATTATCGATGCATCGGGACGCCCCCTGGGTAGGGTTGCCACGGATGCGGCAAGACTGCTTAGAGGCAAACACAAACCGGAATATACCCCTCACCTGGATACAGGGGACCATGTCATTATCATTAATGCTGAAAAAGTAGTCCTTACCGGGCGTAAGCCGGCCCAAAAGTTTTATTACCGCCACTCCGGGTATCCAGGAGGCCTGAAAAAAGTTGATTACGCTACCATATTGGATAAAAAGCCGGATAAGGCCGTTTATATGGCTGTCCGGGGCATGCTGCCCCACAACCGCCTGGGGCGGGCGATGTTAAAGAAACTGCGTGTATACAGGGATGACCAGCACCCTCACCAGGCCCAGCAACCGCAGGTCCTGGGAGAAGGGCCGGATGATAAGAAGGAAGGGGGCCCTGATTCTTGAGCGAAGTTCAATATATAGGTACGGGACGCCGTAAAGAGTCTGTAGCAAGAGTCCGTTTAGTACCCGGCGGTGGAAGAATTGTCATTAACGGGAAGGAAATGGACGATTATTTTGGGCTGGAAACATTGAAACTGATTGTCAGGCAACCGCTGGTGGCTACTGAAACCGAAGGCACTTTCGATGTAATCACAAAGGTCGAAGGTGGAGGATTTTCCGGCCAGGCCGGGGCAATCAGGCATGGGATCGCCCGTGCCCTGTTGCAGTCCGATGACAGCTACAGGCCGACATTAAAGAAAAACGGCTTTTTAACCCGGGATCCGCGTATGAAAGAACGGAAAAAGTACGGCTTGAAAAAAGCCCGCCGCGCTCCACAATTCTCCAAGCGGTAAAGATTGCCTAAAATCATACGACATAAACTTAGCCCGATGCTAGCATCGGGCTTTAATTATTGATTTAATCTTATAGTGGGGAAAATTCTGCAAGAAGAGATGATTACCGTATTTTAGCTTCAGTTTGAAAAGTAGAATCTAAAACGCATTTAAAATTACTTTATACCCCTTGTTTGAATGTAGTAATCAAGCTTGTTGTTCAGCATTTCCCACTCTTTTTGGCTGTTTGCCAGGTCGGAATTATCCAGGTCTTTAATAACTTTTCCGGGAAGACCCAGGACCATTTTTTTTGAAGGGATTTCCTTGTTTGGCGCAACCAGGGCACCGGCCCCGATGATAGTGTGGTCGCCAACATCTGCATTATCCAAAACTTTGGCCCCGATTCCAATAACACAGTTTCTGCCAATCGAAGCTCCGTGAATTATGGCTCCGTGGCTGATAATAGAACCGCTCCGGATATTCAACGAACTCCCTTTACCGGGTTCAATAATGGCATTTTCCAGGACCATTACCCCTTCTTCAAGGACCACTTTTCCTTCGTCGGCCCTGATTACCACTCCAGGCCAGATCCCCACCCCTTCTTCAAGGACAATATCCCCGATCAGTATTGCCGTGGGGTCTACATAAACTCTTTTGCCGATTAGAGGCTTTTTCCCATTGTATTCTACCAGGTTCAATTAAATCACTCCTGTCTTTGCGATCAGTTTCCCGGGATTAACCCAAAACCTAATGCTTTTTCCGGGTTACTCTTTAAAGTTTCGGAAACCTGTATTGTTATATTATCATAAACCCGGAGCGGTGATAACATTCTGTTACACACACCGGATGGGACCTTTTGCCGATCGGCCCGCTCTTTACCGGCTGGCAGGCAAGGCCCTGCCGCCCGAAAACCATTTTAAACTAATACTGTATGGCTTGTATGATGTTTCACCGTTGGAAAAGGAACTGGTTGCCCAACTGGTAAATTGTCCCCGGCTTGAACCGGTTGTCCTGTGGCATTGTTCAGGGCCTCGTTTCACACCGGCCGGGATGAACTGGATAAATTCCTGTCCCGCTTTGCTGAGCACCGGGAAGAATTGAAGCAACTGCTTTTTGATTGCTGCGATCAGGATGACCAGGGTTTCCGCACTGTCAAGCCCTTTATAGAATGGGGTAACTATGCTTTCAGCAGGATCATTAAACCTAAGGAAAACTACCAGCCTGATTACCAATTTTTAGCCCCATACCGGGCCGACCCGGGAATGCCTCCCTGCATTATCCCAGAACCGGAAGATGCCTTAGAGGATTCTTCTGCCGATGAAATAAGGATTGCCGAAGCGGAAGCATCCGCTGAAAAAATTCTTGAGGCAGTGGGAAAATGGAAAATAGATGAAAATGGAGCAGAAAGGGTTTTAAAATACGGGGATCTAGCTCTCTTATTTCCCACCACAACCGGGCTTGAACACTACGAGGAAGCATTGCGGCGCCGGAAAATCCCTTTTCGCCTGGAAGGAGGCAAAAAATTTTTTCAAAGAGCGGAAATTGTGGCCCTGAGTAACTTACTGCAGGCGATTAGCAACCCGTACGATCGGGTGGCCATGATCGCGTCGACCCGGTACTGGGGAGGAGTTTCCGATGAACGGCTTTTTTTGTTCAAAAAAGGCGAACGATCAATTAAAAATAGAGATCAGTTTTATCCTAAATAGTATGGACAAGCGAGCTGATTAATACTACACTAATCTAAAACCTGCTCAGCGAGTGGTTATTCTTTTCCGGAAAAGGGTCGGTATAATGGGAATTGAAACTTAAATTAAAAGAGGAATTGCTCTTAAAACGAAGCAGGAGTTATGAAAGCTGCCCGGATCAGCTTTATCGGGATTTCTTGATCAGTTGTCAAACCGGTCGATCTAAATTATAATAAGCTTAGGATACTAAATCTCTTTCAATAATAGCGTGAGCGAGTAACAGGGGTAAAATGGTTCGATTAAAGTTTTTTTAAGAAGAAGGTAATAGCAATGAAAGTTCAAAAATACATTGAACAAAAACTTGAACAGGGCGCTGTCCATATCACCCTGATCGATCCTTCCCGACAGGTGCCTGAAGCAGCCGGCAGGCTGGCCGAAACGGCTCAGGATGTAGGAAGTGATTTGATTTTTGTTGGCGGCTCCTCCGGAGTCACCCAGCGGGCCCTGACCGAGACCGCGGAAGTTGTCAAAGAGAGGGCTTCTATACCGGTACTTTTCTTCCCCACCGGAACTGAATCGATCTGTCTTAACCTTGATGCTTTTCTAATGCTCAGCCTTCTGAATTCGCGAAACTCCAAATTTATCAGCGGGACCCAGTCAAAAGTTTCGACGGTTTTGAAGCGGTTGGATGTGGAAGTCCTGTCGATCGGTTATATCATGGTTGAGCCCGGCATGAAATTGGGTGAGATCGGAGAAGCCGACCTGGTGGCCCGAGATAACTTCTGGCAGGCAATCGGTTATGCCCTTACAGCCCAGTACATGGGCATGGGCTATGTTTTCCTCGAAGCCGGAAACGGAGCGGCCCAGCCGGTGCCAGCCGGTATGATCAGGGCGGTTAAGCGGGAAATCACAGTGCCCCTGATTGTAGGCGGCGGTATCCGGACGGCTATCGATGCTCGCCGGGTTCGCCAGGCCGGGGCCGATATTGTTGTGACCGGCACCGTCATTGAAACGGCGGGTTACCGCGAGAGGCTGCGTTCAATTTTGAGTGCACTGAAAGAATAGCCAACAACTATAAGGGGTTTGATAAAAACTTTTGTGCCTGCAATGCCACAAGCAAACTACCCCCGCCGGACATTCCCCTTAGGAAAAACGGGCGGGGGTAGTTATTTAATACTTTACTTTAATAATGCTTCAACCGGTTGGATTTCAGTGACTGCAGCAAAATCTGGTCTTTTTCACCTGGCGCATTCTCCGCCGCGGCCTGTAACTGTTTCCAGGGCGTGGTCGAGCACCGGTGCAATAACGGCCAGGCATTCGGCCACTGCTTTCGGGCTGCCGGGCAAATTTACGATCAAGGTGGAACCGCTGATCCCGGCCACTCCCCTGGAAAGCATGGCCTTGGGCGTAGCCGCTGCTGTTTCGCGGCGGATAGCTTCTGCGATGCCGGGCACTTCCCGATCGATAACTTCAAGGGTGGCTTCGGGGGTAACATCGCGGGGGCTTAAACCGGTCCCACCGGTGGTAAATATTGCATCCACTCCGCTTGAAAGCAGCTCCCGCGTTTTGGCGGCCAGGGTGGCCTGTTCATCCGGCACAATGGCTGTCTCGGTAACATCGCCCCAGGGCAGCAGCAGGCTTTGTACCGCCGGCCCGCTGGTATCTTCCCGCTTTCCTACGGCCCCCTTGTCGCTGGCGGTAATAACCCCGAACCGATATGAGGTTTTAAGCTCCAGTTTGTCGCCCACTTCTATATTGCCATCCCGGAGTACTTCGGTAAAAATTCCTTCCCGGGGCATAACGCAGTCACCGGCCTGGTAATAAATGGCGCAGCGGTCGTGACATTCTTTTCCGATCTGGGTGACCCGCAGGACCGCTTCAGGGCCGGCCTGCAGCCTGGTCCCCACAGGTAGGTTGACCAGGTCGATCCCCCGTGTGGTCAGATTTTCGGCAAAATCACCGGGGCCAACATCCAGGCCCTGGGCGGTCATTTTGGCAATACTTTCTTCGGCTAAAAGGCTTACCTGGCGGTGAGCAAAGCCGGCATGGGCATCATTTTCCAGCCCCCTGTCTTTAATCAAAAGACTTTTTCCCACATTTTTCTTACGCTGTCCCTTGTTCGGGCTGGTGCATACGGCTACTATTTCAGGCATTATTCTTGCTCGCGGCGGTAATGGCCGGAGCGCCCTCCTTTCTTTTCGATCAGGCGGATGTTTCGAATGGTCATGTTTTTATCGACTGCTTTGCACATGTCATAAATGGTCAGGGCGGCTGCGCTGACCCCGGTCAGAGCCTCCATTTCCACTCCGGTCTGGCCGGTCAACTTAACCCTGACTCCGACTTCGATCCTGGCCGGATCTTCTTTTACCGGTTCAAAGTCGACTTCAACCCCTGAAATGCCCAGGGGATGGGCCATCGGGATCAATCGGCCGGTTTCTTTGACTGCCATTACGGCGGCCACCTGGGCTACCCCGAGTACGTCACCTTTGGCCATGCTTCCTTCGAGAACCCGGGTCAGGGTATCCGGGGCCATGGTTATTTCGCCCCGGGCATAGGCTTCGCGGCTGGTTTGTTCTTTGCCTGATACATCAACCATCCTGGGGCGCCCGGACTGGTCGAAATGGGTAAAACCGCCGCCGCTTTCCTGATCCCCGTAACTGTCCCCAAAATGGCTTGCCTCTTCTGCCGAACTATTTTTTACGGTGGGAGAAAGGAAGCGGTTGCAGATAAAATCTGCCAGGGCGGCCGGATCATTAATATCGATTACCGGCACCTCAAGATTAAGGTTGCTGCTGTCGGAGATAACGGCGACCGTGTTGGGCAGTAACAGCGGTTCGGGGTTAAGATCGCTCCGCACAACTTCAATCTTGGGATTTTTTGTTTTTTTGTTCCCTTCAATTATGACCAGGTCCAGGCCCTGTAAAAATTCGGCTGCGGCTTCGTTTCCACTTTTACCCAGGCTCGTACCAATTAAAAGGTATTTTCCCGGGGTGGTGAAGCCTGCCACATCGGCGCCGGCTTCAGCAAAGCGCCAGCTGTCTTTGCCCGGCAGGTCAAGGTCATAATGCTTAAGGTTGCCCTTGAGGACAGCGATTTTTAGGCCGCGCTGTTTTAGCTCCGGCACCAGGTTTTCCAGGATAGTTGTTTTACCCGTCTTGGACCGGGAAGCAACCAGGTGAATTATTGCCGGCGGCAAGTCCCCACCTCCAATTTCATTATTCAATCAAAAAACTTGTTTCTATTTCTCTTTATTTGCAACCTCTCATTAATAATTTTTATCCCCCGGTTTTGGACATGCCCCGCATTGCCCCGGGATTGATTGTACGGCAACTGCCGTCGGCAGCCATCTGATGTTCGACCGGTTTGCCGCCCAGCACTTCCCTGATCAGCCCCTGCAATGCTTTTTTGTCGTCTAAAACCGGCTGCACAGGCTTTTCATCCTGCCAGTAAAGGCAGGCTTTGAGCGAACCTTCAGCCGTCAGGCGGAGGCGGTTGCAGGTATCGCAGAAATGCTTGCTGATCGGATGAATCAGGCCAATTGTCCCCTTGCCCCCGGGGATGCTGTATGATTCGGCCGGGCCGGCTCCTCCCGGCAGGGGCACCGGGGTTAAAGGCAGGCCGGCTTTCTTTGCCGTTTTTTCGATAAAGCTAAGGGGCAGGTAATGACTGCTGTAGCCCTGGTCATGATCGCCGATCTGCATGTATTCGATGAAGCGTATATGCAGCGGTTTTTCCCGGACCAGCTGCAGGAAGTCTATAACTTCATCGTCGTTTACTCCCTTCATCAGGACGGTGTTCAGTTTAACCGGGCGCAGATTGTAGTGCAGGGCGGTTTCAATGCCTTTCATAGCTTCTTCAAACTTTCCGCAGCGGGTAATTTGCCGGTATTTATCCGCATTTAAAGTGTCAAGGCTGATATTGACCCGGTTCAGGCCAGCATTTTTAAGTGCTTCCGCATAGCGAGGCAGGAGGGTCCCATTGGTAGTCATAGCCAGGTCCTTAATTCCCGGAACGGCTGCAATCATCCGGATCAGCTCGATCAGGTCTTTGCGGACCAGGGGTTCTCCACCCGTGATCCTGATTTTGCTGATCCCCAATTCAGCGCCGGCTGAAACAACTTTCATGATCTCCTCGTAGCTCAAAATAGCATCATGCGAAGTTTGTTCGATCCCGTCATCGCCCATGCAGTACACACAGCGCAGGTTGCAGCGGTCGGTGATCGAGATCCTCAGGTAGTCATGCATCCTTCCTTGACCGTCTTTTAATGTCATAGTCCGTGGAGCTCCTTTGCTGCAATATTTCTATTTGCTCTGTTACCAGATCATCACTTTTTGAACAGAAAAATTTAAGCGGTTAAGTCAAAAACTAATGATACGGGGCCTTTAATGGTCACGGCAAGCTCTACTCTTTCTAAAGCTGCCAAAATATTTAACTCAATTCGCTTTTCCCATACTCTTACCGGCGTCCCTCATACTATACCCCCCCATGGCTTCAGCTTTTTCCTGGAAATGGGGGTCGGTTATTATTTCAAAAAGGGCTTTCGCTTCACTGCTGTTGTAAAATGAGCTGTTCATCAAAAGGTCGTACCTTTCTTCGACCAGGGGAACAAAATCAAGGTCAAAAGCCCTGGCAGCGGGCAAAATGCCCAGGCCCACCCGGGCGGTTCCGGCTGCTACCGCGGCTGCTACGTTTAAATGGGTGTGTTCTTCGCGTTCATAGCCGTAAATCCGGTCCGGTGAAAGGCCCTCCTCACGGAGCAGGTGATCGAAAAGGATCCGGGTTCCGGCTCCCTTCTGGCGGTTAATAAAGCTGACCCCGGAATCGGCCAGGTTGCCGACCGTTTCAATGCCGTCGGGGTTGCCCCGGGGCACTATCCAGCCCTGCATCCGGTAAGCCAGGTTGACCAGGTGCATCTCTGCCCGGGGCATCATTTTTTCGACATAAGGCCAGTTGTAATCCTTACTTTCAGGATCAAACAGGTGCGCACCGGCCAGGTGGGCCTGGCCCCGCCCCACGGCGGCAATTCCACCCATGCTGCCCAGGTGGGCCGAGGAGAGGCTTAAATAAGGGGCGCGTTCTTTCAGGGCCGAGGCCAGCAGGTCCAAGATCAGGTCATGGCTGCCGGCAGCCAGTAAATTATGCCGCAACTCAGCTTCGGGGCGGTAGAGCTCGATTTCCACTGTTTCATCCTGTTCATAGCCAAGTGAGTTGGCCGGCACAACCAGCAAGCCATCGGCACGGACCAGGGACATGGTAACTCCCGCTCCCCTGGTCAGGGGGTTGGCAATATAGCGGTCTTCGACGAAACCTACCGACATCCTGATGAACTCTTCTACACCCAGTTCTGAAACAACCCTTCGTCCCAGGGTAACCTTAAGCTTGTCCCTCTCCGGCAGGGGCAGGCCAAAGTAGCGGTAAATCAGGGGCCGGGCAAACCACTCCAGGCTCATGTAGGCGGAAACCGGGTAACCGGGTAGGCCAATCACCGGTTTTCCTCCGATCTTTCCGAGTATAGTCGGTTTTCCGGGCCGGGTGGCTACGCCGTGCAAAAAAGGCTCTCCCAGCTCTTCAATGGCTGCATAAGTAAAATCTTTATCTCCTGCCGATGATCCGGCATTGATTATGATCAATTCATATTCTTTTACAGCGCCAAGCAGGGCTTCCCGGATCTGGTCAGGATCATCGGGCACGCTTGGCTTAACTTCCGGGTGCGCCCCCCACTGCTTCAGATATGAAGCAATAACGGTGCTGTTGAAGTCGGGGATGCTCCCTTTTTTGCGTTCTTCCCCGGGATCGATTATTTCCGATCCGCTGGGAATAACTGCCACCCGGGGGGCTTTAAGGGTGTCGATTTCAGTGATTCCCCCGGCCAGGAGCGCTCCAAGGTCCTGGGGGCGGAGTGGGTGCCGGGAAGGGATAATCAGCTCCCCGGACACCACGTCTTCACCGACGGAGCGGACATGCTGCCATGGTGTGGCCGGGGCCAGGATTTCCGCTCGCCCGTCCTGGTGGAACTGCACATCTTCCACCTTGATTACAGCATCGAATTCGGCAGGAAGAGGTTCCCCGGTATTGATGTTATGGTAATCCTGTTCCGGTTTAAGCAGGAGGGGAGCCTGATCGGAAGCTCCAAAAGTTTTTTGGGATTGCACTGCTATTCCATCCATTGCTGCGGCATGGTAGCCGGGCATCGAATAGCGGGCAAAAACAGCTTTTGAGGTCACCCGGTCCAGGGCTTCGTCTACGGCGGTCTTCTCAGTGTGTTGTGGTATTTCTGCCCCGGCCAGGAACTTTTCCAGTGCTTCCCGCCGGGGGATGTTGCTTAAATATACTTTGCGCAAAAGGCACCTCCATCAACCTGATTAATTCCAAACTTCAACTTCCACCAGTTCGCCGGCGCCCAGGCCTTCTTTTTCAGCAGGAATGATCAGCACCCCATCGGCTTCAGACAAAGTGCGCAGCATCCCTGAGCGCCCGAAAACAGGAACGGCGGCAAGCCCCTCTGCAGCCGGTTCCAGTTTGACCCGCACATAATCGGTTCGCCCGGAACGTGAAGAAATATTGCGGCTCAAGGTTGCCCTTACGGTTGGCTTGAGCTGTTTCTCTGCCTGCCCGGCCAGGCGATTGATGATAGCCCGACCGAAAATCTTAAATATATTGAGGGCGGATACCGGGTGTCCCGGCAGGCCGAGGACCGGTTTACCGCCGCAGTTGGCCAGCAGGGTTGGCTTTCCAGGCTGGATGGAAATACCCTCTACCAAAAGGCCGGGTTGGCCCAGTTCTTGCATGGTTCGCGCTGTGTAATCGCGGGTACCCACCGAGCTGCCGCCGGAGAAAACCAGAAGGTCCACTTCAGTTAGCATGGAACGGCTTTGTTCCAGGAAAGCCTTGAAGCGATCGGGCAGAATTCCTCCGTACTCTGCTCCTGCGCCCAGCTGCCTGGCCAGGTAAAGCAGGGCCGGAGCGTTGCTGTCCCTGATCTGGCCCGGTTCAAGTTTAGGCCTGCTGTAATCGACCAGCTCGTCACCGGTGGAAAAGAATCCTACTTTGGGTCGGCGGTGCACTGCAACATCTGTTATGCCAAGCGAAGCCAGCAAGCCGATTTCAGGAGCGCGAAGCAAATGCCCTTTTGTCAAGGCCGGATCGCCTTTCTTTAAATCCTCTCCCCGGTGGATTACATTTTCCCCGGGAGCAACCTGGCGAAAGCTCTGGACCATAGTCCCGGTAACTTCGGTGTCTTCGACCATGATCATCGCATCGGCTCCTTCAGGGAGCATACCCCCGGTGTGCACCAGGCAGCACTGCCCGGGGCTGATCGGAGGAGCCGGCTCTCCCATCAGGACTTCTCCGATGCATTCCAGCATGGCCGGTATTCCTTCCCCGGCGCCGAAAGTGTCTTTGGCGGCAACAGCGTAGCCGTCTACAGTGGACCGGTTAAAATCGGGAATATTTTCAGGAGCATAGATATTATCAGACAGGTAGCAGCCACCGGCATTTTCCAGGACCAGGGTTTCACTTTCCAGCGGGTTAAAGCGCTCTTTAATAATTTTTAAAACTTGATCGGGGTCTGTGACCCGCATTAATTTCATTTAAACACCTCGGTTCAACTAAATAAGCCGCGCCTCCTCTTAAAAGAAACCGCGGCCTTTTTGGCATAGTCTCCTTTCCAAATACGGGAGGCGGGGGGATTTCTCCCCCAACCCAGGCCTTCCACCATAACCGCAAGCGGCTGTAGGTGAACAGGCTCGGAGTCTTTTATTAAATTTATCATGATAATTATAACATATCTTGCTTAATACGGGAACAGCAGCAGCCCCAGGACGGCCCCGGCGGCGATAAAATAAAGAGGGTTAAATTTAGTAGCCAGGCCGCCGGCCAGGATCAGGGCAAAAATAAGAGCCGTGGAGTAATCAGTGATCGCCGTTTGGCCAAGTGTAAAAGAAGCCAGCAGGATTAAGGCGATCAGCGCTGAGCGGAGGCCCATCAGGAAATTTTTAGCCCCGGGAGTTTGGATCAACCCGGTCAGAAATCGCGAAAGCAGCAGAAGGAGGATCAGTGAAGGAGAGATCACACCCAGGGAGGCGATCAATGATCCCGCCAAACCGGCCGTAGTGTAACCGATAAAGGTGGCGGCATTGATTGATATCGGCCCGGGGGTCATTTCCGCCACGGCTATAATATCTAGAAATTCAGAGGAAGTAAGCCATCCGTGGGTTTTGATTACCTCTGCTTCCATAAGGGGAATCATGGCATATCCGCCGCCGATGGTGAAAAAACCCACTTTAAAGAAAGACCAGTACAACGACAGCAAAATTACTTCCATGATCAGGTCGATTCCCCTTTCCTTTTATTGACCAGCAGGCCGATTAAACCGCCGGAAATCAGGATCAGGATAGGGTGGGCTCCTGAAATAACGGCTGCCGCCAGCAGCAGAACACACAGGATAATACCTTTCCATCCGTGCAAAATATTGCGGCCCATTTTGACAGCGGCTATAACAATCAGGCCCACGACAGCCGGCCTGATCCCGTAAAAAATAGCCTGGACATAAATATTGTCTCTGACCAGAGGATAAAGATAGGCGGCTATAGCAAGCAGGATAGCCACGGAAGGAAGGGTAACCCCGAGAGCGGCGACTGCTCCGCCTGCAGTTCCCCTCAACCGGATTCCGATTTGGATGGAACTGTTCAAGGCGAGCTGCCCGGGCATACCCTGGGTTATGATCAGGATATCGGAAAAATCTCCCTGGCTGACCCACCTGCGTTCTTCGACCACAATCCGCTGGATTACCGGCAAAATCGCATAACCGCCACCAAAAGTAAAAGCGCCCACCTTAAGAAATGTGAGCAGGATGGTCCACAGGGAGATCGGGTTTTTGGTTTGTACTGCCTGTGATGACAACTATGCTTCCTCGCCTCCTCTACGGCTATTTCTTATAGTGGGGATCAATTTCATGTTCGTTGGGCAGGGTTTTATCTTCCCGTTCTTCAAAAACGCGCATTACTGCCTGAAGGGAGACAACCAGGGTTTCTCTTTCGGAAGGATCAAGACGCTGGGCCAGGTTGTTAAAGCGGAAAGAACGCCTTTCAAATACCAGTCGTGAAAGCTGGCGGCCATAAGAAGTTAGAGCCACCCGGACTATTCGACGGTCATTATCATCTCCACGGCGTTTGATCAGGTTTAGGTTGACCAGGCGGTTGACCAGTCGCGTAGCTGCGCTTTCAGCAAGGTAAATCTCAGAACTTAATTCACCCATAGTCAGGCTGTCTTGGAAATAAAGAACGAGCAGGGCATTGATCTGGCTCGGGGTTATACCCAGGCCGGTCAGTTCACGGCTTTCTTCGGCATTCAGGTAATGCATCAGTTTTGGAAAAATAGCCTGGATGGCAGAGGTGAATTTTTCTATATCTCTGTATTCTTCGCTCATATTGGGTTTACTCCCGGTGGTAAGGTTTAAGATGCTGCATTATTCAAATAAACAGCCCGATTATATTATATTTTACGAACGGTTATATATTCATAGGTTATGGTATTTGCATAAATCTGTCAAGTCAGGCGAATCCTTGCAAGTTAATAAAAAATAATTTAAATAAATCACCACCAGGGATATAATCAGGCGGCTAACAATTGTTCGCCGCTTTAGGATTTGGTATACTAAATACAAGAAACAAAAAGCATCGGCGAGTAAGAGTCACCAGGCCGGGGCGATATTTAAACGGCTGCCGGTTAGTCTTCTAAGTAGGAATATCCGGTTTAAAGGCGGGTGTTTAATCAATGCTTTCAATGGTAGGTATTGCTCCACATCCACCAATAATTATTCCTGAAATTGGCCGGGGCCAGCTTCAGGAAGCTCAAAAAACAGTGGATGGGATGAAGCAATTAAGCAGGGAGATCAAAGAAAAGGAACCGGAACTTTTAGTTGTTATCACACCTCACGGCCAGGTGGTGAGGAGGGGGGCGGCTGTTTTGGCCGGTGAAAAATTGTCCGGTGATTTTGGCCAGTTTGGGTTTCCGGGAATAAATGTTGAAATGGAAACAGATCGGGAATTGATCGACCTGCTGGTGGAGGAAGCATCGGAATCACCGGTAAAACCGGTTCTTCTTGGTGAACAGGATCACCGTTCTCCCGGCGGGAAGGTTCTGGATCACGGAGCTATGGTACCCCTTTACTACCTGCAGGAAGCGGGTGTTTCCGTGCCGGGTGTACACATAACGATCAGCTTTGATTCTTATCACGAGCTATACCAGTTCGGGCAGGTCCTGAGGAGAGCGATTGATAAACGAGGCGCTTCCACAGCTGTGGTAGCCAGCGGCGATTTGTCCCACCGATTAAAACCAGGCGCGCCTGCCGGTTTTAATCCCCGGGGCGAAGAGTTTGATCAACTGCTTGTAAACCTGATCAGTGAAGGCCGGGTCGAAGAAATTCTTGCCATAGATCAACGTCTAATTGAAGAAGCGGGAGAGTGTGGGCTTCGCCCGATTACAATTGCCCTAGGTGTGCTTGAAAAGACCGGTTTTAATCCTGAGCTGTTTTCTTATGAGGGCCCTTTTGGCGTGGGCTACATGGTTGCCGCCCTGCACCCGCAGGATCTAAGTTCATCTTCCGGAGAAGGGGGCCTGGCTAATGGCTGAAAAGGACTCAAACCTTCATCCGGCGGATCTGGCCCGTAAAGTGTTGGAGTATTACCTTAGGGAAGGCCGAATGCCCAGGCTGCCTGAGCCGTTGCCGCCAGAATATGAAACCAGGGCCGGAGTTTTTGTTTCCTTAAAAAAAAGCGGTCAGCTTCGCGGTTGTATCGGTACTTTTGAACCGGTTCGTGATAACCTGGCCGAAGAAATTGCCGCTAACGTTGTTAGCGCCGCCGTAAGGGATCCCCGCTTTCCACCGGTGACCAGGGGGGAGCTGCCGGAACTGGATCTCTCGGTTGATATACTGGGACGAATTGAAAAGGTGGACAGCGAGGAAGAGTTTGATCCCAGGGATTACGGAATCATGGTCCGTAAAGGCCCACGTACGGGATTGTTACTGCCGGACCTGGAAGGGGTCGATACGGTTGAACAGCAGGTTGACATAGCCTGCCGCAAGGCGGGTATAGCGCCGGGTGAAAAACCGGAGCTGTATCGTTTTAAGGTGACGCGACATCCTGAATAGTGGGGGGACGGGTTTATAACCGGGCAGTTGATCAGCAACTGTTGGTTTTGCGAGTTCGGGTATGGCTGCGGCAATGATTGCTCGATAAAACTGATGGACAGGGAGTAAAAATAAATTGCAGAAAGCAAGGTTTTACCAAAAAAAAGACGATAGAGTTGAGTGCTTGCTTTGTCCCCGCGGCTGCCTTCTGGAAGAAGGGCAGGCCGGGACCTGCGGAGTGCGGGAAGTAAAGGACGATGAATTGTACTCAACTAACTATGGTGCCCTGGCGGCTGTAAACCGGGATCCCATCGAAAAGAAACCTTTGTACCATTATTATCCCGGCCAGTTAATTCTATCGCTGGGCACTTTTGGATGCAATCTGCTTTGTTCGTTTTGCCAGAACTGGACCCTGGCCCGGGGACGACCGGAGCAGGCTCCGAAAGTGGTCAGTCCTTCCGATGTACTTGACATGCTGAAAAAAGAGGGAGGGCCGGACAGTGTCCCCGGTGTAGCTTACACCTATAACGAGCCGTTAATCTGGTATGAATTTGTATATGACACGGCCCGTCTTCTTCATAAACACGGTTACAAGAATATCCTTGTAACCAACGGCTATATTAACCAGGAACCGCTTGAAGAACTGCTACCCTATATTGACGCCATGAATGTTGATGTCAAGTCGTTCAATGACACTTTTTACGGTGAATACTGCCGGGGTGAAAGAGGGCCGGTAATTGAAACCGTGGAAGCGGGGGTTAAAGCATGCCATGTTGAAGTAACCTGCCTGCTTATCCCCACTGTTAATGATAGCCCGGCCGACCAGGAAAACCTGGCCCGGTGGCTTGGTGATTTAAGCCCGGATTTAGTCCTGCACTATTCCCGCTACTTTCCCCAGTATAAACTTGACAAACCTCCCACACCGGTAGAGGTGCTCGAGAAGTCAAGGGAAATAGCGCGCCGGTATTTGCGATATGTTTTCCTGGGGAATATTGACCTGCCGGGCGCATCTGATACCATTTGCCCGCACTGCGGCAACCTGCTTATCTCCCGCAGCGGTTTTCGGGCCCAGCTGACCGGCCTGGATGGAAATCACTGCAATAACTGCGGAAACTGGATTAATATTGTCCTGCCTGAAAATGAAAATAAATAATGTTGGGAAAACTATTCACATGATGGTAAAATGAGGTTAAATATAATATGTTCAGGAGTGTGCAGGTATTTACAGATAAGGTATCGAATATAACAGCTATTATCAGCAGCTAATATAACCTTCTATCCTACCTGGATTATTTAAAGAGGGATCAACTCAAAGTGGCGATACTGGATCGAATCATAGCAGCAATTCTTCAACTTAATGTTGAGTGGCGCGATATAGTTGATATTATTATCATGGCTTACCTGTTTTACCGCATTATTTTAATTATCCGCGGGACCAGGGCCGAGCAGTTGGTGAAGGGCCTGATCGTCCTGCTTATAGCCATGGTGATCAGCGACCAGACCGGCCTTGATGCCCTTAACTGGACTCTTCGCCAGACAATGACAGTTGGCCTAATTGCCATACCGATTGTTTTTCAGCCCGAACTGCGCCGGGCCCTGGAACATCTTGGCCGGGGCAAAATATTTAAAAGCACGTACTGGAGCTGGAGCCACCAGGATTTTGAAAAAATGCTTGATGAGTTGACCAAGGCCATTCCCGTCCTGGTGAAAAAACGGATCGGGGCCTTAATCGTCATGGAACGTTCCACCGGCTTGAAAGAATGGGTGGAGACTGGCATTGCAGTAAACGGAGTAGTAACTGCTGAACTGCTGGTAAACATTTTTTTCCCCCGCAGCCCCCTCCACGATGGTGCGGTCATTATCCGCGGTGACCAGATTGTTGCCGCAGGCTGCTACCTGCCCCTGACGGAAGACCCGGGTTTAAGTAAAGAGTTGGGCACCAGGCACCGGGCCGGAATTGGTATTACCGAGCATTCAGACGCAGTGGCAATTACTATTTCTGAAGAAACCGGCATCATTTCTGTTGCCCACGACGGAGTTTTGACCCGCTACTTAGATGAGAAAAAACTGCGCAGAATCTTGACAGATTTGTGTAAGCCCGAGCGTAGTGACAGCTTCAGTCTATGGTCCTGGAGGAATGGTAAATAATTATGGAAAAATTCTTGCGCAGCAACAACTTTGCCCGGATCCTGGCTATTTTCATGGCTTTGATCCTGTGGTTGTTTGTCACCGGGGATAAAATTACCCGGACCACCCCCGCCCGCCAGACCTGGCAGGACGTACCTCTGCGGGCGGAAAATCTGGACCCGGATTATGTGATTACCGATATGCCTACTTCAGTTGATTTAACCCTGGAAGGGCTGCCGGAAAATTTCGAGGATTTGACCCTCCAGGAACTCGATGCTTTTGTCGACCTTTCCGGAAAAGAACCGGGAAGTCAACTGGTTCGGGTCCAGAGCCGCTCGCCGCGCGGCCTGAGCGTAGTTTCTTATGAACCGGAACAGGTCAGGGTAGTTATTGAAGAATACCTCTCCGATAATTTCCAGGTGGAAATTGATTTTGTCGGCGAACCGGCCGATGGCTGGCAGCTGGTTGGTTATACGGTGGAACCGGAAGAGGTCTTGATTGGCGGCCCTGAATCAAAATTTGCCCAGGTGGAGCGGGTCATGGCCATTATTGACCTGTCCGGGATGAAATACGTGGAGAGGGTTGAGCCGGAACTGACTGCCTATGATGAAGAAGAGACCCCGGTGGTCAACCTGGTTATCGACCCTGAAACTGTCACCGTAAGGGTAGAATTTGAACGGGAAGAAGAGCCTGAAGAAGATCCAGAAGATGAAAACGATGAAGAAACAGAGAATGATGAACAGCCGGAAGCGTAATTTTTTATTGCAATATGGGCTTATATGCCCTATTATAAAAAACTGTAAAAGAGAATGTAAATAATTTCTGAGGAGGCCTGCTATTGGAAAAACTATTTGGTACTGACGGAATCAGGGGTGTGGCTAACCGAGATTTAACCCCTGAACTTGCTTATAAAATTGGAAGGATTGCGGCCTGGATGTTGGGCCGTGACACTGAATACCCCCTGTTCGTGATCGGCCGAGATACCCGCCTTTCTGGGACCATGTTGGAAGGGTCCCTTACGGCGGGTATTAATTCTGTAGGAGGGGGAGTTCGCCTGCTGGGAGTTATATCGACACCGGCTGTCGCCTACCTGACCAGGTATTTAAATGCTTCAGCCGGGGTTGTTATCTCTGCATCTCACAACCCAATTGAAGATAACGGCTTAAAAATATTTTACAGCACCGGGTTTAAACTGCCCGATTCCCTGGAAGAAGAAATCGAAAAATATTACCGGCAGGAAACAGATGAAATACCCCGTCCTGAAGGCTCCGAACTGGGACAAGCTATTCATGACGGTGAAGCCGCCCAGAGATACCTGGAACATTTGAAAAACAACTCTTCTTCCCTGGAAGGGTTATCTCTTGTAGTTGACTGCGCTCACGGGGCTGCCTGCAGGGTGGCCGGAGAGCTGCTGCTGCAGCTCGGCGCGAAGGTGAAAATGATTCACGATGAACCTGATGGAAACAGGATCAACGTTGATTGCGGGGCTACTGATACCGCCGATCTGCAGAGTGAAGTGGTTGCTGTCGGCGCTTCCCTGGGGCTGGCCTTTGACGGCGACGCCGACCGCCTGATTGCCGTCGATGCGAATGGTGAAATTGTTGATGGAGATGCCATTATGGCCATCTGCGCGGTTGACCTGGCGGAAAAAAACAAGCTCAAACATAACACCCTGGTAGCCACTGTTATGAGTAACGGCGGGCTTGATATATTAGCTGAAAAACACGGCTTAAAAGTGGTCCGCACCAAGGTGGGAGATCGCTACGTATTGGAAAAAATGATCGAGGACGGTTATAACCTCGGCGGAGAACAGTCCGGGCATATTATTTTTTCTGATCACGCCACGACCGGCGACGGCTTGCTAACCGCCTTAAAACTGCTTAATGTAGTCCAGGAAAAACAGCAGCCTCTCTCAGAACTTGCTTCCCACCTGGAACGTCTGCCCCAGGTTCTAGTCAATAAGAAAGTAAAAACAAAAGAAGGCTGGGACGAAAACAAGCGCATTACTGACGCTATAAATAAAATTGAGCAAGATCTGGGCAAACGCGGTCGTATCCTGGTCCGTCCTTCCGGCACTGAGGCAAAATTTAGGGTTATGCTGGAAGCTTCTCTTTCCGAAGATAAGCTTAAAGAATATGCTCATTCCCTGGCTGATATTATTGCCGAAGAGCAATCATAACTGCGCCAGGGGTCGGGGTGTTAAAACTTTTTGACAATTTATTCTGATCAGCCCCATCATTGCTTTATGCCAAGTAAAATAAACATCCTGAATCGTCTCCGCTTATAATTGAGTTTATCTGGTTTTAGCCTGATCAAATAGAATTAACCTGGTGTTAAACGGGGGATTAAAAATATGTGTGGTATTGTCGGGTACACCGGAACCGGAGAAGCCGGCCGGGTATTGGTCGAGGGATTAAAGAAACTGGAGTACCGGGGTTATGATTCTGCCGGGGTTGCTCTTCATGAGAACGGCCGGTTAATTGTTACCAAGGCTGCCGGTTCAGTTGCCGACCTGGAAAAAATGCTGAACGATCAGTATCAAGCGGTCAGAGTGGGTATCGGCCATACCCGCTGGGCCACCCATGGCCCGCCTACGGACTTGAACGCCCACCCCCATAGCAGCGCCTCCGGAGATATAGTAGTTGTTCACAACGGGATTATTGAAAATCATCGCTCACTGCGCAGGAAACTGGGCGAAGAGGCCGGTTATAAATTCCGATCGGAAACCGACAGCGAGGTGCTGGCCCATCTAATAGAACATTGTTATGACGGGGATCTACTTAAGGCGGTGCGCAAAGCCATGTCTCAAGTTGACGGTTCCTATGCCCTTGTAGCTGCCTGTACCAGGGAACCGGATCGCCTGGTATGTGCCCGCAAAGACAGCCCCCTGATTATCGGGTTGGGTGCTGGTGAAAACTTTGTTGCTTCCGATGTACCGGCCCTGCTTGCCCACACCCGCAGGGCCTGTGTCATGGATGACGGCGAATTTGCTTCGCTCACCCCCGGAAAAGTTGAAGTGTCCGGCGCAGACGGCAAGCTTATAAAAAAGGATATTCTTGAAATAAACTGGGATATTGAAGCCGCGGAAAAAGGCGGTTATGATCATTTTATGCTCAAAGAAATTATGGAGCAGCCTGTTGCGGTAAGAGAGACCCTGCGCCAGAGAATCGATTCTGCATCGGGCCGGGTTGATCTGGCAGAGTTTGATCTGCCACCGGAACAGCTTAGGACCCTGGAAAAGATTTATATTATTGCCTGCGGAACAGCTTATCATGCCGGGCTGATCGGCAAAATGGCTATTGAAAAGCTGGCCGGTATACCAGTGGAGGTTGAAGTGGCTTCGGAGTTTCGGTACCGGGGTCCTCTTTTCAACACCAACCAGCTCGCTATTGTGATCAGCCAGTCGGGCGAAACGGCCGATACCCTGGCCGGGCTGCGCCTGGCCCGCTCAAAAGAGCTTCCTGTGCTGGCTATAACCAACGTCGTCGGCAGCAGCGTATCCCGTGAGGCAGATCTGGTCCTTTATACCTGGGCCGGCCCTGAGATTGCTGTTGCATCGACTAAAGCTTATGTAACCCAGCTGGTGGCCCTTTACCTGGTGGCCGTATACCTGGGGCAAACCAGGAATATCCTGGATCCCGGCCTGGCTGCAGGACTGGTAAAAGGCCTTTTAGGGCTGCCTGGACAGCTGAAAGAGGTCCTGTCTGATGAAAACATTGCTAAAATACGCACATACTGCAATCACCTGGTTAACTGGGACAACGCCTTTTTTATCGGGCGCAGCCTCGATTATCCCGTTGCTATGGAAGGTGCTCTTAAGCTCAAAGAAATATCTTATATCCATGCCGAGGCCTGCGCCGCCGGTGAACTAAAGCATGGGCCGCTGGCCCTGATTGAAGAAGGGGCGCCGGTTGTAGTCCTGGCCACGCAGAAAGCGGTCCTTGAAAAGACTCTCAGCAATGTCCAGGTGGTAAATGCCCGCGGCGGTGCTGTTTTTGCCATAACCAGGGAGGATTTTGACGATGTGGAAAGGCAGGTTGATTCAATTTTTTACTTGCCCGCGGTAAACGATATCCTGGCCCCGGTTTTAAGCGTGGTGCCAACCCAGTTGATTGCTTATTACACAGCGGTGGCCCGCGGTTGTTCAGTTGACAAACCCCGCAACCTGGCTAAAAGTGTGACGGTGGAATAGTTTATTAATAATCTTACTGATAAAGGGGATTGAGATGGCTGAAAAAACCAAGACTGAAGCAATGACCAACTTTATTTACAACATGATCAAAGAAGATCTAGAAAAAGGGGTCCTCGAAGATAAACGCGTACATACTCGTTTCCCACCTGAGCCGAATGGTTACCTGCATATCGGCCATGCGCGGGCGATTATTTTAAACTACAGGTTGGCCAAAATATTTAACGGGAAATTTAACCTTCGCTTTGATGACACCAACCCGATCAAGGAAGAACAGGAATTTGTCGACTCCATCATGGAGGATATTCGCTGGCTGGGCGCAGACTGGGAAGACCGGTTGTTCTTTAGCTCCGACTACTTTGAAGTCAAGTATGAATTTGCCGTTCGCTTGATCCGGGCCGGGAGGGCATATATTTGCGATTTGAGCCAGGAGGAGATCAGGGAATACCGGGGGACCCTGACTGAACCGGGCAAAGAGAGCCCGTACCGAAACCGGACTGTTGAAGAAAATCTTGATCTTTTTGAGCGGATGCGCAAAGGCGAATTTGAAACAGGAAGCCGGGTGTTGCGGGCTAAAATCGATATGGCCTCCGGCAACCTGAACATGCGGGACCCTGTGCTTTACCGGATCCTGCATGCCACCCACCACCGCACCGGTGATAAGTGGTGTATTTACCCTATGTATGATTTTGATCATCCTTTTTCCGATGCTCATGAAGGGATTACCCACTCGCTGTGCTCTATAGAATATACAGATCATCGCCCGCTTTATGATTGGATCGTAGAAAATGCTCTTGAGCTTTACCCGGAAGCGGTCAAGTTCCGTTCCTGCCAGACCGAATTTGCCCGTTTAAACCTGACCTATACAGTCATGAGCAAGCGCAAATTGCGCCGCCTGGTGGAAGAAAAATTTGTAGAAGGATGGGATGATCCCCGTATGCCTACAATTGCCGGGATGCGCCGAAGGGGTTTTACCCCGGCTTCCATTGCCGACTTTCAGGAACGGGTGGGCGTATCAAGGGCGGACAGTACTGCCGATCTGGCATTACTTGAACACTGTATTCGCCAGGAACTGGAAACTTCGGCCCCGCGCCTGATGGCCGTACTTGATCCGATCAAAGTAGTCATCACCAACTGGCCCGCCGGAAAAACTGAGCTCATTGAAACGGAAAACATCCCCGGCGATGAAAATGCCGGTGCCAGGAAAGTGCCTTTCAGTGGAGAGCTATATATCGAGCGCGATGATTTCATGGAAGATCCGCCGAAAAAGTTTTTCCGCCTGGTTCCGGGCAGGGAAGTCCGCCTTAAGGGAGCTTATATAATTCAATGCAACGATGTGATTAAAGACGCTGAAGGCAATATTATTGAGCTGCGCTGCAGCTATGATCCCCAGACTAAAAGCGGTGCCGACACCAGCGGCAAAAAAGTGAAAGGGGTAATCCACTGGGCTTCTGCCGAACACGCCGCCTGGATCAAAGTAAACCTCTACGATAATCTTTTTACCATAGAAAACCCGGAAGAAGAGCGGGATCTTGATTTTACCGACAATATTAATCCGCAATCGCTTGTTGTCTTAGAAGACGTACCTGCCGAACCGGCAGTTGTTGAAGCAACCCCCGGTTCCCGGTTCCAATTTCTCCGCAAGGGTTATTTTTACTATGATCCTGCGGCCGCGAGCGTCAGCAAACCGGCCTTTAACCGGATTGTTCCCCTTAAGGATAGCTGGGCGAAGGTAAAGCAGAAAAGTTAGCTGTCTCGAAAAGGCTGGTGGGAGGCATAAACAGCATGAATGAATATCTCCTGCAGCTAATTAACAAAGCCAAATATCCTTTCGCCAAGAGTAAAAATATTGTTAAACGAAGGGCGGAGCAGGCAAAAGGCAATATGCCCAGGAATGAAAGGTTGGCTGAGATCAAGATGCTTTGTGTCATGGCTGCCATTGTCTTAGCGACAGTCGTGGCGATTGTTTTTATTTATCTCGGTGTGCTGGCCTGAAATGAGTGATCGCGCCCCCTTTCCATGGTAGCTGCTTTTAGATATACTAAAAGCGATAAATGACGCTAAGGGGGGATGAAAATGGATAAGGTAACAGTGAGGCAACTGGCTGCTGATGCTGAATATTTTGCTGATAAAGAAGTAACGGTAAACGGATGGATTAGAAACAACCGCGATCAAAAATCTTTCGGTTTTATCGCCCTCAATGATGGGACTCACTTCAACACAATCCAGATCGTCTATGAAAAAGAGTTTTTACCATATTATGAGCAGGTGGCGGCCATGCGGGTAGGCTCGGCAATCAGTGCCACCGGGAAACTGGTGCTGACCCCTGAAGCCCGGCAGCCGTTCGAAATAAAAGCCTCCGAAGTAAGGTTGGAAGGGGATTCTCCTTCCGATTATCCAATCCAGCCCAAGAGGCACAGCCGGGAATTTTTGAGGGAAGTAGCCCACCTGCGGCCCCGCACTAACCTGTTTAATGCTGTTTTCAGGGTCCGTTCCCTGCTTGCTTTTGCTATCCACAAATTTTTCCAGGAAAAAGGTTTTATATATCTGCATTCGCCGATCATAACTGCAAATGACGCCGAAGGGGCCGGAGAGTTGTTTAGAGTTACTACTCTCGATCCCAAAGAGCCACCTCTTACAGATAATGGTTCAGTCGATTATAGCAGCGATTTTTTTGGCAAAAAAACAAATCTTACCGTCAGCGGCCAGCTGGAAGCGGAAATATTTGCTCTGGCTTTTAAAGATGTTTATACCTTCGGGCCTACTTTTAGGGCCGAAAATTCCAATACTCCCCGCCATGCGGCCGAATTTTGGATGATCGAACCGGAGATTGCTTTTGCCGATCTAAATGACAACATGGACCTGGCCGAGGAAATGGTCAGGTTTTTAATTAATTACCTGTTGGAAGAAGCTGAAACAGAAATGGATTTCTTTAATCAATTTGTAGACAAAGGCCTCAAGGAAAGGCTGCAGAATATAGTCGGTTCGGAATTTGCCCGCATCTCTTATACGGAAGCGATTGAAGAATTAAAGAAAGCGGGCCAGAAATTTGAATACCCTGTAGAGTGGGGCAAGGACCTGCAGACGGAACATGAAAGATGCCTGACCGAAAAAATTTATCAGAAGCCGGTGTTTGTGACAGGTTATCCCAGAGATATAAAAGCCTTTTACATGCGCGTAAACGATGACCAAAAGACTGTTGCGGCCATGGATCTGCTGGTACCCGGTGTCGGTGAAATAATTGGCGGAAGCCAAAGAGAAGAGCGAACCGAAGTTTTGGAGGAAAGCATGGCCCATTTTAACATTAACAAGGATGACCTGTGGTGGTACATGGAACTGCGCAAATACGGCGGGGTCAAGCATGCCGGGTTCGGGCTCGGGTTTGAAAGGATCCTGATGTATCTCACCGGGGTCGGCAATATCAGAGATGTAATTCCTTTTCCCCGGAGCGTTAATTCCTGTGAATTCTAAGCCGGGGAATATTATCTTGCCGGTTTTCCTTCATTATTATTAAATTTATGAAGCAAGTTTTGAGCAATGAAAAATGGGGTAAAGCGGTTATTTAAGAATTCCGCAAACATAAAAAATGCAAGTGTACTGACAGGCTGGTTGATAAAGAAAGGGTATTAAAAACTTTTTGGCACTGACTAAAAAACTGGAGGTATGATCATGGAACCGGCAAATGAACGCGACTGGATCATGAGCAAACTGAATATCGGTAAAGAAATGCTTTATCTGACCCTGGAAGATGTTACAGCAACCGGTCTGGAAATTGATGAGATCCTTGATTTAACCCGGAGCGCCCTGGTAGCTCACGGCAGTAAAAAATATGAGATGCCGGCTAAAATAGGGGTGCATCCTTACGAGGATGTCTTTTATCATGCCATGCCGGCTTATGTTCCATCACAAGCCGCGGTAGGCCTTAAATGGATTGAATGCTACCCCTCCAATCCTTCCCGGTATAACCTTCCCCAGACCACGGGCCTGCTGGTCATAAATGACGTGGAGTCAGGCTGCCCGGTTGCCCTGATGGATGCTACCTGGGTTACAGCTATGCGTACTCCCGCCGTAACCGCCCTGGCCGCCCAGGCCTTGCATCCCGACGCGGGATCTTTTGGCATGTTTGGCTGCGGAGTCCAGGGTATTGAGCACTGCCGCTTTATTGTTCACACCCTGAAGGACCTTAAAAAGATCTATGTTTACGATATAAAGGAAGAAGCGATGGACAACCTGGTTCAGGTTGTACAACCACAGGTAGATGTTGAGATAATAAAAGGAAAAGACCCGGAAAAGGTGGCAAAAAGCTGTGCAGCAATGAGTTCGGCTACGGTGATCCTTCTCGAACAATTGTCTGTGGTTAAAGATGGCTGGGTTTCCGGTGGACAGACCATTCTGCCCTGCGACCTCAATACTTTTTGGGATCCCGCTATTTCCAGGAGGGCGGACAAGTACATCGTTGATAGTGCCGAAGAACACCGCCTTTTTGAAGAAATGGGTTACTTCCCGGAAGGTTTGCCGGAAATTGCCTGTGAAACCGGAGAGGTCTTGGCCGGCGCCGTTCCGGGGCGGGAAAATCCTGATCAATTAATTGTTTGCAGCAATATCGGTATGGCCGTCTGCGATGTTGTTGTCGGCAAAGAGGTTTTCAGGCGGGCTCTTGAAACAGGCATAGGCCGTATTCTACCGCTTTAAGGCCTGGTTTTACAGGCGTTTTTGTAGGAGTCTATCCCGCTCCAAAGCAAGTAGATGGAAACCGCCACCGAACCGAGGGCATCAATGTAGCGGGTAGCGGGAGAAGCCGGGGCGATGGCTACAGAAGCCAGGGCTATCAGTACGCAAAGATCGACCGTGGTTTTGGCCCGGTACATCAAGCGTTGTGAATCTATGACCGGGTTGTAATGTTCATTGGTCATTTTAGTATACCGCCGCCAGAACCAGGAATTGGTGATCAGGCCCAGGAAGGCAATGGCCAGGCCCGGATATACGTTTCCACCCGGCTCAAAAGTATCGATCCTGGCCATGGTGATCATAAACATGGTCAGGCCGGAAATGCAGAGAGCTATCGCCACACTGAGTCCCGCAATTTTTTCCAGGCGGGCTTTTTGGACGGGGCTGACCTCATGTCCTTTTTCAACATACCTGAAGACGCGCCACGATATGAACAGGGCGATTAATTCCACGCTGCGGCGAATAAAATCGGCCAGCTGGGTGGTCGAGCGGCTTAAGAGAACTGCAACCCCGGTGGTGAGGGGGGCCCACATGCTCAGAAGCAGGGCGGCGATCAGGGTTTTTTCCCGGCCGGCTATCTGCTCTTTTGTAAGGGTGCTCATGCTACCACCCCAAAAACATAAATAAGTAGACTAAAGGCAGGATTACAAATGAAGTGCCGAGGGGGACAGTCAAGGTATCCAGGCCTTTCTTGGAGAACAGCTCCAGTACTCCGCCGACAGGAGCGGCAATCAAAGCTATAATCAGGCTTGGCAGCCAGGATAAACCGGCATAAAAATACAGGGTCAGGAAAAGTGCCAGGCAGGCGGCGCCGATCATGGCCGCGGTGCCTTCGATAGTTTTTGCCTTTTCTATGTAGCGGTGGATAATTTTACGCCGCCCAAAAGCTTTTCCAACCAGGGCTGCGGCGGCATCGCCAAATCCCCAGGCCATTACAGCAACGGCTGCGATGAAATGCCAGCTGGTTCCAAGCAGCCCCCAGAAAATAAAGATCAGCAGGCCAAAACTCAGCTGGACATAAATCAGCTGCTTTCTCAGTTCGCCCCTGCTCCTGGCTCGTTCCACAAATAATCTCTTGTAAAAAGGTGATTTTTCAATCAGCAAAAGAGCCGGGTAACCCAGTGCCACCAACAACAATGCAGCCCCGACAGCCGTGTACCAGGTGCTGAATAAATGGAGCAGCAAAAAAATTGAGAGGCTGTAGCCTACATGGTGAATTTTACGAACATATTCGGTTGGTATATTAAACCAGTATTTTAGTAAAACCGGCATCAAGGCTACAGCAATTAAATAGTAAGCCAACAGGATCACGGCCCCGATAAGATCGTTGTTCATTGTATAGTCCCCTTGTTAACTATTTGCCAAAGGCAAAGCCCGGGTCTGGCAGATCCGGCCCATATCTACAGATGTACTTCCGAGTATTAAATACATTATAATAAATATTATACCAAAAAAGCCCTCCTATTAATACGCCCCCGCAAAAAGCCCCGCCCCGCAAAAAGCGTAAATTTAATCCTTTCCCCTGGCTGTGAAAAGATCTATAATTAAACTGTAAGGTAAATAAAGGGCCTTGAAAGCGATTTAGACTACTAATCCGGCTGGAAGCCGGAACCGGGAGGTTTGATTATCAATGTGTATGATCACTTTATACAAGGGAAGTGCGAACGAAGAGAACAAAATAGCCGATAATATTACCAAATACACCCTGAATTTGGAAGCAAAAAAGCTAAAAGTTTACCCTATGCTTAAGGAACCGCAGGAATTTACCATTGATAAGGGCCTGAGCTGGGATGAAAGTAATGATTCAATGATCATCGAATAACCGTCCGTTTTGATTTAACCAGGATTAACCCGGGCAGTTTAACAATGCGTTGAACTGCCTTATTGTTTTTAGCAGGGAATGGAGGAATGACGTGGCTAATTTTCTTGCAGAAAGCCTGGGTAAAAAAGCGCAGGTAGCCTATGCCGGGGGGAGCGCCGCTTTTACGATGCTGGAAAGGCTGATTCTCCTTTATGTCCCTTTTTACTATCTGCCTCCCCGTGAGTACAACCTGCCCAACCTGATTCCGGAGGAAACCTTCCTGGTCCTGGCCACTGTTCTCGGGACGGCCCTGGCTCTGGGCAGAATCGTCGATGCCGCTGCCGATCCTGTTGTTGCTTCCATCAGCGACAACCTTCGCTTGCGCCAGGGCAGGCGCAAGCCCTTTTTGTTAATCAGTGCTTTGCCCCTGGCTGCTTTTACCATGTTCAGTTTTAATCCGCCATATGCCGGCCAGGAGCATCTTGTAAACGGAATCTGGCTGGCCCTGATGATGAGCCTGTTTTATCTTGCCTTTACTGCTTATGTAAACCCTTACCTGTCCCTGCTTTCGGAATTGGGACATACCGATGCCACCCGGATCAACCTGTCCACGCTGGTAGCCCTGATGGGCCTGGCGGGGATGGTCCTGATAACCGTCATTTTTCCTGAACTGGTCGGTCGAATCCAGGATGCCGGGATTAGTCTTCGTACTTCATACCGGATAGCTGTTGCCGGGGCGGCGGCACCTGCCCTGGTTTTACTGCTGTTTGCCGGGTTAAGCTTTCATGAATCCAGGCATTGCCGGCCTGTTACTTCAGCTCCCCTGGGAATGCGGGAATCACTGCTCCAGGCTTTGAAAGTGAGGCCGTTCCGCCGCTTTGTGCTCGGTGAAATTTTTATGCAGTTTTCTATGAACCTGGTCACCCTGGGCATGCTTTACTATACGGTAGTAATATTCCGGCAGGAACAGCGGTTTATGACCGTGCTGGCCGCCCTTGTTTTTGGCTCTGCCTTGTTGGCGTTTCCATTGATTAATGCCGTGGCCAAGAAAAAAGGTAAAGTGAGCATTCTTACGGTTTCTGCATTGGTCCTGGCATTCTGCTCATTGGGTGTTTTCCTGCTCAGTTTTAACATGACAGGTTTATCTTTTTACCTGGGAGTGGGTTTATTTGCCCTGGCCGGAATTCCAACAGCTGCCTTTAGTATCCTGGTCAATCCTACGATAGCTGAAATAGCCCGCTCACAGGCTGTGCAGACCGGAGGGCGCCGGGAAGCGATCTTTTTTGGCGCCCGGGCAGTACCTCTAAAAATAACCATAGCTGTTGCCGGTGGCGTATTTGGCTTTTTATTGTCCGCTTTTGGGCGGGATCTAGGAAACCCACTGGGGGTTCAGCTGACTCTGTTCCTGGTCGCTCTGGCCAGCATCGGAGCTTTCCTGGCTTTTCGCGGCTACCCGGAAAAAGAGGTCCAGGAAGCTCTGCAGGAAGAAGAAAAACTTTTCGGTAAATGAGCCTGAAAAAGCTCTGATAAAGCCGGGTAGTATGGATCAGCCGAAGGTAGATATTTATTTATCCCGCCGGTTTAAAGATTTTTCAAGATTTCTTTTCTGCTACGAAAGTCAGCTTTTGATCTGTGGTTTTTGCCTGTTCAAAACGAAAGCTGGGGTGGATGCCGCAAACAATAAAACCGGCTTGTTCAAGCAATCTGGTTACCAATTCCGGATCATAGTCCTTTTCCAGGTGCTCTTCCCGGTATCTCCTGTAGAGGCCGTTATCAATTTCCTGGAAGACCGTCAGCCTGGCTGACCACAGCTCTTCATCGGCCCTGTAAGAGCTTTCCATGATCAATATAAATTCTTCGAATTCAGCGCTGCAGGTGCTTTCCCTTCCGCGGCTGTAACGCAGGCCAGGCCGGGTCAAATCAAAAATAAAAAGTCCGCCCGGGTTCAGGATCTTGTTAATATTGTTTAGGGCAAGATAAAGTTCTTCCTCATTTAAAATGTAGTTCAGGCCATCCTGGAATAATAAAGCCAGGTCGAAACGTTTGGGCAAGATGAGGTGGCGAAGATCCTGCTGAAAAAAACCCACCTGGAGGTTGTCTTGAGCAGATTTTTGCCGGGCCAGTTTCAGCATCCTTTCAGAGATATCCACCCCGGCTGCAAGGTAACCTCTGTGGGCAAATGGCAATGTTGAACTGCCTGTGCCGCAGGCCAGGTCAACCACTTCCAGGGGTTCTTTGCTATTCTTATTTAGCAGATCCTCAACATAATCGGCCCATCCATCATAGTCAACCGAGCACATAATTTGGTCATAGATTTCAGCAAAAGAGCCGTAAGGCTCACTGTCATTTTTCCATTCAGGGGTCATTGCTAAGGATTGCCTCCCTCATGGTATTATCAAGGATAATTGACATGGCAGCTATATGCCACTATGATTTAAACAGAAAGGCATTTGACTTGCCAGCCTGCACCGGATCAACTTTTTTACCGGGAGCAGGTGCTGTAAGGGAGAAATAAAAATGTTCCATAATTTTTTAAGGCAATACCTTTCTGAGGACAATAAACAACTCCTTAAATATATTGGTATAGCGTTTGTAGTTATTGCTTACCTGGTCCTGGTTGAAGGAGGAGCCCCTCCGGTTATATTTGACCTTGATTTTCCCGCCCTGCGCATTCCTGCATCATGGTCACTACCATAAACATTCCATTGACAGCACTGATTCATATCAGCTTTTATAACAATCCTGCAGGATCTTGTAATAATCCTTCTTACTAATTGAGCGGCAGTTGCTTGGCGTGGAACCGTTTATTTTCGATATTTCGGCCAGGTACTCGAAATCTTTTGGATCCACCCCTTCAAGGTTGCTAAACCTGGGAATGCCGACACCAAAAGATAATTCAGCCAGCTTGTCTACCAGGAGCCGGGATGCTTCTTCTGCTTTTAGTTGACCTGTGTCCAGGCCGCAGGCCATGGCGATACGGGCATGGCGCCGGGGGTCGGCTTCGGCGTTAAATGCTGTTACCGCCGGCAAAAAAACTGAGTTGGCTGTGCCGTGCGGGGTGTCATAAAGACTGCCAATAGCTTCTGCCAGGCAGTGGACGGCTCCTACATCGGAGTGAGAAAAAGCGATCCCGGCCATGACTGAACCGATCATCATATCATCACGGGCCTGCTTGTTGCTGCCGTCTCTTACAACAGCAGGCAGGGCGGGATAGATTCTTTCAATTGCGGCAAGGGCCAAAGCATCTGAAAAAGGGTTGGCTTCCCGGCAGGTGTAAGCTTCGATGGCGTGAACCAGGGCGTCCATGCCCGTGGAAGCTGTCAGCCCGGTAGGCAGAGAATAGGTGGTTTCAGGATCTGCCAGGGCCAGCCTGGGGGCAAGCATTACATCTTTTACCGACATTTTAAATTTTCTTTTCGTGTCGGTGATAACTGCAGACCGGGTTACTTCTGAGCCGGTTCCCGCTGTGGTTGGTACACAAACCAGAGGTGTTACAGCTCCGGGAACAGTGCCTTCTCCTTCATAGGAGGCAAGCGTCCCTCCATAAACCTGCAAAAGGGCAATTGCCTTGGCTGAATCTATGACCGAACCCCCGCCTACTGCAACAATGATATCGGCATTGAAACGGCGCGCTTCTGCTCCCCCGGCCTCACAGTCTGTATCTTTCGGGTTGGGCCTGACTTTTTCAAATATGAAACATTCAAAGTTTACTTCAGCCAGGGAAGATACAACCTGCTCTGCAATCCCGGCTTTCTTAACCCCGGGATCAGTCACAACAAATGCTTTTCTGCCGGCTGTTATTTCTCTTGCGATCTCCCCGCTCTTTTTCAATAGCCCCGTTTTGAACTCGATCCGGGTGGGCAGGTTAAAACCATATTTTTTCAACTTGATCAGCGCTCCTTATTTATAT